>Ga0068853_100003095_pt1 | contig 12715 bp, 12 predicted proteins | sample KBSCornC32_FD_65655 | JGI IMG/M metagenome (GOLD analysis project Ga0068853, IMG submission 65655) | Corn rhizosphere microbial communities from Kellogg Biological Station, Michigan, USA - KBS Corn C3-2 | ecosystem: Host-associated > Plants > Roots > Rhizosphere > Soil ... | reverse complement strand
TCGACACCAAGGTCCCGCGCAAGGAGCAGTTCGACGCCATCCGCGAGTTCCGCAAGGAGGGCCTCGTCCGTCATGTCGGCCTCAGCGAAGTCGGGGTCGACGACATCGAGGAGGCGCAGAACTATTTCCAGGTCGTCTCCGTGCAGAACCGCTACAGCCCCGCTGCGCGCGGCTTCGATGCGGTTCTCGAATACTGCACCGACCATACCATCGGCTTTATCCCATGGGCGCCGCTGGGGTCCGGACGTCTCGCCTCCGGGGCTTCGACGCTCGAACAGATCGCCAAAAAGCACAACGCCACGACGGGGCAGATTGCGCTCGCCTGGCTGCTCAAGCGCTCGCCGGTGATGTTGCCGATCCCCGGCACCGGCAAGGTCGCGCACCTCGAGGAAAACGTCGCTGCCGTCGATATAGAGCTCAGCGACGCGGACGAAGAGGCCATCGCCAACAGTCGCCACTAGACCGAGCTCGCGACTGGCATCGACGGTCCGTCAAATACTCGGCAGGCCGTCTAACCAAGCTTTTACAACTTGCCGGCCAGAATGCTCTTTGTCGTTCGACAGGGCAGGGCCGGGAAGTGTCGCACTCGTTGCAGGATGGTAGCGTTGGTAAATCGACGGACCGTCCTCTTCTACTGATCCACGATGATCGTTTCGCGGCTGAGGCAGGCCAGCTCGCTCGGCTATTCTTGCTCGAACGTGCGCACATCCACTCGATCGGCCCGAACGGACTCGGCGCGATCGACAACCCCGTCTTCTATATTGACCTCAGCCGCGTCGAGACGGTGCTTAGCGTGCGCGCCAAGGTCGGTGCCCGCCCGCCGAGCGACCGCGCCTGGGCCTTCATCATCGCGGCGGGCGCCGATCGGGCCAAGCATCACCGCTGGCAGGTGCAGGCTGATGCGCTGGGCGCAACACACCACATCAACCGCCTCAACGCGCCGCGCGAGCTCAAGGAGTTCTTGTCGATCGGCCGGGTCATGGCGATGCCGGAAGCCAAGGTGGCGGCCCTCAGGAAGAGCGCCGGCGGTGAGGCCATCCACAACGCCGGCGCCGAGCTCGGCCGGCTGTTCGCCGGCCTCTCGCGCGACAGCGCCCCGGCAATTGCGGAGGTCGCCGCGGTCGGCCGCGAGATCAACCACAGCGTTGCCAGCGTCGGCGCGGATGCCTGGCTCTCGACGGTCAGGACGCATCACGAGGGAACGTTCCAGCATTGCCTCCTCGTGGCCGGCGTCGTCGCCAGCTTTGCCGACCGGCACATTTCCACTGCCGCGGCCGCGACGCGCCTCACCACGGCGGCGATTCTTCACGACGTGGGCAAGGCCGCGGTGCCGCTCCACATCCTCGACAAGCCCGGCAAACTCTCCCCCGAAGAAATGGCGGCGGTTCGGCGGCATCCGGTTGCGGGCTACGACCATCTGCGGAAGCAAGGCAATGTCGATGCCCAGGTGCTCGATGCGGTTCGCCATCATCATGAGGCGCTCGACGGGAGCGGGTATCCCGACGGCCTCAAGGGCGACCAGATCACCCCGATCGTGCGCATCCTCACGGTCTGCGACATCTTCGCGGCCTTGGTCGAAGCGCGGCCCTACAAGGCGCCACGGCCGCCGCAGGAGGCTATCTCGATGCTGGTCGACATGGCGCTCGACGGCAAGGTCGACTACCAGCCGATCCGCCAGCTGGCGCAGGTCTTTGGCATGAGCCCGCCGAAGACTTTGGCGGAGGTCAACGCCAACCTTCGCCGGATCGCGGTACGCGCCTAGCGCGACGCCACGGCGCGCAGCCGCTCGACGGTTTCGGCGTCGGCCGGCAGGAAAATCTCGATCGCAAGCTCGGAAAGCGTGACGTCGAGGGGCGAGCCGAAGAGCAGCGTCGTGCTGAGAAACGCCATCGCGCCGCTGGCGCCATTCACCACCAGTGGCACGGCAATGGTCCCAGGGTCGGGCTTGGGCGCTGGCGGGGCCGGGTAGCCGCGCAGCTCCTCCATGAGCTCGAGCAATTGCGGGTCGGCGCTCGCTTCGAACTGCTTGCGCAGCCGGTGGAGCAGGTGGGCCTTCCACTCGCCGAGATTGGCGATGCGCGATGCCGCGCCATCCGGATGGAGGCTGAGTCGCAGCACGTTGACCGGCGGCTCAAGGAGGTGCGTGGCGACGCCCTGCATCAGACGGTTGGCGCCACGGTTGGCGGCGACGAGGTTCCAGTGCCGGTCGATGGCGAGCGCCGGGAAGGGATCGTGGGCGTCGAGCAGCGTTTCGATCGCCTGCCGCGCGGTCGCGAGGGCCGCGTCGTCGAGCGGCCGATCGGCGAAAACCGGTGCATAGCCGGCGGCGAGCAGCAGGGCATTGCGTTCGCGCAGCGGCACGTCGAGCTCGGCCGCGAGGCGCAGCACCATGTCGCGGCTCGGTTTCGAACGGCCGGTTTCGATGAAGCTCAGGTGGCGCGTCGAGATTTCGGCGTCGAGCGAGAGGTCGAGCTGGCTGAGACGACGGCGTTGCCGCCAGTCGCGCAGCCGATCGCCGATAGGGGAGGTCACGTCCATGACGCTGTTCTAGGGCGGCCGCGAGACAGGCGCCATTACCTCGGGCGTAATCGACGGACGGCAGATCCCTCGCCATTTTCGGGGCAGCCTGATCGACAGGCACGACCAAGGAGACACGACGATGACCGAACCCAGCCAAATCGCCGACCGCTACATCGCGCTCTGGAACGAGACCGATGCGGCCGTCCGCCGGCAGCTGCTCAAGCAGGACTGGGCCGACGAGGCGACCTACGTCGATCCGATGATGGCGGGCAACGGCGCCGCCGAGATCGATGCGCTGATTGCCGGGGTGCAGCAACGCTTCCCCGACTTTTCGTTCAAGCTCATCGGCAAGCCCGACGGGCATGGCGACAATATCAGGTTCTCGTGGAGCCTCGGGCCCGGCGATTTCGTCGATGCGCCAATCGAGGGTACCGATTTCGCGGTCGTCCGCGACGGCCGCATTGCGGCGGTAACCGGCTTCCTCGACAAGGTGCCGCCGATGTGAGGTTGTATGAGGAGGGGCGGCGCCGAGGTGCCGCCTATTCCTCGGGAAAGGCCTGCCTTTCGAGGCTTTGCCGCGCATGAAGAACCCGGATGATCCGGCATTCGTCGGTCGTCGCGCGGAAATAGATTAGCCGCTGCTTGAAGATAGCCATCCGCAGGCCGGGCCGGATATTGTCGCGCGCGACGCCGGTCGTGCCGGATGAGGCAATCCACTCGATCTTGGCGTTCAGGTCGCGAAGAAACTGTTCCGCGATCGCTTCGCCTGCCTTCGCAAATAGATGTTGCCCGATGCTCGTCAGGTCGGCCGCGGCATGTTCGGTAATGAAGAGCCTACGGCTTCGAATTTTCTCTGACCCGCCCCATGATCAGATCGGTAAGCTGATCGGCGGACTCGATCTCGATCATGCGCCCGGCTGCAAGATCGGCGTCGCCCTCGTCGATCAACCTGCGCAATTCCTCGAGCCTGGTTTCCTCGTCCTCGAGCAGCCGCAAGCCAGCCCGGACCACCTCGCTGGCATTGTTAAAGCGACCGATGTCGACTTGCCTCGCGATAAACTTTTCGAAGCGTTCGCCGACCACATAGGACTTTTTTGCCGCCGACATCCAAGAAACCCCCGATGGTAGGAACAGTTCCTACCTATCACGACCCCAGCTTTTCCGCCAGCACCATGTAGTTGACGCCCATGTCCGCTGAGAGCCGCCATTCGTCGGCGAGCGGGTGATAGACGACGCCGGTCTGGTCGGCGATCTTGAGGCCGTTGCGGGTCAGGAGGGCGCGGATTTCGTCGGGCGTCAGGAATTTTTCGTAGGCGTGCGTGCCGCGCGGCAGCCAGCGCAGCACGTATTCGGCGCCGATGATGGCAAGGCCCAGGGCACGGAGCGTACGGTTGATCGTGGCGGTGAAGATCAGGCCACCGGGTTTTACCAGCGCCGCGCAGCTCTTCATGTAGAGCGGCACGTTGTCGACGTGCTCGACCACTTCCATGTTGAGCACGATGTCGAAGCTTTCGCCGGCTTCCGCCAACGCCTCGGCGGTGGTGGCGCGATAGTCGATATCGAGCCCGGATTGCTCGGCGTGGTGGCGGGCGATGGCGATGTTGCGTTCGGCGGCGTCGGCGCCGGTGACTTTCGCGCCAAGCCGGGCCAGCGGTTCGGACAAAAGTCCCCCGCCGCAGCCGATATCGAGGACCGAAAGCCCGTCGAACGGGCGGCGCACGCCGCCATCCCTGCCGAAATGGCTGAGCGCATGGTCGCGGATATAGGCCAGGCGCACCGGATTGAACTTGTGGATCGGGCGGAATTTGCCCTTCGGGTCCCACCATTCCTCCGCCATGCGGGTGAATTTATCGATTTCGTCGGCGTTGATGGTGGTGTCGGTCATCCGATGGCCTCCTCGGGCAAACGTCGGTCTCCGCTTCGGCGAAAGCAAGGCTAAACGGCCGGTTCGGGCGGCGTTCAGGCTGTTCGGCTATCCATTGTTGCCTCACCCGGCGTCTTGTGGCATGTCCCGCGCCGAAATCAACGGCAATCCCCGGGAAACCAACCCGGGCGGCATTCGGGGACTTTCCTTGGCCCGCATCGTCATGAAGTTCGGCGGCACGTCCGTCGCCAATGTCGAGCGCATCCGCCAGGCGGCGCGCCATGTCAAACGCGAAGTCGACGCCGGCAACGAGGTGTCGGTGGTGGTTTCGGCCATGTCGGGCAAGACAAACGAGCTCGTCGGCTGGGTCAACGAAAGCTCAAAGCTCCACGACGCCCGCGAGTACGATGCGGTCGTTGCCTCGGGCGAACAGGTGACGGCCGGCCTCATGGCCATCGTGCTCAGCGAAATGGGCATCCCGTCGCGGTCCTTCCAGGGCTGGCAGGTGCCGATCAAGACCGATGACGCGCATGGCGCGGCGCGCATCATGGAGATCATTCCCGACGAGCTGCTGAAGCGCATGAAGGATGGCGTGGTGCCGGTTGTTACCGGTTTCCAGGGTGTTGCGCCCTCGGGTCGCGTCACGACGCTTGGCCGTGGCGGCTCGGATACCTCGGCCGTGGCCGTCGCCGCGGCAGTGCAGGCCGACCGCTGCGACATCTATACGGACGTCGACGGCGTCTACACCACCGACCCGCGCATCGATCCCAAGGCGCGCCGGCTCAACCGCGTCGCCTTCGAGGAAATGCTCGAGATGGCCTCGCTCGGTGCCAAGGTGCTGATGATCCGCTCGGTCGAGATGGCGATGGCGCACAAGGTGCGGCTGGTCGTACGCTCGACTTTCGACGATCCGGACGCGCCGCAGGTCGCCCCCGACGGAACGCCCGGCGTGCCCGGGACGCTCGTATGCGATGAGGATGAGATCATGGAAAAACAGATCGTTTCGGGTGTCACCCTCGCCAAGGCCGAGGCCAAGATCACGCTGCGCGACGTGCGCGACAAGCCGGGTGTCGCCGCAGCCATCTTCGGCGCGTTGGCCGATGAATCGATCGTCGTCGACATGATCGTCCAGAACATTTCGGACGACGGCTCCTCGACCGACATCACCTTCACCGTGCCCGACAACGAGTACGACAAGTCGGTCAAGACGCTCGAGGCGGCTGCCAAATCGGGTGCCGTCGAATATGCGCGGATCACCGGCTCCAAGGGTGGGGCAAAGGTTTCGGTGGTGGGCGTCGGCATGCGCAACCACGCGGGCGTTGCCGCCTCGATGTTCCGGGCGCTGGCCGACAAGGGCATCAACATCCAGCTCATCACCACGTCAGAAATCAAGACTTCGGTGCTGATCGACGACCAGTACGCCGAGCTTGCGGTTCGCGCCCTCCATACGTATTACGGACTCGACAAGCCGGACGCCTGAGGCGGCGGCTGGCGGCCCGGCGCAAGGCGGCGGGACGAGGGGAAAGCGGGGGAGACCTGCTCGAAGGGTGCCCATGACCACAGCGATCAGCGGTCCGCGCGTGCTGCTTCGGCAATTGCGCGAGGTCATGGCGGAGCCGCTGGGCTCCCAGGACCGGCTCGACAAGATCGTCAACCTCATCGCAGACAACATGCAGGCCGACGTCTGCTCGTTCTACGTGCTGCGCGACGACGGTGCGCTGGAACTGTTCGCGACGCGCGGCCTCAATGCGGCGTCCGTGCACATGACGACGCTGCGGCTGGGCGAAGGCCTGGTGGGGCTTATTGCCGCAGAAGCCGAGCCCCTCAGCCTCGACAATGCCCCGGCGCACCCGGCGTTTGCCTACCGTCCGGAGACCGGCGAAGAGGCGTTCCACTCCTTCCTCGGCGTGCCGGTTTTGCGCGCCGGCCAAACTCTGGGCGTGCTGGTCGTCCAGAATCGCGACCGCAGGGTGTACGGCGAGGATGAAACCGAGGCGCTGCTCACGACCGCAACGATACTCGCGGAAATGGTGGCGACTTCGGAATTCGACAATCTCATCAAGCCGGGCTCGGACATCGACCTCCGCCGTCCGCGCACCTTCCAGGGCGTGAGCTTTACCGACGGCATCGCGCTCGGGCAGGTCGTGCTGCACGATCCGCGCGTCGTCGTGACCAATTTCATCGCCGAGGACACCGATACCGAGCTCAAGCGGCTCGACGATGCCATCCGCACCATGCGCGTTTCGATCGACGACATGCTCGAGCATGGTGTTATTCAGTGCTCGGCCGACCACCGGGAGATTCTCGAGAGTTACCGGATGTTCGCGCACGACCGTGGCTGGGTGGACCGGCTCAACGAGGCGGTGCGCAACGGCCTCACGGCGGAGGCGGCGGTCGAGCGCGTGCAGAACGACACGCGCGCCCGCATGCAGCGCCAGACCGATCCCTATATCCGCGACCGCCTGCACGATCTCGACGACCTCGCCAACCGGCTGCTGCGCGTGCTGACCGGCGACCACGACGGCATGAAGTTCAAGGAACTGCCGGACAACGCGGTGCTCGTCGCCCGTAACATGGGCCCGGCGGAGCTCCTCGAATACGACCGGACGAAGGTGCGGGGCATCGTCCTCGAAGAAGCCGCCTCGATCTCGCACGTGGCGATCATCGCCCGCTCGCTCGGGCTGGTTGCGGTGGGGCAGGCCGAATCCATCGCCTCGATGTCGGAGAACGGCGACGACATCATCGTCGACGGGCCAGCAGGCACCGTGCACATCCGCCCGACGCCCGAGGTCGAGCAGGCGTATATCGACAAGGTCCGGATCACCGCCAAGCGGCGCGCTCATTACCTCGAGCTCAAGGACAAGCCGTCGGTCACCCGCGACGGCGTGGGTGTGACGCTGCTCCACAATTCGGGCTTAGTCGCCGACCTGCCGATGCTCGACGATACGGGGGCGACCGGCGTGGGGCTCTTCCGCACCGAGCTTCAGTTCATGATCGCCTCGAAGCTGCCGCGACTCCAGGAGCAGGTCGAGCTTTACGCCGAAGCGATGCGGGTCGCCGGCGACCGGCCGATCGTCTTTCGCCTGCTCGACATCGGCGGCGACAAGGTCATTCCCTATATGCGCTCGGCCGCCGAGGAGAACCCGGCGATGGGCTGGCGGTCGCTGCGCCTCGCGCTCGACCGGCCGGGTCTCTTGAGGACCCAGATTCGCGCCTTGCTACTGGCCGCCGACGGCCGGCCCCTCAAGATCCTCGTGCCGATGGTCACCGAGACCTCGGAATTCCGCCAGACCAAGCTCGTGGTGCGTAAGGAGCTCGAGCGGCTGCAGCGCTCGGGCCAGAAGACACCGGCCGACCTCCAGCTCGGCGCCATGATCGAAGTACCCTCGCTGCTGTTCGAGCTCGACCAGCTCTTGCCCGAGGCCGACTTCGTTTCGATCGGCTCCAACGATCTCGTGCAGTTCCTGACCGCCGCCGATCGCGCCAATCCGCGCGTCGCCAAAAGCTACGACCCCATCGCCATGCCGCGGCTCAGGGCGATCCGCCACATCGTCAACGAAGCGCGGCGCTTCAACGTGCCGCTCACCATGTGCGGCGAGCTTGCCGGCCGGCCGATGGAGGCGCTGGCGCTCCTCTCCGTCGGCATGACCCGGCTCTCGATGGGGCCGCCTTCGATCGGTCCGATCAAGGAAATGGTGCTGGCGCTCGAGCTTGAGCCGATCAAGCGCTCGGTTGCGGCGGCGCTGCTCGAGGGGGCCGACGGCGTCTCGATCCGCGAGCTGTTGACCGAGTGGGTCGACAAACAGAACCTGCCGATTCTGTAGCTGCCTTGATTCCGTCCCTGACCGAGGCCACATCCCAGACGTCATTCCCGCGAAAGCGGGAATCCAGTATGCGCGGCGCCCGTTGTGGCTCGCCGCGGTGCGATTTCCAAACTCACCGGGTACTGGATTCCCGCTTTCGCGGGAATGACACCGTGCTTTGTGCGATCGATGTGATCAGCGTACTCAAGTAGCCAATGCCCACCCTGCCCAACGAAAAACTCGAGGCGCTCGAGCGCCGCTTCTCCGCCGTTGAGGCCGAGCTCGCTTCCGGCCCTTCGGCCGAAGCCTATGTGCGGCTCTCTAAGGAATACGCCGAGCTCGAGCCGGTCGTCCGGCCGATCCTCGCTTACCAGAAGCTCCTCGCCGACCTTCGTTCGGCCGAGGAACTCGTCGGCTCCGGCGATAAGGAAATGATCGCGATGGCGGAAGCCGAGATCGCCGATCTCAAGCCGAAGCTCGAAGAGATGATCCAGCAGATCCGCATCCTGCTGCTGCCCAAGGACGAGGCGGACGAAAAGGCCGTCATCATCGAAATCCGCGCCGGCACCGGCGGCGACGAAGCGGCGCTGTTCGCTGGCGATCTCTTGCGCATGTACCAGCGTTACGCAGACCTCCGGGGCTGGAAGCTCACCACGATGGAAGAGAGCCCCGGGGAAATGGGCGGCTACAAGGAAGTGATCGCCCAGATCGCCGGCCGCGGCGTCTATGCGCGGCTCAAGTTCGAATCCGGCGTGCATCGCGTGCAGCGCGTACCCGAGACCGAGGCGCAGGGGCGTATCCACACCTCGGCGGCGACGGTTGCGGTGCTGCCCGAGGTCGAAGACATCGACATCGACATCAGGGCGGAAGACATCCGCATCGACACCATGCGGTCGTCCGGTGCCGGCGGCCAGCACGTCAACACCACCGACTCGGCGGTGCGCATCACTCATCTGCCCACGGGCATCGTCGTGACATCGAGCCTCAAGAGCCAGCACCAGAACCGCGCGCAGGCGATGATCGTGCTGCGCGCCCGCCTCTACGAAGAGCAGCGCAACGCCCGCGACACCGCCCGCTCCGAGGCGCGCCGCGAGCAGGTGGGCTCGGGCGACCGTTCGGAGCGCATCCGGACCTACAATTTCCCGCAAGGACGGGTGACCGACCACCGCATCAACCTCACGCTTTACAAGCTCGACAAGGTCATCGCCGGCGACGCGCTCGACGAGCTGGTCGAGGCGCTGATTGCCGAGAACCAGGCCTCGCTGCTCGCGGCGATGGAAGGCGCGTCCTGATGCTGGCCGAACAGACCCGCATCGGTGAGGCGTGGCGCGCGGTGCGCGACCGTTTTCGCGCCGCCGAGCTCGATACGCCCGAGCTCGACGCCCGGCTGCTGGCCGCCGAGGCCTTTGAGCTCGATGCCCTGGGACTCGTCAACCGCGAGCGCGAGGCGGCGCCGGCCGAGAGGCTTGCCCAGCTCGACGGTTTTGCGGCGCGGCGGCTTGAGGGCGAGCCGGTGGCCCGCATCCTCGGTCACAAGGAGTTTTACGGCCTCGATTTCCGGCTGAACGACGCAACGCTCGTGCCGCGGCCCGAAACCGAGCTTCTGGTCGATGCGTCGCTCGAGGCCCTCAAGGCCCGCGACAACCCGTTGTTTCTCGATCTCGGCACGGGGAGCGGTTGCGTTGCGATCGCCGTTCTCAAGCATCTGCCGAATGCGCGCGCCATCGCCACCGATCTTTCGGAAGCCGCCATTGCCGAGGCGCGCGAGAATGCCGAGCGGCATGGCGTCGCAGACCGCCTGACGTTGCGCGCCGGCTCATGGTGCGGGCCGCTGCTGCCGGATGAACGGTTCGATCTCGTCGTTTCGAACCCGCCCTATGTCGAAAGCGACATCATCGATGAGCTGCAGCCCGAGGTTTCCGACTATGACCCGCGGCTGGCGCTCGATGGCGGCGAGGATGGACTTGCGGCCTATCGGGCGATTGCCGCCGGCGTGCCAAGCCGCCTCAAACCGGGCGCCACGCTTGCGGTCGAAGTCGGTAGCGAGCAGGGCCTCCAGGTCGGGGCGCTGTTTTCCGCGGCCGGGCTCGCCGGCATCGATATCCGAAAAGACCTTGCCGGTCTTGATCGGGTGGTGATTGCACACCAACTATGAAGCATGTTGCCGCGACCCCGGTGGGACGCGGAATTTTCTGCTTGGAAAGCAAGGGCGAACACGATAGGTTCGCCATGCTGTCAGGGGCGCCGTGAAGCGCCGGAGGCGGCCACCCGCTCATTGGCGATGCTTTTTCGGCAGCGCGGACCCCTACAGGAAAAAGGGGCCCTATTCAGGTGATGCGGACCGAGTGGACGCTCCGCACAGCTCTGAGGACCTATTTCAAACTAGCGGTCGGCGGGAACGCTTTCGGGCACCGTTTGGCCGCGGGTGAACTACGGCCAGGCCGAGCTTTTTCCTCAACCCAACTCTCGCGGTTCAAAGACTGAAGATGAGACCAGGACAACAGAACAACGGTAACAACAAGAACCGCCAGCGCGGGCGGAACAACAATGGCGGGCGCAAGCACATGAACCCGCTCTCGCGCAACTACGAGAGCAACGGTCCTGACGTCAAAGTGCGCGGCAATGCCGCCCACATCGCCGAAAAATACGTGCAACTGGCGCGCGATGCGCAAGCTTCGGGCGACTCGGTGATGGCCGAGAACTACCTGCAGCACGCCGAGCACTATTTCCGCATCGTTTCGGCCGCCCAGCCGCAGCCGCGCAACGACCAGTTCGGCCAGCCGATCGAGCCCGAGGAAAACGACGACGATTTCGTCGACGAGCAAAACGATCGTTTTGCCATCCCGCAGTTCTACCAGAACCAGCAAAACCAGCAGAACAACGACCGGGGCGGCTACGACAACCGCAACAACGGTGGCGGCGACAACCGCAACGGCAACAACGGCCAGCAGGGCGATCGCCAGCCGCGTTTCGACCAGCAGCGCAACAATAACCCCAACGCCAATGGCGGCGAGCAGCCGCCGCGCTTCGACCAGCAGCCGCGGCCAGAGCCCGCGCCGCGCGTCGAGGCTTCGGCCGAATCGGGCGAGAGCCCGGAGACGCTGGCCGCTGGCGACGCTGCCATGGAAACCACCCTCGCCGTCCAGGACAATGGCGAGCAGGGGCAGGGCGAGCCGCGCCGTCGTGAGCGCCGGCCGCGCCGCCGCCGGCCGCAGATGGCTGGCGAGGGCGCCGGCAATGGCGTCGATCCCGATGGCCCGCAGCCGGATGTCGGCGATCTGCCGGCGTTCATCACCGCAGGCGGTGGCGGGAACGGCGGCGCCGAATAGGTCGCGCCAGTCGTGATATCCTTGAGAAAGGCCGGGCAATGCCCGGCCTTTCTTTTTTGCCTCGGGGGCGGTGCTCGAAGCGGCGTCCACCGAAGGCCTTCGGCGTAGTCGGCCGCGGCGAAATCACCGCCTGCTGGCCATCGCGCCAGATGATCTCCCGATGATCGCGCATCCGGACGATCTCGACCGGCAGGCCGCCTTCCGTGATCAGGAAGGCGCAGTAGCGCGCCCGGTCGATGCACTCGTCCGTCCGGTCGATGAACCAGCAGACACCAACAAGGGCGCGGCGGCGCTTGAACTCGCGCGACAACCGATCCGGGATCGCGAGGTTCGCATTGAACCAGGCGATCTGGGTGTCGAGCTCGTCGACGATCCAGTCCTCGGGCGCGAGGCGGCGCATGTACCAGCTGGCGCGAAAGAAGCCGGTCTCGGCGCCCGTCCGCGTGTCGCGGAGCGGCGTGACGAAACGAATGAACACGGGAAACCGACGCGCCGTCTGCGGCAACGTCCCTTCTGAACTCAGGAAAAAGTGGCCCTCAGGGCCGCTGAGCGATCCCGAGGGAGACGAAGCAGGATGAGCAATGCGCGCTCATGGCAGTCTCCGAACGAAGGTGGGGCCGATGTGGCCGGGGCGCGGTTGCTACTGCCGCCGCGCCCAAATGGCAAGAGGCCTGATCTTTTGGGCCTTACGCCGCGCGAATCCGCGATCTTGGTGGCCGATCTTTTCATTTCGCCGGGCCATCCCATATCTTGTCGTGAAGCGCCGGAACACGCCTTCTGGGTGATCCAAATCCATGCGCTTCGGGGCGTCCGGCCCAATGCTGCCAATCGGGGCGGGCCGGCGTGCAATGAGGAGCAGACATGAACATCGAAAAATACACCGAGCGGGCGCGCGGCTTCATCCAGAGCGCGCAGACCTTTGCGCTCGGCAAGGGCCACCAGCAGTTTCTGCCGGTGCATTTGCTGAAAGTTTTGCTCGATGATCCCGAAGGCATGGCCTCGGGGCTGATCGAGCGTGCCGGCGGCGATGCCAAGATTGCGCGCGCCGAAACGGAAGCCGCGATCCGCAAGATTCCTGCCGTTTCCGGCGACAACAGCCAGCTTTACCTGTCGCGCGAAGTGGCGCGGGTCTTCGATACTGCCGAGTCGGCGGCGCAGAAGGCCGGCGACAGCTTTGTCACGGTCGAGCGGCTGCTGCT
>Ga0068853_100003093_pt1 | contig 12715 bp, 8 predicted proteins | sample KBSCornC32_FD_65655 | JGI IMG/M metagenome (GOLD analysis project Ga0068853, IMG submission 65655) | Corn rhizosphere microbial communities from Kellogg Biological Station, Michigan, USA - KBS Corn C3-2 | ecosystem: Host-associated > Plants > Roots > Rhizosphere > Soil ... | reverse complement strand
GTACGGTAACCGCCACCTTTAATATTAACACGCAATGAAATATCGAACTGGGTAAGATCAGGAATATCTTTTACAGCAAATTTTTGTGTGGGTTTATTCTGGTAGATGAAAGTGAGCGAATCTTTTTCGGTAACGATTATTTTATACCTGCCCATCGAGTCGGTCCGGGTAAACTTGCCGATATTACTTTCAACCCTTACATTTTCTACGTAGTTCTTTTTAGAAGAGTCAAATACGGTTCCGGTAACGGTTATTTGGGCAAACAAGTGATCCGCAGTACAAATACAAAGGAGCAGTAAATATATTTTTAAAAATGATCGCAACAGGCTCAAAAATTAGTAGGGGTAAAAATACAGCAACAAATTAAGACGGCATTTGCAGTTGTGATCTTTTAACTGCGATTTTGCTTTTGCAGTATGAATGGCGGTGAGACCTGTTCTACAAAATACCAGAAATAACTTCGGGATAGTTTGCATGTTCCAATGCATGAACTTTTTGCGCCAGGGTTGCAGGGGTATCGCCAGCAGCAATTTCGCATGTTGCCTGGAAGATGATCTCGCCATGGTCATACAGTTCATCTACATAATGGATACTAATGCCGCTTTCCTTTTCACCGGCAGCAATTACGGCTTCGTGTACTTTATCGCCATACATGCCCTTTCCACCATATTTGGGTAAGAGGGCCGGGTGAATATTGACGATCTTTTTTGGAAATGCATTTATTAAGGGAACCGGCATCTTCCATAAAAAGCCGGCCAGTACTATAAAATTTATATTGTGCTTTTTAAGTTCGGGTAAATAATTATCGCCGTTAAAGAAACGGTCTTTTTCTATTAGTAAAGTTGGGATACCTGCGTTATCTGCAATGTTGAGCACACCTGCACCTGGCTTATTACTTACAATTAATGCAATGGAAGTTTCAGCCGACCCGGAAAAATACTGCATTATCTTTTGGGCATTTGAACCGGCGCCACTGGCAAAAATGGCGATCCTTGTGTGAGTAATGTTATTCCTTTTGCCACTCATCTTTCCCCAAACTTTAATGAGGTAGCGCTTAAAAAAAGCGAATTGGCCGAGCGGGATGCTGATGATCAAAACAGAAATTGGCCAAAGCAGGGTTATCAGCAGTATATAGAGTATTAACCAGGCAGCTCCTTTCTCCAAACCGGTAAGCAATAAGATCTTTCTTCCGGCATAACCACAAAGGCTTCCACCAAGTGCAAAAGTTGCAATAATAAGCACCAGGTTGAGTCCATTTACCTTCCAGCGCGCCCTGAGTTTTTTAAACATTTGGCAAAAGTGGGTTAAAAATTTGTGAAATAATGCGCCGATCAGGAAATTTTTGAATTACAAAAACAGTTTACAAATGCATGACAATTCCAATATAGAAAATAGTACAATTGGCTGAAAACCACGCTGGATAAAGGAAAAAAAAATTCTCAAATGTTGATATATTGTCAGCATCCTGTCTTATTTTTGCAACCGAATCAGGATATTTTTCCACATTAGCCCCGATATAACTGTATGAGTCGCTATAGAAAAATCTTTAACAGAATATTTGCATTCTTATTTATTGTTGCATTGCTGTCAATTGGGAGTAATGTTTATGCTCAAAATGGTGAGGCACTTTTTAAAGCCAATTGTGCCAGTTGCCATAAGGTTGACAAAGACTTTACCGGGCCGATGTTAAAGGGTGCAAGAGACAGGGAACCTGATAAAGAATGGGCGTACAAATGGGTTAACAATGTTAACAGCATGATTGAATCTGATCCTTATGCCAAAGGATTGAAGGCTAAGTTCAATGCCCAGATGACCCAGTTCAATTTAAAAAAAGAAGAAATTAAAGCGATACTGGATTATGCAGATGCACCACCGGTAGTTGCCATCAACCCCGAAAAAACTCCCGAAGGATCAGGCGACTCACTGCTTTTCGGCATTTTAACCCTTGTTTTAGCACTTATCGCATTTATATTATTACAGGTTAACGGTAACCTTCGCAAATTATCAGATGAGAAAGAAGGCGTTCTTCGTCCAGAACCTGTTCCTTTTTACAAGAACAAGTCATATATAATGATCGGCGTGTTGCTGTTATTTGGTATCGGCGGATTTTATACCATTAATGGCGCTATCGGCATGGGCCGTATGCAAAACTACCAGCCCGAGCAACCTATATTTTATTCTCACAAAGTACATGCAGGCACGAACCAGATCAACTGTTTATATTGCCACAGTGGCGCCCAGGACAGCAAGCAGGCAAGCATTCCATCAGTCAACACCTGTATGAATTGCCATAAAGCCATCAATAAATATGAAGGCCCGGATAAATTGGAAAGAGAGAATGGAGTAGCGGTTGACGGAACTGCCGAAATTCAGAAACTGTATGCTTATGCAGGCTGGAACGAAACAACCAAAACCTACAATCCCGATAATGATAAGAATGGTATCCCCGATGGTGCAAAACCAATTGAGTGGATAAAAATTCATAACCTCCCCGATCACGTTTATTTTAACCACAGCCAACATATTAAAGTAGGTAAACAACAGTGTCAAACCTGTCATGGTAACATACAGGAAATGCCCGAGGTTTACCAGTTTGCTTCATTAAGCATGGGCTGGTGTATCAACTGCCACAGGGAAACAAAAGTTGATTTTTACAACAAGGCAGACAGCACCGGAAATAAATTTTACAGCATTTACGAGAAATTCCACAACGATATCAAAAACCATAAAATGGATAGTGTTACGGTTGAAAATATTGGTGGAACAGAATGTCAGAAATGTCACTATTAATAACAATTAGCTAATTAGCTGCTTTGGAAATGTGCCGGTAAAAGCCTTTCAGGAACGGAAGGCATTTAATAAGATCAGCACATCAACCCTTCGGCATATTATCAACATTTGCACATTAGATCATTATGAGTAATAAAAAGTACTGGCAAAGTTTTGGAGAACTGAATCAAACGAAAGCGTTTCAGGAATCGGCCAAAAACGAGTTTAAAGAAGAGTTGCTTCCGCTGGCAGACCTTGATGATACAGGCATTTTAGATGCTAAAACGCCACGCAGGGATTTTCTTAAGTACCTGGGCTTTAGCACAGCAGCGGCTGCAATAGCTGCAAGTTGTGAGGTTCCTGTACGTAAGTCTGTTCCTTACTTAAACAAACCCGATAATGTAATTCCCGGTGTTGCCAATTATTATGCATCTACCTATGTAAATGGCGGCGATGCCATTTCTGTTGTGGTTAAACAAAGAGACGGCAGACCTATCAAGATCGAAGGAAACGAAAAGTCAACGATAACAAACGGTGGTACCAATGCACAGGCACAGGCTTCTGTACTCGACCTGTATGATAACACCCGTCTTCGTTACCCGATGCAAAAAGATGGTAAAGGATTTAAAGAAGTTACCGGATTTGATGCCTTTGATAAAATGGTTGGTGCTGCTATTACCGGCAAAACAGTTGCCTTACTTACTGCAACAGTAAATTCTCCTACAACCTTAGAAATAATAAAAGAATTTTTAGCAAAATATCCCGGCAGTCGCCACGTACAATACGATGCTGTAAGTTACAGCGGTATGTTACTGGCCAATGAAGCCTGCTACGGAAAAAAAGCGATCCCTTCTTTTCATTTTGATAACGCAAAAGTGATCGTTAGTCTGGGTGCCGACTTTTTAGGTACCTGGTTAAGTCCAACTGAATTCAGCGGACAATATTCAAAGAACAGGAAAGTAACAGGCGAAAAACCTGAGCTGAGCCAGCATTTCCAGTTTGAAAGTATGATGAGCATGACCGGTAGCAATGCCGATGATCGTTATACCCACAAACCATCTGAGACCGGTGCTGTGGCATTGGCTTTGGCTGCCAAACTGGGCGTGTCTGTTACTGCTCCGGCGATTGCCGATGCAAGATTGGCCAAAGGAATTGAAACTGCTGCTGCTGCTTTAAAAGCAAACAGCGGAGCTGCATTGGTTGTTTGCGGAAGTAATGATGTAAATATTCAGGTGATCGTTAATGCCATCAATGAAGCCATTGGTGCAAATGGCAAGACCATTAACTGGGCCATGACATCAAATTACAAAAATGGTAATGATGCTGACATGGTGCAGCTGGTTAATGATATGAACTCAGGCACTATTGGATCTGTTTTTATCTATGGTGTTAACCCGGCTTATTCTTATAACGACAGCAAGAAATTCAAAGACGGATTAGCAAAAACGGTAAGTGTTTCTTTTAACGGAACAATGGATGAAACAACCGAATTGTGCAATTATATTTTGCCTTCACATCATTGGCTGGAAAGCTGGGGTGATGCAGAACCTAAAACAGGTTATTTCAGTTTATTGCAGCCAACCATCAACCCTTTATTTAAAACAAGGGCCTTCCAAACCTCACTTATAAAATGGAGTGCAGCTGCCGGAAGTTTGATCAATGATTACGAAACTTATTTTAAAACATATTGGAATGCAAAACTTGGCAGTACAGACCTGTACGAAAGAGCTTTGCAGGATGGTGTTGTTGAACCTGCAGTGATGCCGGTTGCCGGCGGTTCTTTTAACGGAGCTAAACTGGGAGAAGCCGCTGCTGCTGCGACTGCTGTAAAAGGCGGACCGGTTGAAGTAGTGTTTTATCAAAAAATATCAATTGGTAATGGCAGCCAGGCCAATAACCCATGGCTGCAGGAATTACCTGACCCGGTTACCAAAGTAACCTGGGATAACTATGCAATGATGAGCCCGGCCATGGCTAAATCATTATTAGGTTTGGATGTGATGAAACAGGAAGGTGGCAAACAGAGTGATTATGAAGTACATCCCGAGAAACCTGTTGTAAAAATTACTGTTAACGGCAAGTCAGTTGAATTGCCGGTGATCGTTATACCGGGTATGAATGCTGCAACAGTTGCATTAGCAGTTGGATATGGAAGAGAAAGTGCGGATGTAAATGCTACATCAACCAATATCGGAAAGTCTGCACATGGCGCAGGTAAAAATGTTTATCCATTGGTTGCTTTTAACGGAACCAATATTTATAGTGCGGTTGCAACTGTTGAAAAAACAGGTAACACCTATCCACTGGCACAAACACAGGTGCATGGTTTTACAGAAAGCCGCCCTGTTATTTATGAAACCAATCTTAAAAGTTTTACTGCCAATCCAGAAGCTATTTTGGAAGAAGTAACAAAAGAACGTGAATCTATCACGATTGGTGGCAGTAAGGATTTTGTGAAGGATGCAACCATTTATCCCGATTATGTTAAACCGGGTATCAAATGGGGAATGAGTATTGATCTGAACACTTGTACCGGTTGCAGCGCCTGCGTTGTAGCGTGTACAGCCGAAAATAATGTGAGTGTGGTTGGTAAGATTCAGGTACAGCGTGCACATGAAATGCATTGGCTGCGCATCGACCGTTATTTTACCGGCGACCTGGAAAACCCGGATGTGGTATTCCAGCCAATGCTTTGCCAGCATTGCGATAATGCTCCTTGCGAAAACGTTTGCCCGGTAGCCGCTACAAACCACAGCAGCGAAGGTTTAAACCAAATGACCTATAACCGTTGTATCGGTACAAGATATTGTGCTAACAACTGTCCGTATAAAGTACGTCGCTTTAACTGGCTGGATTTTACTGGAGCAGATAGCTTCCCAGATAATCAAAGCCCGCTGATCGGTCATTATATGGATGAATCTGTTTTGCAGATGAATGACGATCTTACCAGGATGGTTTTAAATCCTGATGTTACTGTTCGTTCAAGAGGTGTCATCGAAAAATGTTCTTTCTGTGTTCAACGTTTACAGGAAACAAAACTGGAAGCAAAAAAACAACAGGATCCTACGTTGGTACGTGACCTGAAAGTGGCTTGTATGCAGGCTTGTCCTACGCATGCTATCAGCTTCGGTAATGTTAACGATAAAGAAAGTGACGTGTACAAGATCAGGCACGTAGATCAGAAACATCGTGCTTTTTATGTAATGGAGCAATTGCACGTTTTGCCTAACGTAAGTTACCTGGCAAAAGTGAGGAACACCGACAGGAATATTGGCGTGGTAGAAGAGGGAGCAGAAAAACAGGAAGAGAAAGCAAAAGCATAATAAAAAAACAAGCTAACAGCTAACAGCTAAAGGCTAAAAGCTAAATAAGATATGTCATTACTGAAATACGAATCGCAACTAAGGGAACCGCTGGTAGATGGTGATAAAGATTACCACCAGGTAACGGAAGATATCATTCGTCCCATTGAGATGAAACCAAGCCCGCTATGGTATATTGGATTTTATATCAGCGTGGCTTTGTTATGTTTTGGGGTGTATAGTGTTTACCGTGAAGTTACTTATGGTATTGGTCAATGGAACCTAAACAAAACCATTGGCTGGGGTTGGGATATCACCAACTTCGTATGGTGGGTAGGTATTGGTCACGCAGGAACTTTGATCTCGGCGATCTTATTACTTTTCCGCCAGGGCTGGAGAACAGGGGTAAACCGTGCAGCAGAAGCGATGACGATCTTTGCGGTAATGTGTGCAGGCCAGTTCCCGATCTGGCATATGGGACGTGTGTGGATGGCTTTCTTTGTATTACCTTATCCAAACAGCCGCGGACCTTTGTGGGTTAACTTTAACTCTCCGCTGTTATGGGACGTATTTGCGATATCAACTTATTTCACTGTTTCTTTATTATTCTGGTACTCGGGTCTATTGCCCGACCTGGCAACTGTTAGAGACCGTGCAAAAACAAAATTCCGTAAAATGTTTTATGGTGTTGCATCTTTTGGCTGGAGCGGAAGCACCAAGCACTGGCAGCGTCATGAATCTTTATCACTGGTATTGGCGGGTTTAAGTACGCCGCTTGTATTGTCAGTACATACCATCGTATCTTTTGACTTTGCTACTTCGATCGTTCCGGGCTGGCATACAACCATCTTCCCGCCATACTTCGTGGCCGGTGCGATATTCTCAGGCTTCGCCATGGTGCAAACATTGATGATCGTGGTACGTAAAGTGCTAAACCTGCAGGACTATATTACCATTGGCCATATTGAAGCCATGAACAAAGTAATTGTGTTAACAGGTAGTATTGTGGGTTGCGCTTATTTAACCGAGTTATTCATTGCCTGGTACGGACAAAATCCTTACGAGTGGTACGCTTTTAAAGAGAACCGTGCAAATCTTTTCAGTCCTTATGGCTGGAGTTACTGGCTGATGATGTTCTGTAACGTGGTTTCACCGCAGTTGTTCTGGAGCCGTAAATTAAGAAGGAATATTACTGTGACATTCTTCATGAGTATCATCGTAAACATCGGTATGTGGTTCGAACGTTTTGTGATCATCGTAACTTCTGTGTACAGGGATTACCTGCCATCATCATGGAGTACTTATTACAGCCCGTCTATCTGGGAGATCGGATTTTACCTGGGTACATTCGGATTGTTCTTCACCTGCTTCTTCCTGTTTGCAAAATACTTCCCGGTTATTGCCGTAGCCGAGATCAAAGCGATTTTGAAAACAAGTGGTGAGAATTATAAAGTGAAGATGACGGATATTGAAAAGCAGGATGCAGAGAAATTTTATATTGAAGAAGTGGAGCACGCACATTAAAGCAATTAGCTAATAGCTACGAGCTACTAGCAAGAAATATAATAATCAATAAGCTCATAGCTCATGGCTATCAGCTCAAAGCTTAAAACTTATGGCTGGAGGAATTAAAAAATTTGTTGTAGGATCATTTGATGACGAAAAGGTATTGTTTCCTGCGGTGAAAAATGTTCGCAAGGCAGGTTACAAGATACACGACGTGTACACACCTTTCCCCGTGCATGGTTTGGATCATGCCATGGGCATCCGTGAAACCAGTCTGCATACAGCAGGATTTATTTATGCCATTACCGGTACTACCACTGCGCTTACATTTATGAGCTGGGTATTTACCAAAGACTGGCCTTTAAATATTGGTGGTAAACCGCATTTTGCCTTACCGGCCTGGATACCGATCACTTTCGAGTTAACCGTATTGTTTTCGGCTGTGGGAATGGTACTTACATTTTGTTACCTGTGTAACCTGGCGCCTTTTGTAAAGAAGCACCATTTTCATCCAAGGGCAACCGACGACCTGTTTGTTATGGTGATCGAGTGTACAGATAAAACAAATGATGCGGAAGTGCAGTCTTTTTTACAAACAGCAGGAGCCCAGGAGATAAATGTACAGGAAGCTGAAACAGGATGGTGGATCGGCAGGTATCATAAAGAGCAGAAACTGTATAAAGAAGAAAAAGGATATTAATAGTAAGTAATTACGATAAGAACGGGGATGTAAAATTCCTCACTTAATAAAAAGAAGATTATCAGAATGAAAAAAATCGCAATTATAGCAACACTGGTTTTGTCAATGGCAACTGTGTTTATTGGTTGTAAAGATAAACGCAGCCCCGGCTCTGTTTATATGCCGGATATGGCTTACAGCCGTGCTTATGAAAGTTATGCAAAACGTGACTCTTCTGTTTTTACGATGGATCCTAATGACGCAGGCCACAAAATATTCTTTAATAACAGGCCTCCTGCAGGTACTATAAAAAGAGGCGAACTGTTTCCTTTTAATGTTCCGAATGACAGTAACGGTTTATTGAATTTAAGTTCATTGGTTACCAACCCTGTTCCGGCCTTAAGTACAAAAGACAGTCTTGAAACAGCCAGGTTGTTCAATATCAATTGTGCGGTTTGTCATGGTGCCAAAGCCGAGAATAACGGACCGCTGGCTCCAAAGATCGGTGGGGTAAAAAGTATCGTTGCGGCTTCCCCGGGCTATAGCGATGGCAGGATATTCTTTGTAATGGAATATGGCCAGAACAATATGGGTAGCTATGCTTCCCAGTTAACCAGGGAGCAGCGTTGGAAAATTGTACATTATATCAGGTCACTACAGCCTAAAGCTGCTGCCCCAGGAACAACTACCGACGCAGCAGCTAAGGTAGACAGTGCGACGGTAAAAAAATAAAAGTATTAACACAAAATAAAGATTAGATGGATCATCAATTTCAATTACCGGGCAGTTATAATAAGTGGACGTATGGCCTGATTGGTGCCGGTGTTATCGCATTGTTATATGGGTTTATCATGTATCATCCATTTACTGCAGCTGCACATGGAGAGCATGTAGACAGCACACGTTTCTGGGCCGTGCTGTTACAAAACAGCGTTTTCTTTTTATTGGTGGTAAATGCCGCCATGTTCTTTATTTGTGTTACCACCATGGCCATGGGTGGCTGGGTAATTGCTTTCAGAAGAGTATCTGAAGCAATATCAAGTGTGGTACCTATTTTGGGTGTTATCACTTTTGTAATATTAATGGCCATTGTTTTTGGTGGTCGTACAGATATTTATCATTGGTTAGATAAGGATGCTGTTGCAAAGGATGCTATCCTGAATGGTAAAAGCGGTTTCCTTAACGCCAAATTCTTTGCAATATGGTCTTTCCTTACCATTTTCCTTTGGTGGTTCCTGGGTAAAAAAATGCGCAGCCTTAGTCTAGAAAGCGATAAGAAAGGCCCGATGGATTATGAAACAGGTAAGAAATGGATATGGAGCAATACCGTTTGGGCTTCTTTATACACGATCGTTTTTACTTTAACAGTAGCTTCTACCATTCCATGGCTTTGGTTAATGAGTATTGATGCACACTGGTACAGCACCATGTACAGCTGGTACACATTCGCAAGCACATTTGTATCAGGGGTTTCATTGATCGCACTGTATGTTATTTATTTAAAGAACCGTGGTCAGCTGGAGTATGTAACTGAAGAGCATTTGCATGATCTTGGAAAATTCATGTTTGCATTTTCTATTTTCTGGACATACCTGTGGTTCTCTCAGTACATGTTAATATGGTACAGTAACCAACCGGAAGAAACAAAATATTTTATTGAAAGAATAGGCACGGCAACAAAGTCGGGTCCGTATAAAGGGATATTCTTCCTTAATTTAATAATAAACTTTTTGTGCCCCTTATTAATATTGATGAAAAAGGGAACCAAAAGGAACTGGACCATGGTAACAGTTATGGCAGTAATGATCATCTTTGGACACTGGATAGATTTTTTCCAGATGGTGATGCCCGGTACAGTGCACGAACATTTTAACCTGGGTTTCTTTGAATTTGGTACGGCCTGCTTTTTTATTGGCATCATCATGTGGGGCGTGGGCAGGTATTTAAGCAGTCATTCATTGCTGGCAAAAAATCACCCTTTCTTAAAAGAGAGTATGATTCACCATACATAAGCAAAAAAGCTGTTTTATATAGTTAGAAGCAGTTTAAAATATAATACAGGATTAAACAAGAGATTAGAATAACTTTTACAGAAAATAACTTTGAATCATGAAGGAGTTTTTAATGATAGCTTTAGGAGCATTGGTTTTTGTAGTCATATTCCAGATTGCAAAAGCTAGTGAATATGTAAGCGTTTTAAAGGGCGAAAACAAAACCCGTAAACAAAATAATAAGATCAATGCATTTTTTCTGCTTGGGTTTTTGATTTTTGGTTTGATCGGTGCGTGGTACTGCAATGACCTTTACTATGGCAAAACATTATTTATCCAGGGTTCTGCTTCTGTTGAAGGAGAGAAGATCGACTCCATGTTACTGATCACGATCTTAATAACCGGTATCGTATTTGTCATTACCCAGGTCTTGTTATTCTGGTTTGCATTTAAATACCAGGAAAATGATAATCGAAAGGCTTTTTACTTTCCGCACAATACCAAGCTTGAATTGATCTGGACAACCGTTCCTGCAATTTTCTTAACCGTACTGGTTGTGTTTGGTTTAAAGTACTGGTTCAAAATAACCGGCGATGCACCCAAAAATGCGATAGTAGTTGAAGTTACCGGGCACCAGTTTGCCTGGGAGTTCAGGTACCCGGGTGCTGACAATACATTAGGTAAAACAAATTTTAAATTATATACCCCAACAAATAACGTGGGGGTTGATTTTACTGACCCGGCAAGCCTGGATGATATACATGTAAATACAACCATGCATATTCCTGTTGGCGTACCGGTTAAAATGGTTATCCATTCACTGGATGTGATACATGATGTTGGACTTCCTCATTTCAGGTTGAAGATGGATGCTGTTCCGGGTATCCCAACCACGCAGTGGTTCACACCAAAGATCACAACTGTTGATATGAAAAAGAAAACAGGTAATCCTGATTTTAATTTCGAGATATCCTGCGATCAGTTATGCGGAGCCAGTCACTATGCAATGCGTGGTGTTATCATTGTTGAAACCATGGAAGAGTATAAAAAATGGCTGTCTGAGCAAAAATCAGAATGGCAGACAATGCAGGAAAAAAATGCACCTAAGCCAGCGGTTGCAGACAGTAACGGAACCAAACCGGCAGTAACAGCACAGTTATTACCGGCAAAGAAATAATTAAAGGGATTTTGAAAAAAATAAGAATATGAGTAGCGTAGCCACATTACAGCATGCAGATGTTCACGAAGCGCATCACGAACATCATCACCACGAAACGTTTATTACAAAATACGTTTTTAGCCAGGATCATAAAATGATTGCCAAGCAATTCCTGGTAACAGGTATTATCTGGGCCATGATCGGTGGTTTGTTCTCTGTTATCTTCCGTTTACAGTTAGGTTATCCGGATGCTACATTTCCATGGCTGGAAGACCTGCTGGGTCATTGGGCTGCAGGTGGTAAATTAAAACCCGAGTTTTATTATGCGCTGGTAACTATGCATGGAACCATACTGGTGTTCTTTGTATTAACAGCCGGACTTAGCGGAACATTCGCAAACTTTCTAATTCCTTTACAGATCGGTGCAAGAGATATGGCATCACCAATGCTGAATATGTTAAGCTATTGGTTCTTCTTCCTTGCTTCTACCATCATGTTCTCTTCTTTATTTGTACAAACCGGCCCTGCAAGTGGTGGCTGGACGATCTACCCTCCTTTAAGTGCGCTGGGTGATGCATCAAGTGGCGCAAAGATCGGTATGGATCTCTGGCTGGTTAGTATGGCCATGTTCATTGTGTCTTCATTGCTGGGAGGTCTTAACTATATTACTACCATATTGAACATGCGTACAAAAGGTATGAGCATGACCCGTTTGCCATTAACGATCTGGGCCCTGTTCTTCACTGCTGTATTGGGCGTACTTTCTTTCCCTGTGTTATTATCAGGCGCTATATTATTATTATTCGATCGTAACCTGGGCACCAGCTTCTTCTTAAGCGATATCGTTGTTGCCGGTAAGATCTTACCAAACGAAGGTGGTAGTGCCATCCTGTTCCAGCATTTGTTCTGGTTCCTTGGTCACCCCGAAGTGTATATTATATTATTGCCTGCAATGGGCATGAGTTCGGAGATACTTAGTGTTAACAGCCGTAAACCTATATTTGGTTATATGGCCATGGTGGGTTCAATTTTTGCCATTGCTATCCTTGCCTTCCTGGTTTGGGCGCATCATATGTTTGTAACCGGACTTAATCCGTTCCTGGGTTCTGTGTTCGTGTTGCTCACTTTATTGATCGCGGTTCCATCGGCCATTAAAGTATTTAACTGGCTTACTACTTTGTGGAGAGCAAATATCCGCTTTACACCGGGTATGTTATTCGCCATTGGTTTTGTGAGTTTATTTATCAGCGGTGGTTTAACAGGTATCTTCCTGGGTAACTCTGCACTTGATCTGCATTTGCACGATACT
>Ga0068853_100003092_pt1 | contig 12720 bp, 7 predicted proteins | sample KBSCornC32_FD_65655 | JGI IMG/M metagenome (GOLD analysis project Ga0068853, IMG submission 65655) | Corn rhizosphere microbial communities from Kellogg Biological Station, Michigan, USA - KBS Corn C3-2 | ecosystem: Host-associated > Plants > Roots > Rhizosphere > Soil ... | reverse complement strand
GGACCGGCAATGAATTTAAGAGAATCTTTACTGCCGGCGGTTTCATTTATGGAGATAAATACGTGGTTTGAATTTTTCTTGAGTGAATCCTTTAATTTCTTTTGGATGATGTTGATGGTAGAAACAATTCCTTTTTTGGCAGGCATTGATACAAGTAATGAATCTTCTTTGCTAACATCCCGGAATATTCTTTTCAGGCGCAGGTCAGGTAAGGGATCGCCTGCGGCATTATTCAGTTTTAGTTTGGAAACCTGCAGTTGTTTGATGGTTTGCTCAAAGCTGGCACTGGTCTTAATATCCAGTGATCTTTTTTCCCGGTCGTAACTTTCCTTAAGCCAGTAGAACATAAAGGCTGTGATGCAAATAATGGAGAGGATCATCAAAGCCGGATCCGGTATAAGTTTTTTCTTTTTCATCAATTAACAAATGTAGGTATTCATTACTGGTAATGGAAGCGCCTTTAACATTTATTAACCTAAAATACAGCTGGCTTAACTCATATTGACTGCCTGTTCATTTAGTTTTGAAAAAAACATAAAACATGAAAAAAATAATTATTGCCGGATGCCTGCTTGTTACAGGCGGCATCGTGCAGGCACAGCAAAAAGAAGGCAAAGTGGTTTACGAAAGGGTAAACCAGATGATCGCCAGTTTTAACATTAATGGGGTTGACCAGCAAATGCCAAAAACCAGGAAGGATAATTTTGAACTGATATTCGGTTCGGGTAAATCTCTGTGGAGAACCATTGAAAAAGATGAAGACAATGATGCAGGCGGGGGTAATGGTATGCAAATAAGAATGATCGTTGCCGGAAGCAATGATGTGCTGTTCACTAATTTTGAGACCGGCAAACGTACTGAGAGAAGGGAGTTTATGGACAAAACATTTATTGTGGATGACAGTATCGCAAAACTAAAATGGAAAATGACAGGAGAAACGAAGATCATCCTGAATCATACATGTATGAAAGCCGTTACAGAAAAGATCAGTACACAAATGCGTATGAATGTAAACAATGGCGTTGTAGAAAGAAAAGAGATAACGGATACAGCAGTGGTTATCGCCTGGTTCACCAATGACATACCTGTTCCGGCAGGCCCGGCCGAATACCAGGGACAACTGCCCGGCCTGGTATTGGAAATGGATATTAATAATGGCAAACAAAAATTTGTTGCTACTTCGATCCCTGAAAAATTTGACCTTACTGAAATTAAGGAGCCAACAGGTAAAAAGCATTATACTGCTGCGGAATTCAAAACAGAGCGTGAAAAATTAATGGATGAGATGCAAAAGAACAACCAGGGACGCGGAAACATTCAAATAAGAAATTAATAAGTTAGCCGTGATCATAAGGCCGCTGCAATTGCAGCGGCTCTTTTTATTGTGATATTTCGAACTAATTGCATAGCTGTCTTCTTTTAAATAAACTTGTTGACTCTTTCAGTGTTAACAATGAAAAAAGTTCCCTGTAGTTTATTTTTCGCACTCTCACCAGTACCTGTGTAAGGCGCATTATTTGGTTCGGTTACGCCGAAGGCGAAATTGGAAAAATGCGTAGCATATTTTTCCAAAGAAGCAAATTGAGCGCCGTCACAGGTACGCAGCCCGCCGGCTGGGGAGGCGAATTCAATAAGTTGAAAGAAGGCTTAATAAAATTGAATCGCTTAGGAATTTCAATAAAGACAATTAAAGAAGCCGCTGAAATTTTCAGCGGCTTCTTTAATAAATTCTATTTAATCTTACCTCGTAATGACCCTCATATTTCCTCCACCATTATTTAAACCCACTTTATTTAAACTATAAGTAAAGCTTAAAGAGAAGAACCGGCGAAGCGTCAATACTCTTGAGTCTTCAATATAATTACTGTTACTGCTGCGGCTTATGCCTATGTTCTTATCAAGCAGGTCTCTTGCAGCCAGTTTCAGTTCGCCTCGATTATACTTCAGCATTTGCCTGCTGATGCTGGCATTCCACAAGGGTACTTTGTAATTGAATCCGGCAGAGCGTTGTGAGTTTATAGTGTAAGTAAAATCCGTACTTACAAAAAATCGTTTTGGTAGTTCCCAGTCGGCTGATGCGATGTACTCCTGCGACAGGTACGTATTATTTAAAGCAGACTGCAATGAATAGTTTGACCGGTTGCGGCTAAATCCTGCCCCCAATGTGAGGTTTAATTTGTTTGTTGGGTTCATATCGAACCTGATGTTGGGACCTACAGAAAATGTTTTTATATTATTGACTGTAGCATTAATGAATTGTTTTGTTTTTAAAAATGCTGCTGAGCTGCTCAGTTCTACACTGCCTTTTAAAAACCTTACCGGCCTGCTGTAACTTATTTCACCACTCATATTGTAAACCCCATTTACATTAACCGGCTTGCTTCTTTTTACACCAAACTGGTCAAGCAGATCGTAGTTTGTTATTTTATTTTTTGTGAATTGGGAGTTGAAGAAGAAGAAGAGGTTCCTGTTCTTAAAGGGACTAACTAAATTCAAATGCCCTGTAATGCTATGGTTGTATTCCTGCTTCAGATCGGGATTACCCTCTTTGATGTTAAGCGAATTGCTGTTATCAGGCACAGGCTGCAGTTGCGCCATGGTTGGCTGGTTTGTAGAAGCGGTATAATTTACAGCCAGCGATTTGAATTTAGAGAAATTATATTGGAACCTTGCCGTGGGTAAAATATTTGTAAAGGTCTTCTTTATCAACGAATCAGTAATACCACTGATAACCTTTCCTTTTAGGTTAGCCTGCTGAACCGAAACACCCAGTGCATAATTGTATTTTCTTTTCTGGGTTCTTAGCCTGATGCCCGCATTGCCATAAGCATAAATATTTTCATAGTCGTTGGAAAGTGAACTGTTCACGAGGTCGTACTTATCGCTTTGCTTGTTATAATCCTTTGTTGTTTTTTCGGCCGTACTCTTTGTATAACTTTTAGAAACACTCAGTTCCAGCAGCGAACGTTTTAAAACAGGCTCGGTGTAAACCGCCCGGGCTGTATATCCGCGGAGACCCGCATTTGTATTGCTTTGTTGGTTTAACGTGTCTTTTCTCAGCAAACCTCCGCTGCTGTTGTAAAAACTATTGATAGAAGAAAGACTTCCGTCGCCATCGCTCCCGTTGATGCTCGATTGAAGAGACAATGAAAATGTTCTTCCTTTCCTTGCAAATTTTTTGCGCCACGAAATATCATTCCTGAAATTGTAACCACCGTTGGTTGTGCGGGCATTGCTGAAACCTTCATTGGTGGTTTGGCCGGCAGCGGATAAAGTCTGATAATTTGTTTGCGATCTGTTGTCCGTTTGCTGGTAACTGAAGGACGGTATGACGCGGATGGAGTTAAAACTATCCAACTGATACAACAGGTTTGCATTAAAGCGGTTGCTGTTGTTTAGATTATTACTGAAAGCATCCTGGTTGTAGTTGTAAGATGAGACCGGTAAAAAATATTGCCGCTGCAAATGACTTTCAGATCTTGGGTTAAAGCGGTTATAAAAATAATTACTCTGCAGGTCGAGTTTAGTTCCGATAATATTGTTGTAGTTAATACCGCCCGCCCAGGCTGTGTTAATGCCGCTGTTGGCCGAACCGCCGTTCATGCCCATCGAAGCTGCCTGGTCGCCGGAAATATTAATATTGCCGCCACCGTTGTTTTGCATGCGGGCAAGTTCGCCGGTAAAATTAAGTATGTCCATAAAAGAGAATCCTTCTGCATTGGTATTATTGCCCATGCCAATGGCGGAGAACTGCCTGGCTCCTTTAAAAGAATTTACGTTAAACTTTCCCTCGTATCTTTCCTTTGTGCCCGCCCCTGCATTCACTTTACCGAACAACCCTTTCTTTTTATCTTTCTTCAATTTAAGGTTGATGGTCTTTTCATAATTACCATCTTCAAAACCGGTAAGCTGTGCCTGGTCGCTTTGCTTATCATAAACCTGTACTTTATCGATGGCATCTGCCGGGAGGTTTTTGGTAGCCACTTTTGGATCGTTGCCAAAAAATTCCTTTCCATCTACCAGCACTTTGGTAACTTTTTCACCCTGTGCTTTTATGCTGCCGTCTTTTTCAACTTTTATGCCCGGCATTTTTTTCAGCAGCTGCTCCACGTTGGCATTGGGCTGCACTTTAAAGGAGCCGGCATTGTATTGTATGGTATCATTGAGTAGTGTAACAGGAGGGGCTTCGCTTTCTACTACCACTTCGCCAAGTGTTTTGGTAAGATCGCTCATCACCAGGTTACCCAGTTCAACAGGGCTGGCTGTGGTTGTAACAGTAAATAATTTGCTGCTGTTGTGGTAATTCACATGTGTGATGAGCAAACGATATGCGCCTTCGGCAAGGCCTTTAATTTCAAAACTACCGTCATTGCCCGTCATGGTAAAACTTACCAGCGAAGAGTCTTTTTTATCGAGCACGGTTACTGTGGCTCCTGCAACAGGCCTGTTATTAATTGTATCCAATAGTTTTCCGTTTACCGTTCCATTCCTTTGGGCAATGGCTGGTAGAAAAACAGAAAGGCCAAGAATTAAAAAATAAATTTTTTTCATGTCGTCTAATTTTCTACGAAAATATTCTTAGACGAATGGGAACCGGGTTAACAGGACTTGCTTTATTGTTAATGAAGGTTAAAGAATGGGCCCGGCGTTAGGATAAAACCTGTAAACAGGTGTTTGAACAAAACTGGAAGGTTCATTTCTTTAGACCACAATCACAACTGCATTTTTGGGGCCTGAGTTTTTCCGCTTCCTTTATTTGTTTTTCGTTTTCTTTCAGATCCTTGCCGGTTTGGGTTTCTACTGCTTTAATGCCAATCGTAGAAGAGCCAATGGCTTTTATGGAAGCGTTAAATTGTTCAATGGTAGCGGGTTCAGGTGTAATTTCAAACCGCTGGTTTTTAGAAACGATAAATTCTTTTTTTGCATACAGCATCTGTCCGTTTGTTTCACCCATTACAATGATATAAGCTTTTGCATTTTCAGGTAATGGTATCTTTCCGTCTTTGGTATAAAAGCCATAATCGCCATCATTGCTACTTAATTTTCCTCCTTCCAGGAAAGTATTGATGACCGGCACAACTAAATTTACACTTACAGAAGCTTTATAGGTTCCCATAAGCCGTACCCTTAATTCCGTTCCTATTTTATTGTCGAAGGTATTAAGCAGCGCATCAATATTATACCAGCCAACCACATCAATTTTAAATTGATAATACAATGACCGGTTGTCTTCCGGGTGAACGCTGTTATCGGGGTAAGCAGGCGGAGGCACAGAGCCGGCTGGCGGACGAAAATTCTTTTCTTTTTGTTTTGTACTGTCTTTTTCAAGCTCTGCTTTCCTACGCAGCAATTTATTTAACACGGCATAATATTTTTCACAACTATCAATACTGCTGCTGTAATTACTGTTGGGATAAGGAACAGCCAGGCGCCCGGTTTCGTTTTCTATGTACCTGTAAATAGAATCAAGCTGGCTGTTTTTTAAATGGTTCATCTGTGGCGCCCCGGTTTTAAAATGTTCCTGCAGGCATGCAAGATAATAGTATGGAGAGCTGGTCAAATACAGCATATTCAGATCATACCTGTCACTTTCAATTATTCTATTTGATGATTCCTCATAGTCGTTTTTGATCCCGCCATCGGAATATATCGGCTCTGTAGATTTACTGCTATCTGCCGAAAATGCTTTATGATGATTATAGACCCATTCTCTTCCTTTCCTCGCTATAACATGTGCCAATGCAGGGCCAACAAAATCCACGGCTACTTTATGACAACTGCTGCAATTGGCTTTAAATAATTGCTCACCATTGTCTATTTGTTTGGCAACCGGACTTTCAGACAAGGGAACCGGATCTACCCAGTTGATGCCCTTATCAGTCTGTTCACCTTTATATAATTGCATTTGCTTGTTATAAAACTTTGTAGGAACTGATACGTTTATTGCTTTTGTGATTTTAACTTCCTGTCCGCCGACAGCATTTATATAAAGCATACCGCCGCTACTTAATGGTTGCCCATTTGTTTGCGTGGCTAAACGGGCCAAAATTATTTCTTCTAAACTATAGGCTTCTTTAATTTCCAAATGCACTACTGAATCTGTAGCAGATAAAGATCCCTTTGCAATATCAAGAATAGCACCGTTCAACGTTTTTAAAATCGTGTCTTTATTGATATTAATATTAAAAAACTGCGAGGTTAATTTACCAGTATCCGGTAATGATCTTCGGTCAGATTGTTGATTACAGCTCAAGATCGCAACGAGGAATATTAAAAGGGACACGATTATCATTTTCATAACATCAGCTTTGGGGGTCATTAGATGCAGGAATCACTTCTTTGCATAAAATATTTACACCTTTATATAGATCTTCTTCCTGTCCAGCATCCAGGCCAAAAACCACATCATACCAATAAAACAAAATGCGTAGATCAGGGAACCTATTCTTGGATCGCCGGCAAAGATTGGTTTGCAGATGGTTTCATAAAACCAGCTTAAGGGGTTTAAGTATTTTGGTTTGCCATCCGGCATGGTACCGCTGTGTATACGAATAAGCCAAAGAGTTTTTGGTATCAAAGCACTCATGGAAAATATGAAAAGGGCATTCTTACCAAACACGTCAAAGAACCTGCTCCACCAGCCTTTGCTGTTTTTAAAATCCAATAGATAGATCATCAGTGACAGAATTAACAGCGCCAGTCCTGTCGTGTAAATGGTATAACTGCTGGTCCATATTTTTTTGTTGATGGGGAATACCATATCCCAGCAAAAACCTGCAAACACAAGTACGCAACCGGCTACAAACAAGCCATTGAGCATTTCGGGCGTTTTGCCTTTTTGTAAAATATAATTACCAACCAGGTAACCCAGTATCACCTGCACGATGGCTGCAAAGCTGTTCATCAACCCTTCGGGGTCAAAAGCCACACCTTCGCCATGGTACATATGTTTTTCGCCAAGCACCGCTTTATCTATATTGGTACCAAACCAGCCACTTAAACTGAAGGGATCGGTTGGGTTTGCAGCCACGCAGAGGAACCAATAGGTCAGTAAAATAAACATGCCCGCCACAAAAGAACCCCGCACTTTGCCATAATGAATGATGATGGCAGCAAAAAAATAGCTGACAGCAATACGCTGCAATACACCAAAAATGCGCAGCGTTTCAAAAGGCTTTGCAACAAAATTTCCCGCATCATTGTATTTAATGAACGGGAACCAGTTCAGGAAGAGGCCGATAAAAAATATCAGCAGGCTACGGGTAACGATCTTTTTCCAGAAAGCGCCTTCGCCTGCGGCATCTAATTTAGGCATTACAAAAGCCATGGCATTACCTACGGCAAATAAGAAGAATGGGAATACCAGGTCGGTTGGTGTAAGTCCATGCCAGCTGGCATGGTCGAGCGGCGGAAAAATATGCCCCCAGCTGCCGGGGTTATTTACCAGTATCATCAAAGCAACAGTGGCGCCGCGAAAAACATCTAATGAATAAAAGCGTTGGTTCATATAAGCAGGTTGAATAAAATGTTCCAGAAAGATACTCAAATTCTTCAACCCGGCATTTGGTCCGGGTTTCTTTGTGGGGTTCAGCTTCAAAAAAGCACTATAGGCATTATGCATGAATGTCTACAGAAATATTGGCGTATATTGGCTTTCTTTGTGTTCAGCAACATTTTACCCAGGTAATTTAATAACCAGACCGGATGATACCCGAATACGATTCTAATTTCTTAAAAATCTTCCACAATAATCTTGTAGGAATGGTGCTCACCGATGAACAGCACCTGGTAACAGATATAAATGATAATGTACTTAAGTTAATAGGGCTCAGTAAAGAAAATGTTATAGGAAAAACGGCGCTCGACGCCGGCATATTAAATGAAGACAATGTAAAGCAAATGTGGCAACAGCTTACCGAAAAGGGTGAGCTGATCAATGCTGAACTTGCTTTTAAAACGAAGCAGAATAAACAGCTGACCATCCTGCTATCGACCGAAAAAATTAAATTGAACGAGTCGGAACAATGGCTTACTTCCATTATCGATATCAGTGAAAGTAAAAAGAACGAGCAGGCGCTTACTGAATTGTATGAAAGGGTTTCTGACGGTTTTATTGCAATTGATCATAACTGGATCTACACCTATGTAAATAAACGTGCCGGTAAATTGCTCGGTAAAGATCCTGCCTATCTTATCGGCAAAAATATGTGGACAGAGTTCCCGCAGGAAAAAGCAGATCCCTTTTATATAGCTTATCACAAGGCAATGGAAAGCCAGGAAATGGTGATCGTGGAGGAATACGTGGAAGCCCACCGGAAATGGTTTCAAAACTTGATTTACCCCGCTGTAGATGGGCTGTCCATTTTTTTTAGGGATATAACTGCCGGTAAAGAAAATGAGAAAAAGATAACCGAAAGCGAACTCCGTTTTAAAACCTTAACCACCAGTGCGCCTGTTGGTATTTTTGAAACAGATGCCAATGGTGCAACAACCTACGTCAATGAAACCTGGCTACAATACACCGGGATGAAACTGGAAGATGCACTGGGAGATGGCTGGCTTGATGCGGTACACCCCGAAGACCGGGACTGGCTGCAAAAAGGCTGGCATAGTAAGGCTGCCGTAAGATCAGAATCATTCTCTGAATATCGCCTTATTGATAAACGGGGCAGGCAACGTTGGGTAAACGGCAAAGCCGTACCTGTCTTCAATACAAACGGCGCGGTAAGCGGTTATATCGGTATCATACTGGATGTTACCGAAAGAAAGACCGGCGAAGAACGGATCGTTAACAGCGAGGAAAGTAAAAGGCTTATCCTGAACTCGGCACTTGATGCCATTGTTATCATTGATGAAACATCAAAAATAATTTTCTGGAACCCGCAGGCCGAAAAAATATTCGGATGGACGGAAGCAGAAGTGACCGGCAAGCAGCTTACAGAAACGATCATCCCGGAACCAGATATAGCAGCGCATCGGAAGGGTATGCAACATTACCTGCAAACCGGTGAAGGCCCGCTTTTAAACCGCCTGATCGAGGTCACTGCCTGTAATAAAGCAGGGTTATTGTTCCCGATAGAGCTTTCCATACTACCGGTAAACCAGGAGTCGGGAAGATCGTTTTGTGCATTCATCCGCGACATTACCGAACGCAAACATGCCGAGGTTAGCCTGAAGGAAAGCAGCGAGCAACTAAGAGAGCTCAGCAGGCATTTACAGAAAGTAAGAGAAGAAGAACGGTTGCGTATAGCCCAGGAAATACATGATGAACTTGGACAGCAGTTAACCGGTTTAAAAATGGATATCGCCTGGCTATTGAAAAAGACCGACCCGGTTGATGCCCTGGTAAAAAACAAGTTTGAAGAAACGCTTTTGCTGCTGGATGATACTGTAAGATCCATCAGGCGCATTACTGCCGAACTAAGGCCCAGCATCATTGATGACCTTGGTTTAAATGCCGCACTGGAGTGGCTGGTTGCCGAATTCAGTGAGCGGCTGAATATTGTGTTCAGCTATGACAACAGTTTTGATGATAAGAACATGCATCCGGATATTTCTATTGTGCTGTTCAGGATATTACAGGAATCGCTTACCAACATTGCCAAACATGCGGCTGCAAAAAAAGTGAGTATCAAAATTGAACAACTTGATGATATGGTGCAATTAGTGGTAGAAGATGATGGTGTTGGTTTTGACAGCAGTGTGAAACAGGCTGACCTTAGTTTTGGCCTCCTCGGCATCAGGGAACGTACCAGTATGATGAAGGGCGAGTGTGTTATTTTTTCAGAGCCGGGTAAGGGCACCAGCATCAGGATCAGGATACCACTTGCTTAAATTCAGATCATCTCACTCAGTTCCAGCCAGCGCATTTCTTTTTCATCCAGTAATTGTACGATCGTGCTGATGCGTTCGGCCGCCTTTTGCAAAGCATCATAATCCATACCGCCTGCATTCATTTTTTCTTCAAGACCGGTTTTTTCTTTTTGCAGTTCCGGAATTTCTTTTTCTAACTGTTCAAACTCATGCTTTTCTTTAAAACTTGGTTTTCGTTGTGGTGAAGAACGTTGTTCGTTGTTCGTTGCTGGATGTTCGGCTTTGGGTTCAGTAGCCTGTTTTTCGGTCAACGGTAAACGACCAACGGTCAACCTGCTTTTTTCCTCAGCAAGTTTATGCTCACGATATAAAGTATAGTTACCCGGAAAATCCTTGATCACCCCTTCTCCCTCAAAAGCAAATAAATGATCGACCATGCGGTCCATAAAATACCGGTCGTGACTTACAATTAAAATGCAACCCGGAAAATCGAGTAAAAATTCTTCCAGTGTCCTCAGTGTTTGCAGGTCAAGGTCATTGGTAGGTTCATCTAAAATTAAAAAGTTGGGGTTGAGAAAAAGTATACTCAATAAATGGAGCCTGCGTTTTTCGCCACCGCTTAATTTGCTCAACGGTGTGTATTGCTGTTCTGATGCAAAGCCAAATTTTTCCATGAACTGCGTGGCAGAGATCTTTCCACCATCTGCCAGCGGAAAAAATTCAGCAAAATCCTTTACATAATCAATGGCTCTTTTATCTTCTTTGTATTGTAATCCTTCCTGGTTAAAGTTGCCAAAAACAACCGTATCGCCATGGTTAACCTTGCCGCTGTCGGGCATTTCCTGCTGCAGGGCAATTTTTAAAAAAGTTGATTTGCCGATACCATTCTTACCAACGATGCCAATGCGCTCTCCTCTTTTAAATGTGTAGTCAAAACCTTTCAGGATCACTTTGTCGCCATAATTCTTATAAATTTTTTTCATCTCCAGCACTTTGCCGCCCAGCCTTGTCATTTTTACCTGCAGGCTTACTTCCGCTTCTTCCTTGCGCTGGCTAACCCTTTCTTCTATGTCTGTAAATGCATCCTGTCTTGATTTTGATTTGCTGGTACGTGCCTTGGGTTGTTTGCGCATCCATTCCAGTTCTTTGCGAAAAATGTTCTTGTCTTTCTGCAATTCACTTGCCTGTACTTCCTGCCGTAAACTTTTCTGCTCTAAAAAATAATCATAGTCGCCCTTGTACACATATATCTTTTCATCGTCCATTTCCAGTATCTCGTTGCAAACCGCATCTAAAAAATACCGGTCATGCGTTACACAAAGCAGGGTAACTTTTTGAGCCGATAGATAATCTTCCAGCCACTCGATCATTTGTACATCCAGGTGGTTGGTAGGCTCATCCAGTATCAGCAAACATTTGCCTTCGTGAAGCTGTGCTTCAATCAGTGCCTGCGCCAGGGCAACTCTTTTGCGTTGTCCGCCACTGAGATTTTTAACCGGTTCATTTAAGTGATGCAGGTTTAACTTGCCCAGTATCTGTTTCAATTCACTTTCAAAATTCCATGCATTCAGTTCATCCACCCTTGCCATCAGGTCGGTAAGTTTGTCGATGTTTTCGGGTTCCTGTTCCAGGCACATTTCATATTCCTTAACCACTTTCACCACGGGGTTGTCCATTTTAAGCACATTATCCCAGATGCTCTTCATTTCCTCAAATGCGGTATCCTGCTGCAGCATGACCACTTTAATGTCTTTATGCACCCACAATGTACCGGTATCGGCGGTATCAAGACCGGCAATAATTTTAAGTAAGGTTGATTTGCCGCTGCCATTGCGGGCCACCAGGGCGATCTTATCTCCTTCTTCCACGTAAAAAGAAATATTCTTAAAAAGGGTTCTGATGCCAAAGGATTTGGCCAGGTTTTCAATTGAAGCGTAATGCATGGCGCAAAGGTAAAGGAGTAAATCGTTTGGCAGGAGATTGATTTCAGATTTGAACCGTTATTTTTGAGGTGAAGTTTTTGACTTCGTCAAAAAAAGGACTGCCACTGAGGCACTGAAACACAGAAGTGGATATTTTGCATTGCATTTTTCTGTATTTCAGTGCCTCAGTGGCAGATCAAAATTTCCCGAAGGGAAATTCAAATAAAATCATCGTAAACAACATCGTTCATGTTTTTTTTGAGGTTGATAAAAGCGGAGTCATATAAGCGGGGGATGTTGTTGTCTGTGGTATTCAACATCATATCCAAGGGTATCCTGTTCTTATTAACCATCATTATTGCCCGGTACTTTGGCAGCAATATTAAAACAGATATCTACTTTTTTGTTTTTGCAACCATGATCCTGTTCTCGGGTTTCATAAACAGTATTGATACAGCCGTGCTGATACCCGAATCGATGCGGCTGCGGCAACATGGAGGCGATGCAGCAGCCATGGGTTTCCTGAATTTTTTTTTACTCATCTACTTTATCATTGGCGTTGTGTTTACCGTGGCCATGTACTTTTTTGGTACCGCTGTTTTTGCAGCGATCTCAAAATTTGCCGAGGCTGATATTGAAACCTATCGCAATTATTTCTGGATCGGATCCTTGTTTTTTATTTTTCATGTACTTACCAATTACCTCAATACCGTACTTACCTCTCTAAAATATTTCAGTCTGCCCATGCTCATCAGCAGTATCAAAAGCTGCATCGTTATTGCCTGTATTTTTTTATTGAGAGCCGGCTACGATGTGCTGGCTGTTTTTTACGGTGGACTAATCTCTTATGGGGTAAACTTACTCTTGCAGCTGTATGTACTTAAACGGGTTGCAGGCTGGAACTTTAGTTTTAAAACAATTGCGGTAAGGAGATCCGTTTGGAACAATGTGCTGTATGCAGAACTTGGCCAGCTTACAACCGTTG
>Ga0068853_100003090_pt1 | contig 12721 bp, 10 predicted proteins | sample KBSCornC32_FD_65655 | JGI IMG/M metagenome (GOLD analysis project Ga0068853, IMG submission 65655) | Corn rhizosphere microbial communities from Kellogg Biological Station, Michigan, USA - KBS Corn C3-2 | ecosystem: Host-associated > Plants > Roots > Rhizosphere > Soil ... | reverse complement strand
ATGCTCACTGGCCGGTTGGAGCGCGAGTACGTCAACGACGTTGACGACTCGTATTCGAATATCCGGCACATACGCGCGCAGCAGTGTCACGGCCGCCAGCGTTTCGAGTGTCGGAACATCGCCTGCGCACGCCATCACCACATCCGGATCGCTCTGTTCGTTACTTGCCCACTCCCAGACTCCCAGGCCTCTTGTACAATGCCGCACGGCAGCATCCATATCGAGCCAGACTGGGGCCGGCTGTTTGCCGGCGACAATCAGATTCACATAATTCCTGCTGCGGAAACAGTGATCGGCTACGGAAAGCAGCGTGTTCGCATCGGGAGGCAGGTAGATTCGCACCACATCCGCTTTCTTATTTGCCACGTGATCGAGGAAGCCTGGATCCTGGTGTGAAAAGCCATTGTGATCCTGCCGCCAGACGTGCGAGGAAAGTAGATAGTTCAGCGATGCAATTGGCGCGCGCCATGGCAGATGCCTGCTTACCTTCAACCATTTCGCGTGCTGGTTGAACATCGAATCCACTATGTGGATGAAGGCCTCATAGCAGGAAAAGAAGCCATGCCTGCCGGTCAACAGATAGCCTTCGAGCCATCCCTGGCACATATGTTCGCTGAGTACTTCGAGCACACGGCCATCGGTTGTCAGATTTTCGTCGACCGCCTCCATGCGCGCCATCCATTCTTTGCCCGACGCTTCGTACACCGCCTGGAGACGATTGGATGCGGTTTCATCCGGCCCGAACAGCCGGAAATTACGCGCCTTCAAGTTGTTTTTCACAACATCGCGCAAGTAATCTCCGAGAACACGCGTTGCCTCCGCGTCTTCGCCGGTCTTGACCGCATAGGCGCGAAAATCGGGTAGCACCAACGGCATGAGCAGCTTGCCGCCGTTGGCATGCGGATTCATGCCCATACGACGGTCACCGGTAGGAGCCAGAGCTGCAAGATCCGGCCGGAAATGTCCGTCTTTGTCAAACAGTGTTTCGGGTTTGTAGCTTCTGAGCCAGTTCTCGAGGATTTCGAGATGATCCGGATTTTCTGTCACATCAGAAACCGGGACCTGGTGCGCCCGCCAAGTTCCTTCGACCGGTTTGCCGTCGACTTCTTTAGGCCCGGTCCATCCTTTAGGAGTTCGCAAGATCAACAGTGGCCAGCGCGGGCGCTCGACCTTCTCCTGGCGTCGGGCTCGCTCCTGAATTGCTCGAATTTCGGCAAGCATGTCCTCGAGCGTTGCGGCCATTGCCGGATGCATCTTTACGGGATCGTCACCTTCGAGAATCCGCGGTTCGTATCCGTAGCCAACGAATAGAGCGCGGAGTTCGTCCTCATCGATGCGCGCCAGCACGGTCGGATTCGCAATCTTGAATCCGTTCAGATGCAGGATGGGCAGCACTGCGCCGTCTTTCGCGGGATTGAGAAACTTGTTTGAGTGCCAACTCGTGGCGCAGGGGCCTGTCTCGGCTTCGCCGTCGCCCACGATGCAGGCCACAATCAGATCGGGATTATCAAACGCTGCTCCATACGCATGGAGTAGGGAATAACCCAACTCGCCGCCCTCATGAATGGAGCCGGGCGTTTCCGGGGAGACATGGCTGGGGATCCCGTAAGGCCAGGAGAATTGCCGGAACAGCCGCTTTATTCCGTCGCGATTCTGCTCGAGGTTAGGATAGATCTCCGTGTAAGTGCCTTCGAGATACGTGTGAGCGACGAGACCTGGGCCGCCATGACCGGGGCCAATCACGTACATCATGTTCAGGTCGTGTCTCTGAATCAACCGGTTCAGATGCGTGTATATGAAGTTGAGGCCGGCCGTGGTGCCCCAATGTCCCAGCAAGCGTGGCTTGATGTCTTCTTTCGAGAGCGGCCGCTCGAGCAGCGGATTATTCCGCAAATAGATCTGCCCTACCGTCAAGTAGTTGGCGGCAAACCAATATTCGTGAAGCTTTGCGACCTCTTCGGCAGTGAGTGATTCCGGCACAAATATCCCCCGACTATGGAATCCGCCGGGAGGGGTTTGTTTCAGGGTTCAACATTGATTCACGTGGGGATTCACGCGGGATTCAGGCGGCTTTGCCGTTGAGTTTGAGCCAACCTTTTTTCTTGTATTCGTAATAGCGGCCCTGGTCGATAGCACCTTTGAGGAGTTGCTGCTGCTCGCGAGCGGCGATTTCTTCGGTTGAAAATTCAAAGCCAATTTCCGCGGGATCGAACGTCAAACCATGCTGTTTGGCGGCCCGGTAATGCTGGACGGCGTTTTGCCAGCGCCGGTTCTCGACCGTCCGGCGATCCTTAGCGGCTTGCTCGCGCTGATTGGTGAGGCGCTTCAGCTCCGCCTGGTCCTTTTCGTATTGCCGGCGAAGGCGCGCTTCCTGAATGGAGAGGTTGTTCAGGTCACGGCGATAAGCGAGAAAGATCTGCGCTTCGATCATGGCTTTGCGGACAGCCTCCTCCTCTTCATCCGCAAATTGGGCGGCGAACTCGCGGCGGCCAATCGCGTAGATTCCGGCTTCGAGCGAAGGGAGGCGCTCGAGCCGCCAGAGCGTATCGGCGAGCGATTGGGTGAGGCGCTTTTCTTCGTCACCTTCGGGAGCGAACTGTTTGAAGATTCGTTCGACGTGCGCCTGAAAGGCCGCGACGTCTTCCGATGGCAGGAGGACGGTGCGGCCGGTGAGACCGGTTTTCAGAGCATTGTGGGAGACCTTGGCTTTTCCCTCCGACGAAGTGGGGCCAGTAGACAATTGAGCATTGATGCGGTTGGCCGCAAGCTGGTTTGGCGATGCCATGTCGTTTTCAGGATAATGGCCCGTGTCAAGTGTTTTGGCCACGGAAGGGCCGAAAACATTGGATTTTTGGCTTGTGACCGGCGTCGCGCCTTTGCCAGATATAAGGAGAAACGGAAGAAGCGCATCGACGAACTGGCTACGCTCAGAATGTAAGGCAGCCCTCGTCCCACGGCGCAAGCCGTGGACATGACGTTCGCCAGTCTTCAATCACTTCGTCGTAAGTTCTTTGTCGACTCCTCAGCCATGTAGATGACCGCCTCGCGTACAAGGAAATCCTTCCCTTCGTGGGACGACTGCGCACTTGCCGCAGGCACCCTTTGTCGCGAATATCTTCGACGCGAGCGAAGCCGACTACCGCAAAGCCGTGCAGCGTGTTTACCGTACCCCCGAGTCGGCAAGTGCAATCGTCTTGCCTGTGGTAACCGAATAATGAGTCGCCGGTCTGAAAGCGGACTTTGTACTTCCGCGCAATGTTTCCGATCTCGTCGATGACTTGGATGTGTTCCGGCCCGGTTAGATGCTATGCATCACATGCGTGACGCAGCGGGGAGGTCACTCATCGAACCGATCATTACTCGCTGCCTTTCCGCCTGAAGCTCCGCTCAATGGCGACATTGGGGATGCCGGTTGCTATGAGGAAACCCTGTCTACCGCATAGGCGAGCCGGATCGCCGTATATCGATGTTGTTTCCGATTCCGATTGTCATCAAATCTTGTCCCATTTCGAGCGGACCACCATACGTCTTGCGAGTAAGTTTTAGAACATCCGCATCGTTTGGCTCACTGAAAGCGGGGTCGGTGGTTATCAGAACAACGTGAGAGTACACGGCAAGCCGTGGCTTCACGCGCGCAAAGATGGTTCCTGCCTGCTCGGGTGTCGTGTGGAGGCCAATAATAATGCGGGCGGCTTGCGACTTCTGGAGCAACTCTGGTCGGGCCCAAGCCACTTCATGGATCAGAAGGTCAACGTCTTTTGAAAAACGGATAAGATTCTCAGTGGGACGCGTATCGCCGGAAAGAACGACAGAGTGTCCTCGATAGTCAATGCGATAACCAAAAGCGGGTTTTGCAGTTGCATGGTCAACTTCGAATGCCGTGACCTTGACGCCGTTTTTTTCATAAACAGGACCTTGCGCAATGTCTTGAGCCGCAACGGCTATACCTTGCTCAGGGAGGCCATCCGCCATTCGGAAACGGATGTCGGTTGCAAAGGCTTTCTGGAGATTTGCCATCATCTCATTTGTTCCAACCGGTCCCCAAATCTGAAATGCGTGTGTGCGATGGCCAAACGGCGGCGGCAGCCAGCCGGTCAGCCAAAGGTCAGGGATTTCCACAATGTGGTCCGAGTGGAGGTGGGTCAGGAACACCGCCGTCACAGCGCCCAGCGGAATATGAAGTTGCCACAATCGCAACGAAGCACCGCGGCCACAGTCAATCAACAACTTCTCTGGGCCTGCTTCGACCAAAATGCTTGGGCCGAATCGCTCCACCACTGGGATTGGGCTGCCTGTACCGAGCAGGGTTACTTTCAACTCTTGGCCGCCCATGCTCACCGACATGAGCAGGAGCAGCAGAGCGGATGCCACCGGTGAATGCATTTCTGTACCTTTCAAACTTATACCCAAGCATCGGTCTAGCTTTCATCCATTAAAATCCCTAAACACGCCCTGAAATAGGCGGGACTATCTGGATTTGTCCAGTTGGTCGAGCACCTAGAAACTGACCGACTCTCTGAAGACTCCGGCCAAACGCCCGCCCGAGACACGTGGACTGCCGGTATTGGGCGTTCGAGGCCATTCCCGCTCGCCGTGGCTTCGGCAGTCTGCGGAAACAGCTTCGGCAGAGAGAGCCCGATCAATCAGGGTCGTTGCTTCGAAAGTCTACCAGAAAGTAAGGCACCCAAAAACCCCGCCGACCGTAAGCAGGCGGGAGACTTTCCACATACTGTGGGTGTTGGAGTCCGGCGGCGCCGAACGTAAGAGCCGCCCGAACCAGCCACGCCACCACAAAGTCACCGCTTGTCGGGCTCGCTCGCGTGAAACGCTATGACTCTATCCGAAGTGACCCGCCGCTCCGCTTCCCGCCATAACCCGGCCTTCCTGCGCCCGAGTCACTCCAGATAGAGTCATAGCGTTACAAATGATCTAGATGGCAGTATCCGTCCGACCGGGATGCCATTGGTCTTCTATTAATGCGCGTACGACTCTAAATATCCACATTTCCGGCAGCGGTAGGATTTGATTTCGTATTGGGTCTGATCGTCAATTTTTATTCCTCTCCAGAATGACCTTTCGGGCGCTCCCTCCTGCCATTTCGCAGTAAGGACCGTGTGGTGGTGACCATGGTCGGGCACAAAGCCCTCGTCCATCGGACCTTTACATTTCGGGCACTCTTTATGAGCTTCCATTTTCGACCTCTCCGCGAGCGCCTTCGCTGCGTCCAATGGTACTAAGAAGGGCGACGCAGGCGAGTAAGCAGTTATAGAACACGATTAGGGACGAACCGTGAGCGAAGATTCGACGATCCATTGGTCTTGGACAATTTCATCCCACTGAGGGGCCGGATTGATCAGAACCAGACAGCCGGCTGGACGCCGGGTGCTCGCAACGCGCTCGGTGAGGATTTCGGCGAATCGGAGACATGGCCGATTACTCACGATAGTCGCGAAGGGTAGATCTATCTTTGGAATTTCACTTGGACGGGAAACACTAGATCTCTATCGGGAGGCGTCCCGGCGTTCCCACCCCCGAAAGACGTTGCGGCCGTATTCTGGGCCTCGCGAAAAAGGGACCGGTAGGAAGCGTGCCGACCGAAGGGGCTGACGAGTTCCTTTTCCAGGCACAGTGGCGCCGCGCGGCGTGCATCCATGCCCTTTTGCGCTTGGTGTGACCGGCGAACGCCAAATAGCTATTCGGCAAATTTTGGTGTTTGCATCGTCAGGGGAAAGCTCCTCAGAACGGCGTGAAAGTAAACAAGCCCGAAAAGAAAAGCGAGCAAGAAGAGAGTTCGGTCCGTCCATCGGGGTTACGTTTCTCAACGTTCCGTACGATGTGGCCTTTGAACCGGGTACTTCGCTCAGATTGCCGGGGTGCGTATTTCACCTGTTCCCTCATACAACTGGAAATCCGGATACCACGCGGCTGCTTGATGCCGGGCTTCTTGGGAAGCGGTCATTTCTGGATGGAACAAACGAGAGGTCGTCAGGCTTGCGTTCCGCACGCCGTGTGATCCGGGCAGAATCGGCGGACGCAAGCCGACATCTCGGGACTAATCCGGTCGGACCCTTTTCCGAGATGCCGACTCTACGTCAACTTGGATCGTAAACCCTACGTCAGCGAGATCTGGCCGTCGGCAGTCTAAACCTCTGGCACGCGCGATCATCTTCTGTGCGATCGTTCCTTCGCATGCGCTTCGCGCAGTCCAGCCGCGGGAGATTCGATGCTCTGGGCAAGAGCCTCGGCGGCGCATCCTGTTGCGGCGGGCGAAATCCTATTGGTAGTATTCGAAAGCAAAGCCGCTCTGGAAATACGGCTGGAATCCAGCTGCGCGGCGCCGGTCGTAGTTGCTGCGCCGCCGTCCTACCCACTAACGGTCCCGATTGCTCAGCACATTCGAGCCGCCACCGCACTTCTTCAGATCGAACGCAGCCGTGGATGTCGCTCCAATCCCGATGCTCAGTAGACGTCGAGATCGCGGCTGACGATGAAGTGACCAGCGTAGACAGCGCGCATTTCGGCATTCAGTTCCTCGGGCGTATTGCCCGAATGGTGATACAACACGAGCAGTTTCGGCTTCGCCTTCGACGCAAGTTCCGCCAGCTGCGTGGTCGTCGTGTGGTATTTCGTGGAGAACTTCTCGAACACCTCTCGCCGCGCAGGCGCCATCGCTGCGAGCCAGGCCGGTGAAATCGACTCGTGAATCAGCACGTCGCAGCCGTTGCACGCATCGATTGTTGCCTGCGCGGGGTACGTGTCGCCCGACACCACCACGCGGCGATCCGCGGTATCGAAACGGTAGCCGTAGCTCTCGACCGCGTGTTGCGTGCGAAACGCCGTCACGGTCACGTTGGCGTCCTTGTAGACGACGCCTGCCTCGATCTCATGCGCGTTCACACGATAGGCATCAGGATTCGGTCGTTTCATGCCCTCATCGCTGGTGCGCGCCTCGATGTCGACCCGATAGGCTTCGAGCATGTGGCGTGTCATGGCCTCGATTCCCTTCGGACCATACACCTCTAGAGGGAACCGTCGGCCCATCACCCATGGCGTGAGGATCACGTCGGCATAGCCAACGGTGTGATCCGAATGCAGGTGGGTCACGAACACGACCCGGAGTCGGGTGGGATCGACCGCTTTGATCTCACGCGTGAGCACGGCCTCCTGAGCGCGCCGGACCACACCCGCGCCGAAGTCGACGAGATACGCCGTGTCTTTCACGACGATCGCCGTCGCTGGCCCGGAACGATCTGGATCGATCGTCGGGTTGCCCGTCCCGAGCATCACAACGAGCGTTTTGTCCGTGCTCGCGGCCTTCGGGCGTTGGCCCGTTAGCGTCACGCCGAAGATTGTCGCACCGAACAGGAGTGCGCAATTTGGCCATATCAAACGCTGCGCCATGGTGTCCTTCCTCCCGATCTCGGCTGATGCTCCGTCGCCGAGTCGCTACCATGCTGCGGAACTATATCATAAGGCAAAGAGGTTGTATCAAAACCCCAGCAGGCGCGCTATCGTGCCCAGCTGTTTCTGAGCGGATTCGTGGCCACTACGCCGTTACTCGCATCCGGTGCGAGGAATTAAACCGTGTTCCTCATGCGCTAAATAAACAGCCCCTCGTGAGTGTTGCGTCACGTCCTTGAGTGCGTCCGCCGTTTGGTTTATGTGGTTCCAATCTTCCGTCGCGTAATCAGCAGGACCCAGAAATCCGTCATTGAAGCTATTGTAGAACTTCTGAATTGTCGCGCGGACCTCGCCATCAGCGCTCGCTGCGAATGGGGCTCAGGTGTTTGCGATGCGGATCGTTGGACCACCGAGAAGGAAACCTGCGCAAGTTTCCAACCGGCCATGAACAGCCACTGAAATCCGGTTATTCAGAAACAGCCCGATCTACTCGGCCGTATAAACGCGCATCGCGTCGCTTTGATCCTGGCAGCCAGATGGCCAGTGTCAATGGAATCGTAGCCGACTCTACTGCCGTGTGGATCCCGCGCTTGAGCAGTGATTTTAAAATCCCTCTGAAGCAACTGATATGGTGGATCTCTAAATGCCGATTCCAGATGTCAAGGCCCTCTACCAGCCCATCTTGAAGATTGCAGCCGATGACGAAGAACACACTGACAAAGCGGTCGAAGGCCCCCTGGCAGACAAGTTCAACTTAACCGAGGAGGAGAGACAATTAAAGACCAAAGCGGGCGTCAGTGCACTTCTCAGCCGTGTAAATTGGGCAGTGAATAACCTTGCGAGCCCTAACCAGGGTCTACTTGAACGGCCTGGAAATGGGAGGTTTAAGATCACGGCCAAGGGTAGGGCTCTAAGCAATGGAATAACTGTTCCTCCGGACCTAGCCGCCGACAACCCGCCAGACGAGGAGCTTGGGCCACCACTGGATGGGAAGTTCGAGCAGCTTTGCGATGCAACATATCTTTCAAGGCCCTTCTTCCAAGATTTTGAGAAATTATTGCTAACAAAAAAGCAAGTCATCTTGGAGGGCGCCCCTGGGACCGGGAAGACATTTGTTGCCCAGATGTTTGCAGAATGGTTCGCCGGACCGGGTAAGCAGGTGAAACTAGTTCAGTTCCACGAATCTTATGGATATGAAGATTTTGTCTATGGAATCAAACCAATGTACGACGATGCCACTGGCGTAACCGCCTTTCGGAATCGCCCGGGTGTGTTCCTGAAATTTTGTGAGGACGCGAGGAAGGAGCAGAAGAAGTTCGTTCTGCTGATCGATGAAATTAATCGCGGCAAACCCTCGCGGATATTCGGTGAACTCCTGTATCTGCTTGAATACCGGAACAGGGCGGTGGAACTGCAGTCGGGGAGTACCTTCGAAATTCCTTCGAATGTCTATCTTATTGGAACCATGAACACGATCGATAAATCGATCGCTCTGGTCGACTACGCCCTGCGCCGCCGATTCTCTTTCTTGGCGCTTGAAGCGGTTCACAATGGAAAAAGCGTCGTCCTCCGCAAATGGCTCGATAAAAAACGAATAAAGAAGGCAGATGAGGTCGAGCGGCTTTTCATTGCGCTGAATAACCTTGTTTCCGCGAAAGACGAGGCCCTGACAATCGGTCACAGCTACTTCATGGCCAAGGAGGCCGAAGAGGCCGGGGAGTTCTCGCCCGAGTTGCTCAATTTCATATGGAAGTACAACATCATTCCGCTAGTGAAGGAGTACGAGTACGAGTTGAAAGCGGGCGAAGTGGAGAACAAATATCGGCTGGAGAACGTCAGAAAGCAAGCGGGCCTAAGCTGAGGCCAAACACCACCGCGGGCGTTGAGGCTCCCTTGCTCTTAGACGAGCAATCGCCCAAAGATGCGCTTCTAGGGCGACCAGATTTCGAATTCCTGGCGAAGACACTAAATTTCCAGCTCCTCCCAGCCATTGGAGAGACCGAGTCGAAAGAGACAAGCGATGCGCTGTACAGTATTAACCCTCGGCAGTTTGTCGGTCACTTCCGCTTGCCGTCGGGGCGCATAGTCCTCGTCCGTCCAAAAATCCCTGGTGCTTGTGTCATTAGGATGCTCGCATATGTGTACACTAACTTCTCCGGACAGGCGCATATCAGAGAAGCTTTTCAGCCTTATGCAGTAGCTTATGAGCGCGACTCACTACTCTTTGAACCGCTCGTTCAACGCCTTAACGAACTCGTTTCCCGCCGAGCACTGCGTGGACTTTATCAAGAGTATATTCCTCATGAAGAGAATCTAACGGTGCTGCGCGGAGCGGTACAAGTGCCTCGCCATTTACAAGAAAACCACTCAAGGCCTGACCGAATATTGTGCCGATTTCATGAGAACACGGTCGACAATGGCGACAACCAAATTGTGAAGTGGACGCTTATTCATTTGCTCAGTTATCAGGACTGGTCCGCAAAGACTGTTCACTTGTTAAAAACTAATCTTCATCAGTTCCAAAGAGTCAGCCTAAGGCAGCCTCGCGCGGGCACGCTAAATCGCCTTCATTATCACCGTCTGAATGACGATTATCAGCCAATCCACGCGCTTTGTAAGTTCTTCCTCGACCGGATGGCGTTTTCGGAAAAGCTCGGGGTAGTTGCATTTCATGGGTTTCTCCTCGATATGAACAAGTTATTCGAGGACTACGTTACTAACGCGTTCGTGCGGGTTTCTCGGCCGACCCGTGTTTCCGCCGTCCCTCAGCAAACCGGGGAAATGTCGCCTTTCCCAATCGATTTCAAGCCGGACGTCATTCTACGTTGTGGAGAGGTTGTCGTGGGAGTCGTGGACGCGAAGTACAAGCATGTCGAAGATAAAGGGTACAGTAATCACGACTTTTATCAAGCGCTTGCATATGGAACAGCGCTCAAGACACCACGAACTTACCTATTCTTTCCTTCCACAGAGTCCGAATACCTGAAGAAAGGCATAGTCCATATCCACAACAGCCCAATAACAATCGACATTCGGTTGGTAGACCTTGCAGGTGCCGCGGCGTCGATGCAGCTAGAGCAAGAAGTAAGCGCCCTCATTGTGGATCTGCAGCGCTCTTGAGCGCTGACGGATTTGCGCTAGAGGGCCAGCGTGAAGCACCACTTTGCCGGAAAACGCGCATCCGGCCGAGCTACGGCGAGGCCCGTTCAATCAACGGAACGCCGATTAACCGGACAAGTGAAATTCTTTCACTCTACCGTTACGCATTACCGATCGCCGACCGAGCTGGAATGACTTCTCCAACGTATCGCGCTGAGAGTCCACAAAGGTCAGCCGTGAAGTTTTACACCTGGAGTCCGTCCCATGACCAGCGTGGGATGCTGAGGCCATTAGGCACATCATCAGCGGAGTGGTGATAGCGGGACATCGTTGTCTTGGTTGCCCAAGCGAAGTAGTCGTGCAGCACTTGTCGCAGCGCATCATTGTCGGCTAGTCCGACATCGGCCAGAGCCTGATCGAAGCAGGCAATCGCGCGGCGGTCCATTTCGTCGTGCTCCCCGTTGCCACTGTGCGTCTTGACAACGGCTCCCAGTGGCCCTGCGAGGCGCAAAATTCTAAACGAGGAGGTGTGGGAATGTCACGAGTAACTTTGACGCTAATTCTATCTGTTGTTTCGCTCTCATGGGCCGGCTTTGCGCAAGCCAGCGCGTTATATGCTTTGCAAGATGCTCCCGGCAAAGATACCGGTATCGGCCCAGTATCTTTTTTCGTTCCAAGACATTCTGCAGTTCTGCCGACTCGTACAGGTGAATACGTTCCGGCCTTTTGTGGATTCGCCGCCGGAAGCAATATGGTGAATGGGTCGAGCGATAAGACACTCATTATTGGCAACGAGCTTGTAGCCGTTCCGGGGATACCAGAGCCGGCGAGCTCAGCGCTCTTAGTTGTCGGATGCGCTTTCGCCGGTGTGCTTCATTATCGGTCAAGCAGGCGCAAGGGTCGAATCGCTTGCCAAGAATTTTAGATAAGTCCTGATGCACCAAGAGTCGGGTGTGTAGCTAGGAGACCAAGCTGATGAGGTTGTGTCGACTAATTTGCGGGACGACAATTCCGCCTTATGACCTCCTTGTGCCGCGTACGACGCGTCTACCTTTAGAACCATGGTCATCGACACACACCATCACTTCTGGACATATGGGACTCGTCAAACTTTATGGATGGACTCGCCGCCTTATGTGGCTGATTCCAGCCTGCTTCCCATCCGGCAATCGTTCCGCCCCTACGATCTGATCCCGCATCTCAGAAATGCGGGTGTGCAAGCTACCATCCTCGTGGAAGCGGTAGACGGCGAGGCCGAAAACGAATCCTTGCTTAGCGATCTGCAAGATAATTCCTGGATCGTGGGGGTTGTCGGCTGGGTACCGCTTCAGAACCCGGCCCGTGTTGACTCAATTCTGAGCAGATTCGTGACGCAGCGGAAGTTAGTTGGTATACGTCATCTCATAAATATCGAACCCGATCCGGATTGGATCATCCGCGATGACGTGATTGATGGACTGCGCGTTGTGGCGCAACATGACCGGACCTTTGACGATGTCGCTATTCTCCCCCGCCATCTTCAGCATGTACCCTTCCTCGCCGAACGCGTACCCAGATTGCGGATCGTGATTGATCATTTAGGTAAGCCCCCAATAGGCTCGGGCAGCTTCGAGCCATGGGGGTCTTTGCTGGCGCGTGCCGCAGCAGCGCCGAACGTCTTTGCCAAAATATCGGGCCTTGACGTTGGGCGAACAGACAAATGGTCTGCGGCTGATCTCGCGCCTTACGTAGACCACGCGCTGCACGTCTTTGGACCAGATCGGTTGATGTTCGTCAGCGACTGGCCAGTAGCTCTTCTACGCGGTGGGTATGCGAAAGTGTGGCGGGAAACGCAAGGCCTACTCTATTCATTGCCAGAAAATGACAGGCGGAGAATCCTGGGCGGAACAGCTGTTGAAGCATACCGGCTCGATCGTGCGATTCTGCCGGACAGCATACCTGCATAGTGGCATTCTTGTGAACATCGGTTAGCAGCACCTTGGCATGTGCTAAGCGGTAACTTTCTCCGGTGTCACGCCTTACTGTCGATTTCATCGCGGCGTTCGCCTCCAGTGTCGTCGAATCCACGCCCATCGGCTTGCCTTTGATCAACCCGCCCTGCGCCAGCCGTTCCAGCACCCAGGTGAAGATTCGGATACCACGCGACGGCTTGATGCCGGGCTTCTTGGGAAGCGGATAATTTCTGGATGAAACAAACGGGACGCTCCTCAGGCTTGCGTTC
>Ga0068853_100003087_pt1 | contig 12724 bp, 8 predicted proteins | sample KBSCornC32_FD_65655 | JGI IMG/M metagenome (GOLD analysis project Ga0068853, IMG submission 65655) | Corn rhizosphere microbial communities from Kellogg Biological Station, Michigan, USA - KBS Corn C3-2 | ecosystem: Host-associated > Plants > Roots > Rhizosphere > Soil ... | reverse complement strand
CCCGCCGCAGTCGGTGTGGTCACGCGGCACGGTCCACTGCGGCTTGTCCCACACGACCATGTCCAGCCGGATCTCCCGGTACAGCGGGCCGAGCGCCCCGTCGGGCACCACATTGGATCGCCGGCAGCTGGCCGAGGTGCGCAGCGCGATCTCCCCGTCGTCCTGCGCCACGGTGGCGAAACCGGCGTCGGCGTACTCCAGCACGAGCGAGGACGGCCGGTCGGGATAGGCCTGCTGGAAGGCGTCCGCGGTGAGCAGCTGGCACGGGCTCGGCACGCCGGTGAACGGCCCGGTGTGCCGGTACACCGCGGGCCCGGCCGGACCGGCGACCACGGCGTCGACCACGGTCCTGGTCACGTCGAGCACGAACTGGTGCTGGTCCCGGTCGCCGTACACCGGCCGGCGCAGGTCGAAGTTGATCGTGACGGCGAGCCTGGGCCGGCCGATCACGGTGGTCCAGCCGGCACCGTCCCGATAGGACGAGACGTCCAGCCCGCGGTCGTGCCGCACCACGGCGTTGTTCTGCTGCGGCCACGCCCGGGTCTGGTCCACTTTGTCCGGTGTGGTGAACGGCGTCTGCTGCACGGTGACGCTCAACTCGTCGCCGCCGAGCAGCGTGTACCGGCAGTTGCTGATGGAGTCCAGACCGCCCTGCGGCACCGCGGCGTCGGGCGGCACGGTGCCGTCGAGGTGGCTGTCGATGAACGACGAGCCGGGATCGATGCGCACGCCCTGATCGCCCAGGGTCCGCGTGGACAGCAACGCGCACGCGTCGTACGCGGCGGTGTCGCCGTAGCTCAGCGGCTCGCCGCCGCCCGGTTCCTGCACGACCACGGGCTGCCCGAGCGGCGGCAGGTCACCGGGTCGGGTCCGCGGCGCGGCGTCGCTGCCGCCGGCGACCACGGCGACCAGAACCATCACCACACCGGTGGCCGCGGCGGCGACCAGCCACCCGTAGCGCTGCATCCACCGACTCCAGGGCACACTGAGAGCGACAGGGTCGGCGCAGACAGTAGCCCCTGCGGACTTACGGCGCGGCCGGCAACCGAGGGTCGGCCACGAAGGCCACCTTGAGCGCGTCGTAGCAGGAGATCTCCGGGTCTTTGCCCTGGTCGACGTCGATCTGGACGCTGGAGTGGGCGGTCGCGGCCAGGTACAGCGAGCAGCCCGGATCGGTGGTCTTCACGACCTTCTTGCCGGGCCGTCCGCCGATCGAGGTGGCCGTGGTGCCGGCGGGAACGGCCAGGTCATCCAGGCCGACCTGGGTGAACAGACCGACCGTGGCGTAGTAGCCGTCGGGCAGCAGCCAGCCGCACGAGCTGGAGGCCGACACATTCACCCCATTGTGTGGCGCGGTGGTGATGCCGAGCGCCCCGCGGCCGCGGTCGTCGATGAGCGCGCACGGGTCGATGCCGTCCAGCGACGCCGGCCGGTCCGCTGAGATCCCGGACACGCCGGGACTGCCGGTGACGGTCGGCGCGTTGCCTCCTGACGTGCAGGCCGTGAGCAGGAACAGGCCGGCGACCAGCGGGAGCACGCGTGCGGACATGGCGCAGACCCTAACGGCTGCCGATCACCTACGGCGGCGTAACCGACGGTGGCGTAGGTCGAGCCGGGCGGTGCATCCTGACTGGTTGGTTGGCCTGTCCAACCAATTCGTGGGGGATTCGAGGGAGGAACGGCAGTGCAGCACCGCTTCACCACGTTCGTGGCCGTGGGCGACAGCTTCACCGAGGGGCTGGAGGACCTGGGCCCGGACGGCCAGGTCTACCGGGGTTGGGCCGACCGGCTGGCCGAGCTGCTGGCGGCGGGCACGCCGGATTTCCGGTACGCCAACCTGGCCGTGCGCAGCCGCAAGATGCTGGAGATCCTGACCGAGCAGGTGCCGCTGGCCGCGGCGATGAAGGCCGACCTGGTGACGCTGTGCGCCGGCACCAACGACATCCTCCGCCCGGGCAGCGACCCGGACCGGATCGCCGAGCTGTTCGACGACGCCGCCACGCAGCTGGCCGCGGCCGGCAGCCACGTGGTGATCTTCACCGGGATGGACACCAAGGGCACCCCGGTGCTGGGCCGGTTACGCGGCAAGATCGCCACCTACAACGGGCACCTGCGGGCCATCGCCGACAAGCACGGCGCGACCGTGGTCGACCTGTGGCCGCTGGAGATGCTGCGCGACTCGCGGGCCTGGGCGGCCGACCGGCTGCACCCGTCGCCGGAGGGCCACCGCCGGCTGGCGCTGCTGGTCGCGGACCGGCTGGGCGTGGAGGCCGAGTCGTGGGACGACCCGTGGCCGCCGGTGACGCCGCTCGGGGGTTTCGCCCGGCGGCAGGAGGATCTGCGCTGGGCCAAGGATTTCTTCATGCCGTGGATCGGTCGGCGGCTGCGTCGCGTGCACTCCGGCGACGGCCTGACGCCCAAGCGGCCGGAACTGAGCGAGCTCTGAGTGTGAGCACGCCGGGCGCAGCCCGGCATTCGGGGGTCTGGGGGTCGCCCCCCCAGAAGAGACGACGGGCGACGCGGCCCGCGCTTTCCGCGGGCACACGTCGCCCAGAGCCCGTGTGGTTCCTACCTGACCCCCAGGTGCAAGTAGGAACCACACAGCGCGGCTCAGTCGGCGCTCTCCCCCGAGCGCCGGCTGACCCGACCGGGTGACAGACCCCCCTCTGGGTCCCCCAGCATCACCCGCACGGCAGCAAGCCTCGCGGACAGCGTCGGCGGTGTCCGCCTGCCACGTTTTCACATCCGCTGGCAGGGGGGCTAAACGTCGGCTAAACCAGCCAGGGCGGCCTCGACGGCCTCCGCGTACGGGGAGCGCATGCGCCGGTATACGGCCAGTGCGAGGTTGAGTTCGAGGCGCGCGGCCTGCCCGCGGCCCTGCTCCAGATGCAGCTCGCCGAGCTGGTGGTGCAGCATCGCCTCGACGTAGGCCATGCCATAGGTCTGGGCCACGCGCAGGCCGTCGCGGGCGTAGCCCTCGGCCTCGCTGTAGCGGCCCAGCTGCCGGCTGACCCAGCACAGGTTGGCCAGCGTGCGGGCGCCGTCCTCGTGGTTGCCGCCGTCCCGGTGCAGCTGGAACGCGCGCGAGTAGTGGTCGAACGCCTTCTCGTTCTCGCCACGGTCCTGGGCCAGCACGCCGAGGTTGTTCACGGCGACGGCCTCGCCCTGGCGGTCGCCGTTGCGCCGGTACAGGTCCAGCGCCGCGCGCAGGTACGTCTCGGCCTCGTCGTAGCGGCCGCGCTCGGTGAGGATGCCGCCCAGGTTGTCGCCGGCCAGCGCGATCAGCGCCTGGTCGTCCAGCTGCACGGCGATGGCGTGCGCCGCCAGGTAGCGCTCCAGCGCCAGGTCGTACTCGCCGACGAGTTCGGCGGCGTTGCCCAGGCCGCGCAGCATGCGGGACTCGCCGTCGCGGTCGCCGACCGCCCGCGCGGCGCGCAGGCCCAGCTCGAACACCGCGGCCCAGTCGGAGGTCAGCCCGCGCAGGTACATGTACGTGCGCAGGCACAGCGCGAGCTGCCACGTGTGCGCGTGCAGGCCGGCCGCCGCGCCCAGTCGCACGGCGGCGACCAGATTGGGCCACTCCGCGTCGAACCAGCGCAGCGCCTGCTCGGCCGAGGCCAGCATGGGGATCTCGACGATCTCGCCGGTCACGGTCGGCACGTGGGCATCACGCGGCGGACGGACCAGCCGGTGCGCGCGGTCGGCCACGAGCAGGTAGAAGCTCACCAGCTTCTCGGCCGCCTGCGCCCGCTGCTGGTCGTCGAGCTCAGCCGCCGCGACCTCACGGGCGTGCAGCCGGATCAGGTCGTGCAGCGTGTAGCGGTCGGCCCGGGTCTCGGCCAGCAGGTGCGCGCTGGCCAGCTCCCGCAGGCGCCGCCGCGCGGTCACCAGGTCGACGCCGGTCAGTGCCGCGACCACGTGCGGCGACACCGAGCTGCCCTCGTGCACGCCGATCGCGCGGAAGGTCTCGGCCAGGTCGGGGTGCAGCGTCCGGTACGACACGTCGAACGCCCCGCGCACGCTGGTGTCGGCGTCCTCGAGGTCGAGGGCGCGCAGCCGGTACTGCTCGTCGGCCAGCTCACTGACCAGGTCCTCAACCGTCCACTGTGGACTGGCGGCCAACCGGGCGGCGGCGATGCGCAACGCCAGCGGCAGATGCCCGCAGAGCGCGGCCAGCCGCCGCAGCGAGTCGATCTCGGCACTGCGGCGCTGATGTCCGGTGGAGAAGTCCAGCAACCGCACCGATGCCTCGCTGGACAGCGTGGTCAATGCCAACAAGCGCGCCCCGCCGCGGGCCACGAGACCGTCCAGACGACGACGGCTGGTGACGACCACCAGCGACCCGGAGCCGGCCGGCAGCAGCGGCCGCACCTGCTCGGAGTCGCGGGCGTCGTCCAGCAGCACCAGCACACGACGCTCGGCCAGCAGCGATCGGTAGAGACCGGCACGCTCGTTGAGGTCGAGCGGGATCGCCTCCGACGGCACGCCAAGGGCCAGCAGGAACTGGGTCAGCACCTCTCCCGGCGACGTCGGCTCATGGCCCGGGTCGAAGCCTCGCAGTGCGGCGAACAGTTGGCCGTCGGGGAAGGCGTCGGCGTTGCGGTGGGCCCAGGTCAGGGCCAGCGCGGTCTTGCCGATGCCGGCCGGGCCGACCACACCGGCCACGGTGATCGCGCCTTCGATACCGCCGCCGTGCTGAATGCCGTCCAGCCAGGCCAACTCCACGTCCCGGCCGGCGAACGCGCTGGTCGCGGCGGGCAGCTGGGCCGGGATGACCGGGCCGTAGACCTGCCGGCCGGGCCGGGTCGGCGTCGCCAGCCGCAGCGCCGGATCGTCCCGCAGCACCTGCTCGTGCAGTTGGCGCAGCTCGGGGCCGGGATCGATGCCCAGTTCCTCGCTCGCGTAGCGGTGGAACCGCCGATACGAGACCAGCGCGTCGATCCGACGCGCCGACCGGTACTGGGCCAGCATCAGCAGGCTGAGCAGCCGCTCCCGGAACGGATGATCGTCGACCAGCCGGCGCAGCTCGCCGATCACCTCGGCGTGCCGGCCCAGCTCCAGGTCGGCCGCGACCCGCTCTTCCACGGCGACCAGCCGCAGCTCGTCGATGTCGGGCTGGCCGGTCTTCTGCAGCTGCGCGCCGGCCAACACCGGGCCGCGCCACAGGTCCAACGCCTGCCCGAGCAGCTCGGCCCGCTCGGCCGCCGGCCGACCGCCGGCGTCGCCGATCAGCCGCTTGGCCCGATGCAGGTCGACCAGCTCGGGCTGCACCTGGAGCACGTAGCCGGGCGGCTGGGTGCGAATGGACGCGGCGCCACCGGCCTTGGCCAGGATGCGCCGGAGCTTCGAGACGTAACCGTGCACGATCGTGCGAGCCGTCTCCGGCGGCTCGTCCCCCCAGAGCGCATCCACGATACGGTCGAACGAGACCACCTGGTTGGCGTCGAGCACCAGCAACGCGAGCAGGCTGCGCACGCCGGATCCGCCGAGCGCGGCCGGACGCCCGTCGACCAGCAGCTGTACCGGACCGAGCACGCCGAACTCGAGCATGGCACCTGCTCGCTCGACGGTCGTGGACGGCAGCATCATTCGGGGCAGCTCCCTGAGGCGAGCGATGCGTCCAACTTACGGGAAGCCGTTAACCGTTCGTGAGGCGTCTCCCCGGAACAGGCTAACAAATGACTACTCTAGGTAGTCAACGGTCACGCTGCTAGGCCGAACGTGTCAACCGGATGGCATGCAGCATGGGACGCGCGACCCAGGCCCGGCGTTCCCTCAGCCGAGCAATTTCGCCAGTCGCGCCCGCACGCTGGCCACCCACGGCGCGCCGATGTGGCCGAACGTGCGAAGTGCCTCTTCCCACACCGCGCGGGCCGCGAGCTTGTCGCCGCGGTCCAGATGGACATCGCCCAGGCCACGTACGGCGTAACCCTCACGCAGCGCGGTGCCGCTGACCCGCGACAGGCGCACGGCCTCGGTGAAGCACGCCTCCGCGTGGTCCAGCCAGCCGGCGGCGCGGTTGGTCTCGCCCAGGTGCACGCGCACCCACGCCTGCCGCTCCGAGTCGTCGTACTGCTGGTAGATGCGCAGCGCCTGCTGGTTGTAGGCCAGCGACGCCTCATAGTCCCCGCTCAACCGGGCCAGCTCGCCGAGCGTGCTCAGCGGCTGCGCCTGCCGGTAGCGGTCGCCGAGCAGCCGGTACAGCGCGAGCGACTGCCGCGACAGCGCCATCGCCTCGTCGTGCCGGCTCAGATGGAACAGCGAAGACGCCGCATGGGCCGATCCGAGCGCCACCACCGGCAGGTCGCCGTCGCCCTCGGCCAGCCGTCGGCACGCCTCGTGCTCAGCCAGCGCGCGCTCGTGCTCGCCCAACCGCCCGTAGAGCAGGCCCAGGCCGTGGTGCATGAGGGCCTGGCCGTTGCGGTCGCCGGCCGCCTTGGCCGCGGCCAGCCCCAACTCGTGACTGGTGCGCCAGTCCTCCCACGGGCAGTGCGTGGCCAGGAAGTCCAGTTGCAGGCGGGCCAGCTGCCACACGCGCGTGTGGAAGGAGCCCTGGTGCGCGCCACGCAGCACGGACAGCAGGTTGCTGCGCTCGCGCTCGAACCACGCCAGCGCGTGGGCCCTGGTCTCCAGCCGTGGCGTGGACACGAGCGAGCACAGCGACGGGGCCAGCGAATCCGCGGGCGGGCGGATCAGCCGGCGGGCCCGGTCCGAGACCACGCAGTAGTACTCCAGGACGCGCGTGCCCACGGCGAACGCCTCGGCCTGCGTGAGCTCGGAGAACGCGACCTCACGGGCGTGCAGCCGCACGAGGTCGTGCATGGTGAACCAGTCCTGGGTGGTCTCGGTGATGAGGTGCGCGGCGCTGAGCGCGCGCAGTGCCGTGCGGGCGGCGCTGACCGAGCCGTTGCTCATGGCCGCGACCAGGTGCGGCCCGAAGTTGGGGCCGGGGAAGAAGCCCAGCAGCCGGAACACGGACGCGTACTCCGGCGGCAGCGTGCGGTAGGAGACGTCGAACGCCCGCCGCACGCTCACCTGCATGTCGTCGTCGTCATCCTCGATGTCCAGCACCTGGAGCCGGTGCCGTTCGTCGGCCAGCTCGTCGGCCAGCCGGGCCAGCGTGCCGTTGGGGGCCATGGCCAGCCGTGCGCCCACGATGCGCAGCGCCAGCGGAAGGTTGCCACAAAGGTTTGCAATTCGTGACGCATTCACCGGATCGCGCTGCGACCAGCTGATGTCCGACACCTCGTCGAGCAGCCGCACCGCCTGCGGGCCCGGCAGAGTGCCCACCGGCACGTACGCGGCGCCGTCCCGCGCGACCAGACCGTCCAGCCGGCGACGGCTCGTCACGATCGTCAGCGGGCCCCGCCCGCCGGGCAGCAGCGGGCGCACCTGCTCCGAGTCGCGGGCGTCGTCCAGCATCACCAACACACGCCGGCCGGCCAGCAGCGACCGGTACAGCGCGGCCCGCTCGGCCAGATCGACCGGCACCGCCTGCGGGGCGACGCCCAGCGCGATCAGGAACCGCCGCAGCACGTCCGCCGGCTCCGCCGGCGGCCGGTTCTGGTCGTAACCGCGCAGGCACACGAACAACTGGCCGTCGGGGAACTCCCGCGCCACCTGACCGGCCCAGGTCACCGCCAGCGCCGTCTTGCCCGTGCCAGCGGCGCCGACGACAACGCCGAGCGTGGACGTGTCCTCCTGGAGCAGACGGTCCAAGCTGGACAGTTCCTCGTGGCGGCCGGTGAAACCGGTCGGGGCCGGCGGCAACTGCGCCGGCGCGACCACGCCGGCGATCTCCACACTGGACGGCTCCGGCGGCAGCAGCGACGGGTCGTCGTACAGGATGCGGTCGTAGAGGGCCCGCAGCACCGGGTCCAGCGGCTGGTCGCGGCGGCCGGCCTGGATGCGCTCGTAGACGGCCAGCGCCTCGGCGCGGCGGCCCTGCCGGTGCAGCTCGGTCATCTGCCGGCCGACCAGGTCCCGGCGCAGCCCGTCCGGCAGCAGCGCGAGATCGGCGGCCGAGATGGCCGTCGGGTCGTGCACGTCGATGCGCTCGGGGTCGACGCGCAGCCGGTAGCCGAAGCGCTCGGTGATCAGTTCGGTGTCGCCGCCCGGATCGGCCTTGTCCAGCAGCACACGCAGCTCATCGGCCGCCTCGGTGTGCTCGGTCAGCACGATCTCGTTGGGGTGCAAGGCGATTCTGGTGAGAAGAGTGCACGCCTCGGCCGAGTCGACGGGTAGCGGACCGTCGACCCCGAGGATCTCAGGCCGGCCGAGCAGGCGGATCAGAACACCGCCGCGACGGACTGCCGGATGCGCGCTGTGCACTCGCTGCCCCCGCCCCATCAGGTGGTTCCACTGGGCAAGCTACCGCCACCACTGCTGGTCGGTCCTGACATTGCCGGGCCACAGGTCGAAAAACCCGGACAACTTTGCCCGATTCGTGGCCGCCCGGCCGAGGAGAACAGGCGAAGCGGTCCCGCCGTCCGCTCCCGATTGCGGACGGCGGGACCGCGCTGCGCCAGTTTGGCCGCCAACAGCTCGGAACCCACCCCGAGCGGGGGTCCCGACCTGCCGGCGATCAAGGTCTGGCGAAGCGGAAGTGGCCTTGCGCCAACGGAATTGGCAAACCCGGCCGCTCCCCGGTTTGCGCGGCAACCGTAACAGAGCGCGTGTGACCGGTCACAGCCACCCCACCCTATCGGAGCATCACCCGTGCGCAGAAGAGCCGGGCCAGGCGCGCAGCGCGACAACGGCACCGGCGGCCTCCTCTCCGACCCATCGGGCATCCCCACCCGGTCGCAGCAGTAAACCCGATGTCCGCACTTGATCGGTTCCGGTGGTGACCACGTCCACTCGAGCGGCCGACCGCGTTGTCATCCGACGCCGTACTTAATGGCGTTAAACGGGCTCAGAACGGCATTAAGGTGTCAATCGTGAAACTGAGCCGGGACACCGTCGTGCGCGCCGCACTGGAGCTGCTCGACGAGGTCGGGCTGGCCGATCTCACACTGCGGGGCGTGGCCGAACGACTGAACGTCCAGGCGCCCGCGCTCTACTGGCACGTCCGCAACCGCCAGGACCTCGTCGACCAGATGGCCGCCGCCATGATCCGGGACGGCATCGGCGGCCTGTCACCCGATGGTGCGTGGATGGACCAGCTCGGCGACATCGCCCGGGCCTACCGGCAGACCCTGCTGTCCCATCGGGACGGTGCCCGGGTGCTGGCCGAGTCGTGCACCGCCGACCCCGCCGTCAACCGGCTCGGCGAGCTCGCCCTGCGCATGCTCACCTCCGCCGGCTTCACCACCCAGGACGCCATGCGGGCCCTCATCGCCCTGCTCAGCTACGTGTCCGGCTTCGTGGCCGACGAGCAGGCGTCCCGACCCCGCTCCGAGGAGCCGGACCCCGTGCTGTTCCCGCTGCTCACCGCGGCCGGCACCGGCAACCACACCGCCGAGAGCTTCGAGTACGGCCTCGAGCTGCTGCTCAGCGGCCTCCGCCTGGCCCGCCTCTCCGTCTGACTTCTTTCGTCACATGCGGTCCGGACGTGCCTCAGGGAGGCAAGTATGACCCGCATGTGACATTGGGCCGGGCTAGGTGGCGTCGGCGACGAGGTAGGGGTCGAGGCCGGCGGAGCGGTGGACGGCGAGGTCGTCGTCGACGGCGAAAACGAGGCAGCCGGGTTGGGCGTCGGCCCAGGCGGCGCCGGCCCGACCCAGGGCAAACGCAGTCGTGGCAACACAATCGGCGGTGGTCAGGTCACCGGCCACCACCGTGACGCTGAGCAGGCCGCGAGCCGGCAGGCCGGTGCGGCCGTCGAGGATGTGCTCGCCCCGTTCGTACGTCGCCGAGGTCGCCACGGCCAGGTCGCGAACGCCGAGCACGGCGCACATGCGGTCGGCCTGCTCGGGGTGGCGGATGCCGACCAGCCAGGGCCGCCCGGGCTCGGGCTCGCCGGCAGCCACGACGTCGCCGCCGGCGTTCAGGCAGAACCGCCGGACACCGTTGCGTCGGAGCTCGTCGGCGGCCCGCTGCACGGCCCAGCCCTTCACCACGCCGCACGGGTCGAAGGAGCGCCCGGGCAGGTTGGCGGTGAACGCCCCGTCGCTGATGCGCTCGTAGTGCCGGCAGATGTCGATCACCTCGGCCAGCTCGGCCGACACCTCGGCGACCTCGCCCCGGCCGTAGCGGCTGACCTCGCTGTCCGGCCGGAACGGGCTGAACCGGGCGTCGACCCGCCGCAGGTCGGCGTACAGCGGCGCGACGTCGACCGGGTCACGGACGTCCACCGAGACCGGCATCCCCATCACCTGCTCGACGTGCCGCATGAGGTCAACAATGGGCGACCAGCCTGTGGCCCAGCTGTGGGAGTTCTGTCGGTCAGCTGTCGACCGGGGCGTCGAGTCGTCACGAAAGCCCCAGCTGAGCCACCATGGTCGGCGTGCGAGCTGACAAGGCGGAAGCCCCGGTACGACTGCTGGTCGTCGACGACGAGCCCCACATCGCCGACCTGGTGGCCACGGTGGCCAAGTACGAGGGCTGGCAGGCCCGCGTCGCCAACAACGGCTCGGCGGCGCTGACCGAGGCGGCGGCGTTCAACCCGGACATCGTGGTGCTCGACCTCATGCTGCCCGACCTGGACGGCTTCACCGTGCTGGACCGGCTGCGGTCCAGCGGCGCGATGGTGCCGGTGGTGTTCCTGACCGCCAAGGACGCCACCGCCGACCGGGTCGCCGGCCTGACCCGCGGCGGCGACGACTACCTGGTCAAGCCGTTCGCGGTGGAGGAGCTGATGGCCCGGCTGCGGGCCGTGCTGCGCCGCACCACCGGCCCCGGCTGGAAGCGCTCGGTGCTGGCGGTCGAGGACCTCGAGCTGGACGAGGACACCCGCGAGGTGCGCCGCGGCGAGCAGCAGGTGTCGCTCACGCCGACCGAGTTCGAGCTGCTGCGCTACCTGATGCGGCGCTCGCCGGCCGTGCTGACCAAGGCGCAGATCCTCGACCACGTCTGGGACTACGACTTCGGCGGCCGGTCCAACGTGGTCGAGCTGGTCATCTCGCACCTGCGCAGCAAGATCGACAACGGCAACGAGCCGTTGATCCACACGATCCGCGGCGTCGGCTACGTGGTGCGCCGGGCCACGTGATGACGAGAGTGACCGCCGCCTGGCGGCGGCTGCGGCTGGGCACCCAGCTGGCGCTGGCCCTGGGCGCGCTGGCCCTGGTGGTGTTCGGGCTGGTCGGCGCGGTGACCACGTCCCTGTTGCACCAGTACCTGGACAATCGGCTGAGCGACCAGCTGTCGACCACGTTGAGCCAGTACAAGAGCGGCAACTTCATCCAGTCGCCGCCCGGCAAGCCCGGACACGGCTCGTCCGACCACGACCCGCCGATCGGCATCCAGGTCGTCTTCGGGCCGGGCAGCAACGTCGTCGTGCTCAACCCGGAACACCAGCCGGCCGATCTGACACCACTGCTCGCGCTGGCCCAGCGGGCGCTGGTCACCGGTCCTGCGGTGAGACCCGAGCTGTACATCGAGACCAACGGGGTCAGATACCGGTTCATGGCGGCGGCGTACACCTCGCCCGGCCCCAAGAAGGTCGCCGTGGTCGGACTGTCCAATGGGGACACCGAGGCCACCATCCGTCGGATGATCATGGTCAATCTGGTCTGCTTCGGCATCGCGCTGATCGTGCTGGTCCTTGTCGGGCAACAGGTTCTGCGGCGTGGGCTACGGCCGCTTGCCGGCATGGCCGCCACCGCGCACACCGTCGCCTCCACCGACCTGACCGCCAACGCCGTCGACCTTTCCGTACGGGCCAAGGGCGAGGGCGGCGGCATCGAGGTCGAGGAGCTGCGGTCCGCGTTCAACGTGATGATCGATCACATCGAGCAGTCGCTGGTCGCCCGGTCGGCCGCCGAGCAGCGACTGCGGCAGTTCGTCGCCGACGCCTCGCACGAGCTGCGCACCCCGCTCACCTCGATCCGGGGCTACGCCGACCTGTTCGCGTACGCCGCGGCCAACGAGCCCGCCGAGCGGGAGCGGCACCTGGCGCGGATGCGGGAGGAAGCTGGGCGGATGAGCCTGCTGCTCGACGATCTGCTGCTGCTGGCCCGGCTCGACGGCGCCGAGGCCCCGCTGCGGCCCGAGCCCGTCGACCTGGTCGAGATCGCCGTGGCCGCCGCCGACGGCTTCCAGGCCGCCCGGCCGGACCATCCGTTCACCTTGGACGTCGAGCCGTCCTCGCTGCCCATGGTCGGCGATCCCATGCGGCTGCGGCAGGTGCTCGACAACCTGCTCACCAACGCCGCCGTGCACACCGAACCCGGCACTCCCGTGGCACTTCGGCTGCGGGCCGAGCCCGGGTGGGCCGTCGCCGAGATCGCCGACGACGGGCCCGGCATCAGTCCCGAGAACCAGGCCAAGGTGTTCGACCGCTTCTACCGCGTCGACGACTCCCGTACCCGGGGCAGCGGCGGCACCGGGCTCGGGTTGTCCGTCGTGCGCTCGCTCGTCACCGCCCACGGTGGCGCCGTCTCGTTGCAGAGCCGACCCGGCGCCACCGTGTTCACCGTGCGGTTGCCGCTGTCAGCCGGCCAGGTGTGAGGTGGCCCAGAGGTCGATGCCCGACTCCACCGCGTGCTTGTCGATCGCCGCCAGCTCGTCGTCCGTCAGCGGTGGGGCGTCCAGCGCCGCCACGTTGTCCTCCAGCTGACGG
>Ga0068853_100003085_pt1 | contig 12728 bp, 10 predicted proteins | sample KBSCornC32_FD_65655 | JGI IMG/M metagenome (GOLD analysis project Ga0068853, IMG submission 65655) | Corn rhizosphere microbial communities from Kellogg Biological Station, Michigan, USA - KBS Corn C3-2 | ecosystem: Host-associated > Plants > Roots > Rhizosphere > Soil ... | reverse complement strand
AGGATCGGGTTGCGCGGCAGCGGCCGCGCGGCCTTGACCGGCTCGTCGCGGTAAGCGAGCGGCGAGCGACCCTTCAACGAGGCGAGCATCGGGATCAGGCTCATCGAGACGACCAGCGAAACCAGCATCGCGAACGTGATCGTCAGCGCCTGGTCGCGGAACAGCTGGCCCGCCACGCCCTGCACGAACACGAGCGGGAAGAACACGGCGACCGTCGTCAGCGTCGACGCCGTCACGGCCATGCCGACCTCCGCGGTGCCGCGCACGGCCGCTTCGAGGATCGAGGCGCCCTTCTCGCGCAGCCGCGCGATGTTTTCGAGCACGACGATCGAATCGTCGACGACCATGCCGGTCGCGAGCGCGAGGCCGCCCAGCGACATCACGTTCAAGGACAGGTGCAGCTGGCCCATGAAGAAGAACGTCGCGATCAGCGAAACCGGCAGCGACAAGGAGATGATGAACGTGCTCCAGGAATCGCCGAGGAAGAAGAAGATGATCAGGATCGCCAGCACGCCGCCGAGCAGCGCGTCGAACTTCACCTCGTTGAGCGCATGCTGGATGAAGATCGATTGGTCCTCGATCGTGGTCAGCTGCGCGCCGGTCGGCAGCGAATCCTTGAGCTTGTCGAGCTGAGCCTTCACGGCCGCCGCGACGTTGACGGTGTTGCCGTCCCCTTCCTTGTAGATGGCGAGCTCGATCGCCTCGCGCCCGTCGATGCGCACGACGCCTTCGCGTTCCTTGAAGCCCTGGCGCACCTCGGCGATGTCCTTCAGTTTCACCGGCACCGAGCCGTCGACCTTGATCAGCAGCTCGCGCATTTCGTCGAGCGTCTTGAACTGGTTGATCGTGCGCACCAGGAAGCGCTGGCTGCCTTCCTCGATGCGGCCGCCGGAGGCATTGACGTTTTCGTTCTTCAGGCGCGTGATGACGTCGTTGATGTCGATGCCGAGCCGCGCGAGTTTCTGCTGGTCGATCGAGACATCGATCTCGTCCTCGAGGCCGCCGCCGACCTTGACCGCAGCGACGCCGGCGACCGGCTCGATGCGCTTCTTGAGATCGTCGTCGGCGAAGCGGCGCAGCTGCTTGAGCTGCGCTTCGCTCGACTCGCCCTTCACCGCGAGCCCGAGCCGGATGATCGGATCGGTGGACGGATTGAAGCGCAGCAGCAGCGGCTTCTTCGCTTCCAGCGGCAGCTGCAGCGTATCGAGCTTGTCGCGCACTTCCAGGCTCGACATGTCCATGTCGGTACCCCAGGCGAACTCGAGCACGACGTCGGACTGGCCGGTGCGCGAGACCGAATGCACCTTGCGCACGTTCTTGACCACGCCGACGGCCTCCTCGACCGGCTGGCTGATCAGGTTTTCGATTTCGAGCGGCGCCGCACCTTCGTATTCGGTGCGCACGGTCAGCGTCGGGTAGGACAGGTCCGGCAGCAGGTTGACCTTGAGGCCGAACAGTCCGATCAGGCCGAACAGCACCAAGGTCAGCGTCAGCATGCCGACCGTGACACGCCGGCGCGTGGCCAGCTCGGGGAGATTCACGACGCCTTGCCTCCGGTCGGCGCGCCAGCCAGCGCTTGCGGCGTATCGCCGAGCACTTGCACTTCGGTGCCGTCACGCACGGCATTGCGGCCGATCGTGATGACGCGCTCTCCGTCTTTCAGGCCGTCGCGGATTTCGACGCGATCGCCTTCGGCATAGCCGGTCTTGACCAGGCGACGCTTGGCGACGAACGAGGGCAGCGCCGGCTTGGCCTGTTCCGCGGCGACTGCTTCGCCGGGCTTGCCCTTCGTCGCGGCAGGTGCAGCAGGCTTGGGCGGCGCCGATTCGACTGTGAACACCGAACTCTCGCCATCCTCTTCGACGATCGCCGAGCGCGGCACGACCAGGGCATCGTGGCGCTGGTCGTAGGCCACTTCGATGCGGCCGAACATGCCGGGCTTGAGCGTGCGCGTGCTGTCGCGGAATTCGCAGGTGGCGCGGAACGTGCCGCTCGCCGCATCGACCACCGGCGCGATGCGCGCGATCGTGCCTTCGAAACTCTTGCCGGTCAGCGCGTCGACGCGCATCTGCACGCTCTGGCCGGGCTTGAGCGTATCGAGATCCCGCTCCGGCACGTTCAGCACGGCCTGCAGCGGATCCATGTCGACGATCTGAAACAGGTTCTGGTTCGTCTGCACGAGGTTGCCGAGCTTGATCGAACGCTTGGCGACCACGCCGGAAATCGGCGCGACGATGCGCGTATAGGAAAGGTCGAGCTGGGCGCCGTCGACGACGGCCTTCTGCGTTTCCAGGTCGTACTTGTCGCGGTCGTAGTCGGCGCGCGGCGTGATCTTCAGCGCGACGCCCTTCTCCGACTTGTCGTAGGCAGCCTGGGTCTTCTTCAACGTACCGGTCGCCTGCGCGAGCTTGTTGCGCGCCGCGTCGTCGTCGAGCATCGCCAGCACCTGGCCCTTCTGCACGTGCATGCCTTCCTCGACCAGGATCTTCAGGACGATGCCGGTGGTCTTGGCGACGACCTGCGCATCGCCGACGGCCTCGAGCGTGGCCGTGCCGGAGTAGTTCGCCGTGACCGACTGGTGCGAGGCCGAAGCCACTTCGACCGGAATCGCGGCCTGCGCGGTGCTGTTCGCGTCCTTGCCGGGTGCGCCGCCGCCACCGCAGGCGGTCAGCAAGGCCATCGCTGCCGCGAGAGCGCCCAGACGCAGGCGACGGTCGATCGGACGGAATGGGTTCGAAACGCGGGTCGGAAGCATCGGAGTGGGCCTGCTGGGTTGATATGGTGTTATACTAAACTACATCACTATTGATGTGCAATAGCGCCGGGGCGAATCCATGGCACCTGCTCTTGGGTGGGCGGCGCATATCAACCTGCCGTCCAACCGGCAGGTGCCCCGCAGCTCGCCCGATGAGAGTGCCTGCATTCGCTTCCTTCGTCGTGAGCCGGTAGTCACGAGGCACACGGCACATCGGATGCAGGAAGCAGGAAAAAAGTTGCGGCAATTTGTCGCGAAGTCGCCGCAGCACGCGGCAGACACCGTGGAGCACGCCGTGTCGCATGCTCCGTCCTGATTTGAAATCGTTAACGACACGCTATACTCGCTCGGCTTGACGCCCGCGTGATCAACCTCTTGCCGTCCCGGAATCGACAATGACCCGAGCGCCTCTGCTGGCCATCGCCCTGCTGTTCACTACCCTGCCCTGCCTGGCTGCCGAGAAGGGCGACGCCGCCGCCGGCAAGACCAAGGTCTACACCTGTTCCGGCTGCCACGGCATCACCGGCTGGAAGAACGCCTACCCGAACTATCACGTGCCGAAGATCGCGGGTCAGAACTACGACTATCTGATCAACGCGTTGACCGAGTACAAGAAGGGCGAGCGCTCGCATCCGACCATGCGCGCGCAAGGCGAGAGCCTGTCCGAGCAGGACATCCGCGATATCGCCACCTATCTCTCCAGCATCACGCCCTGAGTTCGGGCCGCATCAGGACAGACCTCACGATGAAGCGCCTCTTCGCATCCCTGTTGATCACGACGCTCGCATGCTCGGCCGGTTCGGCCTTCGCCAAGGGCGACATCGAAGCCGGCAAGGCCAAGGCCGTGGTGTGCCAAGCCTGCCACGGCGCCGACGGCAACGCCGGTACCGACCCGCAATATCCGCGGCTGGCCGGCCAGTACCACGACTACATCGAACGCGCCCTGCACGAATACAAGACGGGCGATCGCAAGAATCCGATCATGGCCGGCTTCGCGACCACGCTGACGGATGAAGACATCGTCAATCTGGCCGCCTATTTCTCCAGCCTGCCGACCAAGCTGACCGATCTGCACGATCACGTGCAGGGCGACTGACAAAAACGGCCGAGCGGCAGCGGGTCGTCGTACCTGCCCGCCGGCGAAGCAACGAGGACGCGGCCTGGCCGCGTCCTTTTTTTTCAGCGTCCGCCGGCGGCGCGGCGCATGTACGGATTCTCGCCGCTGCTGTGATCGGTCGCATCGGCGACGCCGGTCACTTCGCGCACGCGTTCCTTCAAGGTCTTCTCGACACCGCCGCGCAAGGTCGCATCGACCATGCCGCAGCCATGGCAGCCGCCGCCGAACTGCAGCACGACGATGCCTTCGGCGGTGACCTCGCGCAGCGACACGCGGCCGCCGTGCGAGGCGAGCTGCGGATTGATTTCCGATTCGATCACGTAGCGCACGCGCTCGACCACGCTGGCGTCTTCGCCCGGCACCGCGCCGCGAAGCGCGGGCGCACGGATCGTCAGTTGGCCGCCGGTCGAGGAGCGATCGAAATCGATCGTCGCGCCGTCGAGGAAGCTGACGCTGGCCGCATCGACGAACAGCGAATAGCCCTCGCATTCGACTTCCCATTCGCTGCCGTCGCGGTCGGAAGGCTCGGAAAATTCGAGCTGGCAATCGCCCTTCGGCGTGCCGGGATCGACGGCGTGCAAGCGGATGCCCATGCCCGGCACTGCCTGCTGTTCGATCAGCTTGCGAAAATGTTCCTGCGCGGCGCTCGATAGCGTAATCATCTGTCTGGCTTCCGGTCACTGGCTTGCGATGAAAAACAGGACTAGTTTAGTCCTGAATTGCCCGAAGGTCACGCGCGTCTATACTTCGCCTTTTCGGAAGAGCCACCATGACCGACACGATCGCATCGCTGCGCGCGCAGCACTGCCAACCGCGCAAAGGCAAGGAAGCCGGGCTCAGCCACGGCGAAGTGACGGCGTATCTGTCGCAACTCGCCGACTGGCACCTGACCGCCGACAGCGGCGAGATCCGCAAGGAATTCCGCTTCGCCGACTACTTCCACACGATGGCCTTCGTCAATGCGATCGCTTCGGTCGCGCATCGCGAAGACCATCATCCGGACCTGGAAGTCGGCTACAACCGCTGCCTCGTGCGCTATTCGACGCACGACGTCGGCGGCCTGTCGCTCAACGACTTCATCTGCGCCGCGAAGATCGAAGACCTGCGCGTCACCTGAACGTCAGCCGCAGCGCGCCACCGCTTCGGCGATTCCCTCGGGCGAGGCGATCGTGATGACGCGCGGATGGGCGTTGTCGACGCCGTGCTCCAGTTCGTGCGCCCAGGTCACGTGGTACGGCATGTGGATGCCCCAGCCGCCGAGTCCGATGACCGGCTCTATATCCGAGCGCAGCGAGTTGCCGATCATCGCGAACGCCTGCGCCGCGGTGTCGCACTCGCCGATCACGCGGGCGTAGCTGCGCGCGTCTTTCTCGGACACGATCTCGATACGCTCGAACAGGTCGCCGAGGCCGCACTGCTCGACCTTGCGCTCCTGGTGGAACAAGTCGCCCTTGGTGATCAGCACGACCCGATGCTTGGCCGCCACGGCCTCGACCGCAGCGCGAATGCCGGGCAGGAGCTCTACCGGATGGTCGAGCAGTCCCTTGCCGAGCGCGACGATGCGATGGATGTCGGTGCCGGTGATCGCGCCGTCGGTCAGTTCGATCGCCGCTTCGATCATCGACAAGGTCATGCTCTTCGCGCCATAGCCGAACAATGCGAGGTTGCGCCGCTCGGCGGCGTGCAGGCGGCTGCGCACCGAGGCGTCGGCGACGTCGATCCAACCGCCCAGGATGCGCTCGAACTCGGCCCCGGCATGCTGGTAGTACCCCTCGCTATGCCACAGCGTGTCGTCGCCGTCGAAACCGACCAGCTCGATCATGGCTTGCTCCGTCCGTGTCCTTTTTGCAGCGTATCGACGACGGCGGCCAGCTCCGGCGCCAGCGGCGCGCTGAAGCTGTAGCTGCGCTCGCCCAGGGAGAACTCGAAGCGCGCGGCATGTAAAAACAGTCTTTTCAATCCCTTATCGCGCATTGTTCGATTGAATTCTTTCTCGCCGTATTTCTCGTCGCCGGCCAATGGATGCCCAATGTGCTGACCATGCACGCGGATCTGGTGCGTGCGCCCGGTTTCGAGCGCGACTTCGACCAGGCTCGCCCCGGCATAGCGTTCCAATTCGCTGAAACGCGAACGCGACTCCTTGCCCTCGGGATCGACGCGCACCATGCGCTCGCCGCCCTGCAGCACCGATTTGCGCAACGGTGCATCGACCGTCAGCCGCGACTGCGGCAACGTGCCCTTGATCAGTGCGAGATAGCGTTTCTCGACGCGTCCTTCGCGGATCGCCGCCTGCAGCCCGGTCAGCGCCGAGCGCTTGCGCGTCAGCACCAGGATGCCGCTGGTGTCACGGTCGAGCCGGTGCGCCAGTTCCAGCGTGTCGCGCGGGCGAGCCGCGCGCAGCAGTTCGATCGCGCCGAAGCTCACTCCGCTGCCGCCATGGCTCGCGATCCCGGCCGGTTTGTCGATGACCAGGAATTCGCGGTCCTCGTGGACGATCGCCGCCTCGATGCGGATCAGCTGGCCGCTCGGCGGGGTGCCGTGGTCGGTCGGCTCCGCAGTGCGCACCGGCGGGATGCGCACTTCGTCGCCTGCAGCGAGGCGCTGGTCCGGCTTGGCGCGGCGCCCGTTCACGCGGACTTCGCCGGTGCGGCAGATCCGGTAGATCAAGCTGCGCGGCACGCCCTTCAGGCGGCCGGCCAGGAAATTGTCGAGACGCTGGCCGTCGCGATCCTCCGGTACGGCGACCAGATGCACCTTGGGCGATGCCTGCTCCGATTCGATCGGCCTGGCGTGCTCAGGGGAGATGCGCGGTCGACCCGACCGGTCATCACCCTGCGCCGCGGGCCGCTCGCTGTGCCGTCTCGCAGCGGCGAGGCCCTGACCTCGGCCATCGGCCGCGGGCTGCCGGGGCGTCTGGCTACGCCCTTGAAGCCTTCTGCCCTCCGCCCTGCCGTCGGCGCCCGCCGATGGCTGCCCGCGCTGCCCGTTCTGGGGCGAGGGACGGCCGCGCGGCGCTTTCGACATCGCTTTCTTCGGCGCCTGCTTGTTCTTGGCCGGTCTCGTCCTGGCCGCACCCTCGGCACTCGCCGAAGCGCCGCCACCCCGCCGCTTTGCAGGCGAAGGGCGGTCGCGGCGACCTTCGGCCGCAGGCTTCTTGGCGGAGTCTGCGTCGCGATTTGTCGCCGAAGTCTGTGTCTTCATTGAAAAAATCTTCCCGGTACTGATATGCTGACTGGGCGTGTCGCGCCGTTCCCTGCCCCATCCGCGGGAGTTTGGGAACAGCCTATGACGCACCCGTCCGTCGCGTCCTTTCGCTGCCTGCGCATTCGTCAACTCCGTCGGAGCGTTGCACAGGAGCGAGTAGCCGATCGTAATGGCTCGGGTCGCGGATTGCTCGTCGTCGGAAAGACGGCGTGAGTTCGCGGATGCGCAAGCAACCCCATTAACGCCGGCGCGCGGAAGCGCTGGCAGGAAACGGAGGCGCACCTGCCGCCGTCGGCCCGCGAAATGCGGGCATCGCGCAGCGCGGCAACGCGCAGCGCCGACGACAGTCGAGCGCCGACTATAGGACACGACAATGAAACGCATGTTGATCAACGCGACTCAGCGGGAAGAGTTGCGCGTCGCGATTGTGGACGGACAGAACCTCTACGACCTCGATATCGAAATCCCGTCCAAGGAACAGAAAAAAGCCAACATCTACAAAAGCCGCATCACCCGCGTCGAACCGTCGCTCGAAGCCTGCTTCGTCGACTACGGCGCCGACCGCCACGGCTTCCTGCCGCTGAAGGAAATCTCCGAGCAGTACTTCACGCCGGGCGTCAACCCGAACAAGGCGACGATCCGTGAGTTGCTGAAGGAAGGCCAGGAACTGGTCGTCCAGGTCGACAAGGAAGAGCGCGGCAACAAGGGCGCCGCCCTGACGACCTTCGTCAGCCTCGCCGGCCGCTACATGGTGCTGATGCCGAACAACCCGAAGGCCGGCGGCGTCTCGCGCCGCATCGAGGGCGAGGACCGGCAGAACATCAAGGAAGCGCTCGACCACCTGCAGGTTCCCGACGACATGGGCCTGATCGTGCGCACCGCCGGCATGGGCCGCGACGCCGAGGAACTGCAGTGGGACCTCGACTACCTGCTGCAGCTGTGGAAGGCGATTTCCGAAGCCGCGCAGTCGCGCCAGGCGCCGTTCCTGATCTACCAGGAATCCAAGCTGATCATCCGTGCGCTGCGCGACTACCTGCGCAACGACATCGGCGAGATCCTCATCGACCATGAGGAGCTCTACCAGGACGCGCGCGAGTTCGTGCAGCAGGTGATGCCGAACAACCTGCGCAAGCTCAAGCTCTACCAGGACACGACGCCGCTGTTCTCGCGCTTCCAGATCGAGACGCAGATCGAGAACGCGTTCGAGCGCACCGTGCGCCTGCCCTCCGGCGGCTCGATCGTGATCGACCAGACCGAAGCCTTGACCGCGATCGACATCAACTCGTCGAAGGCGACCAAGGGCAGCGACATCGAGGAAACCGCGTTCAACACGAACTGCGAAGCGGCCGTCGAGATCGCGCGCCAGTTGCGCATCCGCGACGCCGGCGGCCTGATCGTGATCGACTTCATCGACATGGACAGCCCGCGTCACCAGCGCGACGTCGAGGAAAAACTCAAGGACGCGCTCAAGCTCGACCGCGCGCGCGTGCAGATCGGGCGCATCTCGCGCTTCGGCCTGCTCGAGATGTCGCGCCAGCGCCTGCGCCCGAGCCTCGGCGAGGCAACGCAGATCGTCTGCCCGCGCTGCGAAGGCCACGGTCGCATCCGCGGCGTCGAATCGCTGTCGCTGTCTGCGCTGCGCCTCGTCGAGGAGCACGCGATGAAGGACAGCACCGGCCAGGTGCTGGTACAGGCTCCGCCGACGGTGGCGAACTTCCTGCTCAACGAGAAGCGCCGCCAGCTGACCGAGATCGAAGCGCGCCACGACGTCAACGTGATCGTCGTCGCCGACGACAAGCTCGAAACGCCGCACCTGGAAATCACGCGCCTGCGCGTGGCCGACATCGGCGAGGAAACGCGGCCGAGCTACCAGCGCATCACGCCGGTCGCGCCGACGGCGTTGCCGCAAATGCTGCGGCCGAGCGAAGAACCCGAGCAGCCCGCCGTCGCCGGAGTGGTTCGCGCGACCCCGGCACCGGAGCGCCCGGAGCCCGCCGCTCCTGCCGCGGCGGCGCCTGCACCGGCATCGACGCCGGCCCCGGTCGCCCCGGGCGGCTTGATCTCGCGTTTCATGGGCTGGTTCCGCAGCGGCTCGCCGGCCCCCGCGCCTGCACAACCGTCGGCCCCCGCCGCGAGTTCGCCGCGCCCGCAACCGGCACGTCCGATGCCGGCGGCACGCCCGGCAGCGACATCGGGACGTCCAAACCAGAATCCGCAGCAGCGCTCGCGCCCGGACGGCGGCTCGCAGCCGCAAGGCCGCCGCGACGGCCGCCCCGGCGACCAGCAGCGTGGCGATCAGCGCGGCAACCAGAAGCAGGGTCGCGACCAAGGCCGCGGCAATCGCCGCGACGAGCAGCGCGGTCCGCGCACGACCGGCGAGCACCCGGCCGTCAACGAATCGCGCGCACCGGCATCGCCGGCACCTTCGCGTGCGCCGGCAGACGTCGTGCCGAAGCCGAGCCCGGCCGCACAGCCCGCGAATCCGCCGGCAACTGCCGCGCCGACCGCCGCGCCCGCGACGAATACCGCAGCGACTGCGGATGCGGCAGCGTTGCCGAAAGATGCCGCCGCTGCCGGCGCCTCGACCGAAGCCAAATCCGCCGGCGAAGCCGGGCGCGACGAGATGCGTTCGCGTCGCCGCGGCCGCCGCGGTGGCCGTCGCCGCCGCAAGGACGGCGGTGCGCCCGGCGATGCCAACGCCATTGCCGCGATTCCGGCAGGCAGCCCCTTCGCCGATGACGATTTCGACGACGAGGATGACGTTGCACCGCCGCGCACGACGGACACGTCGAGCCCGCCACCTCGCCCCGAGTCCCGCGTACCGGTGCAGGCCGACGCGAGTGCGCCGCGCGCGGCCACCACGGCTGCCACGGAGACGGCGACTGCCGCCATCCAGGCACGTCCGTCGGTGACCGCATCCACGGCTCCGGCAGCAAGCCTGCCGGCCGTTGCGGCCGTCGTTGCGCAGCCGGCCGACAAGCCGGCCGCCCCGATGCCTCCGGCACCGGCGACGCCGGTCCATCCGGTCACCGCGCCGGCATCGTCGCCTGCAATTGCAACCGTTCCGCCCGCGGTCAGCGCGCCGATGACGAGTACGACATCCGCATCGGCGCCGAGCCCGACGTCCGTCGTGAAGGCACCCGAGCCGGTCGTCGCGAACCTTTCGGCTGCCATGCCGCAAGAAGTGCCGGCACCGAAGATCGAGGCTGCGGCGCCCAAGGTCGAAACGCCGGCGCCGAGGATCGAAGCGGCTGCGCCGAAAAGCGAAGTCCCGGCACCGCGGGTCGACGCCGCTCCGGCGAAGATCGAAACGCCTGCGCCGGTGAGCGCTCCCGCGCCCGTCGAAGCCGTCACGGACCGCGGCCGCACGCTCGACCTGCCGTTGAGTCAACCGACGGTACCGTCGGCGCCGGCCAAGGCGTTCGAACCGCCGGCACCGGTCAAGCGCGAACCTCTCGAAGGCATCGAGAACGCTCAGAAGCCCTCGATGACGGAGTTCAAGAGCGACGCGCCGAAGGCACCGCTCTCCGAGCACAAGGATGAAGCACCGAAACCTTCGGCGCCGGAATCCAAATCGGAATAAGCAAGCAGGTTCGCCGGGGACTGCGCCGAACGCGCAGTCCCTAGCTGCCGCTCATCGCACGCGCGCGATCGTCGAGCACTCCGTGCATGTGCGCGAGGTGCGCCAGCGCGACGGCATTGTCGATGCCGAGCTTGTCGAACAGCCGGTACTTGTAGGTCGCCACCGTCTTCGCGCTGAGCTTGAGCTTCTGGGCGATGTGCTGCATGTCCTGCCCCTGCGCGAGCATCAGCGCGACATCGAGTTCGCGCGTGGACAGTCCATCGAACGGCGAACCCTTGTCGCCGTCGATCGCGCTCATCGCCAGCATTTCGGCGACGTCGGGCGACAGATAGCGCCGGCCGTCGGCCACCTGGCGCACGGCGCGCACGAGTTCGTCCGCCGCGCAGCCCTTGGTCAGGTAACCGCTCGCGCCCGCCTCGATCAGTCGTTTCGGAAACGGCGCCTCGCTGACGACCGTCAGGATGACCACACGCGTCTCCAGCTTGTGCTTGCGCACGCGATCGGTCAGTTCGATGCCGCTGAGCGCCGGCATGTGCACGTCGACCAGCGCGACATCGGGCCGCTCGCGGCGGATCAGTGCGAGGCCTTGCTCGCCGTCGGAGGCCTCCCCCACGATCTCGATGCCCGCCTGCGCGGCGAGGATCATGCGGAATCCCGTCCGCACCAATTCATGATCGTCGACCAGCACCACGCGAATCATGACGCCCTCCTCATCCCTGATCAGTCTGGTCCGAACCATGCAGGCTCGCAAGGCGCGCAATCTGCGAACGGATTCGCGAGTATCGCAATGTTTACGATTGGAGGGGACGCAGCGGATTGACGCGGCTCGGATCGTGAGGGCGCGAACAACGACTGCGATCGCAGCCGGAGGATTGCGGATGTCTGGGTTCGAAGCGAAATGACGTTTTCCTCTTTGAATCCCGCAGAGGAAATGCTCATGTCCACCCTCCAGGCTTCTTCATTTCCGATCCACGGCGGCAGGGCGATACCAGCCGGCTGGGCACGCGAGCAGACGCCGCGCCGGCAGGCGGACACGAACCAGCCCAAGCAGCAACGACCCTGCGATGCGAAAGCGTCGGCCCCGCGCATTCGCGCCGTCGACGCGGCGGCGATCTGCATGGCCTCGGGATGTTTGGGCGGATAGGCTTGCCGGCATCCGATAGGCGGCGCCATCCGACGTTGGCGAATCCTTCCATCCCCTTCGGGCGGAGCCTGATCGGGCTACATCGCGAATGCGTCCGCCCGCTCCGCGGCGATCGCGCTTAGGTGCCGGAATATCAGCACTCCGTCTCGGCGTACTCATCCGCGACGGACTCGCTTCTCGCAGGCTGCCACGGGCGCGACTCCGGCGGGTTCGGAGCCGGCAGATAGTCCATTTGCGCAAGTTCCGGATCGACCTCGTCGTATTCGCCGAGCGGCATCGATCCGTCCGCCATGCGCCAGCCCAGGATGCGCCAACCGCATTCGATCGAGGCAGCATCGGTCAGGTACCGGTGGCCGTCGCCACAGTGGCCGGGTACGTTCCGCAGCTGGCGCGACTCGTCGATCAGCACCAACTCGATAGCTGCGTCTGAAGGCGGCGTGTGTGCATAGCCTTTTCCGTGCTTGGCGTAGCAGCGTTCGATGTAGCGCGAGCCCGGTACCGACAGCGGAACGCCGAATTTCATCGTGGGGGACTTGAATCGTCTCGTAGCCATGCGGACCTCCTTGTGGGGAGGGCGATGCTACGAATCGACGTCTCACGGATGGAGAACGGCGCCAGCGCGCCGACGCGCGTCTTGACCCGCCCTCGGACACGCGCGCACGATCGCGGCGCGACGAACATCGTTCGCGTCATTCCAACGAAGGCTTCCCGTGCGCATCCCTTTGTCCCTGCTCTGCTCGTTGACCGTGTGCTGCTCGGCTTTCGCGGAAGGCGATCCGCCCAACGCAACCCAGGCGACCCAGGAACAAGTCATCGCCGCCGCCAAGCAGCTCTCGGCACCCGACTGCACGCCGCCGAAGAACCGCAACGGCCTGCGTATCGCGGGATGCGAATACGAGGCGTCGTTCCAGGAAGGAAAATGGGG
>Ga0068853_100003082_pt1 | contig 12733 bp, 14 predicted proteins | sample KBSCornC32_FD_65655 | JGI IMG/M metagenome (GOLD analysis project Ga0068853, IMG submission 65655) | Corn rhizosphere microbial communities from Kellogg Biological Station, Michigan, USA - KBS Corn C3-2 | ecosystem: Host-associated > Plants > Roots > Rhizosphere > Soil ... | reverse complement strand
GGGTATCAATACGCAGGACGAAGCCATCGAAGCCCTGATCTCTCTCGGCTACTCCCCTCAGGACGCTACGGTGGCCCTCAAAAACATCGATTCCGACCTCCCAGTCGAAGAGCGAATCAAACTGGCACTCAAGGGGTAATTTAGATTTGCTTATGGTTGCACTTACAGTGATGGAAGCATACACTGGCAACGAAGATAAATGTGACAAGGACTACCATGACATTCGGGATGGAGTTTCTGCAACAGCAGAATAGCGACAACAATAAACGGATCGAACTGAACCAGAAGGCAGCACAGCTTGCTGAGCACGCTCAGGCCATAGCGGGGCACGTTGAGCTAATGGAATGGGTTGTCTTGGGACCACCAGGAAGAGTAAAGCCTGTTCGCATCGCTGATGAAGGTACTGGCACGGAGGATTTGCCAGAATTTATTTATCTTAGTGTAAGGCTTTCCATCGGTACCATAGAACTTGGCGCTGAAACCGAAGGTGAAAATGCGGACGAGGCTACCCATTATGTAGATTTGCGCACCTTGGGTGATAATCCAACGGAGTTACTGTTTGGAGTAAGAGATGCTGAAACTCCAGAAGGCCGCTATATCAAGCACAATGAGGTATTCCATCGTTCATTCGCTGGCGAGGACCGCAAGGTGGGTCTGAGTTTTGGAAGCGAAGGATATATTTGGACAAGCGACGAAATGGCATTGGACGACAAAGAAGCTGCAATTAAGGCTGCAGAACAAGGCCTTAGCCACCAGGTAGAGGTGTTGAACTTTATCTTCGAAAGGCTGGGAGATCCTCAATTAAACCCACAATACGCTCAAGCTCTAGCGCACTATACCCAACAAGGCTAAGCTTGCCGAATCGTAGGTTATATAGCATATAACACTTCGTTATTACGACGTAAACCTAGAAAGCATAAGCAAGCCCGCTTTCCTTCAGGCTACTGGTATAATAGATTTGATGATTGAGCGAATTGTACAGGCTACTACCCCTTTGGCGGCTGATGATGAGGTTGAGCAAGAGTTTGAGATTAAGTTGCGGCCACATGACTTTGTTAATTACATCGGTCAGGAACGACTTAAGCAGAATTTGAAGCTGGCAATTGCTGCTGCCCAAAAGCGCGGAGAACCACTCGACCATATCTTGCTGTACGGGCCGCCTGGTCTGGGCAAGACGACTATGGCGAGTGTGATCGCTAATGAGATGGGAGCGCAAATTCGCATCACCTCGGGTCCGGCCATTGAACGGGCAGGGGATCTGGCGAGTATACTGACCAACTTGCAGGATGGTGACATCTTGTTCATCGATGAAATTCACCGTTTGCATCGTTCCGTCGAAGAAGTGCTATACAGCGCCATGGAAGATTACAAACTGGATATCATGCTGGGCAAAGGCCCATCGGCCCGCTCGCTGCGGCTTGATCTACCCAAGTTTACGCTCATAGGTGCCACCACTCGCACTGGGGCGTTAGCCGCGCCGTTGCGTGATCGCTTTGGGCACGTTCACCGGCTGGAGTTTTATACGCCAGATGAAGTAGCCCAGATTATCACCCGTGCTGCCGGAATTCTGAACATCAAAATCGACAAGGTAGCCGCTAGCATCCTGGCTGAACGCGCTCGCCTGACGCCACGTATTGCGAACCGCCTCTTGAAGCGAGTGCGCGACTACGCCGACGTGAATGGGGACGGTTTTATTGACACTGTTATATCCACCAAAGCTTTGGAACTTCTGGAAATTGACACTTTGGGACTCGATCCAGCCGATCGTATGTTACTCACAGCCATAATCGAGAACTATAACGGTGGGCCAGTTGGTGTCGAAACACTGGCTGCCATGACGGCCGAAGAGCGGAGCACCATCGAAGATTTTATTGAACCATATTTGCTGCAAATCGGGCTACTCGAACGGACGCCCCGGGGACGTAAAGTGACCTCCAAAACGTATCGGCACCTAGGCAAGCAGCCACCCAAGGCCGAGGAACAAAGCACGCTCTTGTAGGAGTAAATGAATGGTACTACGCCCCAAATACGTTAATCACCGCGCCCCAATGCATGCTCGATTGGGCAAGCGGCCAGAAGCAAGTTATAATGCTACTGATATGAATCCCAATCAACCCCCACAGACACCAGATTTTCACAATCCACTAGAAGTAATGAGCCCCGGTGAGCGGGTTATTTGCGAAATAAAGCGCCATCCCTTCGGTATGCTCGGTCTGTACTTCGGAGCAGCTCTATTAATAATCGTGTTGGGGGTCGGGGCCGCACTTTTGCCTCATTATGTTACCGATCTCACCACTTCAGCCCGAAATCTGGCCTACGCGATTGCGCTGTTCGGATCAATCTTCATTCTTTTGTTCACCTATGTCGCCTCGTTAATCTACAACGGTAATCGCTGGATCGTCACCTCCGACAGCATCACACAAATCAGCCAGGTGGGATTGTTCAAGAAGCAGACCAGTCAATTAAGCTTGGCGAACTTAGAAGATGTTACCTTTGAGCAAAACGGGCTGATCCCGACCATGTTTGGGTTTGGAGTACTTAAGGTGGAGACGGCTGGTGAGCGGTCAAAATTCTCATTTCCGTTCTGTCCTAACCCTGACCACTGTGCCCGCGAGATTATCAAAGCCCACGAGGACTTTATTCAGGCGCATCCAGAAGAAGGCCAAACAGTTCCGCAGGGTAGTTTTGCAACAGCTCAAGCGCAGCCGGCAGCCTACCAGCCACCCGCACCGGTAGCTCCAGCGCAGCCATTGCCCCAAGCTCCAGTGAATCCTCAGCCCCAAGACGACAATCAGGGCAACAATCCGACGCAACAGTAATCAGGGAGCAATACCTTATTCCTGGAAGGGGTTCTGACGAGCCTGGTCAAACAGCGACTGGACGTTCGTGCTGTTGTCCTGCAGACTCTGTAATTGGCTGATAAGCTTCGGATCAATGTGTGGCACCTTGGCGGTCTGGACGGCAGAATCGGCTGTGCTGCTATCGGGTCCGCCTGCTGTGAGCGAGCTAACCCGGTACATCAGAAATCCGTAAATACCCAGCAATAAACAGACAAATAGCACCGGCAGGTAGCGTTTGACTTTAGGAAGTAGTTCGTTTAACCTCTCGAGAGTATCTTGTATATTTTTCATGGTTTTATAAACTCGTTAATGATAAGTGTGAACGCAACGACGTTAGGGTTCTGCGGGTCGGGCTGTAAGGTCACGCCTGTAACCTGCGCAGTACGGCGGTTTTGTTCCAAGCGCGTCAGGAAATCATAGAACTGATTATAGGTGACTTTACTCTCGCTTGATTGCGTGATGGTAATCTGTAGCTGATAGACGCCAGAAAGGCCGACAGCCGGGATAAGCTGTGTGAGACCTGGCTTGCTCCCCGCAGCAGGCGTTATCGTAGTGCTACCGGCTTTCACGGTGCCAGTGCCAAGCGTGGAAGCCGGGAAGGTGACTGAATTGAGCTGCTTGATACCGCTGGCAGTCGCCAAGTTCACGATTTCACGCACGGCCGCTGCCTGGTCTTTGTCCTGGGGTACGATGGTTTTGGCTATCTTTTCAAGATCAGAGTACTGAGCGACCTGCTTCTTGGCGGAAGCCAGGCTTTCCTGCTGAGTCGTCAAGGCGCTGTGCTGGACTTTTACATCGGTCAGCTGTTTGGCACGGTTTTGCAGGAGCGTATTTACGCCATATGTGGCGCCGAATAGACCACCGAACAAGAGGATAATGACAATGCTTAGCATCAAGTAGTAAACTCGCTTGCTGTTCATACTATTGTGCTCCCTTGTCACTGTTTATGAACAGGAACTGGTTCTTGGCAGCGAACAAAGCACGTATCTGTACTGTGCAGGGGTACCGTGAGTTGGTCGGGCTGGCTGAGCAGACAATACTGATGATATCTGCCTTGCTGAAAATCTTATTCGATGGATCTGCCAGGTTCACCTGCACCTGCGTGGCGGTGTTGTAGTCAGTGGTGTTCGCGACTATATCAACGCCCCCTGTCGTCTGATTGATGTTTAAATTGGCTAGGCTGGCGTTGGCGGGGATGACCGTGGCAATCTGCTTTAGTAGCTTCGAGAACAGCACTTCTTTGGATAGTACCTGTACCACTAGTTTGAAGCTGTTGGTTATATCGGTTACCTTGGCTTCGGTTTCGGCGAGTTTCTGTTGCTTGAGGGTAGTCTGAAGAGTAGTGACCTGAGTTGAAAGCGTATTGGTAGAATGTTGAATAGAGACCAGGCCGTAGGTAGCGATCATACCCAGTCCAACAATACCCAATACGAGAGCCAGGACCCAGCGGCGTAGCTGCGTATTGCGGAGCGCATAGCGGTACTCTTCTTTCAGTTCTGGCGGCAGTAAATTTATCATGTCAGCAATATCTCTTTCGGAGGTATAAGTGATAGCCCGGCTACGGTACTATACATTGGCTTGTCGGCGCCGCTGGGTTGCTGTAGCTTACCTTTGAAGTATTGCCAGGGCTCGCTGGCCCGCACAGCTAGGCGCAGAGCTTCTGTCAGGTACTCTGCCAGACCGGGCATGTTGGCACCACCACCGATGGCTATCACCTGCGTAATCGGTCGCTCGGTACCGTAGCGCTCTTCGTAGTAGCGGATCATGCGTCGGATTTCTTTGACGATCTGCTGCAAGGTCGGTTCCAAGGCTTGTTTGATTTCCTTCTGCTTCTTGCTCACACCCAGCCCGTACTTATTCTTGATAATGTTGGCTTCGCTCTGGGTAACACCTAGTTTAGCGCGGATACTCTCGGTAAAGACGCTACCCCCACCTTGTACGGTACCAGTCACTAGCAGGTTCTTGTCAAAGATGCTGATATCCGAACTGAGCGACCCAAAGTCGATGATCACACTGGCGACATCGCTTTGCGGGTCCCGTTCGAAGAGCCGGGAACCGCCTCCAAGTGTTGATTCGATGAGGACGACTTCAAGGCCAAGCAACGAGGCTAATGATAAGTAGGAGTCGACGATCTTTCGGGGTACAGCGGTAGCGAACACCTCTGTCGAGTCTTTAGCAGTTCGGATGACATTATAGTCCAGATACAGGTCATCTAGCGGCAGCGGTATGTACTGCTCGGCTTCCAGGTACACTGCTTCGTGCAGCTCCTTGGCTTTTAGGCCTGGCAGACTGATAGCGCGTGTGAACGTACGGTAGGCTGGGATTGCCATGGCGACGCGGCGGGTTGTGATATCTCCGATAAGACGATTCTGGAACAGGTCCATGGTCGCTTCGGCGATCAGTTCAGGCTTCACGATTACCCCATTGTCCACAGCACTGCGGTCGAATTTGGCCGTACCGTAGCCGATGACCTTCGGATGACTTCCCTCGACAGTGTCCGGGTCAACCTGCATGACTTTGAGCGAACCGCTGCCAATATCAAAGCCGAACAATGGCTTGTTCTTGAAGAAGTAAGTTGTTTTGTTAGTGCTGCCCATCAAGCGAAGTTATTACTCTTTAGACCAGTATAGCAAAGATGCTTATGATTATATAAAAACCGGGGCAGTTTAGAGCCCCGGTTTTTATTCAAGTAGACGTGAATCTAGTTCAAGCTATCAAGAGTGATGTTGCTGCCACCACCTTCGGGTACAGCAGTCAAGGTGTACTTGGTGCAGTCACCAGCAGCTGTTGTGCAGGCGCTTCCGTCATCCTTGGTTGGTGCGTAGGCGTACTTGCCGCTAGCAGCAGTCGTACCTAAGGTGTAGTCACCAGCAGCTGCCTTTGGATCGCGCAGGGTCTCGCTGGCAGTACCCTTCATGTTAGCTTTAATGAAGGCGACGTTCACTGCACTGGTGTTACTACCACCAAGGCCGTTACTGTCGGCGCCAGGGTAGTAAGCGTTAGTAGCGTAGTAAGCCTCGAGCTGACTCTGAAGTGTCTTGAGGTCAGTTGTGCGCTCGGTGTTACGTGCTTTTTGTTGAATACCGTTGTACGTTGTGATGACGAGACCGGCCAAAATACCGATGACCACGATCACGATCAAAAGTTCCACGATGGTGAAACCCTTGTTTTGTTTATTAAGTGAGATCATAAGGACCCACCCTCCTTAAAGTTGTTTTGTTACTGATGATCTTTATATACATAAAGTATCTGTCGATAATTATAACCATAAGCGTACCGTCGTCAAGCCTTCGCTCGCGCCGCCGAATTATGAATTATGGATAAAGGATAAAGAAGTTAGTTTTAAAACAGGGGTAATCTTACAGTTCTGCTTTCAATTTTGCAACGATTTCTTCAACCACATCATCACTTACCGGTCTTCGAATTGAGTTATCATAAAAACTACCATAGAGTTCATCTTCAAATGTTAACCCATGAATAGTCTGAGTTTCTTTGTAGCGAGGGAAAATATGCCAATGTACATGCGGCATAGGGGGATCGCTGCGGAATCCATGGTTCATGAAGCATCCCCAGTTAAGGGGTGAAGCGCCCAGTGCTTTCTGATAAGCGGGCTCGAGTATGCGTACGATATCGTGAAATTCTGCCCACTCCTCGTCGCTTAATTCGCTTAGGCTACCTTTGTGGGCGCGCAAAGAGACGATTGCTCTCCCCAGATAGGGCTGATCGTTGAGTACGCCAGCTGTCCAATACTTGGGCGTCAGGAGCTGGTGCTTAGGAGGCTTTTGCAAAAATTCGCATATTTCACAGTCTGGGTTCATGCAGGTAAGTGTAACAGATTTAAGATTCCAGTCTCTCTGGAATGGCTCAGGAGGGTGCGCTCATTCTGATGCTGCTACAACCCTAAATCTGAGCTCAAGAGCTAGCTGTTGCCGATGTTCTTGGAGAGGGATGCGATTGGGCCCATCACTGAAGCAGCAATGAGACCGACGCCGGCGCCTAGGAAGATGATCATGACCGGTTCGATAATGGCGGCTAGGCCGTCGATCATGGTCGAGACCTCTTCTTCATAGAAATCAGCGACTTTGACGAGCACGGTGTCGATCTGGCCAGTTTCCTCACCGACAGATAACATCTGTGACACGATGGGCGGGAAGTGTTTGCTGGCGCTGAGCGGCTCGCTTAGTTGCTTGCCATTTTTGACCTCGGCAGCGGCATCTTTCAGTTCGGCTTCAATCACTTTGTTACCGATGGCACCGCCGGTGACCGACAAGGCTTCCAAAACACTCACCCCAGAGGACATGAGCGAGGCGAAGGTCCGGGCAAAACGGGCGATGGCGATCTTGAGGATAATCGTTTTAAAAATAGGGGTCCGCAGCAGCAAGGCGTGGAATTTGTACTTGCCAGCAGGAGTCTTGATATAACGACGCAGATACACCATACCGATTGCCAGCACGCCGATAATGAATATTAGGTTCGGCAATTTACTAATGAGAGGCAATTTATTGATGAGTGGAATAGCACCGACAATAGTGTGATGTACGCAGAAGTTGCTGGCGTTGAGCAGTACTTGGGTGTAGATCGGAAGTTTGGCGTTTGGGCCGCCCAAGGAGAGTAGTATGGCACCGATCTTCGGCACGATAAACAACATGATTCCGAAGAAGGCCAAAACGGTGACCGACAAGATGACGATCGGATACATCATGGCGCTTTTAATCTTCTTGCGGATGCTGGCGTCTTGCTCCACCTGCGTCGCCAGACGCTTCAAGATCTCATCCAAAATACCGCCGTTTTCACCGGCTCGAACCATGTTTACATAGACTTCACTGAAGACGTTTGGATACTTGGCAAAGGCGTCGCCGAGTGGTGCACCACCCTCGATTTCCTTGGTAACGCCACCGATGACTTCACGCATGTAGGGGCTCTCGCTATCGGCTGCCAGCGCACTTAGCGAGCGAGCCAGGGGAACGCCGGCCGAAATCATGGTCGAAAGCTGGCGTGTAAAGATAACCAGGTCGCTCAGTTTGACTTTCTTGGCCCCACCGAACATCTTGCCGCCGGACTTAGCCTTTGACACTTTAACTACCAATGGTCGTATGCCTTGTTTGCTGAGGCTGGCAACCAGAGCTTCCTTATCGCTGGCTTCAGAAATGCCAGTGATAGTCTTGCCGTCTTTAAGCGCTTTGTATGAAAATTTTGTCATGATTATTCTTCGGCCGTTACACGCATTACTTCTTCAATTGTAGTTTCACCACGCAACGCCTTGACCAGCCCATCCAGTTGCATCGTCAACATACCGTCTTTAATAGCTTGCATTTGGAGCGCTTCGCTGGTGGCGTTCGAAACAATCATGTGTTGAATCGGCTCGGTATTGTCGAGTACTTCATAAATACCAATGCGTCCCTTGTAGCCGACATGATTACAATTATCGCAACCACCGTCGTGCGCCTTAAACAAGCGGGAAATTGTACTGTCGGTCGAGCTGAGCGTATCGGTTTCGTGGCCAGATTTGCCATTACTCTTGCCGATTCCGTCAGACAGAGCGGAGGTTTCGAACTGGTGAATGGCCTTGAATGAACCTTCAGCGGTCAGATGGAAAACCTTTTCGATACGCTCTTTCAGTTCGGCGTTCGGCGTATAGGCCTCACGACAATCAACACAAAGGCGGCGGACGAGGCGCTGACCAAGAACCGCTCGCACAGTGCTGGCTATTAAGAATGGCTCCACGCCCATGTTTAATAGACGAGGCAGGCAGGTTGCAGCATTGTTGGTGTGCAGCGTAGAGAATACCAGGTGCCCCGTCAGGGCAGCCTGCACGGCCAGGTCGGCCGTCTCGCCATCACGGATCTCTCCCACCATGATGATGTTCGGATCCTGTCGCAGGAGGGCTCGCAAGCCGCTACCGAACGTCATGCCGGCCATGGGATTCACCTGTGTCTGGTTGGCCCCCACAATGCGATATTCCACGGGATCTTCCACGGTCGAGATATTCACATTCGGTGTATTGAGCATGCTGAGCACACTAAAGAGAGTAGTCGACTTACCCGAACCGGTTGGTCCGGTCACTAGGACCATACCGTGTGGCTGAACAATGGCGTGCTGTAAGAGCCGAAGGGCATCACCCCAGAAGCCGAGCTCTTCAAGCGTGGCCGACTTACTCGACTCGTTCAAAATACGCATAACCACCTTTTCACCATCGACAATCGGCAGGGTAGAGACACGCAGCGCATACAGCTGCCCGGAAATCTGGACTTTGAAGCGACCATCCTGCGGTGCGCGATGTTCGTCAATCTTCAAATTACTGAGGATCTTGATGCGACTCACCAGAGCGCCAAGCATCTTACGAGGTAGCTTATTGGCCTCCCGCAAAATACCATCGATGCGATAGCGCACCGCTACGTAGCCTTCGCGCGGCTCAATATGAATGTCGCTAGCCCCGGCTTTCACCCCATATTCGATAATCAGATTCACCGTTTGGGCAATCGGCGAATCTTCAGCAACATCATCTTCCGAAACATCTTCCTCTTCGGGGTTCTCGATCTCATCACCGGCAATTACCTTGGTCAGCTCACTGCTGATGTTCCCACGGTACTGGTCTAGCGCCGCCTGCAACATACTCTCGGTCGTTATATAAATCTTGAGGTCGGCCCCCAATTGTTTGTGCAGGAAGTTCAGCGCCTGGATGTCATCCGGATCTTCCATGGCCAGCGACAGCGATTTGTCCTTGTCCATGTCGAACACCACCGCTTTGTACTGGCGGGCGATCCGCTCCGGCAATGCCTTCAGCACATCACGTTTTATCTCCTTAGCGTTCAGCTCTATAAAGGCGACTTCAATCTCATCCGCGTACAGCTTGGTCAGCTCTTTTTCGCTCAATAGCCCGTTCTTGAGCACCAAATCTTGCAACGGCTTCTTATCATTATTGACCTGTTCGCGGAGCGCAGCCATCTGCTCATCGGTAAATTTACCGGTGTGCAACAACAACTTTTCAACCAATGAATCAGGTATACGCATGTTTGTTTAATACTTTTAGTAGAGTCCACCCATCCTGGCCATATTTTACCACCCCCGTTCAAAAACCGTAAGCACGAAACCAATCACCGCAACGTGTCATTCCAGCGAAGGCTGGAATCAAGGCCCAAAAAATAAAGGAATAAGAAGGCGCGCATATCTCATCGTCTGAATGTATTTCAGTACTCTGCCAGACTGCCCCCTGGGCCCCTCACATGGTACGATTGTAGTCAATGTATAATCTAAAGCCCTTCAATAATGTACTTGTAAAAGCTTCAGCATGGTTTGGTCGACATCCTCTGTTTATGGTTGTTTTCATTGTTGGGAGCTTTGCATTGCTAGCAGCTATATTCAGGAGTGGCAATATCTTCTTCATCTTGCCGTTCGTCCTGTTATTCATGCTGCTTTTCTATGCACAAAGCCAATACTACGACATTGGTTCGGTGTTTGCCCGTAAAAATCACCTCGAGAAGTTCTTTATTAAGCACGGTGATAATTACGGCTATATTTATCAGGAATACCATTCGATGCTTCATTCGACTTTTCTTAAAAAGGAAAAGTTTGTTTGGAGCTTGTCTGTTAGCGGCACCGAATTTGCAACTGTTTTTACTGATGACGGCGGCTGCTTGTGTTGGATGCCGCTTGATCGGGCGTTTCCGCACGTGGTTATTGATTCCTTGGCGGACAACCCGTTGTTTGGGCATGGACGCCAGTGGGCAAAACATACGTTGCCTTCCGAGGCTGTCAGCTTAGAAGGCAACTTCAACCACCACTTTAAGGTGTATCAAGAGCAGGGAGAACAAATTACGACATTGCAAATTTTAACCCCAGATCGCATGGCAGTACTTTTGGATCGATTCGAGGCTGCCAATGTAGAAATTCAGGATACATATCTGCGAATCTATGTCGCAGATGTTCAGAAAAGTTCAAAAGATTTTCAAGCATTTTTAGATGTGCTTACAGAGTTTAGTCAAGGCTTTAAGGTAGAGAGGATCAATAAGATTCGATAGGCTTACGATAACTGTAAGGCGTTGTAATTATTAGAAATTTGTTTGGCATAAGCATAATGACTCTGCTATAAGTTTCTGGTACAATAAACACTGCTAAAAAGCGAAGCAATATTACTACTGACGAAGCCAAGGAGGAACCATACTATGGCAAACGACGCAAAAAAATCATCAACCACTAAAACCGCAACCGCAGACTCGACAGCTGCTGCCGGCGACGGCAAAAGCAAGGCATTAGGTCTCGCACTCGAGACCATCGAAAAGCAATTCGGTAAGGGCGCCATCATGAAGATGGGCGATGCCAAAGCACAGAAGGTCGAGTGTATTCCGACCGGTTCTATTTCGCTTGACCTCGCACTAGGCGGCGGCATTCCTAAGGGCCGTGTCATCGAAATTTACGGACCAGAATCATCCGGTAAGACTACTCTGACCCTACATGCCATCGCTGAAGTCCAGCGAGCTGGTGGCACGGCAGCCTTCATCGATGCCGAGCACGCTCTCGACCCAGCCTATGCCAAGCGCATTGGTGTGGATGTCGAAAACCTGCTACTGAGCCAGCCGGATAACGGTGAACAGGCCTTGGAAATCGTAGAAACCCTGGTCCGCAGTAACGCTGTCGACCTCATTGTCGTTGACTCCGTCGCGGCCCTCGTACCACGTGCCGAAATCGAAGGTGACATGGGTGACGCCCAGATGGGTCTTCAAGCTCGTCTAATGAGCCAGGCACTCCGCAAGCTCACCGCTGTTATTTCCCGCAGCAAAGGCACTGTCATCTTCATCAACCAGTTGCGTATGAAGATCGGTGTCATGTTTGGTAACCCAGAAACCACCACCGGTGGTAACGCCCTCAAATTCTATGCATCAGTTCGCATGGACATCCGTCGCATCGGCCAGATCAAGCAGGGTGAGGCCGTCATTGGTAACCGCACCCGCGTCAAGGTGGTCAAAAACAAGATCGCCCCGCCATTCCGCGAGGCTGAGTTCGACATCATGTACAACCAAGGCATTAGCGCCTCTGGAGACATTCTTGATTTAGCGACCGCTCGCAACATAGTAGAGAAAGCCGGCGCCTGGTTCGCCTACAACGGCGAAAAACTTGGACAAGGCCGCGAAGCTGCCAAGACCTACCTGCAAGAGAACCCGAAGGTCATGGCCGAAATCGCCGCCAAGACCCGCGCCGCAGTAGAATAGGAGGTGGCCTATGAGTTGGCCCAATGGAAATCCTGACGCTCTTGCTGGCTACCAACGATTCGACCAGCCAGCACAAGAGGAATCCAGGCAGGAGCCTTTGTTAGCAGCAGAAGAACAGCCTTCAAAGCAGCCCTACGAGGTCCATATCGGGAGAACAGTCACTCCTGATATGGTGGCTCCTCCGGGCGTTATCCCTGACGATTTACTCCATTACTTATGTAAGATTATTGTGCCAGTCGAAGATTACTTAGTGGTAGAAGATCGACTGGCGAATACTTCCCAGCTAACGGCCGTCATTGATATTGATAAGCTGGGTAAAGCCATACGGGCCAAGGCCAAAAATCCAAGCCCAAGGAGCGAGGCAGGGGCCTGGATTCAAGGGCTTGCTGCCGGTATGAGAAGCAGTAGCTTCATGCAAACCACAGTTGATTTCAAGATTGATCATGGCTCGGTGCTTAAACCAAGGGCGATTACTGATAGTAGTAGCGATGAGAAGCACTAACGGAGGTGCTATCAATCGCTGGCAATAATCCTTTTCGCAGAAATAGTCAGGCATGGCTATAATAGTTACAAATTAGCGACTGATATACGAAATTAAATAATTATGACCGCCACAAATCATGTCCTGACAGGAGCGCTTATTGCCGTCACTGTCGATCGCCCACTACTTGCTATCGTGTTGGCGTT
>Ga0068853_100003080_pt1 | contig 12739 bp, 11 predicted proteins | sample KBSCornC32_FD_65655 | JGI IMG/M metagenome (GOLD analysis project Ga0068853, IMG submission 65655) | Corn rhizosphere microbial communities from Kellogg Biological Station, Michigan, USA - KBS Corn C3-2 | ecosystem: Host-associated > Plants > Roots > Rhizosphere > Soil ... | reverse complement strand
CCGAATCGGCTATTTCTTTTGTCAATATTGATTCAATCAGTCATTTTGAACTATTGGATAACCCGGTCGTTGATACAAGTAATTCAGATGGCATAACAACGATCAAAGGAGTATATACTATTACCAGTTTTGACTCCGGCCATTGGGTCATCCCTTCTTTTGTACTTTCTCCCGGTGTCGTAACAGACACACTACCCGTTGACGTAGTGTTTTCTGATTTTAATCCTGGCCAGGATTATCATGATATAAAAGATATTATTGAAGTAACGCCGGCTAAAAAGAAAGAGTGGTGGTGGTATGCAGCAGGTGGAGCTTTGTTGCTTTTGGTTATCTTATATTTTGCAGTGCGAAAGAAAAAACCAAAACCCGTTATGGTGGCTCCTAAAATCGCCATCAATCCGTATGATGAAGCAATGCGGCAATTAACTGCATTGAAAGATGAAAAGACAGATGCGAAAACATATCACTCAAAACTGACAGATATCTTCCGGCTTTATATTCTCAGGAGAAAGGGAATTCTCTCTCTGCAAAAAACTACGGATGATCTTGTACTTCAGGTACACAAGCTTAATATTGGTAAAGAGCTATTCATTAAACTTTCTCAATCGCTCCAATTGAGTGATTTTGTAAAATTTGCGAAGTACAATCCTTCAGCAGAGGATAATAGTAATGTTTTTGAAACAATTAAACGATCAATTGAAGAAATAGAAAAAACCAATGCTGTATAATTGGATACACGATATGGACTTTGCTTACCCATTGGTTTTTGGTCTGTTCGTACTATTGCCAATACTAATATGGTGGTATGTAAAGAAGCAGGGTAAACAACAAGCTACTTTCAAAGTGTCATCCGGGTATGCCTTTGCTGTGTCATCATGGAAAAACCGATTTCGTCATTTACCATTTGTGTTACGGTTACTTGCCATTAGTTGTTTAATTGCTGCATTGGCCCGGCCACAGAAAAGAAATGATGAACAACGAACAAACGGAGAAGGTATTGATATTGTTCTTTGCATGGATGTAAGCGGAAGTATGGGCTCGCCGGATATTTATCCATCGAGAATGGAAGTAGCTAAAGAAGTAGCAGAAGAATTTGTTCGCAGCCGTCCTGTTGACAGGATTGGCCTGGTTATTTTTTCCGGCGAAAGTTTTACGCAATGTCCTATTACCGGCGATAGAAACACGTTGATCACGCAAATTCAAACTCTGGAAAGCAGGAAGTATTTGAAGGATGGAACGGTGATAGGGGAAGGACTGGCAACTGCCGTTGACCGTCTTTCTAAAAGCACGGCAAAAAGTAAAGTGATCATTCTGATAACCGATGGTAAAGAAGATGCACCGGATACAAGATTGATAGATCCGTTGACTGCATTGGAAATTGCAAAATCACAACAGGTAAAAGTTTATACTATTGGAATGGGAGCTGCACCATCTTCCATTGTAGAGATTACAGGAAAGAAAGGACCACAGCGTAATCCAAGTATTGATTTCCTGGATGTAGAACTATTGCAAAAAATTGCTAATGAAACAGGAGGCAAATATTTCAGAGCAAAGGATAAAGACGGATTAAAAAATACCTACAACGAGATCAATAAAATGGAGAAATCAGAAATGGAGGTTACTTCTTTTCACCGCTACGAAGAACGGTTTCTTCCATTTGTGCTGGCGGCTTTAGCACTCCTTCTGATCGAAATAGCACTAAGGTTTACTTTATTCAGGAGATTCCCGTAATAAAAATTTCACGCAGCGGAAACAGAGTGCGCTGGGTGCTGTCTCCGCGGTAAAATATTTATTTCAATATCATTCCTGTAAATTAGCGTCGAATGAAAGCAACAATCTACAAATCAACCGGGTCCTGGTATATTATCAAAGACGAGAACGATCAATTCTGGAATGCCCGGATGAAAGGAGTGATGAAGATGGATGATATTACATCTACTAACCCGGTTGCGGTCGGCGATTCAATAGAATTTGAAATAGAGAACGAAGAGGACAGAACTGCCATCATTGACGAAATAAATAAGCGGAATAATTATATCAACCGCCAATCGCCGAGAAATAAATACCAGCATCATATTGTTGCTGCCAACCTTGATCAGTCAATGCTGGTGGCAACTTTAAAAGAACCTAAGACTTCGCAAGGGTTTATTGATCGTTTCCTGGTTGCATCAGAAATGTACCATGTAAAACCATTTATTGTTTTTAATAAATCGGATCTGTACAAAACAAAAGAACTGGATAAGTATGAACAATGGAAAGCAATGTATGAACAGGTTGGCTACAAAGTATTCCTGGTAAGTGCAGAAAAAAAAGAAGGGGTGGATGAGGTGCTGGAAATGCTGAAAGACAAGACCACACTGATCAGCGGGCATAGCGGGGTCGGCAAATCATCATTCCTTAATGTTGTATTTCCCGGGAAGAATTTAAAAACACAGGATGTAAGTGGCTGGAGTGGTAAAGGACAACACACCACTACATTTGCCGAAATGTATGACCTGCCTTTCGGAGGAAGGATAATTGATACCCCCGGTATGCGGGAATTTGGTTTGGTGGATATTGAAAAACAAGAAGTGTCTCATTATTTTCCGGAAATGAGAGATCGCTTAAATAATTGCCAGTTCAATAATTGTTTGCATTATAACGAACCCGGATGTGCGATAAAAGAAGCAGTAGGCAAAGGGGAAATTAATGAGGACAGATATGTGAGCTATTTGAGTATAATGGAAAGTTTGGAGCAACGAAGTTATTAGACGCTGAAAAGTTTTATTATGAAAAACAGGAGAGGAGGATTTGGGTATTACAACATGCTCCTTTGTCTCACAACGGCACAAGAATGATTATTCATTCCTTCCACCCGAAGAAAAGAATAACAGAACAAGGTCAAAATGGATGATTGTAGTAGTAGCAATACAGCTGGCCCATTCATCTTTTTACGCAATATTTCTCCGTCCTTCATTCAGCATTTTCGTTTCAATCACATTCGCCAATTCTACTACAGCTTTATTGTCTTTGCTTAGTGCATCTCTTGTCTTGGTAGGGAACAGCGAAATGCCATTGTAAATACTGTAGTGAAGAGTGAGGTTATGACCCTTGAAGCGAAACTCCCAATCAATAGTGTCGAAGTCGTCTTCTTTGTTGGAGAAATTAACGTCAAGATCCTGGCTAAGGATGTTGGCTACACGATAGAATTCTTTAAGGCCGCCATCATCGGCAATAACTGCCTCGGTGCAGCCGAGGTTGGTTCGTAGGGTGAGACTCATAGTCAAGGTATTTAGGTTAATTCATAGACTCGACTTAGTGGCCTTTAGCTGCACATAACCGTAAATTAACTTCGGAATTTTTTTGCTCTTTTTACATCTTTCATGGCTTTAGGATCGCCGCTGAGGATTTTTTCGGCACCTACATTTTTTCCATTGCTGGGACAGCCTGTTTTGGCTTTGCCTTTGAATATGCTACTCAATTTACCACAAGACATCAACAACATCGTGAGGCTCAGCGCTACAGCAAAAAATCGAAGGTTTTTCATCGTATAAAGGTTACTTGTATAACGAATTTAGATATAAATAATTGCTTATAGAATAGGGAATATACGATTCGTGCGTAGTTGGCCTGGATACCTGAGCCTTCCCCGGTGAAAGTCCTTATGGGCTTTAGGGTTATTCCCGACTAATGATTCCCGTCTTCCGACCCCGGACTCACGCGGAACCAATCCGCATACCGTACATAATTATTGGCGATCCGGTGAATTTCTCCGCTTATCATTTCCTGCGAAATATCTTTTACTTTTTTAGCAGGTACGCCGGCATAAATGCTTCCGGGTTCGCAAATAGTATTTTCTAATACTACTGCCCCAGCGGCAATGATCGTATTGCTATTGACTACACAATTATCCATCACAATTGCACCCATGCCTATCAGCACATTATCATGTACTGTGCAGCCATGTACTATAGCGTGATGACCAATAGAAACATTGTTACCAATTGTGGTTCCGTACTTCTGAAAAGTACAATGAATACAGGCACCGTCCTGCACATTTACTTTGTTGCCCATCTTAATAAAGTTCACATCACCACGAACAACTGTATTGAACCAAAAACTGCAATCATCACCAGCCGTTACATCACCAACGATGGTAGCATTTGGTGCAATGAAATTAGTGTTACCAAATTTTGGAAACTTATCTTCTACGGGGAGTATTATTGGCATGGCTGAGTTAGTAGTTTATGGTTTAAAATTATATTCATATGCAAATTAGAGAATTTCTTTGCGGCGTTGCGCCTTCTTTACTTTCTTTGCGTGAAGTCTTTTATGAATCAACGGGAACTTTTTCTACGTCATGTAGGCCAAACATCAGCAGCACCCCTTGCACTGGAAATAGTGAAAGCCGAAGGTTGTTTATTATATGATGTGTCGGGTAAAGAATATATTGACCTGATCGGTGGAATCAGCGTAGCGAATACAGGCCACCGCCACCCCAAAGTAATAGAGGCCATACAAAAGCAATTGGACGCATACCTGCACATAATGGTTTATGGCGAATTTGTAGAAACACCACAGGTGCAATATGCAAAACTGCTGACGGACTATTTACCTGTATCACTTAATTCAGTTTATTTCACAAACTCTGGCGCCGAAGCAGTAGAAGGGGCAATGAAATTGGCTAAACGAACAACGAAAAGAACACAGATCGTTGCTTTCAATAGTTCTTATCATGGTTCTACGCAAGGCGCATTAAGTATAATAGGGGATGAGTATTGGAGAAATGCTTTTCGTCCATTATTGCCGGATGTGATGCACCTGGAATACAATTCATTTGAATCGCTGAATGAAATAACCGAACAAACGGCTTGTGTAATTGCAGAAACTATACAAGCTGAAGCTGGAGTAAAAGCTCCATCAAAAGAATGGATGGTAGCATTGCGAAAAAAATGTACAGAGACCGGAGCATTATTAATACTGGATGAAATTCAAACCGGCTTTGGCCGTACCGGTAAACTCTGGGGGTTTGAACATTTTGATATTACACCCGATATATTATTATTAGGAAAAGCATTAGGTGGTGGCATGCCGCTTGGGGCTTTCATTGCCGATAAGAAATTGATGGATTCGTTTACAGAGAATCCAGTGCTTGGTCATATTACCACTTTTGGCGGACATCCTGTTTGCTGTGCGGCGGGTATGGCAGCAATGAAAGCAATGCTAGATGAAGGAATGATAAAAGGGGGAAAAGATAAAGGCGAATTGTTTAAGTCGTTATTAGTTCATCCATCAATCAAGGCCGTTCATTCATTCGGTTTATGGTTAGCCATTGAGTTCGATTCTTTTGAAACGAATAAAAAAATAATTGATGCATGTATTACAAACGGAGTGCTTACCGACTGGTTCTTATTTGCCCCGAATTGTCTCCGTATTTCGCCACCATTGATTATTTCTGATGAGGAAATAAATATGACTTGTGAAGTAATAAGAGAGGCAATGTAAGGAGCAGTGCCTCTCTTATCCTCGAAATTTACAACATCTTAAATAACCACGCAGCCAACAAAGCACCTGCGATTGGTCCAACGACAGGTATCCAGCTATAACTCCAATCACTATCCCTTTTACCTTTTATTGGTAAAATAAAATGTGCGAGGCGTGGCCCCAGATCTCTTGCAGGATTAATTGCATAACCAGTTGGCCCACCGAGTGAAAGGCCAATGCCTAATATTAATAAAGCAACCGGGAGAGCATCTAAGGTCCCTAGTGTGGAAGCAGCAGGTGACATGGCCATTGCTCCAAATACTAAAATAAATGCTCCGATCATTTCAGTAATCAAATTGAATCCTGAATTTCGGATAGCTGGACCGGTACAAAAAACAGCGAGTTTCAAATCCTTATCTGCTGTTTCATCAAAATGCTGTTTGTATGCTATCCAAACAATGATCGCTCCGAGTATAGCACCAGCAAACTGAGCACCTATATAAGTTGCAATCAATGATGAATCAAAATGATTAAATGCTGCCATTGCAATGGTAACCGCGGGGTTCAAATGCCCACTACCACCTAATGCAGTAGAAGCATATACACCAAGGAATACAGCCATCGCCCAGCCAAATGTGATGACGATCCAACCACTATTATTCCCTTTTGTTTTATTTAATACAACATTTGCTACGACACCATCACCCATTACTATGAGCAAGGCTGTTCCGATGAATTCACCGATAAATGGAGACATGATTAGAGTTTTAGTATTTGGTTATTCTTTTTTGCTATTTAAAATTCTGACTGAAAATTTGTTGCCAGCTACTGGTTACTGGCAAGCGGTAACTTATTCCTCCGTCCAAGCTTGAGCAGCCTTCACAGCCTTCTTCCAATTTTTTTGCAAATCTTTCCTTTTTTCTTCGGGCATTGATGGAGAAAACGTTCGGTCTTTTTGCCAGTACTGTTGAAGTTCAGCTACATTTTTCCAGAAGCCAACTGCAAGCCCTGCAAGATATGCGGCACCTAATGCTGTTGTTTCTGTTACCTGTGGTCGTACAACATCTGTATTTATAATATCACTTTGGAATTGCATCAACTGATTGTTAACAGTAGCACCACCATCTACCCTTACTTCTTTTATTGGTAAACCAGCGTCGGCTTCCATTGATTGCATCAGGTCCATCGATTGAAAAGCAATACTTTCAACTGCAGCCCTTGCTATGTGAGCATCGGTACTACCTCTTGTGATACCCACAATGGTTCCTCTTGCATGTTGATTCCAGTAGGGTGCACCCAAACCCGTAAATGCAGGAACTACATATACACCTCCATTATCTTCTACTTTTGATGCAAGTGCTTCCACATCCCCAGACGTCTGAATTATTTTTAAACCATCTCTTAACCATTGTACAACCGCGCCACCAATAAAGACACTTCCTTCCAGTGCATAGTGCACTTCACCATTTACTTTCCATGCAATGGTGGTCAGCAAATTATTTTTTGATGCAACAGGTTTTGTTCCAGTATTCATTAACATAAAACAACCGGTACCATAGGTATTCTTCACCATTCCGGGCTGTGTACACATTTGCCCGAATAAAGCAGATTGCTGATCGCCTGCAATTCCGCTTACCGGAACAGCGGTTGCAGTAAGAATATTCTCTGTATAGCCATACACTTCGCTGCTGCTGCGAACATCGGGCAACATACTTTCCGGAATTGTAAATAATTCAAGCAACTCTTTATCCCATTGCAAAAGATGTATATTATAAATAAGTGTTCTCGATGCGTTGGATACATCAGTTGCATGTACTTTTCCATTGGTAAGTTTCCAGAGCAACCAGCTATCGATTGTGCCAAAGCATAATTCACCTCTATCTGCTTTTGCTCTTGCACCTTCTACATTATCCAGTATCCATTTTACTTTAGTGCCGGAGAAATAAGCATCGGTAACCAGGCCTGTTTTTGATTGTATCCTTTCAGCATGGCCATCCTTTTTCAATTTATCACAATATTCAGCAGTTCTTCTGTCTTGCCATACGATGGCGTTATAAACCGGCTGATGTGTATTTCTATCCCATACGACGGTAGTTTCCCTTTGGTTGGTGATGCCAATTGCTGCAATATCTTTAATAGTAAGCCCGGCTTTTAAAATAGCTTCTGTTGCCACACCCAATTGTGTACTCCATATTTCATTAGCATCATGCTCAACCCAACCGGGCTGAGGAAATATTTGGGTGAACTCTTTTTGTGCTGTTGCAACAATACTTCCGGTCTTGTCAAAAATTATTGCTCTTGAACTTGTTGTTCCCTGGTCGAGAGATAAAATGTAATTGGCCATTGCAATCGTTTATTGTAGTTAATAAATATATCAATCATTTGGCAATTCAGACATTGAAATAATTATCAATTCAGCTGAATTGCATTTGGCATCGTTTCTTTCGATCTTGATCTTTTATTCTTTTCTTTTGGTAAAAAGAAAGAATAATCTCCTTTCATCGTCTGGTAATTCTATCCGGCATTTACAGGATTCACTACTATCTCCCGGGCTTTCCCTAGTCCAGATATTTTTTTAGCAGCGCTGCCCATACTTTATATCCTTCTATTGTTGGGTGTAAACCGTCATACGTATATTTTTTGTCCAGTCTTTTATCTGCATCAAGCAATTGGGAATGTATATCAATTATTGTGATACTTTCTTCAACACCGATCTTCTTTAATTCTTCATTTATAAAAAGAATGTGGTCATCTTTATTGAAATGAGGCTTTGACGGAAAAGTATTGTTGACCGGGAATAGGGTATTGAAATAGATTTTTGTATTCGGGGATTCAGTTTTAATACGGCGAATCATTTTTTTATAATTACCGAGTATTACACTGTCTGGAATGTTTCTCGAAATATCATTGATACCAATAAGAATAAAAACCTTGGCTGGTTTTCCTTCTGTTATTTCATCGAGTCTTTGCAGAACACCGAAAGTAATATCGCCTGATATTCCACGGTTTCTTGCTTCTTTCAACTGGAGCAGTTCATTCCAATCTACATAGTCGGTGATACTGTTGCCAAGAAAAACAATATCCTTATCAGAGTTTGGATAGCTTCTGAACTGCGCTACTTTCTGATCGTAGTTTCCAGGCCTGTAAGTACTGTCCCAGGTTACTGTTTGTGCTGTTCCTTGCCGGACGAACAAAGCAGCCAATAAAAAGAAGATTATTTTTTTCATTATGCGATATTATGAGTTGCAGTATAAGTTTTTCCAAAACGATCAGTTGTTTTTACAGTGACAGATTTTGAGGTACCTGGTATTATAGCTTTGAACATGTGTCTTGTTTTCCGTGGTTCTGCAAAGCCTCTTGGTTTTGGAAGGTCTGGCCCCAACATAGTTGAATAAGCCAGAGGATCTAATCCCTCAAACTGTTCCAATTCACCTTTGCTGGCTCCATCAACAAAGTATTCTGTTTTCCAGGCAGGATCATAATTCCATATATTGACCTGCATCTGCTTGTTGTTGTTGTCAAAGTCATTTACGAAAGTCTTTAATTGATGATCTGCATTTTGTCCGGTTGTTTGATAATACCATTGCAATTCAACGCCTTTTACTTTATAAATTCCATAGCCGTTTGGTGTGCCATCTTCACAGATAGGCCCTGTCCACCATGCACCGCATACTGTGCCATGATTGTGTTCGTAAATTCCTTGTTTAATAGTGTTCTTATTATAATGGGTATGTCCCGACATGATGTGAACGTTTCTATCCTTTAAGATCGGGTATAGCATCTCAGCATTTTTAGTACCATCGTGTACTGGTATATGTACACAAAGGATAACCAGTTTATCTTTTGAAACGAATGCCAGATCTTTCTGTAACCAGTCTAACTGATTCTGTACAAAATATCCATCATACTCTTTGTCTTTACCTAAATAGCGGACATTATCCATTACAATATAATGAACTTGCCCACGGTTGAAGGAGTAATAAGTAGGCCCATAGTTTTGTTGAAAAGTTACATCAGATGTTTCGTCGCCTCCTTTATTCAAGTCCATATCATGATTGCCCAGGCATTGAAAAAAGGGGATGCCCATCTTCTCCACTGCCTTATCGTATTCGGGAAAAAGTTTTGGTTCATCCCAGACAATATCGCCTACCGTAATACCGTGTAATAAGGTACCTGCACCAGCAGCCGCTACAAATTTTTGAACATCTGGTACAGATTCATTCATCATTTTTTGAACATCATTATCATTTTTTACCTGCGGGTCGGCCCAAATAATAAACTGATGTTCGTTATCATCTTTATCTAAAGGGACAAGGTTGAATACAAGAGATTTTTTAAGACTTATTTCTTTTAACGGACGATAATGCCTGGCAATGCCATTCTGATTTTTGAAGGCATAACCTGCGGGGGTAGAGATAAAAACTGCCCTTGCGTCCGGATGGGGTTCGAATTCATATTTACCATTCTTGTCGGTCTGCACAACATTATAGCCATCACTTATTACAACTCCCTGCACACCATTACTCCCATTGATGACACGGCCTTTTAGAGTTTTCCCTTTACTTTCTGTTGAATGTGCAGGCAAGCGGCTGGCAGCAATCAGGCCACCGGTAAGTGTAATAACGCTTTGTATAAAACTTCTACGTTTCATAATTCTTTTGAAAATAATTATTTCTTATAAATAGCAAAATCTTCAATTGCTAATCTTCCATTATTGGTTGTACCAATGCCTAATTTATTTATCCGGAAACGGACAGGCCCGGTAAAGTTTACAGCCCATGTTGCCTGTTTGTTCCCTTTGTCAGGCATATCTGTAATGTTTGCGCCAACCGCTATCCAGGTTGTACCCCCATTGACGGATGACTCTAAACGGAAACTACTTTTTGCATCTGTAGCATACTTGCCGTAAAACACAGTTACTTTGGAAGCACCATCCGGCACGTCAAAATTCATTTGTACATACCCACTGGTAGTTAAATTCTGTTGCATACGAATAGATTGCTTACCTGGAATGTTATATTTATCACTTACTGGTGTATTAGCAAGTATGGCCTGTAATAAATACCAGGTACCTGTTGAACCTGTTATAAGATTAGTACCACTATTATAGCTTGATTTTACCGAGAAGTCAGGAGTTTCAAAACTCTCCGGAAAACCAGTATATAATGCACCACTTGAAAACTGAAGATCAGCAGCGTTTCTTAAAATGATCGTTTTCTTGGCACCCGTTGTATCTTTTCCCGTTTCATTAAGATAAGCAGCGATACCATTGAATTGCGCATCGATTGGAACAGGTGTTGATGCAAATGTAGCTGAAGCCAGCGTATGTACATATACATCCGGGCCGGTATTGTCTTTCAATTTTCTGAGCCCGGAGAATGTTGTTGCCGGTGCATAATCAACCACATCGGCATGTAAGGAAATTAATGTTGATTCATATTCTTCCATCTTTACTCCTAATATTCCTTGCGTTACATATCGTACCAATGGAATTTTATTAGGTGCAATATTTGTTATTTTGTCGGTGCTTAAACCGCTGATGGTTAGTTTACCATTAATTCTGTCCAATTTAGTTCCTGCAATATTTATTACTAATGAGTCGCCAAAACTATAATCAGCAGCACCACTTGTCATTTTTATAACAACACCACGGGTAACATCCGTTGCAGCATTGGAACTGGCAAATGTTTGTTGCAATACAAAAGTACCTGGCTCAACATTGAGTCCTGTTTTATCAGAAATAACAATGCCTTGTATTTTTGAAGCACCACCAGTTGCATCGGCATTAAGTGTTACTTCATTTCCCTGGTATGCCTGGCGCAATGCAAATAAAGTGATCATCGGGCCTGGAGTACCCGATGCCGGATTATTATAATCTTTAACGCAAGCTTGTAAACAAAGTACCAGCAATCCGATTGCAGATACTGTCCTTATATTTTTATTTGTATTCATTTTATTCGTTTGAAGAGTTTGAAAATGATATTAGTTTACGTCCCACCAAACTTTTGTATGCATATCATCAGGTCCACCCATTGCTGCTACCGCCGCATCATAGTTTGTTTTATTTAATGATTGTACAGAAACAGGGTATACAAATCTTGTTGGCATAACTCCACCATTTTGTAATCCCGGACCGGCAGGTAATACAGGATAACCTGTACGGCGATGTTCGAACCAGGATTGAAAATCGGTAAAGAAGTAAGTAAAATATTTCTGTGTAACGATCTTGTTTATTTTTTGCTCATTGGTTTCAGCATCTATCCAGATGATCCCAGGCTTTGTTAAATGACCAACTGGTACTGTCAATGCCCAATTAGTGATCGCATTGTTTACACCATTTTCATAATACACTTTTGCATTGGTAGCAGGAGTGATAAAACCTCTCACAGTTGCTTCCGCTAATATGAATTGTAATTCAGCATAACTTAATATGTTTCCCGTTAAGGGTTCATTTTTCAGCGCAGCTAAATAATAAGACTGATGATCCTGCTGAGCACCCGGGGCATAACCACTTGGAATACCTACATAAGCGCTGGCAACTGTAGTCGACCATTTTGTAAGACGTGGATCCCCCCAGGCATTTAACGTATTAATAAAAAATTCTGTAAATCCATTTTCACCATTAAAATCGAAGTCGCGGTAAGTACTGAATGCAGACAGGAACGGAGCAGTGGTAGTAAATCTTAATATAGCAGATTCTGCATTGCTGGCCATTATTGGGTAGTTGGCAGGATTAGTAACGACCATTTGCTGAATTCTCGCAGCAGCATTACTTTCTGCTCTTCCTGAAGCACGGAGCAATAAGCGTAAATAAAGACTATTACCGAATTTTCTCCACTTTACCAGGTCGCCTGCATACAAAGGATCTCTTGCCATTAATGCGGTTGGTAATGCCAGATTTTGTGCAAGCAATGTATTGGCTTCTTCCAATCGTACAAATAAACTATCATAAATACTTTTTTGCTTGTCGAATTTTGGTTGGAAGATATTGTCCGATCTTCCCCTGTTCGCTTCTGTATATGGCACATCGCCGTACGTATCTGTTATTAATGACATTACCCATGCTTCCATTATCCGGGCAATACCCATGTACGAGATATTGTACGTTTGATTGGGCAGAATAGATAATTTTTTAGCAGACTCGTATACATCCTTAAAGTTGGTAAGCTGAGGATACCAGGTGTTCCACATATAGTCAGATTCAGATGGACGAATTAGATATCGGTGAATTTCATCAGAATTGCTTACCGTTACATGGACCTGCATCATCTCATGA
>Ga0068853_100003076_pt1 | contig 12746 bp, 12 predicted proteins | sample KBSCornC32_FD_65655 | JGI IMG/M metagenome (GOLD analysis project Ga0068853, IMG submission 65655) | Corn rhizosphere microbial communities from Kellogg Biological Station, Michigan, USA - KBS Corn C3-2 | ecosystem: Host-associated > Plants > Roots > Rhizosphere > Soil ... | reverse complement strand
GGTTCGGCGGTGTTCCATGTCGGCAAAACCGACGCCAATCTGGCCGCTTTGACCGAGCTTTTCGGCCAGGTCTGGCGCGAACCGTTCATGGTGCAGGCCTTCCTTCCCGACGTTTCGAAGGGCGACAAGCGCATCGTACTGGTCGACGGAAAGCCCACAGGCGGGGTGAACCGCTTGCCCAAAGCAGGCGAAATCCGGTCCAACCTGGCTGTCGGCGGCAAGGGTGCGGCGACCGAATTGACGCCGCGCGAGCTCGAAATCTGTGCCAAACTCGGCCCCGAACTGGCCAAACGCGGACTGGTTTTCGTCGGAATCGACGTGATCGCCGGTTATCTGACCGAGATCAACGTGACCTCTCCCACCGGCATCGTCGCGATCGACGCTTTCAATGGGACGGATACGCCGGGCCTCATCTGGGATGCCATCGAGACCCGGCACGCGAAACTCTGATCCGTCAGAATTTCCAGGTCACTTCGCCGCTGAAGGTGCGTTGAGTGAAAGGGTGGAAGAGATAGTATTTGCGGTTGGTGAAGTTGTCGACGCCGCCGGCCAGCGCCCAGTGCGGGGAGAGTTTCATCACCGCGCGCACGTCCGCCACCAGATAGTTTTCGAAGCCCTGATAGGTGTGGATGACCGGGTCGCTATTGTCGATCGTGCCGTAGGACCGGCTGCTGTAGCGAGCAGCAGCGGTGAGCGAGAGAGCCTCGTCGGGGCGGTAGGTGGCAACCAAAGTCGCCTTGCGGCGCGGAACCTGTGGCGGGCGCTTGCCAATGGCAGTGGGGAAAGCCGCGTCAGAGAGGATCTTCGGATCGACCAGCGTCGCGCTACCCGAGAGATCGAGACGGGGCAGCAGGTCGGGCTTGTCGAAGGCAAGCTCGACGCCCCGAGTCCGCACGCGATCCACATTCTGGACGAAACTCGCCAGCGCCGGGCCGCCGTTGACGGGCGCCAGCTGCGACAGGAGCGCGTCGTCGATCACCTCGTTGAACAGCGACAGGCGGATACCCTTATGCTCGATCGCCAATTCCTCGGAGGTGGCGCGTTCGGGCTTCAGATTGGGATTAGGGACGGCGAGGTTCGAACCGGTCGTCACCACCTGATAGAGCTCGCCCACGGTCGGGAAGCGCCAGGCGCGACCGAACGAGGCGGTGATCTTCCAGCCTGCCGTCGGCGTCCAGGCGAGGGACGCCTTGGGCGAGAAGCGTGCCGCCGAGAGAGTCGGCTGGGTTATGCTCAGCGCGGGGGACGCCGAGTAATTGAAGCCGTCGAACGCGCGCCACCATTCGTAGCGACCGCCAATCGTGAGCGTGAGCGGCACGGCCAAGGCCCAGGCATCCTGCGCCCATACTGCGGCAGTCCGCGTCTTGCCGCGTGAGGAGAGGTTCCGCGCCCCTTCCCCACCTTCACGCCAATCGGCGGTGGCGTAGCGGTTGCTGTCGAGCGTGAAGCGATCCGAATGCGCGCCGAAGCTGACGGTCTGCTGGCCGAGATGCCAGGCGCCCCTGGCGTCAAGCGTTTCCCAGCCGGTGCCGTCGAGGCGGGTGATGTTGCCCGGGCCGCCGTCGAATGCAGCCGGCAAAGCGCCGGTGGGCGTGCGCTGCACGTCCCGCGCGAAGCGGTAGAGGGTGCCGATCACTTCCCAGTCGACCGCGCCGCCATCCCCTTTGGCCGAGAGCGCGTGCGACCAGTGGCGCTCGTCATATACATAGATGTTGCTGTTGTAGCCGCTGGTAAAAGCGGGGCCGCCGGCGGCGTCGCGCTGGTAGCTTTGCGCAGTGGCGGTGGTATCGTTGACGAATAGGCCGCCCACATAACTTAGCCGCACATCCGGCGTGAGATCATATGCCAGTTTGAGCTTGGCGTTGGTCTGCCGCTGATGCTCGAAGCCAGCGGCGCCGAGCACACGGATCGGCGCGCCGGTGCGGTTAAAATCGTCATATCCGCCGGTGACGCTGCCTCCGGTACTGCGGACCGCAGTGACGTAGGCGAGCGGCTGGCTCTTGCTGTCGACATGATCGACGCTGACGAACCAGGCGAAGGCGCCGGCGCGGTCGCCCACAGTTGCGCCAACGCGGTAGGCGGGCAGATCGCGATCGGTGCCATATTGGTGGAAGGTCTGGAGGGTTGTCCCCACGTTTGCGGTCGCCTCGAGCTTGTTGGGCAGGCGGGTGGTGATGTTGACGACCGCGCCGATCGAATTGCCCGGATAGGCGGCCGAGAATGGCCCGTAGAGCACGTCGATCCGATCTATCTCCTGCGGGCTAACCATGGACCAGCGGGGGGAGGCGGAAGTGTTGTTGTTGCCGATCAGTGACGAGAGCAAGGCCCCGTCGGCGTAGATCAGGCTGCGCGCACTGGCACCGACGCCTGAAGTACGCGTGGCGAGCGGCGACTGGGTATCGCCGATATGCCGTTTGCGGAGGACGAGGCTCGGCAGATATTTGAGCGTATCCTCGACATTGGCCGCATTGACGGTCGCCGCGATGGTGGCGGCATCGACCGACGCGTGGCTGGAGGGAGCGTTGTCGATCGTCTGGGCCGGGCGCTGCGCGGTGACGACGACCGTCTGATCAGCTTCGACCTCCGCAAGAACGGGGGCTGCGCCCGCGGCGAACGCCACGGGCAAGAGAACGCGTCCGACAAACGCGCCACATTGGGCAACTGACATGATGATCCTTCGACGACATGAGGACGCGCCGCGGCGCGTCCGAGCCTGATGGGACCTTGGTTTCACAACCCACACTGATTCCAGCGGGGTCGATCAAGGTCAGGCGGTCAGCGGAGGATGGAAGGCGGTCCGGTCTTGGGAGGCGGGGGTGCGGCGAGGCCGAGGCCGGGTCGCATGATCATCTGGCGGACGAACGCCACAGGCAATGCGACCGGTGCGAGCATTGCCGGAAGGATCAGGGTCGGCAGATCCGCCGCCCCGCCAATGGCGGCGGCGAACCCGCAATCATGATCATGATCGCCGGGCATCGCCTGGCCATGATCCATGCCCTGCATCGGGGCGGCATGATGCATCATGTTCATGCCGGGCATAGACGCCATTGCGGGCATATCTGCATTCTGGCCGGCGCAAATTTCCAGCCCCGCCTTGCCCGCCATCGGCATGAAGCCGGCGGGCACGAGCAATCGCACGGCGAGTGCGAAGGCGACCAGCCAGGCGGCGAACCAGCAGTGCAGACTCAAATGGCGGCGGAGCGCGGTCACGCGGCGGCGTTAGGCCGGTGGGGCCAGATTGTCATGAGGGTATCGACCGCGGCGAACGCGGATTTATTCCCTGCACGGGGATGATCGGCTTCATTGGCCCGAAAGCGAGGCGGCGACTTTCGGCGAGGCCATTTTGGGAGTGCCGTCAATGTGCCGCTGGCCGAATGAACGGCGCCTCGCATCAAATTGACGAGTTTTTGACGGTCGCCAGCACGCGGTTTGACGATGCTGTGACGCTCCCGAAGCCAAAGACCGTGACGGCCGGTTGCGGGAAACGCGCCGAATGCCGGGAGACTATGATGAAACAATTCGGCTTGGCCCTCGCCGTGGCCTTGCGATTTTTCGCGGCGGGCACGTCGGCATCGGGCGCGACGTTGCTGCTCGACAGCGACGTCGGGCCCTTAGTCGATTCCACCGCCACGCTCCCCGGCTGGACGAATAGCGGGGCTCCGGAGGTCGGCGCCTTGGAGCCGATCGACATGGAAGCCTCCGCTTTCTCCGATAGGAATGACGATTTCAGTGATCCGTTGAACGGCGCGAAGTTCGAGCCCGCCTCGCCTTCGGCCGAGCCCGTAAGCTGGGCGACGATGCTGAGCGGCTTCGGCCTGCTGGGAGCAATGCTGCGCGCACAACGGCGGGGATACGGCTTTGCGTGAACTCGGGATGCGGACGCACGGGCAGATGCCGATCTGTCGCGGAGGATTGCAATGACGCCATGGGAGTTGCTCACGACGTGCCAGGGTCTGCGCGCGTGGCTGTCTGCCTTTAAGGCACAGCGCGCGGAAACCCATCGTCCGGAAAGCCGGCGTCTGCTCTCGTCGAAAGTCAGGGATCATTTGCCGTTTATCGGAAGCATAAAACACAGCGGACGTGTGAATTGAGGAGGATGCCGCCGGGCGATCGGCAAGATATTGGTATCGCTGGATTCCATTCGAGGCGACTCATTTGGAACGGCACCGTGACCTACGGCTCCTTATCTGATATCCGCTTATCCGTTGTCCTGCCGGAACGTGTCGAACCCGACATCGGCCGGTCGGGACGAATGTTGCGCATCGTGGGTTGGCAGCCCGGACTGGCTTCGGAACGCGATGCACCGGGGATTCATGGTCAGCGAGCAAGCGATAACCTCTCCTCTGCGTGTCGACCTCCTTGGCGAATTTCGCCTGGTTCGGGACGGCACCAGCTTACGACTGCGCGGCCGGAAGGCGCGCGGCCTGCTTGCTTACCTTGCCTGCTCCCCCAACCGGACCTTGTCGCGAGATCGTGCGGCCGACATGCTCTGGAGCGATCGCGGCTCGGATCAGGCGCGTGCGAGCCTGCGTCAAACGATCGCGGAGATTCGCGGGGAATTGCCCACGCCGGACGCATTGATCGTCAACCGGGACACGATCGCCTTCGCGCCCGGGCAGGCGCGCAGCGACGTCGACGAGATCATGGAGGCCTGTGCCAAGCGCGATCCAGCCGCACTCGCGCGCAATCTGGAGCATGTAGGCGACCTGTTTCTGGCCGACCTTTCCGGCCTTTCGCCGGCGTTCGACGAATGGCTGCTGGGAGAAAGGGCCCGGCAGCATGACCGGCTCGTCACAGCCGCGGTACAGGCGGTGGAGCCGTTGATGGGTACCGCCCGCCAGACCGATCTCCAGACGATCCTTCGTGGCCTCGACCGGCTGGATCCGTGGAACGAGGCGGTCGCACGCCTCGGCTTCGAGGCTGATTTTTCCGCAGGAGACGTCGCCGCATTGCATCGACGGTACCGCCGTCTGGCAGAGTCGCTGCAGCGCGAATTCGGGACCCAGCCGTCGGCGGAAACGCGCGCGTTGTTCGATCGCCTGACCTCAACCAAAACCGACCAGCGGTCCTATTCGGTTCCAGCCGCCGAGAAGAGCCCCGAGACGGCGACCGCACCCCCCACCATCCTGGTCAGTCCGATCGAAGCCGTCCCTCCCTCGCTCGAAGCAGCGGAATTGGCCCTGATCGTCACCGACGACATCCGCACGGCGCTCGCCCAGCATCCGGAATTGCGTGTGCTGTCGCTCGAGAGCCCCAGCCTCGAACGTGTGGCCCATTTCTGCGAAAGCTCCATAAGCACCTACATGCTGTCGGGCCGGATCCGGCAGCTTGGGGAAGAGATCAGGGTCAACCTCCTGATCGGAAATGCGCGGACCAGCGTGGTCATATGGTCTCACCAGTTCCAGCTCGATCGGCAAAATCTGACCGCGGCGGTCGATCAGGTGGTGGCACGCGCGGTGGGGGCCGCTTATCCGGCGATCGATCGCGATCTCGCCGCAACCATTCCCGACAAGGAAAGTTCGGATGCGGTCCATCGTTATATCTCGGCGCGGCGCCTGATCGCGCAGGGCGACAAACTCGAAAACGTGCGCAAAGGCGTCGCCATGCTGGAGCAGCTGGTGGCGGAGGATCCGCGTCATCTTAGCGCGCGGCTATTACTGGCCCGGATGTACAATACCGATTTCTGGCAACGGCTCGCCGGCCACGACGTCGCCGCTTTTCGGGCCAGAGCCATGGCGCTGACGCAGGAAGCCGTCTCGATCGAACCCAGCAACGCCAGGCTTCAGGTACGGCTGGGCTGGTGCAACCTGCGCCAGCGAAACTGGGCCCAGGCTGAAAACTGCTTCCGCAAAGCTCTGAGCGCGGTCAGCTACGATGCCGACGCCCTGAACGAGTGCGCGTTCGGCCTCTGCCACCTTGGCCTGTTGAGCGACGCCGAGCCGCTGATGCAGCGCGCTTTCGCGCTCAACCCATTCGCGCCCGCAGACTATCATGCCGATTATGCAGTTTTGCTTATGCTGCGCGGCGAGCCCGTCGCGGCCGAAGAGCATTTCGAGGTCAGTGGCGAGCAGGGGCTGCAATATCTTGCGGCCCGGCTCGCGAATATGGCTCATGGCGATTTCGGGGATAGACGCGGCAAGATCGCGGAGACACTGACCGCGGGCCTACGCAAGGCCTGGGAACCGGACCGGGAGCCAACGCAGGCGGATATACGGGCATGGGTGCGGACGTCGCTGCCGTTCAAGCAGGAAGCGCAATCCCGGATGCTGGAAGATGGTCTGCTGGCGGCGGTGGGATCGTCCTTTCCAGCATGATGCGATAGAGCCCGGTCATCGGTGGGCGCGCGGACGGAGCGGGCCTGGGCAGCCCTTTTACCAGCATCGCGACGAGCGCGAGCGCATCTTCCCGCTTGGCCGTGGCTATGACTTCGAGTTGCGCCGCACCGAGCGTTGGGGGCCGGCCGGTGCGAACCTGATACTCCGCCAGACAGGCCTGCCACGTCCGTGCCCTGAAGTCCGTTCGGCGAACGATGCGCTGGAGCTGGCGTCGTTCTTCGTCATTCAGATCCGCGCGCCGCAAGGCGGTTTCGGCATCGACCAGCGAAACCGTGGTCGGTTGCCAGCCGAGTTCCGCCGGCGCATGACTTAGCAACACGGCATCATCGCGCTGCATGCGCATGGAGGCATAAGCCTCGAAAATTTCGCCGACACCGTGCATGCCCAGCATGTGCAACTCGGCGGCGCGAAGCGCGCCCAGGCTGGCAGCGCCCGCCACCGGCACATCGTGCGCGATCAGATCCAATATTTCCTTGTGCCAAACCGTCGGCGCTGTCTCGAAACAGCCGTCGATGAGGCCGACCGCCGGAGGAGGATTTGCCAGCAGTGCCGCCAGATCGCCGGATACTGCCGGTGGTCGAGCCTCGATCGTGTCCGGGATAAGCGATCGGTCCAGGCTGGGCCCCACGAACAGAACCGGACGCGCGATGCCGCATTTCGTGCGGATGGAGGCGGGTGCCCGCCATACTTGCGCCGGGCGCGGCTCCCGCTTGAGGTCGGCGAGTCCCGGGCCGATCGCCTTGACTATGGCCAGGTCGGGGTGCGGCCGCGCATATGTATGCAGCAAAATCGGCAGCGAAGAGCGCCTCGCAGCGGCTGCCAGCAAAGTCTCCAGCGCCTGTTTTGGGTCCGGCGCGAGACAGTGGGGTACCTCCGACCAACGCAATGGGCCGGGCCCGAAGCTGAGGCCGCCAAGTATGAGATCCAGGGTTCGGCCGGTACCGTCTCGATAATCCTCCGGTCTCAGGTCATCGCGCGCGCCGGCTATCAGCGTGATGCGGGACTGCACCGCTTCCAATATCGCGCGAACGAGCGCGACCGCGCGATCGGGATGGCATCCGGAACCTGCCGCCGGCGGGAGCGTGGTCCCCAGCGGGTGCACATCCGTAACGGCGCAACCGAAGGCGGCAATGCCGGCCTCTTGTCCCATATTCCAGGCACGCAGTGCGAAGCCGCGGTTGCGGATATGCCCGATCAGTCCGCTGGCAATCGGGTCGGTGACGCTGTCGAGATTCAGTTCGCACGCTCGCCGTTCCTTGGGAGATAGTTCACGCATCACCGATTGCAGGTCATGCTCCAGCAATTCGGCCACGGCACCCACGCTTGCCTCATCGTCGGTATTTCCCGTGGCAAGCCCCGCCGAAGTAATGAGGACGTCGCCGGCAGACGGGGATGTCAGGTCCAATGAGAGCAGATCCCAAGGGATCCAGACCTCACCGCCAGCCGACAAATTCGCGCCCCTGAGCCAGCCGCGCGGTATTGCCGGGTCCAGCGCGATCGACAGTGCTCCGCGACGGTCGGCCGCCCAAAGGGCATGCGTGGCCTCGTCCCGATCGCGGAGCGAACTGAGTGTCTGCGGCGCCGGCAACCGCTCGGCGCAATCCATCTCGACCGCTTCAAGCAACGCGGACACCATCGCCGCGCGGGGCGTCAGCCCCTTGCCCTGGGACACCGACAGCAGCCGCGCCAACGGCCGCGTCGCCTGGAATACCGGGATCGCGAACGGGGCCAGGCCCGAAACATCGCTCAGCCGGGTAACTCCCGCCGCCTGCGCTGCTACGCGAGCGGCGGCAAGCGTCGCCGCAAGCGGCCGCGATCTGCGCTGCCCTTCGACAGCGTGCCATGGATCACGGTTTGCCGAAAGATCGACGCCCGGCATGACGAGCCGCCGCCCCCTTCCGGCGATCGCCGCCGGCTTACCCGTCGCCGGTGCCTGACTGACCCACCATGGCTGCCGCAAGCCAGACAGGATGCGGCGCGGCCGAGGAAGCGGCCGGGATGGCCGCAGCACGCAGCGGATTGCTGTTCAGCAACTGCTCGAGCGTCGCGGTCGGTAGGCTCCCACCGCCCGCCGGAGCGCTCGTCACATGTTCGCAAATTACATAGTGAACACCCTCGCCGGTCGGCAATTCGACCACAAAGTGCGTCGGCTGGGCATTTTCAGTCGCAGCAATCACTGGCTTTCCCCCTTAGTTGCAAACATCCCGCTCGATTACCCACCATTGTAAGGCGGATAGCTTAGCGAATACATCAAATGATCGTCAGACGCACTCTCCAACAGTACCGAGCCACAAAAGGCTTGTGTCACCCTGTTCAGCCGCAGCACCTCTTCGCAACGATCCATCGACCTTATCCGACAATGATGGAAAACCAGACGACATCCGGCAGCTAGAGCGTTGCCAGGCGGGTAAGGCCTGCCATGTCCAAGATCTCGATTATACCTGACCTCGTCCGGATGATGCAGGCCTCCCGAAGATGGCGCATCACCCTGCTCACGTGTACGACGCTCAGACCGACGAAGTTGCTGATGGCTACATGCGTCAGCGGCATGACGAACGCCAATCCGGTCATGAAGCCAATTTCCCTGCAACGTTCCGCAAGCTCGAGGATCAGCCCGGCAATCCGCTGATGCCCCGATTGCGAACCGAGCCGGACTATGTGTTCGATTGTCCGCATTTCCTCGGCGAGCCCAATCATCGCGAGGCCGCGGGCGATCGAAGGAGCGCGATCGGGTTCCTGCGTTATTACCCGCATCGCGCTGGCCACGTTGATTACCGTCAGCTTATTGATGGCCACGACTTCGAGGAGCTCCAGCGGGCTCTGTTCGCCGCTCCGCCAGATGAGGTCGCCAGGCAACAGAATAGCCAGCAATTGGCGGTCTCCGTTGGCCGAGATGCGCTCGCGGCACGCCCACCCCGAAACGATATATGTCGGACGCATCGATGGATCTTCGGGCATTGGCACGGTCGACCCGGCATTATAGCAGCGCGCGCTATAGCTTTGCGCGAGCAATTCCCGCTCCGTGGCGGAAAAGCTCACCTTCGTGCGAAGGCGCCGGGCCAACAAATCCATCGAATAGCGGGTTCCAGATGAAGCAAAGGACATGGTTCATCACTCCGGGTAGATGGGGCGAGCGGGCGCGGCGATTTGGCGACCAGCGGCCCGCTCAGCCCTCAGGCGCTTGGCGGATCCGGACAGATGAACGTGGTGTTCGCCGACGATTGCGGGCGTAGGCCGCAATTGGACGATGGAGATCGTGCGCATCGGGAACCTTTCATCCGTTCCGGTGCCGACTCCTTTGCGCTCCGCACTGTGATGCGCCCGTCATTCGCGGCTCAGCATTGCGTCAAAAGATCGTGAAAACGGCCTATCGAATGGAGAATGAGGCCCTTTCGACAAAGGAAATGGCTGCCTGTCCGATCAGGCAGCCAAAAAAAAGCAGGACATCCAGGATTTAGGCGGCCTTCTTCCAGGTGGGTACTGACTCGACATGCGGCGGGCACGGCGCGATGTCTCCGGTCGGCAGACCGGCAATCTCGTTTGCGAAGCTGTGGTTGACGTCGCGGTGGTGCGCCTCATCGGCGCGGACGACCAGCACCACGTCACGCAGCGTCGCCTCGTCGGACAGACCCCAATAACGCTTGGCGATCGCCGGAGCGGGCACGTTGGGCGAGCGGCCTTCGTCGATCTCGGCAAGATAGTGGGTGTAGCTGATCACCGCCTCTTCCTCGAAATAGCCGACGACGCGATGCGCGGTTTTCGAGCTGATCAAATAGAGCGCGAAGAAGAAAAGGTAGAAGACCCACTGGACGCCGATGATCACCGCGCGTTCGAAAATAGTAGGCTGGCTGACCTCGATGAAGGTCATAAGGTGCATGCGCTCATTTTCGGCCTCGTCCATGAGCGTCTTGATCCAGCCCTTGTCGTCGCACATGCGGCGCAGGCAGGCGAGATGATTGATCGTGGCACCGACCATCCCGGGCACGGCAGCAACCGTCTCCAGCACCACGGCTCGATGCCCATAGCGCGCAGCAAAGAAGGTGTCCGCACACCAGCGCAACAACTTGGTGAAGCCATAAGCGACGCGATCGGACAGGCCGCTGGGCTGATGGTGGACGCCTAGGTCTATAAAGGGTGTGGTCATCTCTTTTCCTCCGAACGGCGACATACCTGTCGCGATCGGAGGGGCATTTATTTTGTGTTGCCGTCCCACCCCATCCGTAATGTCCCGTACGTTGCTGGATTCGCCATAGCATGACCGTGATGCGGGGACGCCTCCGTAAAAACCCTTAACGCACTGGACGGCGCGGGGGCCTAGTCTGCGGAAGACCCTGGAGGCTCAAATGACAATTCAATCGTCCGCTTCACATCTGCCCCCGCGGCACGCCGTGATCCTGTGCCACCCAGATCCGAAAAGCTTCAATCGCGCGATTGCGGATACCTATTGCGACACCGTGCACAAAATCGGGCACGAGGCGATCGTGCGCGACCTTTATGCGATGGGCTTCGACCCGATATTGAAGACCAACGAACGCCCGACCGTCGAAGGTTTTCGGATCAGTACAGACGTGAAGAACGAGATCGCGCTTCTTACCGGATGCGAGGTGTTCCTCCTGATCTATCCGATCTGGTTCGGCACCCCACCGGCGATGCTGAAAGGCTATGTCGAGCGCGTATTTGGCTCTGGCATCACTCCCCGGGACGTCGGGGCGCGTGCGCGTAAATCATTCCTGGCCGGCAAGAAGCTGATCAGCTTCACCACCTCCGCGATGAGCGAGCCGTGGCTGAACGAGCAGGGCCAGTGGCTATCGCTGCGTTACCTGTTCGACCATTATCTCACCCATGCTTTCGGCATGCAGGCCGACGAACATGTGCATTTCGGCAACGTCACAACGGGAATGCCCAAATTATGGGCCGACCGTCATCTATATGCGGTCGAACAGCAAGCGAAAGCGGTCTGCGCAACGGTCCTCACAAATCGTGCCGGAGCGGCCGCGCGGGTGGCCGCATCCTAAGCCAACGCCGGTTGTTCCAAGCGTATGACCCCAGCTAGGTTGCACGCAGGAACAGTTCCTGTTCCGCGGAGATGACCATGGCAAGGGGCCCGGTGCAACCAGGAGGCGACCCGAACAGCAGCATGGTGGGCACGCAGGCCGACGAGCTCAGCCTGCTGATCGACGGCGCGCATGGCTATGCGATCTATATGCTCGATCCGTCGGGCCATGTGACGATCTGGAACAAGGGAGCCGAACGCCTAAAGGGCTGGAGCGAGGCGGAGGTGCTCGGCCGCCATACCTCGCTCTTCTACCCCTCCGACCAGGTCGAAGAAGGAAAGCCGGTGGCGGATCTGTTAGCGGCGCGTGCGCAGGGGAAGCTCGAAGAAGAGGCGTGGCGGATGCGCAAGGATGGCTCCGAATTTCTCGCCCACATAACGATCACCGCGCTCTACGATGAAGCGGGGCAGCTGCGCGGATTCGGCAAGGTCATCCGCGACGTGACTGAGCAGCGTGCCGTCGAGCGGGCACTGAAGGCCTCGGCGGCCCATCTGGAATCGATCCTGTCAACCGTGCCCGATGCGATGGTGGTGATCGACGCCCGCGGCCGGATCCTGTCCTTCAGCAAGGCGGCCGAACGGCTGTTCGGCATCAGCGAGACGGAGATCGTCGGCGCCAACGTGAACGTGCTGATGCCACAGCCCGACCGAGGTGCGCATGACGGCTATTTGCGACGCTACCTATCGACGCATCATCGGCAAAGGACGAACCGTTACCGGGCGCCGCAGGGATGGATCGACGTTCCCCATGGACCTGTTCGTGGGCGAAGCGATCGCCGATGGCGAGCGGGTGTTTACGGGATTTATCCGCGACCTGACCGAGAAGCGGGCCACCGAATAGAGGGTTGAGGAACTCCGCTCCGACCTGGTGCATTCAGCGCGGATCAGCGCGATGGGGACGATGGCCTCGACGCTCGCGCACGAGCTCAATTAGCCGATCACCGCGGTTGCCAATTATATGGAAGCGATCCGCGACCTCCTCGCCAAGCCGAACCTGGACGATGTGCCGATGATTCGCGAGGCATTGGACGACGCCGCGAGCGAAGCGGTCCGCGCCGGGCAAATCGTGCGTCGGCTGCGTGAGTTCGTGGCGCGCGGCGAGGTCGAGAAGGCCGTGGAGGATTTGCCACAGCTGATTGCGGAGGCGGCCGAATTGGCGTTGATGGGCGCGCACGAAAAAGGCGTCGCCAACGCCGATGCGATCGTTGCCGACTACCGCTTACCTGACAACGACGGTGTCCGCCTCCTGCAAAATCTTCGGAAAGCGGGATTTGATGGGCCGGCAATCCTCGTTACCGGCTTCGGCACACCTGCGCTGGAGATGAGCGCCCGAGCCGCCGGCTATGCGCGCGTGCTGG
>Ga0068853_100003074_pt1 | contig 12747 bp, 9 predicted proteins | sample KBSCornC32_FD_65655 | JGI IMG/M metagenome (GOLD analysis project Ga0068853, IMG submission 65655) | Corn rhizosphere microbial communities from Kellogg Biological Station, Michigan, USA - KBS Corn C3-2 | ecosystem: Host-associated > Plants > Roots > Rhizosphere > Soil ... | reverse complement strand
ATATGTAACAGCTCGAAGTCGCGATAAGCAGCTTTCGGGATGTTTCGTTCGGCAACCAGTCCATAGCCTCCGTAGAACGGAGTTTTCACCACGCCCTGCTCATCGAAGACATCCGAGAAGCACCAGTACGCCATGACAGTCACGAGACCGTCGCACTCGCGAATATTGTTGGCGAGCCACGGCCCCATGAAGGCGCTGTCGGTGACTTCCTGCTGGTTCATGTAGGTAGCGTTGTATTCGGACCAGATAATAGGCGTATTGGGTGCGGCTGAGGTTTTCACCTGGTCGTACACCTTTTTTGCGGCGCGTGCCACCATGTCGCGGCGCGGAATTTTATCGTTAATGCCGAACACATCCTGCGCGGTGTCGTTGCCGTAGACGTGTGTGGAAACAAAATCCAACGGAATCTTGTTTTGCAGGCAGTGTGCGATGAAATCGCTTACCCAGGCCGCTTGGGCGGTGGCAGGGCCTCCGATGCGCAGCTTTGGATCCACGTTCTTGATTGCTTTGGCTGTGACGTCATACAAATCGAAATAGGTTTGCTGCTTGGGATCTCCGTTCCAGAAATCGATGTTCGGCTCGTTCCAGACTTCGAAATACCAGCTTTGTACTTCATTTTTGTCGTAGCGCGCCTCAAGGTGGTTGGCAAACGCTTCTATGAGCGCACTCCATTTGGCAGGATCGCGCGGCGGAGACGGCAGTGGTTTGTACCAGAAGGGATGCGGCGCGGCATTCAGCGCCAGTTTGCGGGGCATGAAACTCAGTTCGACGAACGGCTTGACGTTGTTTGCCAGCAGGCCATCGTAGATCTGGTCGACATAGGAAAAGTTATAGATGGGCTTACCTTGTGCATCGTCGTCGTAGACGCCGACGTCGTCATCCAGAATGTCGTGAAAGCGAATGTACTCGAAATGCGTGATGTCGCGTACGGATCGAAGGTCAATCCGGTAGCCCTCGCGCAAACTGAGTACGGCCCGGCCGGAGCCGAACATTTGCTCCCAGAAATGCGGGAACGGGTGAGAGGGAGAGGAGGCGTCAACGGTAATGTTTTCCGCGGATGCGAGAAAGCTGAACGAGAGAACCAGCGCACACGATAGGCGTTTCATGTCCTGATTTCAGCGTATCGGAGCGCAGCTTCGCGGACGAGAATGCCCATCTTCGGATGGCTAGGTTCGAGAGCGGGCTGGAGACCGCATGCACGCAGCGACTCGCTGCAAGTCGGGCCGATGGACGCGATGAAGATACGCCGCAAGGCGTTTACGGCTGCGTCGCGGTGGCCCAGGCTGCGGGCAAACTCGAGGAAGTGCTCGATTTGTACGCCAGTAGTGAAGATCGCGGCCTGGAACTCACCCGCCAAAAGGCCTTTCAAAGCCAGGCTGAGTGGCTCGGTGTCGGATGGGAGGGCCCACTGGTAAACTGGAACGCGAAAAACGCTGCGGCCCTGTGCCGCCAGTCCTTGCAGCAATTCAGTATTGCCGCGGCCGTATTCCTGCAGGGCGGCCGATTTTTCGGGCCGGTTCGCGATGGCCGCGAGCAGCTCGCGCCAGGTGTTTGGCTCAGGAACGGCGACCGTCACGCCCACCTGCCATTCGCGCAACACGGCAATCGGCTTGGGCCCCCGCGCTACAACCGTTAGATTGCGAAGAGCCTCCCGGAAACGTGACTCCAATTCACGTACAGCGAGAATTTGACCAAGCAGGCGCGCGCCCACGCCGGTCAGAAAAATCACCATGTCGAATTCGCCTGCGAAAAGGCGGCTGGCGAAAGTGAACGCCTCGTGGTTATGGTCGAGCGGAACTTCCGTTAGTGCGGGTGCGACAAACGGCTCGCCCCCGTTGATACGGATCAACTCGGCCATTTCTTTGGCCCGCCGGCTCTCGAAGGCCAGCACGCGCGCTTGATCAAAGGCCATGATCACGAATCGTAGCGCAGTTAGGGCTGCTACGATACGAAGGTAGGACAGACGAGCCATGAAGCGTTTGGTTTTGGTGGCAATTTGCGGGGGCGCGACCGTCATGTTGGCCCAGCAGCGGCAGGATTCCACCGCTACGAAGCCTCCCGAAGTGTTCCTGGACAATCACCGGCCCTTGGTTGAGAAGAAAGGCAAAGCACCCACTTCGAGAACGGTTAACGGGCAGGTGGTGGACGATTCAGGTACCCCGCTCGAAAATGCGGTGGTCACGCTGACGGACGGAAAATCGAATGAGAAGCGAACGTTCTTCACGAAAAAGGATGGCCGATATAACTTCGAGGACCTGAGCTTTACGGTCGATTACAAACTGCAGGCGCGCTGGAAAGCGCTGGTTAGCGATAGCCGGAACTTGAGCCAGTACGATCGGGCACCGAAGATCGTTCGGATCTTGCAGGTGGCAACTCCGGAAGGCAAACCTGCTCCAACGGCGACCGCGAAAAAAGACGATCCCAAATAACTAGCGTTTGCACAGCTGCGGATACTGCTTCTTCAGCGCCGCGAGCTTCGGCAGATCGTTGTACACGATGTACGGATAGGTCATGTTGTTCTCCAGAAAGTGCTGGTGGTACGCTTCGGCCGCATAGAAGCCTTTTAGCGGAACAACTTGGGTGACGATCGGGCGCGAGAAAACGTGCGCATCCGTCAATTGCTTGATGTAGGCCTCGGCCACTCTTTTCTGATCGTCGTTGGCGTAGAAGATCGCGGAGCGGTACTGGGTGCCGGTGTCCGGACCTTGGCGATTGAGTTGGGTTGGGTCATGGCCGACTGAGAAGAACACCTGAAGAAGCTGCCCAAGGGTGATCTTTGAAGGGTCGAACTCCACCTTTACGGATTCGGCATGGCCTGTGTCGCCTTCGCTCACCCTCTCGTAGTGTGCTGTCGATTTCTGGCCGCCAGCGAATCCGGAAACGGCGCTGGTCACACCCTTAACCCGCTCGAAGAGCCCTTCGATTCCCCAGAAACAGCCGCCCGCGAGAACGATGCTCTGCTTCGCCGATCCGGCGGAAGGCGGCATATCCACAGCCGCCTCCGGAAAACGGTTTTGAGCCGTTAGGGCCACTGCTAACAAAGCCAGACCAAGAAAACGCATGACGCACTCCTCTATTTACATGTTCGCGCCAACGAGCCGGAAGTTACTATTTCCACTCCGGGTTCTTGCCGGCACTGACCAGATTCGCCAGAATGCGATAGGCGCCCGGAACGCCTGATGGCAGTTGACGATAGAGCGCAAACGCATCATAAATATAAATCCCTTTGCCGTAGTGCGCAAGCAATAGGCCGCCCTTCTGCGGCCCCTGGTCTGGATCGTGGGTTTCGACTAGCGGTTGGTAATGCCCATCCCACTTCTCCATGAAGCCGTGACCTCGCTCCTCTTCCCAGCCGCCAAAGTCCGCGGCGGTGATTCGGTTCGGCCACGCGAAAGCGGGACTGTTCGGGTCGATGAATTTAACCTCGGAAGCCTCATCGACAACTTTCTCTGGATTCGAACCGAGCGTAAAAGGATAGGGGCCGTAGTCCCGATCGAAGTTCTGCAGGTTGTATTGAACGATGAGCACGCCGCCGTTCTTGACGTAATTTAAAAGACGGCTATTGGCAGCTCTCAGATCGGGGCGAACCGCATAAGCGCGGACGCCAAGCACGATTGCATCGAAGCTGCTCAAATCGCCGGTCTCAATATCGGAGCCGGAAAGAATCTGCACATGCAGGCCCAGGTCTTCGAGAGCGCGCGGTACGTCGTCTCCGGTGCCAGGCAAGAATGCCACTCGGAGACCAGGGGCTGTCTTCACGTCGACGCCGACCGCTTGATAGGTTGCCGGGCGATAGTACGGATAAGGCCGTATACCGGCATAACCCACCAACCTGAAACCTTCTTCATAGGTCTTACCCGCGTAGTCGGCAACCGCGCTGATCTCGTACTTCTGGGCTTGCATTGCATGCGGGCTGATTTGGAATGTGAACGTCTCGCCATCGCCGTCGCGCGCAAACGAAAACGGAATTTGGGCAGGCGCCGCTTCCCAGCCAGTAGGCAGGCGCAAACGCAGGGTTCCCTTTGCCGGACCCTTTACATTGCTGCGCAGGGTGCACGAGAAATCGAACGATTTGGAGCCGAGCGGTACCGCCCCTGCCGACGGAGAGAGCGAGACCGAAATCGCGGGAGACATCAGGAGCGGATTTTCGACAACGCCGATTCCCTCAACGCGCTGATGTGTCTGTACGACCTGGCGCAATTGAAATGCCGTGCCGTGATATTCGAGCCGGACCGTGGCGGCCAAAGGATACGGCGCCAGAGAAAGATTGCGAAACCGTTCGTCGGTCAGATCGTAATAGGGCTGCTCGCGATCGTGGCGCGTGAAATAGGCTTTGGTGAGCCGTGCGTCCTCGGGCGCGGTTACCGAAAATTTGGTGCGGGCGTCGTGTCCGCCAGCGACAGAGGGCTCGGGCGGTTTGGGTGCGTGAATATTCCAATGCCGGCCATCGGAGGCCATTAGATCCACGCCGGTGATGGCGATGTTTTCAGGTCCCCCGTTGATGAGCAGCGCATCGACCGAAAACGACTGTCCCGGGATCGCCAACGTGAAGGTCGGTGACTGCCCTCCTCCGAATCGCCGTTCCGGCTCGCGTTCAGGTGCAACGGAGGTATCCAGCGATAAGCTCAGAGCGAGCGTGAGCGCCTTAGTCAGCTGTTCTTCCTTGACATGCAATTCGAAAGCGACATCGCTTTTCCCCGGTTCGGCCAATCCGCTAGACTCAACCCGCTCGACCAATGAGCGAGTCGCTTTCAAAGCATCGGCCAGTGTGGGGGCGATTGCTGCGGGGCTGCCCGGCCGGTAGCGGTCGCATGCGTCGTCGGCTAGTTTTGAGATCTGCTCCAATCCTGCTTTGAGAAACGCTGTATCGCCTGTGGCCAGGCTAACGATGCCGGCAAGCGAAATATCGATGCCATCGTAAAAAGAACTTTCCTTGGCGGCAGCGGCAATGCGCGAGCCATAACGGTGATAAGGAGCCGCGTAGCTCGATGGCTGCGGCGTTGTATTGCCGCCATTCTGGCTCTTCTGGTAACCCCATCCGGTCCGGCTAATTTGCAGAAAGGTCAGACCGGCGGCTGGGTCGAGGATCCCTTCCTGCACTTCGAGAGTCGTGGGAGGCCGCTCAGCAATCCAGGTTTTGTTTACGTAGTCGTAAAAACGGATTGGAACATATTTGTTAGTCGCGTAGTCGAAAATCGTTTTCTCTTTAGTGGGCGCAAAGAACGGCACTCGCGCATAGACTTTCAACGGCGACCAAGGCCGCAGACCTTCGCGAAACTGTTCCGGAAAGCGCTTCGGATCACCTGCTGCGACGTATGCCTCCTGCGCCATCTGCCCAGCCACCTGGTGGTTGCCATGACCGTCAGTGGGTGCGCCGACGAACACCGAAGTAACGATCAGCGGCCGCGTCATGCGAATCACGCGGACTACATCGGAAAGCACGCGCTCATAACCCCATTTCTCGAGCGCTTCTTCGCGCGTCTTCGAGAAGCCGTAATCGATGACCGTGCCCCAATACTGATCCGCTCCGTAATAACGCCCGGCGCGCAGCAGTTCCTGTGTACGAAGGAGTCCCATCTCGTCGTAGAGGTCCATCGACATGGCGTTCTGGCCACCTTCGCCGCGATTGAGCGTCATGAGAGTGGCGCGGGTACCGCGTCCGCGGGTCTCGGCGGCGAGCATACCGCCGTCTTCGTCATCCGGATGCGCGGTCACCATCAAGATGCTGGCGCGAGTGCGAATGGCCGCGAGCCAGCGGGACAGACCGGCTGCTCCGCGATCTACCTCGATCGGCGCGGCGTTCGGATCAATGCCCGCCGCATCCTCCGCCACGCCGGCCCAAATGCTTACCGAAAGAATTCCGGCGCCCGCGAGTAACAGAACGTATCTCATCAGCTTATTGTTCATAGTACGCTAGCCTCATTCCTACTAAGTCGATCGGCTTGCTTGACGGCTGGGCAGCGTGGTGGTACAAGAGTCTCATCTATGAGGCAAGCGATTCGATGGAGTTGGGTACTGGCGATTATCGCGCTATTGAGTCCTTTTCCGGTTTGCGCCCAGGTGCAGGCGATCAATGGCAGTATTCGTGGCCGTGTTCTGGACCAAACGGGTTCTCCGCTGCCGCAGGCTGCCGTGACGATCGAAAATGCGGAGACCGGTTTCTCCCGGTCTCTTACGACGTCGGACGATGGCTACTACGTTGTTCCTAATCTGCCGCTGGGCACTTATTCGGTTCGTATCGAAAAAAGCGGATTCGACACCCAGCGTCACACGGGGATATTGCTCGACGCCGGAACGGAAGCGGTGATCGACGCGCAACTGAGAGTTGGTACGACCAGCACTTCGATTGAAGTCTCCGGGGGCGCACCCATTATCGAGCCTTCGCGGACCAGCATTGGACGCACCATCACGCACGCAGAAGTGGATAATTTACCGCTGACCTCTCGCAATCCGTACAACTTCATCGTGTTTCAGCCGGGTGTGAGCGGCCATCCGAATCCGGAACTTGGTATCCCTCGCACCATCAATACGAACGGCCTTCTCGACCGCATCAACTACCAGATGGACGGCATGGTGGATACCGAAACCGACCGTTATGGCTTGCGCCTGTTTCCAATCGCCGATATCTACGTGCAAGAAGTTCAAACAGTATCCAACAGCTTTGCTCCGGAATTCGGCTTCACGGCGGGAGACATTTATAACGTAATAACCGGATCAGGAACGAATCAGTTCCACGGCGAATTTCAATACATTGGCCGCCCGACCGATGCGAGCGCGCGTCCGATTCTGCTCTCGGCTACCGCGGTCAAACCGGATCTGACGCTGAACGACATTTCATTTAATGCCGGCGGTCCGATCGTAAAGGACAAGTTATTCATTTACGGAGGGTATGAGCATTTGACGCGCGGTTTGCCCCAGCCCAATACAATCAATCCCACGAATGCCGCGCTGATCGGATTGCCGCCGAGTCTGCTGGCAACGGCCCCCTCGATTCAGCACGCCCAATTTGTCGATCTGCGCGCGGATTGGCAGATCACACAGAAGCAGCAGTTCTTCGTGCGTCTCAATTACTTTCGCAATACTTATCCGTTCAATACCCAGGTCGGGGGCATCAATGCGCTGGATGCAGCTGCCGATTTCCGCGATCGCGCCTACATCGCCGGTGCGCAGTTACTTTCCAGCTTTTCGCCCACGATTCTGAACGAACTGCGGCTATCTGACCCGTATCGCAATGAGCGGCATGAGGCCAATCCGCTGACTGGAAAAGGTCCTGCGATCACGATTTCAGGTATCGCCACGTTCAACGGCTCGATCAGCGTGGGTGATGTATTCGACGAGAAGATTCCGAGCCTGAGCGACAATTTCACGCTTATAAAGGGCGCACACACGATCAAGGCCGGTGGTTCGGTGCAACAAATTCTGGATGTGCAGCTCGCCGATACATTCAGCCAGTACACGTTCCCGACAATTCAGAGCTACCTGGATGCGCAGTCCGGAAAGAACCGTTTTGGCTATTCCTCTTTCCAGACCAGCATCGGCACGGTTGGAGCTGGCTATCATTCGCTCTTCTGGGACTTGTTCGCGCAGGACAGCTGGCAAGTGCGGCCGAATCTTCTGATCACTTACGGTGTGCGTTACGACAAATTTCAAGCACCCAACCCGCCAAGCAACCTACCGTTCGTGTATTCGCAGAGCTTCCGGACGCCCGGCGCGAATTGGTCTCCTCGTTTGGGAATCGCCTGGACCATCACTCCGAAGACTATCCTGCGTGTAAATTCCGGCATCTTTTACGAGGCGCCGGCAACGAACCTTTGGTACAACGCGCTCAGTAATAACGGCTCGAGCGAAGCATTCACGGCGCAGTTTGGTCCCGCGGATCCTTTAGCGCCCGCTTTCCCGCAGGTGTTTAGCGCGCTCGCGGGACCCATCTCGCGTCCGCCTCCCAGTATCGTTACCGTCACGCCGACTTTCAAAAACGCTTACACATTCAATACGAGTTTTCAAATCGAACAACAGTTATCGCAAAACGATTCGCTGACGGTTGGCTACGTGAACACCAATGCGCGCAACATGACATTTTTGCGCAATATGAATTTGATCAATCCGACAAGTTATCTGGCCGATGGACGGCCGGTGTTTGGCGCGGCGAGCGTGGCTACCAGGCTTTATCCGCAGTTCAATAACATCGCGCTGCAGGATATCGGAGCGATTTCGAGTTATAACGCGCTGATCGTGAACCTGAAGCATCGGTGGTCGCGCGGATATCTGGTGAGCGCTTCGTATACCTGGTCGCATTCGATCAGCGATGCCCCGGACGCCAACAGTTTCGAGCAGAATTTGCCGATTTCAGATCCGACCAATCGGAGACGCGACCGCAGCGACAGTATCGTGAACCGGCCGCATGCCTTCACAATGAGCGCGGTGATGGCGCCGACGTTCCACTTCAGCAATGGATTCTTGCGCCAATTGGCAAATAACAACCAGCTGGCCGCGCTCGTTACGCTCGCCTCGGGCGATCAGCAAAACATCGTGGCCAATCTGAACTTGAACCAAGACACGATTGCGAGTGTGAGTCGACCGTTATATCTGGCGCGCGACGCGGCGCGTGGTCCCAATGTCTATCAGTTCGACGTGCGCTATACCCGAACTCTTTTTGCGCTCTGGGAACGCGTACGGCCCAAATTTATCGCCGAAGCGAACAATGTTTTCAATCACCCGAACATCACAGCTTTGAATACGACGGCAATGGTAAATACGGCCGGTGTGATCACCAAGCCGGCTACGCTCGCTCCACTCTCCACGACTCTCGAAGGCCGCATTATTCAATTAGGCATACGCGTTGATTGGTAATACTGGACCAGTAATACTGGCTGGTAATACGAACTCGTCTGAACACGATTTAATTTACAGCCGCGCGGTTGCAGTATCTTTCCGCCGTTGATTCGCGTCCCATCTGTAGGAACGAGGAGGTTGCACGAAATGCGAGCAAGAGCAATTGTTTTAATTGGACTGGGGGCCATGTTGTCTGCGGCTTGTCTGGCGCAACAGCAATATCCGCCGCCGCAGTATCCCCCGCAACAACCGCAGTATCCGGCACAGCAGCCGCAGCAACAATACCCGCAACCGCAGCAACAATACCCGCAGCCGCAGTATCCTCCACAAGGACAATATGCGCCGCCGCCGACGATGGCGCCTCAGCAACTGGATCAGCTTATCGGGCCGATCGCGCTGTATCCGGACGGATTGCTGGCCCAAGTGTTGACGGCTGTGACATTTTCGAATGAGATTCCCGAGGCTGCCACCTGGGCGAATCAGCATGCTTTTCTGCAAGGCGACGCGATCGCGCAGGCTATCCAGCGGGACAATCTTCCGTGGGATCCCAGCGTGCTAGCGCTGCTCCCGTTCCCGCAGGTATTGAGTTATATGGCGCAATACATCTCGTGGACGCAGCAACTCGGCAATGCAGTGCTGGAACAGCGCAGCGATGTGATGGACGCGGTGCAGCGCATGCGGCAGCAAGCCTATGATTACGGCTACCTGCGCGACCCGCAGTTCACGCAATACCAACGCGTGCAAGTTCTCGGCCCAGGTAACATTGAAATTCTTCCCGTATATTCGGGCTACTACTACGTGCCGTACTATAACCCGGTGGTGGTCTATTCGCGGCCCCGGCCTGGTTTTGTGGTGAGCGGCGTCTTCCGCTTTGGACCGCGCATCTCAATAGGCGCTTCTTTCGCTCCGTTCGGATGGGGCGGCGTAGGCTTTGGTTGGCGCGAACACAATATTCTGATCGACCACCGTCCCTGGGTGCGGACGTGGTCCAATCAACGTGCGTATGTGCATCCCTACGTCGCGCCCTATCACCACGCGCCGGGACCTGGGATCGAACATCACGAACACGCCCCGGCACATTACGATCACGGCGATCATGGTCACGACGGACATCACGACGATCACCATTAGATAATCTGGATAGTTGAAACTCTATCTGACGTCTGGCGGATATTACATCCAGGAGCAATCCAGATTCTTTCGTGGCAAGGACGACTGGGATGAACTTCTCAACCGCGACGATCTGCATGACTATCTAACGAGCGCGCTGGATCCGTTGGCGTCGACCGATGGCCCGGCCAAGAACGATCTGGTAGCGCCTGTCGCCACGGGGCAGGAAGTCTGGGCGGCGGGCGTTACTTATTACCGGAGCCGCGATGCCCGCATGGAAGAATCGAAATCGGCGGGCGGCGGCGATTTCTACGATCGGGTCTACTCAGCCGAACGGCCGGAGCTCTTTTTCAAAGCTACGGCGCGGCGCGTGGTAGGGCCGAACGACAGAGTGTCGATTCGCGACGATGCCTCCTGGTCGGTGCCGGAACCTGAACTCACCCTAGTCATTACACGGTCGGGCAAGATCGTCGGCTACACAATAGGCAACGATATGAGCTCGCGCGATATCGAAGGCGAGAACCCGCTCTATTTGCCGCAAGCGAAAGTCTACGATCGGAGCTGCGCCATCGGGCCATGTATTTTGGTGCCGCCTGTTCCGCTGCCACCCTCGACTGAAATCCGGTTGGAGATCCTACGTGACGGTAAGGCGCATTTTTCGGGTTCGACCAAGCTCTCGGAACTGAAGCGCGATCCTCTGCAACTCATCCACTACCTCTATCGGAATAATTCGTTTCCAGGCGGCTGTTTGCTCTTGACGGGGACAGGTGTGGTGCCACCGGACTCTTTCACCCTCCAGAGGGGCGACGAGATCCGCATCAGCATCCCGCCAATCGGCACTCTGATCAACACGGTTGGCTAGCTTTAATTTCGTCCAGCCCTGCAACGCGGTTAAAGAGCGTTTCAAGCGCGAGCGCTAAGAGATCCGGCGGGACTTGTGTAGGATCGATGGCCTGCGTCAGTCCTAAACCCTGCGAGATGGAAATCAAGCCCAGCGCAACAATTTCCGCTGAATAGGGCGGCTCCTTGCCGATAGCCGCGTAGACATCTCGCGTCTGTTCGATCACCAGTTCTCTGTCTCGTTTGAGCCATTCGGCTACTCGTGGCCGGATTTCGGGATTCTGCAGAGAATGGAGCTGTACGGCCAGCGCGAATGTGCAGTGCTGGTTGTCGGAAGCGAGATTGACGTAGTATTCGCGTATCCGTTCGATGATCTGATCGGGCCGAAGATTGTCGCCCAGAATTGCTGCGATATTTTCCTTGGCCTCCTCCATTTTGCGACCGAGGAGTGCCAGGAGTAGGTCATCCTTACTTTCGAAGTTCGAATAAAATGCTCCGCGCGAATAGCCTGCCGCCTCGGCGATCTCTTCAATTGAAGCCGCCTCGATACCATCACGGGCAAAAACCGCAAATGCCGCTTCGAGCAATCGCTCGCGTGTCTGGGCTCGACTTTCCACTCTCGTAAGGCGTCTGCGAGCTAACGCTTCCTGCATGTTTTAGAGGATAGCGTACGCACCTAAATACGAGATCGTATTGGAAAACACACTAGTATTCAAACACTAGAGTTGTATAGTCACCATATCTATGGAATCCTGAATGGGCAGCAGGGAGGTAAGAGATGCCGTGCGATCCCGAGATCCTACGCAATGTCCCATTATTCGCTTTGCTTGATGACGAAGAAGCTGCGGTTTTGGCGGGGCAGGTCGAAGTCCGGAATTTTGCCGTCAGACAACGCATCTACAAAATGGGCGATCCGAGCGGTCGCGCCTACATCCTGGTTTCCGGCAGTGTTCGGGTAACGACTGTCGATGAAGATCATCAGGAAGTAGTCGTCGACGAGCCGGCAACCGGCGAGTTCTTCGGCTTCGCTTCCATGCTCGATCAAACGCCGCATCAAACCAATGCAACCGCTCTTGAGGCCACGGTTTGCATCGAAATGGACCGGCACGATATTGCCGTGCTGCTAGAGCGGAAACCACACGCGGGGATGGATATGTTGGCCGTGCTTGGTCGTCAATTTCACGGCGCGCAGCAACTTGTGCGTCTTCGATCTACCCGGAACCCTAACGAAGTGATCGAAAAAGAGTCGACGCTAGGCGAGCGCATAGCGGATTCGGTCGCTCGGTTTGGCGGTTCCTGGGCATTCATTATCACGTTCCTGGCGGTGCTAGTCGTCTACAGCGCAGCCAATATTGTGTTGGGGAGAAAAGCCTGGGATCCGTATCCGTTTATCCTTCTCAACCTGTTCCTGTCGATGCTGGCCGCGATTCAAGCTCCAGTCATCATGATGAGCCAGAATCGGCAGGACACGAAGGACCGTGTGCGTGGTGAACTCGATTTCGACGTGAACCGGCGCGCCGAATCGGAGATTCAAGGCCTGTCGCGCAAACTGAACTTACTGGACGAAAAAATGGGTGACATCGAGGATTTCCTGCGTGGAAATCAGGCACCGGCGATTTCGAAGATCGCCTCCACTTCTACTGCGGCTCCAGTGGGGAGCGATGCGAATCCCAGCGCGCTGCGGGCGTGATAGCCGTCCGTCTGTTTGCCGAATACTTCGTGGAGCAGATCCGAAGCGCCATTGATTACCAAGTGTTGCTCCTCGAAATCCGGCGTGGAATTCACGCAACCAAGGACTTTGATCACGCGCAATCCGCTCAGTGTGCCGTACGCGTTCCAGACTGACTGCAGAACCTTGATGGCGCATTCACGGGCTGCGCCGCGGCCTTGCTCGGTCGTCAGCTCACGGCCGAGTTTGCCTTTCAAGCCGCTCACGTGGCCGGAGGTGAGGAGCTGCGATCCCGA
>Ga0068853_100003068_pt1 | contig 12761 bp, 13 predicted proteins | sample KBSCornC32_FD_65655 | JGI IMG/M metagenome (GOLD analysis project Ga0068853, IMG submission 65655) | Corn rhizosphere microbial communities from Kellogg Biological Station, Michigan, USA - KBS Corn C3-2 | ecosystem: Host-associated > Plants > Roots > Rhizosphere > Soil ... | reverse complement strand
AGATCTCGATCGACGACTTCGGCACGGGCCAGTCCTCGCTCGACTACATCAAGCGGTTTCCGGCCGACCGCATCAAGATCGACCAGACCTTCGTGCGCAACATCGGCGTGGATCCGGACGACGAGGCGATCGTGCGCGCCACGATCGGCATGGCGCACAATCTGAACCGCGGCGTGGTCGCCGAAGGCGTGGAGATCGAGGAGCATTTCGACTTCCTGCGCGCCGAGGGTTGCGAGGAACTGCAGGGGTACCTGTTCTGCCGGCCGCTGCCGGCGGCGAGCTTCGAAAATCTGCTGGTCGAGCGCGAACGGGTATTCCGCAACGTCACCTCGACCGAATCGATCTAGGCCGGCGGCGGGAATTTTTCGGACCCCAGGAAACTATCGGCGTTCCTGGCGGTCTTTAGTCCGGCTTGACCGGACGCCAGCAAAGGGAGTGCGGCCCGGATGGGCGAACAAGAGTTGGATATCGCCCTGGTTGAAAGGGTGCAGCAGGGAGACAAGCGCGCGTTCGACCTGCTGGTGCGCAAGTACCAGCACAAGATCGTAGGAGTGATTTCGCGCTACATCTCCGACTGGAGCGAGTGCCAGGACGTGGCGCAGGAAGCGTTCATTCGCGCCTACCGCGCGATCGCCGCGTTTCGCGGCGACAGCCAGTTCTATACGTGGATGTACAAGATCGCCATCAATACCGCCAAGAACTACCTCGTATCGCAGGGCCGCCGCCCGCCGACCGACGACATCGGCATCGACGACGCCGTGCAGCTCGACGGCGGCGCGCGCCTGAAGGACCGCGCCACGCCGGAACATGAACTGCTGCGCCAGGAAATTGAACAAACCGTGTTCGACACGGTCGAACAACTGCCGGAAGACCTGAAAACCGCAATCACCCTGCGCGAGGTCGACGGCCTGAGTTATGAAGAGATCGCCGAAACCATGAATTGTCCCATTGGCACCGTGCGCTCGCGCATCTTCCGCGCGCGCGATGCGATCGACCAGAAACTGCGTCCGTTGCTGTCCGGCTCCGAGGTCCCCGACGTATGAGCGAACCAATCATCGCCGATCAGATCGGCGTTCAGCTTTCCGCCCTGATGGACGGCGAGTTGCCGCGCGACGAAATGCGCTTCCTGCTGCGCCGGATCGAGTCCGACGCGGAGCTGGCCGCGCGCTGGTCGCGCTATCAGCTGGCGCGCGGCGTGCTGCGCCGCCAGGTCGGCGTGCCGATGCGCCCGGATTTTGCCGATGCGCTGGCGCGCAGGCTCGCCGCCGAGGCGGTTCCGGCGCGACGCCGCGGCCTGCCGTTGCTGCGCTGGGTCGGCGGCGGCGCGATTGCCGCGAGCGTGGCCGTGGCGGCGCTCGTGATGACGCGACCGGCCCTGCATCCGCCCGCGACGCCGCTCACGGCAGCCGCGCCGGCGACCGCGATCCAGGACACGCGCACGCCGCAGCCGATGCACCTGCCGGCGCTGCTCAACTTCGACTACGCGCAGCCGGCCAGTTTCGAAACGTCGCCGTACGGCGCGCAGCCGTACGAGTTGCTGCGGCGCCGCTACGAGCCGGTCGAAACCGGCAGCGGCGGCATCCCCTACGTGCTGCTGAGCGCACCGCTGCTGCCGCAGCCGGCGCCCGAGCGCAAGTCCGAAACGGCGCAGTAGCCGCCGTTTGCTGCAGCGGCCGCGCGAGCGGCCGCAATTGCCGGCGCGGACTTGATCCGGCGCCGCGCCGCTCCCAGATATTGACCCGGATTGTTCGATCGAGGTTGCTCACATGTACAAGTATATTTTGAAGAAATGTGTATTTGCTGCGGTGCTTGCCGGCGCCGGCGCGAGCGTCTGGGCCGCCGATCTGCCGGACTTCACCCAGTTGGTCGAGAAGAACGCGCCGGCGGTGGTCAACGTGCAGGCGACGAACAGCGGCGAAAGCAGCGCGCAGGGCGAGATCGACGAGCAGGACGTGCCGGAGATCTTCCGCAAGTTCTTCGGACCGGGCGGCCCGAACGGCCACCCGCGCATCGACGGCACGCGGATCTCGCTCGGCTCGGGCTTCATCATCTCCAACGACGGCTACATCCTGACCAACAATCACGTGGTCGATGGCGCGGACACCGTGACGGTGCGCCTGTCCGACCGCCGCGAATTCGACGCGAAGGTGATCGGCACCGATGCCGAATCCGACGTGGCTCTGCTCAAGGTCAACGCGACCGCACTGCCGACCGTGGCGGTCGGCGACTCCACCAAGCTCAAGCCCGGCCAGTGGGTCGTGGCGATTGGTTCGCCGTTCAACTTCGACCACTCGGTGACGCATGGCGTGGTCAGCTATGTCGGACGCGGATTCGGCGGCGCCGACCAGCAGTATGTGCCGTTCATCCAGACCGACGTGCCGATCAACCGCGGCAATTCCGGCGGTCCGCTGTTCAACCTGGACGGCCAGGTGGTCGGGATCAATTCGCAGATCTACTCCAACACCGGCAGCTCGGTCGGCATCTCGTTCGCGATTCCGATCAACATCGCGATGAACACCGTCGAGCAGCTCAAGGCGACCGGACACGTCGCGCGCGGCATGATCGGCGTGCAGATCCAGAACGTCGATCGCGCGCTGGCGCAAAGCCTGAACCTGCCGCGCTCCGGCGGCGCGCTGGTGAACAAGATCAATCCCGGCAGCAGCGCCGAGAAGGCCGACGTGCGCATCGGCGACGTGATCCTGGCGTTCAACGACCGCGAGATCGAGCAGTCGTCGGACCTGCCGCCGCTGGTCGGCAGCAGCAAGCCGGGCACGACCGCGCAGCTCAAGCTGTTCCGCGACGGCAAGACGCTCACCGTGCCGGTCACGGTTGGCGAACTGCCGCAGGACAAGGCGTCGCTGGCGAGCCTGCGCACCGGCGCCGACGCCAAGGCCAGCAACCCGCTCGGCGTGGTGGTCGAGGACCTGACCGCCGAACAGCGCAAGCAGCTGGGCCTGAAGGAGCAGGGTGTGGTGATCACCGACGTGAAAGGCGCGGCGCGGCGCACCGCGTTGCAGGCCGGCGACGTGGTGCTGATGGTTGGTCGCAAGGCGGTGAAATCGAGCGCCGAGTTCAACGAAGCGCTGCACGACGTCAAGGCAGGCGACTCCGTGATGCTGCTGGTGCGGCGCGACGAGGCGACCCAGTTTGTCGCGGTGCCGGTGCCGAAGGGCAAGGAAAAGAGCTGACCGGCTCGCTACGCCGAGATAATCCCTGGCGGGGGCCCATGCGGCCCCCTTTTTTTGTCAGCGCGCCGGGCAGACGGCGCGCTGCCTGCGGCGCCCCGTGAGCGCTCCGACGAACCGGTTGCAGCCGATGCGCTGCGTCAGTTCATCGAACGGCGGCTGGCCTGGCGGACGACCATCCCGGAGAAGTGACGCCAAACCAAGCGCCCGCCGCGCCGGTATGCGATAATTGCCGTTTTGTCACTGCGGCTTTCCCGATTCGGGAGGCCAACCTCGGCTGCGCATGAACCTGATCCGCAATTTCTCCATCATCGCCCATGTCGATCATGGCAAGTCCACGCTTGCCGATCGCATCATCCAGCTGTGCGGCGGGCTGGAAGCGCGCGAGATGGAAGCGCAGGTGCTCGACTCCAATCCGATCGAGCGCGAACGCGGCATCACCATCAAGGCACAGTCGGTGTCGCTGCCGTACAAGGCGCGCGACGGGCAAACCTACATGCTCAATTTCATCGACACGCCCGGACACGTCGACTTCAGCTACGAGGTGAGCCGCTCGCTGGCCGCCTGCGAGGGCGCGCTGCTGGTGGTCGACGCCGCGCAGGGTGTCGAGGCGCAGTCGGTGGCGAACTGCTACACCGCCACCGAAATGGGCCTGGAAGTGGTGCCGGTGTTGAACAAGATCGACCTGCCGACCGCGGACGTCGACAAGGTCAAGGAGGAAATCGAAGCCGTGATCGGCATCGACGCGAGCGATGCCATCTCGATCAGCGCCAAGACCGGCTTGAACGTGGTCGAGGTGCTCGAGGCGATCGTGGCGCGCATTCCGCCGCCGAAGCCGCGCGACACCGATCGGCTGCAGGCGCTGATCATCGATTCGTGGTTCGACAATTATCTCGGCGTGGTGTCGCTGGTGCGCGTCATGCAGGGCGAGATCCGCCCGCGCGACAAGCTGCTGGTGATGTCGACCGGGCGCAGTCACGAAGTCGGCGAAGTCGGCGTGTTCACGCCCAAACGCTTGCCCAAGGACGCCTTGCGCGCGGGCGAGGTCGGCTGGGTCACGGCATCGATCAAGGACGTGCACGGCGCGCCGGTCGGCGACACGCTGACGCAGGCCAACAAGCCCGCGGAGAAGCCGCTGCCGGGCTTCAAGAAGATGCAGCCGCGCGTGTTCGCCGGACTGTTCCCGGTAGCCGCGGAAGATTACCCGTCGCTGCGCGAGGCGCTGGAAAAGCTCAAGCTCAACGATGCCGCGCTGGTATTCGAGCCGGAGAGTTCCGAGGCGATGGGCTTCGGCTTCCGCTGCGGGTTCCTCGGACTGCTGCACATGGAGATCATCCAGGAACGCCTGGAGCGGGAATATGACCTGGATCTGGTCACCACCGCGCCCACCGTGATCTACGAAGTGCTCAAGACCGACGGCACGGTCCTGTCGCTCGACAATCCGGCCAAGCTGCCGGAGACGCAATACATCGAGGAAGTGCGCGAACCGATCATCGTCGCCAATATCCTCACGCCGCCCGAGCACATCGGCAACATCATCAAGCTGTGCGAGGAAAAGCGCGGCGTGCAGCGCTCGATCCACTACATGGCGAGCCAGGTGCAGATCAGCTACGAGCTGCCGCTCGCCGAAGTCGTGCTCGACTTCTTCGACAAGCTCAAGTCGGTTTCGCGCGGCTACGCCTCGATGGAATACCATTTCGAGCGCTTCCAGGCCGGCCCGCTGGTGCGCGTGGATGTCCTGATCAACGGCGACCGCGTCGACGCGCTGAGCCTGATCCTGCATCGCACCAGCGCCGACCGGCGCGGCCGCGAACTGGTCGAAAAGATGAAGGAACTCATTCCGCGGCAGCAGTTCGACATCGCGATCCAGGCCGCCATCGGCGCCCAGATCATCGCGCGATCCAGCGTCAAGGCGCTGCGCAAGAACGTGCTGGCCAAATGCTACGGTGGCGACGTGTCGCGCAAGCGCAAGCTGCTCGAGAAGCAGAAGGCCGGCAAGAAGCGCATGAAGCAGGTCGGCAGCGTGGACATTCCGCAGGAAGCGTTCCTGGCTGTGCTGCAGATGGACAAATGAGCATTGGATTCGGAGTCGAGCATGGTTCGTGACGTCTTTATTTCCGCCCTCTCCATCATCCTGCTCGCGCTGGTGGTCGGCGCGGGCTGGTACACCGGCGACTTCGCTCTGGCGCTGGTGCTGGCGACGTTCGGAACCGGCCTGATCTGGGCGATCGACCGCGCGTTCCTGCTGCGCCGGCGCGTGCGCCGCGCGCAGGAGCTCGAGCGCGCCGAAGGCGGCGACGTGGAACGCCAGCAATGGGTGCAGGAGGCGCTGCACGAGCCGATCGCGGTCGAATACGCGCGCTCGTTCTTTCCGGTGATCCTCATCGTGCTGGTGTTCCGTTCGTTCATCGCCGAACCGTTCAAGATTCCGTCCGGCTCGATGATGCCGACGCTGCTGGTCGGCGATTTCATCCTGGTCAACAAGTTCGCGTACGGCCTGCGTCTGCCGGTGGTCGGCACGAAGATCCTGGGCGTCGGCGAACCGCAGCGCGGCGACGTGTTCGTGTTCCGTTTTCCCAATCCGGACCACGACCCGAAGAAGCAGGGCGAGGACTACATCAAGCGCGTGATCGGGCTGCCTGGCGACCAGATCGGCTACCACAACAAGACGCTGTACGTGAACGGCAAGGAGATCCCGCAGAGCTACGTCGGCCCGTATGTCGGCTCCGGCGAGGAGGGACGCCGCATGTCCGGCGGCGAGGTGCACGACGAGATGCTGCCCGGCGTCGAGCACCACATCATGAAACTGCCGTTCCGCGGCGGCAAGGAGGGCGACTGGACGGTTCCCGCTGGACAGTACTTCGCGATGGGGGATAATCGCGACAACAGCGAGGACAGCCGCTACTGGGGATACGTCCCGGAAGAAAACCTGGTCGGCAAGGCGTTCGTGATCTGGATGAACAGCGGCCTTGAGTTGAAACGAATCGGCACCTTGATCAAATAGAGGCGACTATGCGCACACACGTTACGCAGAAGGGCATCACGATGATCGGTTTCGCCATCATGCTCTGTGTGGTGGGTTTTTTTGCCTTCGCGGTCATGAAGCTTTTTCCCGTCTATACGGAATACTTTGGCGTGGTCAAATCGATGAAGTCGTTGCAGAACGAAGCGAACATCGAAACCAAGTCGGTCGAGGAAATCCGCCAGATGCTCAACGTGCAGTTCGATCTGCAGTACGTGGACGAGAGAAACGTTCCGACGAAGGCGGTCCAGCTCGTCACGACGAATGGTCAGCGTACCTTGCGCATCGCCTACGACCGCGATATTCCGTTTCTCTACAACGTCGATCTGCTGGTCCATTTCGACAAGTCCGTCGACTTGTCGCGTGGCGCCACCTACTGACTTTTGCGCGCGGCAATCGGCTACGCTTTCCGCGACCCGGCGCTGCATGAGCTTGCGCTCAGCCATCGCAGCGTGGGCGCGCGCAACAACGAGCGCCTCGAGTTCCTCGGCGACGCACTGGTCAACCTGCTGGTCGCCGAGATGCTCTACGAGCGGTTTCCGAAGGCCGATGAAGGTGAACTCACGCGCCTGCGCGCGCGTCTGGTGAGCGAGCCGGCGCTGGCCGCGATCGCGCGCGAACTGGAACTCGGCGACATGTTGCACCTCGGGCCCGGCGAGCTCAAGAGCGGTGGATTTCGGCGCGCGTCGATCCTGGCGGATGCGTTCGAGGCGCTGATTGCGGCGGTCTATCTCGATGGCGGCTGGCAGGTGTGCCGCGATACCGTGCGCGGGTTGTTCGATGCGCATGTGGACGTGGCGGCCGTGAACACCGACAAGGACGCCAAGACACGGCTGCAGGAACTGTTGCAGGCGCATGCACTGGCGCTGCCCGTGTACGATCTGGTCGGCTCGAGCGGCGCCGATCACGCCAAGGTCTTCGATGTCGCGTGCGTGGTGGATGCGTGCGCACTGCGCATCGAAGGACGCGGCAGCAGCCGTCGCGCAGCCGAGCAGGCCGCGGCAACCGCGGCACTTCCGCTGGTCGAGCAGAAATTGCGCAATGAACCGTCCGGCTGACCCGCCCGCGCAGTACCGCTGCGGCAGCGTCGCGCTGGTCGGGCGGCCGAACGTGGGCAAGTCGACCCTGCTCAACGCGCTGATCGGCTGGCGGCTGAGCATCGTCGGACCGAAACCTCAGACCACGCGCCACCGCATCCTCGGTGTGCGCACCTCGGATGCCGGGCAGATGCTGTTTCTCGACACGCCGGGAATGCATCGTGACGGCGGCCGCGCGATGAACCGCGAGCTCAATCGGGCCGCGCGCCAGGCGATCGGCGAAGCCGACGTGATCGTGCACGTGATCGAAGCCGGGCGCTGGAGCGGCGAAGATCAATTGGTGTGGGACGCCATTGCCCAGTCGGACCGGCCGCGCCTGCTCGCCGTGAACAAGGTCGACATGCTCAAGGACAAGCAGCGCCTGTTGCCATTCGTGGCCGAGATCAGCGCGCGGCACGATTACGCCGGCATCCATTTCGTCGCGGCGCGCAAGCGCGAAGGGCTGCAGGAACTCGAGGCCGCGATTCTGCGCCAGCTGCCGGAAGGCCCGGCGATATACGGCGCCGACGAGATCACTGATCGCAGCGAGCGTTTTCTCGCCGCGGAGCTGGTGCGCGAGCAATTGATGTTGCGCCTGTCGGCTGAATTGCCGTATGCAACCAGCGTGGAGATCGGGGAATTCGCCGACGCCGACGGACGCCTGCAAATCGACGCCACGATCTGGGTCGAGCGCGAGGGCCAGAAAGGCATCGTGATCGGCGCCGGGGGGGCGCAGCTCAAGACGATCGGCAGCGCGGCGCGACGCGCCATGGAGCAGCTGTTCGAGCGGCGCGTGCATCTGAAGCTGTGGGTCAAGGTGCGCGAAAACTGGTCCGACGACGAGGCAGCGCTGCGCCGCTTCGGCTACGCGGATTGATCGTTTCGCATGCGCGTCGAGCAGCAACCCGGCTTCGTCCTGCACGCGCGCGCCTGGCGCGAAACCTCGCTGCTGCTGGAGGTGCTCAGCCGCGACCACGGACGTGTCGGGCTCGTGGCGCGCGGCGTGCGCAGCGCGCGCGCGCGCATGTCGCGCAACCTGCTGCAACCGCTGACGCCTCTGAGCCTGAGCTGGAGCGGCAGCGGCGAGCTGGCGACGCTGGCGTCGGCTGAAGCGGTCGGTGCGCCGCTGTTGCTGGCTGGCGAGTCGCTGCTGTGCGCACTGTACCTGAATGAGCTGGTGGCGCGGCTGTTGCCGCGCAACGATGCGCTGCCGCAGGTGTTCGATGCGTACGCCGAGGCGCTCACGCGGCTTGCGCAGGCGAGCGCGCCGGCGTGGACGTTGCGCCGTTTCGAACGCGACCTGCTGGGCCACCTGGGCTATGGCGTGGTGCTCGACAGCGAAGCCGAAAGCGGCTCGCCGCTGCGCGCCGACGGCAGCTATGCGTACCGCACGGATGCGGGACCTGTGCCCTGGCACGGTGTGGCGGACGGCTTGCGCGTGCGCGGCTCGGCACTGCTGGCGCTCGCGAACGACCGGATGCCCGACGCCGAGGACCTGCAGGCGCTGCGCCGCCTGATGCGCGCGTTGATAACGCACCATCTGGATGGCGCACCGCTGCGCGCCTGGACGCTGTTCGGCTCAGCGCACGGTGGCAGCTGAAACCAGAGCGTCGCGGGTCATCCGGCACAGGCGCAGGAATTCGCCGAGCGGCGCCGCAACGCTCGCTGGCTCGTCGCGCAGCGCCTGCTCGAGGTGCCGAGCGGCCTCAGCCAGTGCGCTGGCGCCGCAGAAACCGCACGACGCGCGCAGCCGATGCAGCCGCTCGATGTCGAGCTTGGGCTCGCCGCGGGTCCACGCGGACTCGATCTCGTTCAGTTCTCCCACGAACAATTGCCGCAGCGCGCGCAGCGCTTCGAGATTGCTGCCGACGGCAGCGTTCGCGCCCGCATCGTCGAGCAAGGGCGCGCGTGCCGATGCATCCGCTCCCGAGCCCAGGTAAGGCAGCAATTGCGCGTTCAGCGCCTCGATCGACAGCGGCTTGGCGATCACTTCGACAAAACCGCCCGCACGCAGCTGTGCGCCGATCGTCGCGTCGACTTCGGCGCTGGTGGCGAGCGCCGGCGCGCGCACGCCCCGTCCGCGCAGTGCCGCCAGCAGTTCCACGCCGCCCATGTCCGGCATGCGGCGGTCGAGCAACAGCAGGTCGACGGCAGCCAGGCCGGACAGCGTCAGCGCCTCCGCGGCCGAGGCCGCGGCCAGCACGCTGCAATCCATGTCACCCACCGCGCCGGCGAGAAAATGCAGGCTGACCGGATCGTCGTCGGCGATCAGAACTCGGGGCACGGCTGGGCACTCCGGGGAACAGGCGCAGCATCCCGCCAGAAGCGCGCGGGGTCAATCCGCCGCTGGTATGATGGCGCCCCTTTCCATTCCGCGCGCCTGCGTGGACGCAAGTGCGCGCATGACCGTTGTCGAAGCCGAAATCACCGACCTCAGCCACGACGGCCGTGGCGTTACCCATCTGAACGGCAAGGCCGTGTTCGTGGCGGGCGCGCTGGCCGGCGAGCGCGTGCGCTTGCGCTACACCGGCAAGCATCGCCATTACGACGAAGCTGTCGTGGAGCAGGTGCTGAGCGCCTCGCCCGATCGCGTCGAGCCGCGCTGCGCGCATTTCGGCGTATGCGGAGGCTGCGCATTGCAGCACCTGGACGCGCCGGCGCAGATCGCCGCCAAGCAGCGCGTGCTGCTGGAAAACTTCGAGCGCATCGGCAAGGTCGAGCCGCAGCAGGTGCTCGCACCGCTCACCGCTTCGCCGTGGGGTTACCGGCGCAAGGCGCGCCTGAGCGTGAAGTACGTCGAAAAGAAGGGCCGCGTACTGGTCGGTTTTCGGGAAAGCAACGGCCGTTACGTGGCGGACATCCGCCAATGCGAAGTGTTGCATCCGGCGGTCGGCACGCGCATCGCCGCGATCGCGCAACTGCTCGAAACGCTGGACGCCAAACGCGAAATCCCGCAGATCGAAGTTGCCGCCGGCGACGATCTGGTTGCGCTGATCTTCCGGCATCTGCAGCCGTTGTCGGCGCATGACAGCGACGCTCTGATCGCGTTCGGCCGCGCGCACCAGCTGGGCATCTACCTGCAACCCGGCGGCATCGACAGCGTCGCGCCGCTATGGCCGGAAGATGCGCGGTTGAGCTTTCGCCTGCCCGCGTACGATGTCGAGCTGGAATTCCGGCCGCTCGACTTCGTGCAGGTCAACGCCGGCATGAACCTGCGCATGATCGAGCATGCCTTGACGCTGCTCGCGCCGACCGGCAGCGAGCGCGTGCTCGACCTGTTTTGCGGACTCGGCAACTTCACGCTGCCGCTGGCGCGCCGCGCCGCGCAGGTCACGGGCGTGGAGGGCGAAGCGGGCCTGGTGCGCCGCGCGCAGGACAACGCGCGGCGCAACGACGTGCGCAACGTGACGTTCCACAGTGCCGATCTGGCCGCCGATCAGCGCGCCGCGCCGTGGGCGCGCGAGGACTACGAACTGCTGCTGCTCGATCCGCCGCGCAGCGGCGCCGCGGAAATCCTCGAATACCTGCCCAAGCGCAGCGCGCGCCGGCTCGTCTACGTTTCCTGTCATCCCGGTTCGCTGGCACGCGACGCGGGCACGCTCGTCAACCAGCACGGCTTCACGTTGCGCAGCGCCGGCGTGATGGACATGTTTCCGCACACCGCGCACGTCGAATCGATTGCGTTGTTCGAGCGCTGATCATGCCACTGGAGATCGAACGCAAGTTCCTCGTGACCGGCCCCGGCTGGCGTGCGCTGGCGCGGCGTTCGCAACGCATGCAGCAGGGTTACCTGATCGACGCCGCCCTGGTCGTTTCGGGGCAGGTGCGCTGCTCGGCGCGCGTGCGCATCGCTGGCGACGCGGCGTGGCTCAACGTCAAGTCTGCGCAGCTTGGCCCGGCGCGCCAGGAATACGAATATGCTATTCCACGCGTCGACGCGCAGCGCATGCTGCAGGAGTTCTGCAACGGCAGCATCGACAAGACGCGCCACTACGTGCCGTTTGACGGAGTCGAATTCGAAGTCGACGAGTTCCACGGCGACAACGACGGGCTGGTCGTCGCCGAACTCGAACTCGAAGCCGCCGACCAGCCGTTCACGCGTCCGGACTGGCTCGGGCGCGACGTAACCGAGCTCGCGCGCTATTACAATCTGAATCTGCTGCATCATCCGTATTCGCGCTGGAGCGCGAGCGAAAAGACGGGAGTCGCATAGTGCTGGTCATTGGCATCAAGGGTACCGCGCTGGACGCGGTCGAACGCGATTGGATCGCGGCGCCGCAGGTCAGCGGCGTGATCCTGTTCGCGCGCAACTTCGTGTCGCGCGAGCAGGTGACGGCGCTGATCGCCGAGATCCGCGCACTGCGCCCGGACGAATTCCTGGTCAGCGTCGATCAGGAGGGCGGCGTGGTGCAGCGCTTCCGCGAGGGTTTCACCCGTCTGCCGGCGCTCGCGCGCATCGGCGAACGTTACGCCAGCGATCCGCGCGACGCGCTCGCGCTGGCCGAGGAACACGCCTGGCTGATGGCCAGCGAGATGCGTGCGATCGACATCGACCTGAGCTTCGCGCCGGTGCTGGACCTGCAGCGCGGCAACCGCGTGATCGCGGATCGCGCGCTGCATGCCGATCCCGCCCGCGTCTCGGAACTGGGCCTGGCTTATCTGCGCGGCATGCGCCTGGCCGGCATGGCCGCCACGATCAAGCATTTTCCCGGACACGGCACGGTGCTGGAGGACACGCACGTCGAGCACGCGGTCGACACGCGCACGCTCGAGCAACTGCGCGCCGCCGACCTGGTGCCGTTCGCCGACGCGATCCAGGCCGGCGCCGAGGCGGTCATGATGGCGCACGTCGAATATCCGGCGGTGGACGTCAACCCCGCCGGCTATTCGAGACTCTGGATCGAAGACATCCTGCGCGGCGAATTCGGTTTTCGCGGCGTGGTGTTCAGCGACGACATCAGCATGGCCGCCGCCGAGGGTGCCGGCGGAATCGGCGCGCGCATCGACGCGCATCGACGCGCGGGCTGCGACCTCGTGCTGGTGTGCCGCGCCGAAGTCGTCGCCGAGGCGCTGGAATCGCAGCGCGGCCAGACACCCTGCGCGTCGGCGCGCGTCGCCACGCTGCGCGGCACGCTCGCGCAGAGCTGGCGCGACCTGGTCGACAACCCGCAGCGTGACCGCTTCATTGCGCGCATCCGCGCGCTCGACACGAAGGAAGCCGCATGAGCACGAACCTCTCCCGGCCGCTGCTCGCCGATGCGTTGCCGAGCGCGGACCTGATCCACGACCAGGCGCGCATCGCGGCGGCGATCACCGCCATGGGCAAGCAGCTCGATGCGACGCTGCAGGGTGACGTGCCGGTGTTCCTCACCGTGATGAACGGCGGGCTGCTGTTCGCCGGCGCGCTTGCGCTGGCGATGCGCAACGATCTCGAGTTCGACTACCTGCACGCGACGCGCTACCGCAGCGGCACCAGCG
>Ga0068853_100003066_pt1 | contig 12764 bp, 6 predicted proteins | sample KBSCornC32_FD_65655 | JGI IMG/M metagenome (GOLD analysis project Ga0068853, IMG submission 65655) | Corn rhizosphere microbial communities from Kellogg Biological Station, Michigan, USA - KBS Corn C3-2 | ecosystem: Host-associated > Plants > Roots > Rhizosphere > Soil ... | reverse complement strand
CTGCCAATCAGCCTGCCGCGTTGGCCGCGGCGCCGACCGAACCGCCACCGGGCGAAGGGGCGGCCCCTCCGCCCGAAGCGGTGTCCCCGCTGCCGTCGTCGACGGCGCCTCCCCCCGGGGCCGCCTTCGCTCCCGCTGCGACCGATCCGGCGGTGGCCACGCCGGCCACGGCCCCGGTCATCGTCGCCGTTGCCCAGGAGCCGTTTTACGTGAAGTGGTGGTTCTGGACAGCCGTCGGCGCCCTGGCCGTCGCGACCGTCGTGATCCTGGCGGCGTCCTCGGATTCGGGACCGCCCAAGACCAACCTCGGCAACATGCCCGCCTTCTAGGTGATCATGAGCATCGTGATGAAAACCCTTCGTCGTTCCTGGACCTTTCTCGCCGCTGCAGCGCTCGCGCTCGGAGCCTTGGCCCTCGTGGCGCCGTCGTGCGCCCACGACTCGTACATCGTGGTCCAGTTGCGATCTGCCGGCGTGGATCTGATCGGCATCACCGAGGTCACCGTGACGGTGAAGGACAGCGCCACCGGCACGCCCATGGTCACGCGGACCTTCAAGGTGGCCGTCGACGGAGGCCTCCCCATCGATGGCGCGATGGGAAAGACGTTCTCGCTCTCGTTCACGCCGGATCGATCGGGGACTGTGGACCTGGCAGTCACGGCCTGCACGGGCGCGGGGTGTGCGGCGACCGGCGCCTGCATGGCCGCCGGGACGCAGCTGGGTGTTCGGATCAACAAAGGGGGAACGACCAACACGACGGTCGCGCTGGCTCCCTCCAGCTCATGCGGGACGCCCGACGGGGGTACGCCGGACGGCAAGGTGACGTTCACGGGCTGCGCGCCCGCCCAGCCCGGCTCGTGCCCCGCGCCGCAAACCTGCTTCGTGGACTGTACGGAGAAGAAGGGGCTCTGCGTTCAAGGAGGAACCCGCGCGGCCGGCGAAGCGTGCGACAGCAACAGCGACTGCATGCCGGGAACGCAATGCTTCGACTACGCCTGTGGAACCAATTCGAAGTACTGCTTGAAGTTCTGCAACGCCGAAGCGGACTGCGCCGGCTCGACGACCGTCTCCGCGGTGAGCAGCTGCACGGATCCCGTGGTCTGCTCGGGGGTGATGACCTCGTACAAGACCTGCGGGTTCACGTGCGATCCACGCGGTGACGGAAAGAAGGGCTGTCCGGCGGGGCTCACCTGCTTCCTCTTCAGCTCCGGGACCGGGGGACAGGATGCCCCCGGCTGCGGGTGTTCGGGCCCGACGCGGACCGGCACGGACGGCGTCAAGTGCACGGCCGCCAGCGACTGCGCGCCCGGATTTCTGTGCGATCAGATGCTGGGCGGTACCTTCTGTCGGCGCCTGTGCCAGATGGCCTCCGCCGGTGACTGTCCCGGCGGACAGACGTGCACGGCCCTTCAGAACAACTCGACGTTCGGCGTTTGCCTGGCTCCGTAGGGCGGGCGAAGGGCTCGTGCTCGTGTCCCGAGCGGCGCGGGCGACCGTCGTCCGTCAGCGCATCGCCCGCGAGGCCTTGCCGCGCCCGACGCCGGGGCGCAGGCGCGTGGGGTCGCGCAGCGGCTTCGCGCTGCCGGCCATCAGCTCGCGCAGCCGCTCGACCAGCACCGGGCTCGCGCCGATGGACTCGCCCTGCAGGCCGAGGATCGCGCTCGACAGGACGGACCGCACCTCGGGATCATCGGCCGTGGCGCAGAGCTGCTCGAACCACTCGATGGCGGAGCGCGCCGACGCCCCGGGCGCGCCGACGACCAACGTCAGAGTGGGCGGCAGCGCCTGCAGCAGCCGGCGTCGTCCGTCGAGCCGCTGAGCGGATCGCGGGGCGCCTGCCACCTCACCGACGACGCGGTCCAGATAGCCCGTCAGCTCGGCGCGCGCGGCGAGCGCGCTGACGAGCCGCCGGTCACGCAACACCTCGATGGCCACGGCCGCCGCGGTGAAGCGGGCGTCCAGATCGTCGAGGCTCAGCCATCCTTCGGCCGCCGTGACCAGGGCCAGCGCCCGGCCCGCCCCCGCCGCGAACACCCGCAGCGCCTCCACCGCGGCCACGCGAACGGGGGCGCGCTCGTCGCCGGCGAGCTCGCCCAGCGCGGTCCAGGCGCGCCCGGCGAGCGCGGGTGTGCCGAGCAACGACGTCCAGCCGAAGGCCGCGGCGATCGACAGGAACACCCGCGGCGTCTCCGGGTCGGCGTCGTCGGCCGCCAGCCGGGCCAGCAACCGCTCGGCGGCGGCGCCGCGCGCGCCGATCTCGGCGCCGAAGGCCGCGGCCAATCGCAGGTTGGGCCGGGGATCAGCGCCGCCCCCGTAGCGACACAGCAGATCCTCCAGCCGCTCGGGCTTACCGGCCAGCGCCGCCGTCAGCCCCTCGCGCAGCGCCTCGCTGCGCAGGCCTTCCTCTCGGGCCCGCTGCGGCCTCATGGGACCGAGAGACCTCGGCGGTCGGCGCGACCCGCCACCGCCCGCCCGCGGCGAAAACCACCGCTCACCGCCCGCGCTCTCCCAGCTTCGCCTTCAGCAGATCACCGAGGGTGCCCATGCCCGCCGACGCTCCCCGAGCGGCCGCGGCGCGACCTTCGTCGTCCACCCGGTCCTCGTCGCTGGCGATGCCCAGAGACACCCGGCGTTTCTCGCGATCGAGCGCCAGCACCGCCACCACCAGCTCCGCCCCCACGCTGACGGCGTCCCGAGCGTGCCGCAACATCTTGCCGCCCGCCGCGCGCCCGAGCTCGCTCACGTGAAGGAGGCCTTCGACCCCGGGCGCCACCTCCACGAACGCGCCGAACGGCTCGACGCGGCTGACCCGACCGCGCACGACGGCACCGGGAGCGAGCCGCTCGACTGCGTCTTCCCAGGGATCGCGCTCCAGCGCCTTCAGCGAGAGCGTGATCTGCTCCGTCTCACGCCCGGGCCGCTGGCCGGGGCGTGGCTCGCGCGGCTTCTCGATTCGCAGGACCTGGACCGTGACCGGCTGGCCCACGGCCAGCACCTCGGCCGGCCGGGTGCCTCGCTGGTACCCGATCTCCGACGCCGGCAACAGACCGTCGAGGCCCCCCAGATCGATGAAGGCGCCGAAGTCGCGCACCGACGACACGACACCGTTCAGGACCGCCCCGACCTTGAGGGTGGCGCGGGTGACCTCGGCGCGGGCGCGCGCCTCCTCCTCGAGCAGCGCGCGGCGCGAAAGCACGATGTCCGGACCGCGCCGGTCGCCGTCGTCGTACTTCGTGATCCGGAAGCTGAGGTGCTGGCCCACGAACACCGCCGGGTCAGCCACGGGGCGCAGATCGATCTGGGACAGCGGGCAAAATGCGCGGGCACCCGCCACCGTCACCTCGAGGCCGCCCTTGTTCACCCCGGTCACCTGACCTTCCACCGGCAACCCGGTCGCCGCGGCCTGGGCCAGACCGGCGCGGGCGTCGGCGCCGCGGGCGGGCGCGCGTCGGAGGTTGAAGATCCCCGCCTTCTCGCCCTTGGCGGCGACGCGGGCCTCGACGGTGGCGCCCAGCTGAAAGAGGAGCTCGCCCTTCTGATCGCGCAACTCGACCGCGTCCAGGGTCCCCTCGCCTCCTCCCTCCAGCTCGAGCACGGCCACCGTGCTGCCCATCGACACGAGCTTGCCGCGCACCAGATCACCGACGGTGTGGCGTGGTCCGCGTGAACGGCCGCGCGCCGCCTCGGACTCGGCGAACAGGGCGGCGAAGCTCTCGCTTTCTGCGGAGGCTGAAGGTCGCGGCTTCTCGCGGCCAGTGGAATGGGAATCGTCGTCGGATGGGGCCATGTGAGGGCCGGTGAGTGTAGCAGGCTGATGGGAAAGGGGCTTCAGGGCTCGCGCCTCGAAGGCTCACTCGCCCTCGACCAGCGTCACGATCCGCTTCACGTTCTGCCCTTCTGAGACGAAGATGGTCTCCCGACGCTCGACGTTCGCCTCCCGCGACACGAACAACACGTCATGACGGCCGCAGCGGACGGCCACCGATACGAGGGGCGTGACCCCGGCCCGGCGGCCGTCGATCCAGACCTCGGACCACGGGCGCGACCCCAGAGACAAGCGACACTCGGGGCGAGCGGCGCGGGCAGCGGCGGCCGGGGCCACCGTCGAATCACCGGCCGCCGCCTGGGGCGCCTCCAGGTCCACGATTCGCCGGGTCCTGTCCCCCGGCTGGACGTTGACGGAGAGGCGGCGCTCGACGCCCAGATCGGTGCTGGTGAAGACGACCTCGTGCGCGCCGCAAGCGACGGGAAGGTCCGTCAGCGGCGTGAGCCCCACGCGACGACCATCGATCCAGACGTCAGCCCAGGGCTTCGACCCGAGGGACAGCGAACAGCGCCCGCTCGGGTCCGCGGCGGGGAGCGGCGCGGTCCCGCTCGGCGCTGGTTCGGCGAGTACGGGGTGCTCTTGCGACTCGGGCGCTGTGGCCGCCGCAGCAGGTGCGCTGGCGATCGGGCCGCCCGCCGTGGCCGCCGGTGCGGGCCCCGCGCCCGGCTCAGGCGCGGCGTTCGACCCTCCGGCGGTTCCGGCGGCGGGTGCCGACGGGGGTGGCCCGGGTGTCGGCCCCACGGCGGCCGTCGATCCCGGGTTGCCGGGGGTGCCTGAGCTCCCGGGGGCGCCTGGAGCCCCCACGGGGAGACCGCCCGGCATCGCGCCTCCGCCACCTGGGGCGGCGCCGGCCGGGGTATTCGTAGCTGCGACCCGTGGTCCTGCCGCTGGTCCGGCGGGTGGCGGGGACGCCGAGGCGACCGGCGGTGGCGCCCCGACCGGGGCTCCGCCTTGGTCCCCTCGCGCCACGTCGGCGCCGGCCCCCGGGGACCCTGGCTCTCCGGCCGTCCCGGCGATCTCACCGGCCGCCGGCGCGGCGGCCGCTGAAGCGCCCGCCGCCCCTGGCTCGCCCGACGGCGGGCCGGCCAGTGGCGGTGCGGGCACCATGGCGGCGTCCCCCGTGGCCACCTCGCCTGCCTCCTGGTCGTCGTCACCCTCGTTCGTCGACTGACCGCGGGCCCGAATCATCATCACCGCCACCGCCAGAGCCGCGACCCCTGCCACCGTCACCGAGATCATGGCGCCCTTCGAGGGGCGCGCGAAGAGGCTCCGTGTTCCGAACGAACCCCGTCGCCCTTCGCGACCGTCGTCGTCGGTTTCGAAGTCGAGGTCGAAACGGTCAGCGCGGCCGTGGTCACGCATCTCGCCCAGCTCGCCATCGTCGTCGAGCGCGTCGGTCCCGGCCGGTCCGGGCGAATCGAGCAGATCCAACCTGGCCGGATCCGTCACCGCCGCCCCCTCCGCCGCGAACCAGGCCGCCCCGGCCGGCGCGCCCGCGCCGGTCCCCGTCGGTCTCCTCGCGGACGTCGGCGGACCGTCGATCTCGTCCTCGCGCCCCCCGAGCGCCCGGTGCAGAGACGCCAGATCCGGCCACCGCTTCGTCGGATCGGCGTCGAGCGCCCGCATGATCAGCGCGTCGGCCTCGCCCGGAACGTCCAGGTCCGGGCGCTTCAGGACCGGATCCGTCGGCGGGCCGTCCGCGCTCGCCTCGGCCGAATGTCCCGTGACCAGGCGATAGAGAAGGCGCCCCAGGTCGAATGGCCAATCGACCCGGGCCGGCGGCGCCACCAGGCCGAGCGCCTCGGGCGTGACCAGATCGATCCGGGCCCGCCCGGCGGTGCGACGCCCGCGGGGAAGGCTCAGGAACACCTGCGACGGCCCTATCTCGCCGAGCGGAATGCCCTGCACCTCCGCCCAGCGGATGGCGCTCGCGACCTGCCGCCCGAAGGCCCGCGCGCGCGGCCAGGGCACCGCCCCGTCGCCCAGCGCGGAGAGCGAGGTGAGCGGGACGTCATCCTCCAGGCCGAGGGCCACGAACACGAGCCCGTCGTCTCCCTCGCCCACGTCGACCAGCGGCAGCACGTGCTCGTGCCAGGCGCGGGACAGGACCCGGAGACGCGCCTCGACGCTCGGCAGGCCGCCTCCCGCCGTCCCCGGGGGAGCCGGCTGGAACAGCTTCAGGACGACGTGCCGATCCAGGTGGCGGTGCTCGGCGATGAACGCCGCGCCCACCCGGACCTCACGGATCCGCTCGGTCAGGCGATAGGGGCCAAAGGATCTCCCGATGAAGGGGTCCGGACGCAGGGTCGTATCGAACGTCATGTCGGGGCGCTGATTCGGCCCCAAACATAGCCGATGCGGCGCGCGCTTTCCCGTTCGCCGGAAACGGCCGACGCAACGGGTTTTGACAGCCGGCGCTTAGTGGTAGATTGCGCGCGCTCTTCGTTCCCCCTTCCCAGTTCCGTAACCCTGCAAGTCCCGGAGGCTTCTTCCCATGCTCGAGCGGATGCGTAGCTCGCCGCAGTTCGCGATCGCCAAATACGTGCTGATTGGCCTGGTCGGCGCCGTGTTCATCATCAGCTTCGGCCCCCAGTCGCGCGGCACCACGTGCGAGGCGTCCTTGAGCGGTGACGAGACCGCCGGACGCGTCGGTGGCCGGACCATCTCGGCGCAATCCTTCACGTCCGCGTTCCGCCTGATGGGCGGGGCCAATCAGCCGCTGCAGTTCCTGCGGTTGCGCCGGGCCAAGGAGGCGGTGATGGATCGCCTCATCGAACGCGAGCTCCTCGCCAACGAGGCCGAGCGGCTCGGCTTCTCCGTCAGCGAGGACGACGTCCACAAGATGCTCCTCGACGGGAAGATCCTGGGTCTCGGCATCTCTCACCTGCTGCCGCGCCAGAAGAACGGGGTCTTCGACTACGACCAGTTCAAGAACTTCGCGATGTACGACCTGGGCCTGTCGCCCAACCGCTTCATCGAAGAGCAGCAGCGCGAGCTGCTGGCGGCGCAGGTGCGGGACCTGCTGCGCGCCTCCGTGAAGGTCTCGCCCGAGGAGGTCAAGACCTCGTTCGAGGCCAAGAACACGCAGATCAACCTCGAGTACCTGCGCTTTCCGTCGCGCAAGTTCGAGGGCGAGGCCGAGCCGACCGCCGCCGAGATCGACGCCTACGTGAAGGCGAACGAGGCCAAGCTGAAGGAGACGTTCGGCCAGCGCAAGCAGCTCTACACGGACATCCCGGCCGAGGTGCGCGTCCGGGAGATCATCGTCAAGCCCGCCACCGCGGGTGACGACGCGGGCGCGCGCAAGCGTGCCGACGCGCTGGCGGCGCGCATCGCCAAGGGCGAGCCCTTCGCCAAGGTGGCGCGCGAATCCTCCGATGACGCCGAGGCGCGCGCGCAGGGCGGCGATCTCGGGTGGCGACGCAAGGGAGCGCTCGGCCTGGCCGAGGCGGACGAGGCGCAGGTCATGGCCGCTGCCCCCGGGACGGTCGTCGGGCCCTTCAAGAAGGGCGACGGGCTGGCGCTCTACACGACGGCGAGCAAGCGGCAGGGCACGCTGACCTTCGACGCGGTCAAGTCCGAGCTGGCCGAGGAGCGGTTGAAGCAGGAGAAGGCGGTGGCCATCGCCAAGCAACGGGCCGAGGCCGCGCTCGCCGTGGCGAAGGCGAACGGCGACCAGTCGCTGAAGCAGCTCTTTCCGGGCCCGAGCGGCGACGGCGCCGAGTCGAAGGCCGACGCCAAGCCCGCGGCCAAGGCGGCGGGTACGAAGTCCGACGGCAAGCCGGCCGCCATCGACGCGCGCGCCGAGGAGACGGGGCTGTTCGCCCGTCGCGGGACCGTGATCGAGCAGATCGGCGATTCGCCCGAGCTAGCCAAGGCCGCGTTCAACCTGAAGCCGACCGCCCCGCTGGCCGGGCCGTTCGAGATCGCGGGCAGCTTCGTGGTGGTCCGGCTGAAGGAGCGAAAGGATCCCGACCCCGCCGAGCTCGAGAAGAAGAAGGGCGAGCTGCGCCGGGACGCCGAGCTGGTCAAGTGGAACGACGTGCTGACGAGCTGGGTGAAGGCCCGCTGCCAGGAAGAGAAGTCGGCCGGAAACGTGAGCGTCAACAAGTCGATCATTCGCTACGAGGAGAACCAGCCGCCGCCCCCCTACGAGCCCTGCGTCGGCGCCGACGATGTGATGCGCCGCCCGCCGTCCTGAGAGGGTCGACTTGCGGCTCACTTCGCCGAACGCGCGCGCGCAGGCCCCCTCGTCGCGCCCGACCTGGGTGCTGTTGCTCGGGTCGATGATGCTGCTCGCCGGGGGCTACTCGCTGATCTCGGGGATGTTGAAGCTGCGAGATCCCGGCGTGGTCCTGACGATCGTCAAGGTTGACGGCACGGCCGGTTCGCCGGAGGAGGCGGCCCTCCGGCACGAGCTGTCGGCGCTGCGCACGGCGACGCTGCAGCCCCACCGCGCCGCCATCCGAGCCGAGGCGGTGGCCGAGGTCCTGCTGTCGCTGTTCGCGCTCTACGCGACGGCGGCGGTGCTCTCGCGTGATCGCCACGGGCGCGCGCTGGTCATGGGCGTGGGCGCGCTGGTCATCCTGTACCGGATGGCCGCGCTGCCCGTCCACTTGACCCTGATGCGGGACTTCGCGGCCCGGGGCGCCGAGCTGGTCGCGCGGGCGGTGCTCCAGGGCACCGAGGACGCCTCGGCCACCCGGATCGGCGAGGTGGCCAATCGAATGCGCGCGGCGATGGTCACCGAGCCCATCGTGGTGGCGGTGCTGGGGATCGTGGGCGGCCTGCTTCTGCTGGGCTTCTTCGGCGGACGCCGTGGCCGCGCGCTGTATGGGCTCGAGTCGGCGACGGCGGGCGCGGCCGCTGCGCCCGCGCGCGGCCCCGGCGACGCCTGACGGGCCGGACGCCCGATCCAGAGCCAGGTAGTATCATCGGCGTTTGATGACCACCGGGCTGGGGGCAGACCAAGCGGTCCCGTCGACCTTCGTGGTGACGCGTGGGGTGGGTCCGAGCCGCCTGTCGCTGCCGGAAGGCGCGGCGCCGCCCGCGTTCGCCTGGGCGCGAATCCCCGTTCTGGATCTCGACGTCGTGGAGGGCAGTCAGCCGGACGATCCGCGGCTTTCCGGGATCAAGACGCGGCGGCTGGCCTTTCACCGCGCGACGATCGGGACCGACCCACGCCGGCTCGAGTCGGCGCTCGCGGGGTGCCCGCTCGGCCCGCACGGGTTTCACGAGGTCCGCGTCTGGTTCGGCAAGGACGCCCCCTGGATCGGCGGACGTGTGACCGTCGGTCATCGCGAGGCGCCCTTCACCCTGCGGGTGGCGGTCGAGCCGCGCGCGGAGGCACGCCGGCGGGTGCGCCTTTTTCTGGGCGACGTTCGCCTGTACGCGCCGCTGCCGCTGCCCGCGCCCCTGGTCGGAGCGGCACTGGCGCGCGCGATCGTCGCGGGCTGTGGCGGCGAGCGGCCCGAGGTGCGCGCCGTGGGAGCGGCGGTGACGCTGGCGCCGCTCGATCTGGCGCTGATCCCGGCGCTGGTGGCCTGGGGCTGGCGCATGCCCGATCTGGGACCGGCCTGGCTCGAGTCGGTCGAGCGCCACGCCGGTGAGCTGCGCCTCGCCTTCGGCTCGGAGCGCCGCCCGACCGAGAAGGTGTCGCCGCTGGAGCGGGCCTCGGTCGAGGCGCCGGTCTCTTTTCTCGAAGGTGAACGGATGTCCGAAGGGCTGGCGGGCGCCGAGCAGAAGCTGTTCTCGGGCGACGTCATGGGCGCCGAGGCCGCCTTCCTGCAGGCCGTGCGCGAGCGCACCGACGAGCGGGCCGCGCGCTGCCGTCTGGGCGCGCTGCGCCTGGCGATGGGCGCCCCGGACGCGGCGGCGGACGCTCGCGAGCTGACGGCGCGCTGGCCCGCGTTCCTGCCCGGCTGGCTGTTCGCGGCGGTCGGCTCGAGTGAGCGCGGCGACTGGCACATGGCCGCGCCCCTGTTCGAGCGCGCGGCGCGGATCGCGGATGCGCGGGGAGAGCACGAGGACGCGCTGCTGGCCGAGGAAGCCGCGGCGGCCGCGCGCGCCCGGACCCAGTCCGGCGCGGCGCGCGCGCGCGCGGCCGGGGACGCCCCAGCGGCCGCAGGCACCGGGAGTGTCGCGGCTCCGGAGGCAGCGGGAGGCTTCGAGGACGGGCTGGATGACGCCGAGGTCCCCGAAAACGGCGCCATCCACGAGATCGCGCGGGCCTTGATCGACGGCAAGCGCGACGCTGCCGATCGGCTGATCTCATCGCTCCTGGGCCCGAAGGCGGACGTGGCGGCGCGCGCGGCGCTGTTCGCCGACATCGCCGAGGCGCAGCTGGCCCTCTCCGACGGGGGGGAAGAGGCCGCGCTGGCGACGCTCGAGGAGGTGTCCCTGACGAGCAGCACCGACGACGCGCTCGAGCTGCGGGCGCGGATCGCCGAGCGGGCCGGTCATCGCACCGCCGCGCGCGCGGCGCTGGGCGAGATCGTCACGCGCGCGGTGGCCGCGGGCGACATGGAGCGGGCCCACGCGATCGCCGATCGCCAGGCGCGGCTGGGCCAACCGGCCTCGCCGGCGACCCCCCAGGCGACGGCGACCGAGGCGACGGCGACCGAGGACGGCACGGCCTCCGACCTGACGGAGCCAGCCGCCAACGACAACGAGCCCATTCCCGAGATTGACGAGGTGGCCTCCCTCGATCTGGTCGCGCTGGCCCAGGCGGTCCGGTCCGAGGAGGCCGTGATCGACGCTCGGTCCGTGACGGCGACTCTCGAGGCAAACGCCGCGGCGACCGCGGAAGCGGCCGCCGCCGACCCCGCGCTGGACATCGACCTTTCGGTGCTCGAGCGGAACACCGCCGAGGTGACGGCGCCCGACGTGGTCGACGAGGTGCTCGTACGGGAAGCCGACGCGGTGGCCTCGTCCGACGGCGCGGTCGCGACGGCCCCTCTCGCGGCGCGGGACGCCGCCCCCGAGGCGCCCGGCGACCCCCTGCCGTCGATCGACGTGGCGATCGCCGAGGTCGACGGCGACGCCCCGGGCACGGTCGACATCGACGTCAGCATCGACGTCGACGAGGGCTCGCTGGGCGAGGGAGCAGCCCCGTCCGGCCAGGTCGACGACGTCGCCGCCCGAGCGGCCGCGCTCTACGCCGACGAGGCCGATCCCGAGGCGCGCGCGCGAGCGCTGGCCGAGCTCCTGCGCTCCCTCGCGAGCTGGCCGCTCGAGCACCAGGCCGAGGCCTACGCCTCCTTCGGCCAGACTGCCGAATCGAACGGCGATCTGGAGGTGGCCGAGGAAGCTTACTGGCAAGGCATGCAGGCCGAGGGGCTGCCGCCCCGTCGAAAGGCCGACTTCGTGCTGGCGCACGCGCGCCTCCTGCTGGCCCGAGGCCATCACGACGCGGCCGCCGAGGACCTGCGCGCCGCGCTCGACATGTCGCCCGACCACGAGGAGGCTCTGGCCGCGCTGGCCGACCTCGAGTTCCAGCGGCATGACTGGGACCAGGCGCGCGCGCACTACGCCGAGCTGGCGCGCCGCGGGGTGGCGGCCTCGGTCGTGCCGCCCACGACCCTCCTTCACCGCCGCGCGGTCTTGGCCGCCGCGGCTGGCGAGGGCGCCGCCGCCGAGGCTCTCTACCGGGAGCTCGCCGCGATCGACCCGCGTCACGTCGACGCTCACCGCGCGCTCGGCGACTTCGCGTTTCAGCGCGGCGATTTGCCGGACGCCGCCGGGCACCTGGAGGAGGTCCTTCGCCTCCTGCCGCCCGACGCGGTCGACGGACTGCTCGAGGCACGGCAGCGGCTGGCCGAGGTCCACCTGGCGCGCCAGGACTGGAGCGCGGCCCGCGAAGAGCTGGAGCTGGTCCTGGCGCAGGAGCCGGGGCGCGTCGCCGCGCTCGAGCCGCTGGTGACGACCTACGAGAACCTGGAGCTCTTCGAAGAAGCGGCCGCGACATGCGCCCGGCTGTCCCGCTTCCACGCGGCGCCCGCGCGCCGCGCCCAGGCGCTGTTCCGCCAGGGCGAGATCCTCTACGAATCGCTCGGAGACGAAGCCCGCGCGTTCGATGCGTTCTTGCGGTCCTCTGACCTCGATCCGACGTACGCGCCGACCGCGCTGCGCCTCGTGACTGGCTTCTGGCGGCGCGGTCAGCTCGCCGACGTGGCCGAGGTGGGGGCGGACCTCGCCCGGACCGGCGCGCTGGCGGCGCAATCGCCGATGATGCGGCTGCGCTGCGCCCTGGCCACCGCGCTCACGCGGCGCGATCCGGCGGCGGCGCTGGCTCTCGCCGATCTGGGGGACATGGTCGAGGCTCCCGACTCGATCGCCTCGGTGCTCGCCGAGGCCGCCACGCGCCGGGCCGACCAGCCGCCGTCCGACCTCGAGCCCGCGGTCGCCCTCATCGCGTCGGCCGCACCGCCCGATCTGTCGGCCGCCTCCCTGGTCGCGGTCGAGCGCTCGCTCGAGGCCATGGTCCAGGACGATCCGGCGGCGACAGGCGCGGCGCGGGCGCTCGGCTGGATATGCGAGCGGCGCGGAGAGCTGAACCGCGCGCGAATCTTCTATGGTCTGGCCGCCTTCGTCGAGGATGAAGCGTCGATCGCGGGCCACCTGGCCGAGCTCGGCGCCGAGCCGCCAGCCTCACCCCGCGCGTTCGCCCTCGCCGGCCCGTTCGACCACCCCGGCGCGAGCGGCGCCGGGGCCGTGGCCTCGCTTCGCCGGGCGCTCGGCATGCTGGCGCACGGCCTCGCCGGCTTCGGCGACTTCGACGCGGGCGCCGCGGCGAGCACCGCGGGCGATCTGGCGGGCGCCGACCAGGCGGCCCTGGATCCCGCCCGCCGCGAGATGCTGGCCGCGATCGCCCGAGCGATGGGCGTCCCGGAGCTGGTCTTTCAGGTGACGAAGCCGCCCGAGCCGCTGGCCCCGAAGAC
>Ga0068853_100003064_pt1 | contig 12767 bp, 11 predicted proteins | sample KBSCornC32_FD_65655 | JGI IMG/M metagenome (GOLD analysis project Ga0068853, IMG submission 65655) | Corn rhizosphere microbial communities from Kellogg Biological Station, Michigan, USA - KBS Corn C3-2 | ecosystem: Host-associated > Plants > Roots > Rhizosphere > Soil ... | reverse complement strand
TTCAGAATGAAGTACGGATTTCCAATTATCGCAGTAGTCGGAATGCTTCGACCCCGGCTCTTTATTGCTGAACAAGTACTCGAATCACTTTCAGCGGAAGAACTGGCTGCGGCGATCGCGCACGAATGTGGACATCTTGTCGCGCATGACAACTGTAAACGATCTTTAATGCGCGCAAGTCGAGCGGCTCTATTGATGATACCGTGCGGAACTTCGTTGGACCGCGCCTGGAGTGATGCATCGGAAGCAGCGGCCGATGAATATGCTGCTCAGGAGAGTTCCACCTTAGCTTTGAACCTGGCGTCTGCTCTCGTGCGGATCGCTCGCATGATACCGAAAGAAGAGAGCCAGGTACTGCCATCCTCGGTCTCAGCATTTCTGGTTGGCGGCGATGAAATACAGGGGGTCAACACCCGGGTCAGCCGCTTGTTGGAGTTGGCTTCAACTGATTCAAAGCACTTGATCAGTAGCGCACCGTGGTTCCGGTTTATGCCCTGGCTTTTATTGGCGACTGTGTTGGTTGCGGGCCTCACGATTGAAAGGCGTCCGCAGGTCCTCGCTTCAGTTCATTTCTTCATCGAGCACGTCGTGGCTTTCCTTAGCTAATAGCTTCGGCTCCCCTCCTTTTGGATCATCAGCTAGATCATCAGCTATCATGCGTAGCTTAATTAGCAAGACTTCGCTGAACCTGCGTTCGATCTATTCTGTACGACATCTGGTAGTAGTTTTGCTGGGCCTTTAGAGTTTCGGCGCAGAAACGTGGCCTCAAGTTAGCGGCTCCTACTTGTTACCACTCAAACTGTATCCAACGTTACTTTCGCGGGAATTAGTTCGGAGTTGCTCCGCACCTGAGAAACTCCAAGAGATTGTTCTGAATGAAGCCTCTACTTTGCACCTTTGTTTCGATTTCGCTGCTTACTTTTACGTTCCTGGTAACCGCGGTTTCCGTCTTCGCTACTAATCCTCTGGGTAAAATTGTCGGCAGCGTAAAAGATGCAAGTGGCGCAGCTGTATCCGGCGTTGACATCAGTTTGAGGAATACACAGCAAGTTGTGATTGCCAGCACCACCACAGATGTTGACGGTAAATTTACTCTGAACGATCTCGCTGCTGGTAACTATGAGATCAGCATCACTCGACCTGGTTTTGACCGTTATAGAACCGCCGTCCAGGTTACGTCTGGAAGTGCCCGAGAATTGGATATAGTTCTCGAAGTAAATTCGCTAACCGGAGAAGTAACAGTTACTGCCGAAGTTGGACAGGTATCCAGCGCCCGTAATGTGGATACGCAAGTTAATGTTATCAATGAAGACGAAATACTTCAGCGAGCAACTGAAGTTGTCGCTCAAGCAGTCGACGAGGAAACAGGCGTAAACCTCCAGCGTACGAGTCCATCATTGAGTGCGGTGTTTGTGAGGGGCCTTACCGGTAGGAATGTCGCGGTATACGTCGACGGGGTTCGCTACACGACCAGCGCTCAGCGGGGCGGAGTTGGTACATTCTTTAGTCTGATCGAACCCTCAAGTCTCGACACAGTAGAAATTCTTCGTGGACCAAACAGTTCTCAATATGGTTCGGACGTACACGGCGGCGTGGTGAATTTTATTACTCATGCTCCGCGGTACGGAAATAGAGACAGAGAGTTTCACGGAAACACGAACCTCTTCTACACTTCGGCTACAAACGGAGCAGGCGGTAACGCGCTCCTCACCTACGGAACACGTTCATACGGATTGCTCTTCAACCTCAACGGTCGCCGAATTAGCAAGTTGCGTCCCGCTGATGGCCTTGATTATCACGCCGCGGTGACCCGTTTCTTGGGCTTGCCTTCGGACGTGTTTGGCACTCGTTTACCCGATACAGGCTTCACGCAATATGGCGGATTGATGAGAGCGAGTTTTAACCTGAACGATGATACGCAGTTTCTATTTAGCTACGCGCGTAACCAGCAAGACAACGGCAAGCGCTACGACCAGTTGTTAGGTGGTGATGGTAACAACATCGCAGACTTGCGAAACCTGATGACCGACACTTTCTATGCGCGCCTCTTCAAACAAAGGTTCGGGTTCTTTGATAACGGTTCATTTACTGCCTCGTATAACGGCCAACGTGAAGAGAGAATAAATCAAGGCGGCCAGGGAAACCCGATTGGAACGATTACTAACCAACACGAACGGACGAATGTTTTTGGTTTTAACTTTTATCTCGATAAACAGTCAGGTGAGAAGAACACCTTTTTAGTTGGCGCGGATGTGTACCACGACAAAATTAAAACCCCGGCATTTACGTACGATCCTGTCACAAGAATAACTGTTAACACTCGTCCGCGTGTCCCGCATGGAGCAACCTATCTTTCGTACGGATTCTTTGCGCAAGACTCATTCACAGTGATCCCCGATCGCTTACGAATAAACGGTGCAGTGCGTTACAGTGTTGCTTCATATAATTCTCTCGCGGCGAATTCCGCTCCAACTCCAAATAACCAGCCATTATTTCCTGATGATAGCGCGCGGTTTGGCGCTTTTTCAGGCCGCATCGGAGCCGTAGTCAATGTAGCCGGTGGTTTCGACATCGCGGGCAAGTACACGCGCGGATTCCGTGCGCCGAACACGACTGATTTATCGCTGCTCGGACTTGTGGGTAGCGGATTCGAAGTTGATGCTGCCACCGCCGCTTCGAGAGGCGGGTTCATCGGTACAACCGCCGGCGGCGACGCAGTTTCCACCGGAATTCCTGTTACCAGGCTTGAACCAGAATACAGCGATAGTTTCGATCTAAGTTTTCGTTATACCAGCCGCCGCTTGAGCGTCGATCTCACTGGATTTACCAATAAGCTCAGTCAAGTCTATTTTGATCAAGCGCTCGTACTGCCTCAGGGTGCGACCGGGACATTCCTGGGAAGCGAACGAATCGTTGCCCAGAATGCCAATGGTTTGGTCTTCGTTGCAGCGGCCCCTACAACTCCCGTTCTGGTGAGGGCCAATTTCGACGATGCCAGGTTCAATGGAGTGGAGTTTAATGCTCGAGGCTCATTTAATGATCACTTTAGTGCCACGGGTAACTTCACGTATATTCGGGCGCACAGTCTATTTAATGGATTGCCTCCCAACATCGAAGGCGGACTCCCTCCGGCCACGGCGTTTGTGAGTTTGCGTTATCAACCAAAGCCCAAATTTTATATCGAAGCTTACTCAACTCTTGCCGGGCGACAAAACAGAGTTTCAACGCTTGACCTGTCAGACCGCCGGACTGGTGCAGTTCGATCAAGGACTAACATTCAGAATTTCTTTCGGCGTGGTGCCTGTGTGCGCGGACTTACAACTCCGGGTGCTACGGGTTGCGGGAGCGCCAACGGAATACTGATACCCACAGGTGAGACCCTGGCCCAGGTGCAAAATCGATTGTTACCCATTGGAGCTACCATCAACGGAGTAAGAGTTGTGAACAACGACACACTAGTTCCTCTGTTTCCTTATTTGCCCGGATATGGATTGTTTGGAATTAGAGGGGCGTTCAAATTTGGCGAGACCTCTGAAATACTACTCGACGTTGAAAACATCTTCGATAAATCATACCGTGGGATCAGTTGGGGAGTTGACGGAGCCGGTAGGGGAGTTACGGTTAGGTACCGATACTGGTTTTAGTGGCCGAATCAATTATCACTTTGAAAGTTTGAGTGCTGAGTTGGAGCAGTTCTTTAGGGTCGAGAACCTTACGAAGACATTCGGTAGACGAAAGGTCCTATCAGACGTCACTTTCGATATTCATGAAGCGGAGGTGCTGGGCCTGATTGGACCAAATGGCGCTGGGAAGACGACGCTATTCGAATGCGTTGCTGGTTTGATTCCTGCCGTTGGTTCGATAACTTACCGTACGCGTCATCTCGAACAGTCCGAACGTAAACGAGCCCTGTTCTATTTCGCCGATGGAATCACACCATGGCCTGAACAACGCGTTAGTTGGGTGCTAAGGTTTTTCAGGAGTTTGTATTCACAATCGACGCGCAGGCTAGATGAGCTAATCAACAAATTAAAACTCACCGAGCTGTTGAATTCGCGGCTTGCGACTCTCTCAAAAGGAGAACGTAAGCGTGTGATGCTCGCGCTGGGTTTGCTCACTCCGCAGCCTTTGTTGCTCCTGGACGAACCCTTTGACGGACTCGACTTGCGTCAAACACGTGATGTGATGTCGCTACTGCGCGAAGAACGAGTGGCCGGTAAGACGTTAATGCTCTCCATTCATCAGTTAGTCGATGCCGAAAAGGTCTGTGATCGAGTTGTCCTGCTAAACAACGGCACAACCGTGGCCGAAGGCGATTTCACAAAACTTCGCGTGCAAGCCAATTTGAGTGAGGGCGGGCTGGAGGAGATCTTTCTTGCGCTTACGTAGTTTCTGGCTGCTCCTGACCAAGGACTGCCGTGAACTAGCAGCGTCTCGGGCGTTCTGGTTGATGTTGATTTTCGTGGGCCTCTTGGTCGGCCAGGGATTTACGACCGCTGTCCGGCTCTATTCTGAAATGAGCGGAGGCGGAGATGGACCAGCCGCTTTGCCGCAGGGATTGACACCGCTTGACGGCATCATTGTTCCTACCTGGGGCGCTTACGATTTGGCCGCTACTCTCCTCTTTCCTTTTGTTGCCATACGCTTGGTTTCGGCTGAGAAGGAAAGTGGCGCGCTGAAGCTTCTGCTGCAGTTTCCAGGCTCATTACTGACAAAGCTGGGTGCTAAAGGCCTGGCGCTGCTTCTCGGCTGGTTAGTAGCGTGGCTCCCCGGACTCGCTGCCATTGTTTTGTGGAAGAGTTACGGTGGACACGTGAACGGACCTGAAACCGTCAATCTTTTGTTTGGCCATTTACTTAGGGGAATGTTGGCTGGTGGCTTTGCGGTGGCCGCCGCGTCAATTGCTGAAAGCGCTGCAAGTGCGGCTATCGTTACTCTCGGATTTACAGTTGGCACGTGGGCGCTCGACTTTGTTTCTGCGGGACGAGGAGGACTTCTACAACAGATCGCTGGCTATACTCCAACGGCTGCGCTGCGGACGTTTGAGCACGGATTACTGCAGTCAAATACAGTGGCGGTGATGTTGGTTGTTACCCTGGCTGGATTTGTGCTCGCCGCAATTTGGCTTCATCCCGGCCGCACTGCTCGCGCGCGCGCAGGCTGGACCAGCGTTTTAGTCCTACTCTTGATGGTTTTATCGATTGGAGGCTCGAAACTCAGGACAAGTTGGGATAAGAGCGAGAACCACCGGAACTCTTTCTCCAACGCTGATGAGCAATTACTAAAGACGATTAATTCGCCGTTGAAAATAACGGTTTATCTTTCACCTGAAGATCCTCGCTTGATGGACTACGAACAAAATGTCCTCAGAAAGCTTCGTCGTGTTTTACCAAACTTGCAGGTTGAATACGCGGCAGGAAGTCAAACTGGTTTGTTTGAGAATGCTGCAGATCACTACGGCGAGATCTGGTACGAGATCAATGGTCAGAAATCGATGGACCGGTCCACGATTGAAGAAGTCGTCTTGGATCAAATCTACGCACTCTCAAATATCAACGTGCCAGAGAGACAGCAATCTGACTTTCCGGGGTATCCGTTAAGCGTCCAGCCGGCGCACGCACCAATTCTTTTTTACTTAGCATGGCCACTTTTGGTGGTCGTATTTTGGTGGGTGTTTCGTCATTGAACAGGAGCAGAAAAAGCATGAGAGCACGAGCAATACTTTTTTGTTTGATAGGGGCGCTTTGTTTCAGTTCGCTAGCAATTGTAAGCGCGCAACGAAGTTCTAAACCTAAGGCAATTCGGATCGACTTATCCAAAGAAAAGCCTGGTCGAGAATCGACTAAATTTCTTTCAGTAGTCGGGAACTGGTCCATCGTTGATGATAACGGTACAAAAGTATTAGGCGTTGATGGTCGACAGTGGTTGCGAGGACAGCCAGCCGGTGGATTAGCTCAAAACGCTCGCGCGATTTATGGTTCGAGAAACGAAGAGTTCATCGACAACGTCAAAGCCTTCGCTTACTTCCCATACGCCGTCGCCAAGGACATTGACGATTTTCACGATGGCACCATCAGCATGAGGTTCAAGTTGGTGGCGGGACAACTCGACTCGTGTGCGGGAATTCTCTTCAATTTGAAACCCAGCGGTGACTACTTAACTGTTCGTTTCAACGGTAAAGAGGACAACGTGGTCCTATGGACGTTTCTGAAGGGCAAGCGCAGTTTCGTCAAGAAGGGAACTGAAAATGTGCCCCTGCAGTTCAGTACCTGGCACTCGTTGGAGATCACGGTTCAGGGTACGAGTCTTAAAGCGTCGCTCGATGGCAAGCATTTACTTGACTATACTTTGGCCGAAAACGTAGCTGGTAAGGTTGGCGTTTGGTCAAAGACTGATAGCGTCAGTTACTTCGACCAGTACACCGTAACGAAATAGCTCGGGCTTGCGAAGTTGGAAAACGTTAAAGGCTCCATAACTTATGGAGCCTTTTGTCCGTTCTTAAGGTGATTGAAAACTGCGTTTAGACTGGAGGCACGTCCTCGAACGGCAGGTCAGGTTGGAACCCCTTATCGCGACCAGCCACATACATTCGCATCGCAAACCACAAGATTCCCAGAGCAAGTCCAATCCACATCACTGCCCAGAAGATCGCGGGGATTCCCGTCACGCGATACATGTTCACGGCATCCGTCATCGGGGTCACTGCACTGAAAGGAGCCGACAGGAAGAAAACAGTTTTAAGGTCAAAGAGAGCGTTCAATACGCACTGCACTGCCAGAAAGCTCACAAAGAATGATGCGACCTTCCGACTTGCAAATCGAGCTATTACAAATAGTCCCACCGTCAGGAACAATCCGGCAAAGAGAGTAAATGGAATGCCCGACCATGCGCCTGAAACGAAGAGCGGTTTAAACAGGCCATAGATCATCGTAAGTGCGAATACCACAATCGCCGAACCAAGCAGGACCAGGCGGGCAGCTACAGATTTTCGAATCAAGATCAGCAACAGCGAGCCATACAACATAGAACCCAGATAACCTGCACTGGAAATGAAAACCTGAGAGAACAGTCCGCCTTGTGTTGTATAGGTCTCACCACTTGCATTCGTTGCGACGCTTAGACTCTCAACCGAGTTACCAGTCAAGAGTGCGGCGATCGCATGTCCACCTTCGTGGATGAACGTGACGAAGATTCGGAAGGGGTAAGTAAGGACTTCGGCGTAAGGAATGAACCAAAGCACCACTGAAATGGCAGCTGCAATGAGCAATGTCATTGCCTGTGGACGTGCATCGCGTGAAAGACTGACTCTCATCTTTAACTCTCCCGATAACTGACGGCCTTTGTGATTGCTATTTTAGACTCCGGGCGCAAAAACTTAAAGGTCGCCATGATTAACGCACAAGTCGGGCTGGAGGTTCCAGTCTTCCAGCCGATCCAAACTTTTAGATGCCTTAACTTGAGCTTCTGACATAAGTTCCTGACTTACCGCCAGTTTTAGTCTCGAGCCGGATGTCCGTAATGGTCATGCCCTTTTCGAGGGCTTTACACATATCGTAGATAGTCAGAGCGGCCACGGAAACTGCCGTCAAAGCTTCCATTTCTACACCGGTCTGAGCATTGGTCGAGACCTCGGCCTCCAGGGCCACTCCTGTTTCCTCAATCGCCGCTTTGACATCAATGTGAGTTAAGGGAAGAGGATGGCATAGGGGAATCAGATCTGAGGTCCGTTTCGCGGCCATGATTCCTGCCAATCGGGCTGCCTCGAGAGGGTCACCTTTGGGAGTTCTATGCTGGCGTAGCGCCTCGATCGTTTGGGCTGTCATGACAACGTGTGCTGAAGCGACGGCTCGACGAGCGGTAGTTTGCTTTTCGCCGGTATCGACCATTCTGAGCCGACCTTCACTGTCGACATGCGAGAGTTGCTCCATGAGGGAAGTAGATAACATTTGAGGCACTGGAATCAAGGTTGGAACCCTAATTGAGGAGAGTTATTTTCTCATTGGTCATTTTTCACTTCTCATTTTCATTCAGATCGGCGAAGTCTCGGAAGAAGGTGCGTGATCGTGGTTCTGTATTCATCGCTCAGACCATCAAGACTAGAGTTTTTGTGCAAAGCCGATGACAGCCACCCTGAATTCGGTTTATGCTCTTGTCCAACAAGGGAACTTCCCGGGCAAAGAATTACGTATCCTCGGTCATCTTTCGCAATTCTTAATCTTTTTTCTAGGCTTCATCGTCGGTGTTAAGAAATCCGACAGGTCACGAGCGAACGTAAAATATCTGACCGTTAAAACTGGCCCAGGACGGAGGTCCCCGTGTTTGAGACAGATAAAGAGGTATTGGAGTGGTATGAACGCCAACCCCGGGCGTTGTCAAAGGAATATGTAAACAGCATCAAATGGAATGAGATCAAAAGCCATCCCCTGAACCCTGCGTTCGTTCCGGTACTCATATACATGCGTGACATCGAGTACTTCACTGATATGTACTATCAGGAGCTACGTCGCACACCGACCGGTCGAGATCCAGTCATCAGGAAGTTCATGGACCGTTGGAGCATTGAGGAACTACATCATGGCAACCTCTTGAATCGATTTCTAGAAGAGGCTGGGTTTCCAACCGGCAAGAACTGGCAAGCGGAAGCCACTCGAAAAATACCAAAAGGCTACATTGTCGGAAGCTTCCTGGTTGATCATGCAGTTAGACCATTCGGTCGACACTTTCACGGAGCTCACATGGTCTGGGGAGCTATCAACGAGATCACGGCTATGCAGGCGTACCGTCGACTGTCGGACCTGGCGGGCCATCCAGTCTTAAAGCAACTCCTGATTGGAATCGTTCAGGAAGAATCAATTCACTCGAGCTTCTACTGGAATGTAGCGCGCGTAAAACTGGCTGAAACTAAGTTATCGAGATCTCTGGCACGATTTGTTATTGGTAAGTTCTGGACTCCGGTGGGCCAGGGTGCTAAACCGGAAGACGAAACCAGTTATGTTATGGCCACGCTGTTTCCGGGCAAGGATGGGTTGGAGTTGTTTGATCGGAAGATCGGCGGTCGAATTGAACGCCTTCCTGGATTTTTAGGTTTTAAGGGATTGACTGAAAGGATTGCTCCAATTCTGCAAGAGGGGTAGCACTCCGGGGTGGAGAGGAAGATCAACGCCGAGACTCAGACTCTGAGAGTCTAAGATCAAGGCATGTGGAGGACTTTGACTCGGGACTCAGCCTCGACGGTCTTTGTGTTGGCAGGAATTATGATCAGAGCCGTAGTCATGGCGAATCCGACGAAATCTGATGATCCACCCCACTTCAAGGGAAACGCAACCAACTCGCCATCATCATTGGTTGTGAGCTGTGCAGGCAAGTAACTTTCACGGTCGTGTGAGCCTTTAACAGCGCGTGCAAGGACCGCAGTTTCTTTTTTTAGCGTCACTTCACTTGCTCCCTGCATTTTTAGCAACGCAGGTCTCACAAACAAATTGAATGTTACTGAAACTGAGACCGGATTGCCTGGCAGTCCGAAAAACATTGTGCCATTTGGTAGACGTGCAAACACGGTGGGTTTACCTGGTCTAAGTGCCACCTTTTCGAAGAAAACGTGGGCGCCCAACTGTTGTAACGCGGTCTTCGTAAAATCGTACACGCCCATCGACACGCCGCCCGAAGTGATAATCAAGTGAGAGCTGTTTGCCGCCGCATTGATGCGATCAGTTAATTCGCCGATGAGATCGCTGGCGAGAGGAAGCCGGGTTGGAATACCGCCCGCAAGTTCCGTATAAGCCGCTATCGAATAATTGTTCGAATCGCGAATCTGGTCCATGCCCGGCTTTGCGTCCACTGAAACCAATTCAGTACCGGTCGCCAAGATCGACGCCTGGGGGCGTTCACTGACTGCCACTGTTGCGTATCCAAAAGATGCCAGCACAGCCATCATCGCTGCATTAATAGTAGTGCCTGCTTTTAGAACCGTCTCACCTTTCCTGATCTCGCTGCCACGTTTGACGATCGACTTGCCCAGTTCAACCGATTCAAGAAGTTCTACGACCGTACGGTCCTTTAGTTCGTGAGTGAGTTCTACTTGCTGAACGCTGTCAGCTCCTTGAGGAATGGGTGCCCCGGTCATGATTCTGACTGCCTGGCCGGCGGACATTTCGTTGTGCCAACCCTTACCGGCAATCGATTCACCGACGATTTTCAGGCAGATAGGCGCGGTTGTAACGTCCTCAGCGCGTACCGCATATCCATCCATTTGAGCGCGGTCAAACGGAGGCATATCAAGATCTGCAACTACGTCTTTGGCGAGTACCTTGTGCAGAGCTTGATCGAGCAGGACCTCTTCTACGCGAAGAGGTTGAGTTTCGTCGATGACTATCTGAATTGCTTCGGCGACAGAGATCATTTTTTTCTCAAATTGCGGGCGTAAAAAAACCGAAAGGCCGGTTTTGGACCGGCCTCTCAAGGTTGGCGGAGGCATTCAGCCTCGATTGGTCACCGTCCTCACCCCGGCAACCACATTCACCGTTGTTGGCATTTTATTCAAAAAGGGCCGTGGGTCAAGTGTATAACTGTAAAACTCAACAGCCCGAGCACAAACGGGGTAAATGCAAAAATCCAGACAAGAAGTTAAAAGTAGAATCTTCTCAACGTTATCTACGACCAGGTTTCGTAGAGAAATGGGCAACAATTGAATCCTCGCAAAATCTCGTTCCTGTGTGCATCCGTGATCTGCGTCCCATCTTAGTCTATTTCACCGGGATCAACGCTGGAGCCCCGGCTTCTTTGAGTAGAAACACCAAAAATTTTGCGGGTTTGGTACTACTTGCATTGCGACCTATCACATGCACGTCCTTGGGACCTTCGTAAAACGTCTCACCGGCTGTCAACGTGACGGACTTTCCTCCTTCAACCTGCATGATCACTGTGCCCTCGAGCACGTATATGAATCCATAGGCATTGTGTCGATGGATCGGGTCGGCTCCTCCGGGCGGATACTCCACCGTGATCATCAAGACTTCTTTTCCGGGGATATCCTTGAGCTCTTTTGACATCAACGACGTAACCTTCGGTTCTTGCGCGAGGACCGTGCCCGTCATCAGACATAACAACACCGGCACAAAAAGTTTCTTCATTATCAAACCTTGCCTTTCTCGTCATTTGCCAATTCGGCTTTGTACTTGCGAGACCAGGTACGAGGGCTAAATGTGACAAGAAGCATGCGATTGTCTGTTGGTGATTCTTATGACGGAGAGACGGCTGCGAGTTTACTAGGTCGCATCATCCACATGATCCGTGAAATCCCGTCCGCCGATGCATCTATCGTTGTAAGCCCGACCCTGGCTCCGTCGCGTGAGATGACCACGCAAGGTTGGGAATTAGCTTCAGTTGTGGCGACGGTGACCCCGGTCCAAAAATGTGGGGCCACAGAGGCGATAAATTTCGCGACCCGGGCGCGACCAACAACTGGTGTCCGCGCTGCGCGGACCATGCCGCCGCCATCGGAATACGAGACAACGTCCTCGGCAAAGAGACCTTCGAGTGTTTCCAGATCGCCCTTTTTAGCGGCGGCAATAAAAGCATTGAGCAGACGTGTCCGTTCCAGAGGACTGACTGGCTTTACGCGACCATCTGAAATGTGTTTTCGAGCGCGTGTTACCAGTTGACGGCTGTTTCCCTCAGTCACATGAAGGATTGCAGCAATTTCTTCATAGGGGTAGTCAAAAGCCTCACGCAAAACGTACGCGGCACGCTCTGTCGGTGTGAGCTTTTCAAGGAGCAAAAGGATGGCAAACTCCAGGGCCTCACTTCGTTCAGCGCCCAGCCTGGGATCGGCCGTTGTGTCGACAGGTTCGGGTAGCCATGGTCCAACGTAGGTTTCGCGCCGAGACCGAGCAGATTGGGCGACGTTAATTGCCAATCGTGTTGTAGTTGTTACGAGGAATGCAGGAGCGTTTTGCACGACACTCCGATCCGTAGTCTGCCATCGCATCCATGCGTCCTGGACAATATCTTCGGCTTCAACAGCACTGCCAAGCATTCGATAGGCAATGCCAAACAAGCGAGGGCGCACATCAACAAAAACAGACAGGGCATCATCCGTTCCGCTGGAATTCATTGGTCCATGTTACTACATGAAAATGACTGAGGACTAGCGAGAGGTGACGAACCTGGAGCCGCAGCCTTCTCGGTGAAACAAACAATCAACTTCTTGTTTTTTCTGACGATGTTTTTACGCGAGGACATTTCAGAGGGCAGTAGGCTATCGGGCAAGCGAAACCGGTCAGTACCGAAGCGCGGTAGCGTCGGGTGAGTCTCAAAATGCTGACAGCTGCTTGATCATCGAGACTCACCCGACGCTATGCAACCTTGGTGTCCTTAGTGTTTTTGTGGTAAGGCAAAGCCTAAGAGAAACCATCACCACGGAGCACCGAGGACAGGAAGTTTGCACGGAGCAAATCGGACGAAAAGTTGGCCAGAATGAAGAGATCTCAATTGGATCTGAATTCAGTCCGGAACTTGGACCATCACGAGATTAGGACTCGTGATTTTGACGTGCACGAAAATCCGCCGCGAGAAAATCGTTGATCTCTGGATAAGGGATGAGATCGGCTAGTCCCGCAAAACTCCCACTTGATTGAAGTGTTTTGCTGCTTGCACGAAGCCGGTCCATCCAGCCAAGGCAAGAGCACCGCAAACACTGATCCGTCGAACTCCAAAGGCGGCAATATCAGAAACGCTCATTCCGATTGCGTTCACCACTAAAAGATTGA
>Ga0068853_100003060_pt1 | contig 12771 bp, 10 predicted proteins | sample KBSCornC32_FD_65655 | JGI IMG/M metagenome (GOLD analysis project Ga0068853, IMG submission 65655) | Corn rhizosphere microbial communities from Kellogg Biological Station, Michigan, USA - KBS Corn C3-2 | ecosystem: Host-associated > Plants > Roots > Rhizosphere > Soil ... | reverse complement strand
GTAGCTGTGCCCGGTGACCCAGCCGACATCGGCGGTGCACCAGTAGACGTCGTCCTCGCGCAGGTCGAACACGCATTCGTGCGTGAAGCTCGCATAGACGAGATAGCCGGCGGTCGTGTGCAGCACGCCCTTCGGCTTGCCGGTCGAGCCGGAGGTGTACAGGATGAAGAGCGGATCCTCCGCGTTCATCGCGACCGGCGCGTGCACCGTGGACTGGCCTTCCATCAGGGCGTGCCACCAGCGGTCGCGCGGCGGCTGCATCGCGATGGCGCCGCCGGTGTGCTTGACCACGAGCACGGTCTCGACGCTGTTGGTGCCGGGCCGCTGCAGCGCCTCGTCGACGTTGATCTTCAACGCGACTTTCTTGCCGCCGCGCAGGCCCTCGTCGGCGGTGATCACGAGCTTGCACTGCGAGTCGGCGATGCGGCCGGCCAGCGAATCCGGCGAGAAGCCGCCGAACACGACGGTGTGGATCGCGCCGATGCGCGCGCACGCGAGCATCGCGACCGCAGCTTCCGGAATCATCGGCAGGTAGATTGCGACGCGATCGCCCTTGCCGACGCCGAGATGAGTGAGGAGGTTGGCCGCCTTGCAGACTTCGGCATGCAGTTCGCGATAGCTGATGCGGCGCGAGGTGCCCGGATCGTCGCCTTCCCAGATGATCGCGGTCTTGTCGCCGCGCGCGCCGAGATGGCGATCGAGGCAGTTCGCCGCAAGATTGAGCTCGCCGTCCTCGTACCAGCGGATGCGGAAGTCCTTGGCGTCGAACGAAACGTCCTTGACCTTCGAATAGGGCTTGATCCATTCGAGGCGCCGGCCGACGCCGCCCCAGAACGCCTCGCCGTCGCGGACGGACTCGGCGTAGTCGCGTTCGTAGGCGGCCTTGTCGACGCGCGCCTGCGCGGCGAAGTCGGCGGAGACGGGATGCAGGGTCGACATGATTCCTCCTTGCGCAACCTCTCTTGCAGACGCGCAGTGTGCCACGCACGTGGCTGGCGCGGCCGCCTTTTCGACGTTGGTCGGGCATACGACCAAGGTTGAATAGGCGGCATCCGCGCGCGCGCGCAAGCTCCGGTCGAATGTCCGGACGCCGCCACGACCGCGGCTCGGCTCACGGCAATCCAAACGGGGAGAACGGTATGGCGAGCGTTGCGTCCACAGCAGGCCCGGCAGGCAGCGGGCTGACCACGAACCACCGGCGCGTGATCATCGCGTCGAGCGTGGGCACGGTGTTCGAGTGGTACGACTTCTACCTGTACGGCTCGCTCGCGGCGATCATCGCCAAGCAGTTCTTCTCCGGCCTCAATCCGACCAGCGGCTTCATCTTCGCCTTGCTCGCGTTCGCGGCGGGCTTCGCGGTGCGGCCGTTCGGCGCGATCATCTTCGGCCGCCTCGGCGACATGATCGGCCGCAAATACACGTTCCTGATCACGATCGTGATCATGGGCTTTTCCACCTTCCTGGTCGGCGTGCTGCCGACCTATGCCTCGATCGGCGTCGCCGCGCCCATTGCGCTGATTGCGCTGCGACTGCTGCAGGGCCTCGCGCTCGGCGGCGAGTACGGCGGCGCGGCGACCTACGTCGCCGAGCATGCGCCGCCCGGCAAGCGCGGCTTCTACACCAGCTTCATCCAGATCACGGCGACGTTCGGCCTGTTCCTCTCGCTGATCGTCATCCTGCTGTGCCGCAAGACGCTCGGCGCCGATTTCGACACCTGGGGCTGGCGCATCCCGTTCCTGATCTCGGCCGTGCTGCTCGCCATTTCGGTCTACATCCGCCTGCAGCTCAACGAGTCGCCGCTGTTCCAGCAGATGAAAGCCGAGGGCAAGGGCTCCAAGGCACCGCTGACCGAGGCGTTCGCCAACTGGAGCAACGGCAAGATCGTCCTGCTCGCCCTGTTCGGCGCGACCGCCGGACAGGCGGTCGTGTGGTACTGCGGCCAGTTCTACAGCTTGTTCTACCTGACCCAGACGCTGAAGATCGACGCGTTCACCGCGAACCTGCTGATCGCCGCCGCGCTGCTCATCGCGACGCCGTTCTTCGTCGTGTTCGGCGCGTTGTCCGACCGCATCGGGCGCAAGCCGATCATCATGGCCGGCTGCCTGCTCGCGGTGTTCACGTATTTCCCGATCTTCAAGGCGATCACGCACTACGGCAACCCCGCGATCGAGACGGCCAGTGCGACGAACCCGGTCGTGGTCACGGCCGATCCGGCCACCTGCAGCTTCCAGTTCGATCCGGTCGGCAAGAAGACGTTCACCAGCTCCTGCGACGTCGCCAAGAGCGTGCTCGCGAAGGGCGGCGTGCCCTATTCCAACCAGGCGGCGGCAGCCGGCACGGTCGCTTCGGTGAAGATCGGCACCACCGAGGTGACGTCGTTCGAAGGCGCGGGCCTCGAAGCCGCTGCCTTCAAGTCGCAGTCGGACGCGTTCGGCACCAAGCTGAAGGCCGCGCTGACCGCCGGCGGCTATCCGGAGAAAGCCAATCCCGACCAGATCAACACGCCGATGCTGATCGTGCTGCTGACGATCCTGGTGCTGTACGTGACGATGGTCTACGGCCCGATCGCGGCATGGCTGGTCGAACTGTTCCCGACCCGCATCCGCTACACCTCGATGAGCCTGCCGTATCACATCGGCAACGGCTGGTTCGGCGGCTTCCTGCCGACGACCGCGTTCGCGATGGTCGCGCTGACCGGCAACATCTACTACGGGTTGTGGTATCCGGTCGTGATCGCCGCGATGACCTTCGTCATCGGCACGTTCTTCCTGCGCGAGACCAAGGACGTCGACATCTCCAAATAGCGGTGCGCACAACCACGCGCAAAAGAAGAGGGGCCGGATCGAAATCCGGCCCCTCGCACCGTGCAGGTCACATGCCGCCGAACCGCTAGGCGCGTTTGAACAGGCCGATCAGGAACAGCAGGATGATTGCGCCGATCAGCGCATTGATGATGGCCGCGATGTAGCCGCCACCGATGGCGAGGCCGACCTGCGGCAACAGCCAGCCGGCGATGAACGCACCGATGATGCCGACGACGATATTGCCGACCAGGCCGAAGCCATGTCCCTTGACGATCTGGCCCGCGAGCCAGCCGGCAATGGCGCCGACAATAAGGAAGATCAACAGCGATTCGATTCCCACATCCCACCTCCCGTCATGATGTCGCGCGATGCGACGCCAGGATTGTGCAGCAGTTGGGTAGCGGGCGCATGATGCGGCGCGGCGCGATTCGACGCGCCCGGCGGAAGAGTCGGCAATTCGCAAGGCACCGCGCTGCGTGGCGTGGCACCGCAGGCGGGTCTCAGCTCTGCCGGTTGCCTTCTTCGGTGCGAATCGTGGCGGGAGCGACCGGCGCGGCGGGGACGACGGGCCGCGCAGGTGCAGGCGCCGCCGCGCGCTTCCGGCGCAGCGCGGCAAGGTCTTCGACCGCCGCCATCGACGCTTCCGGCCGGGCATTGGCCGCAATGCGGTCGGCGGCCAGCGCGAACACGAAGCCGATCACCCCGATCAACGTCAGCAGCAGGCCGATTCCCAGCAGGCCCGGCGTCTTCGCGCCGAACGTGAGCACGAGGCCGAGCAAGGTCACAACGAGCATGATCCAGCGGGTCATGGCGAATCTTCGAACGACAGCGCGGCGGGACTGCCACGCTAGCAGAAACGCGGCCGCTTGTTGATGGCCGCCCATCGGCGCAACGGTGCCGGCGGCGACAACGCTTTATTAAGAACGAAGGGACTAGGATAGGCGGGCAGAGGGGGAGAGATCATGGACTCGCTATCGCAACTTGCGCTGGCCGGGGGGCTCGCTTGGGCGAGCGGCATACGCCTTTATGCGACCGTACTGATCGTCGGGCTGCTCGGTCGCTGCGGCTACCTGCATCTGCCCGACCAGCTTCTGGTGCTGCAGCATTCGTGGGTACTGATCGCCGCCGGCGTGATGACGGTCGGCGAGTTCCTGGCCGACAAATTGCCCGGCTTCGATTCGGTGTGGGATGCGCTGCACACGTTCATCCGCATCCCGGCCGGCGCTTTTCTCGCCTGGGGTGCCATGGGCGATGCGACACCGGCGGCGCAAATGGCCGCGGCGCTCGTCGGCGGCATGATCACCAGCGGCACGCATCTGGCCAAGAGCGGAGGACGTGCGGCGATCAACACGTCGCCGGAGCCTTTCACGAACTGGACGGCGAGCGCCGGCGAGGACGGCCTCGTGCTCGGCGGGCTGTTCCTCGCGATCCAGCATCCGGCCGTCTTCCTGGTCGCGCTCGCCCTGTTCCTTGCCGCCGTGATCTGGCTGCTGCCCAAGCTGTTCCGTTTTCTCGGCCGCCTGTTCGGCTGGCTCGCCGGCAACGGCAAGGCGCCGGCGCCTTCGCTGCCGCTGCCGCGCGGCTAGGACCGCCTGCGTTCGGCTGCGGGCTCAGGCGTGGATGGCCTGGGCCGCGACCACGACGCCGTCCGCATCGGCATACAGCCACGCGCCGGGCGCGAAGCGCACGCCGGCGAACTCCACGACGCGATCGGCATGACCGAGGTGCAAGCCGCGTTCGCTCTTGCGCGGGTGCACGGCCAACGCCTTGATGCCGATCGGCTGCGACGCCAGCTCGGCGCTGTCGCGCACGCATCCGTGCACGAGCAGGCCGGCCCAGCCGTTCGCGAGCGCGAGGCTGCCGAGATTGCCGCCGACCAGCGCGCACCGCAGCGAACCGCCGCCGTCGACCACGAGTACGCGACCGCGGCCGGGCAGCTCCAGCGTGGTGCGCACGAGCGCGTTGTCCTCGAACACCTTCAACGTCGCGATCGATCCGTGAAACGCGGCGCCGCCGCCGAAGTCGCGGAAGACCGGCGCACAGACCTGCACGTCGGGGTGGGCGTCGCACAGATCGGCGGTCGCGAACATCGGTGTCGGTTCCTCGGATGGAAGGCGCCGAGCGCCGGCCATCCGCGCCGGCGGCTCGTGCCCGATGGCGTGCTCAGCCGGCGTCGAATCCGTCGACGAAAATCCGGTCGCCGTCCGAGAACGCGTCGTCGAACGTCCAACGGAGGATATCGTGGTTTTCGCAGGAACTGCCCGTCGCGGCCGTGAATCCTGCGAACAGCGACGTGCTGGCGAGCGAACGCTCTCGCGCCGGGTGCATCAGCGTTCGGAGTGTCCCGCTTCCCAATAGTCGCGCCGCGTGAACAGGCCCGGTCGTACCAGGTCGATGAAAGCGCGCGCCTCGCTGCTCAGGTATTTGCCCTTGCGCACGACCACTCCGTAGCTGCGTTGCGGAAAGTACGCGCTCATGTTGCGCACGGCCAGGCGGTGGCGGTCGTCTTCGCCGATGCAGATGCCGGTCACGATCGAGATGCCGAGGCCGAGCGCGACGTAGTGCTTGATGACCTCCCAGCCGCCGACCTCGATCGCGACGCGATAAGGCACCTTGCGCTGCTGGAAGATCAGGTCGACCAGCCGGTAGGTCGTCAGCCGCTGCGGCGGCAGAATCAATCCGTACGGCGAAAGATCCTCCAGGCGCACCTCGCGCAGCTGCGCCAGGGCGTGATCGGTCGGCGTGATCAGCATCGGATCGTAGGACTGCACGGCTTCGTAGCTGAGATCGTTGGGCACGTCGAGCATCGAGCCGATCGCGAAATCGACCTGGTCCGAGCGCAGCAACGCGAGGCCGTCCCTGCCGGTGACGTTGTGCAGCTGCAGCTTCACGCTCGGATGACGCTCGCGGAAGGCGGCGACGAACTCCGGCAGCAGGTACTGGATGGTCGAGGTGCCGGCCGCGATATGCAGCTCGCCGCCGGCAAGTCCCGCGCGCAGCGCACGAAACTGCTGGTCGAGGTTCTCCAGTCCGTCGACCAGCGGCAATGCGATCTCGTACAGCGCCTGGCCTTCGCGCGTCAGCACGACGCGGCGGCGGCGGCGCTCGATCAGGCGCGCGCCGAGTTCCTCTTCCAGCGCGCGCAGCTGCAGGCTGACCGACGGCTGCGACAGGAACAGCGCCTCGGCCGCGCGCGACAGCGTGCCGAGCTTGGCGATCGTGCAGAACGCGCGCAGCTGCTTGAGCCGACTGCCCTTGTAGTAGAACCGCGCCGCCGGGGGGGCCGCCTCCGCGGCCGAACCCTTGGAGCCCGTCGCCGGCGGTGGTTTTCGTCGCTTGTTCAGCATGTGGAGCGCACTCTCGGACGTGTTTCGACGTATGGAATCAATGAGCTACAGATACATTAACAATGATAATGCAATTCATTGAAACATCTGTTTTGTCAAATTACTCCTTTCACCCTAGGCTTGCTGCATAGCATCAAGGATTGTCCATGAGTGCTTCACCGATCCCCCAGACGTCGCCCCTGCAGATACTTGCGCACGGCAAAGGCACCCACGCGGGCGTGTTGGGCGAGCCGTCGCTGGCGTTCCTCGCCGACCTGCATCGGCGTTTCGACGCCCGCCGGCGCGAACTGCTGAAAGCGCGGGTCGAGCGCCGCGCGCGCTTCGACGCGGGCCAGCTGCCGGATTTCCTGGCCGAGACGAAGGCGATCCGCGACGGCGACTGGAAGGTTGCCGCGATTCCCTCGGCGCTGGCCGACCGCCGCGTCGAGATCACCGGACCCGTCGACCGCAAGATGATCATCAACGCGCTGAATTCGGGCGCGAAGGTGTTCATGGCGGACTTCGAGGATTCGACCTCGCCGACCTTCGATGCCCTGATGGAAGGCCAGGCGAACCTGCGCGACGCGGTCGCCGGCAAGATCGACTACACCTCGCCCGAGGGCAAGCACTATGCGGTGAAACCGAACCCCGCCGTGCTGATCGTGCGCCCGCGCGGCTGGCACTTGCCGGAGAAGCATCTCGTACTCGACGGCGAGCCGCTGTCCGGTTCGCTGGTCGACTTCGGCCTGTTCGCTTTCCACAATGCAAAAGCGCTGCAGGCCGCCGGGCGCGGTCCGTATTTCTATCTGCCGAAGATGGAGAGCCACCGCGAAGCGGCGTTGTGGAACGATGTGATGGATCACGCCGAGCACGTGCTCGGCCTGCCGCCCGGCGCGATCAAGGTGACCGTCCTGATCGAAACCCTGCCGGCGGTGTTCGAGATGGACGAGATCCTGCATGCGCTGCGCTCGCGCATCACCGGACTCAATTGCGGCCGCTGGGACTACATCTTTTCCTACATCAAGACGCTGCGCGCGCATCCGGACCGCGTGCTGCCCGAACGCGGCCAGGTCGGCATGACCGTGCCGTTCCTGAAGCACTACTCGGAACTGTTGATCAAGACCTGCCATCGCCGCGGCGCATTCGCGATGGGCGGCATGGCGGCGCAGATTCCGATCAACAACGACCCCGCCGCGAATGAAGCGGCGATGGCCAAGGTGCGTGCGGACAAGCTGCGCGAGGTCAAGGCCGGCCACGACGGCACGTGGGTCGCGCACCCGGCGCTGGTGCCGATCGCGCAGGCGATCTTCGACCAATACATGCCGGCGCCGAATCAGCTCGAGGTCGCGCGCGCCGACATCGCCGCCGACCGCGACGCATTGCTCGCGCCGAGCCAAGGCACGATCACGCGTGCGGGATTCGCCGGCAACGTCGAAGTGTGCCTGCGCTACCTCGCCGCGTGGATCGACGGCCTCGGCTGCGTGCCGATCCATCACCTGATGGAAGACGCCGCGACCGCCGAGATTTCGCGCGCGCAGCTGTGGCAATGGCTGCATCGCGGCGGCCTGACGTTCGACGATGGCGGCGCGATCGATTTCGCTGCGTTCGAAACCGCGCTCGACCAGGCGCGCACGGCGCTGGCCGCGACCCCGATGCCGGGCCAGGCGAAGGTCGATGCTGCCGCCGACCTGCTCGGCGAACTGACCCGCGCCGGCACGCTTGCCGATTTCCTGACCCTGGCCGCCTACCCGCAGCTGCCGTGAGCAGCCCGGCGCGGCGTTTCCCACAACCAACTTCTACCCGCAAACGAGGCACCTCCATGAAACCCACGCTGCCCACGGCCGAACAGATCAAGCTGGACTGGAGCAACAACGCGCGCTGGACCGGCATCACGCGCAACTACACGGCCGAGGACGTCGTACGCCTGCGCGGCACGGTGCACGTCGAGCATTCGCTCGCGCGTCTCGGTGCGGAAAAACTGTGGGCCTCGCTGCACAAGGAGCCGTTCGTCAACGCGCTCGGCGCACTGACCGGCAACCAGGCGATGCAGCAGGTTAAGGCCGGCCTCAAGGCGATCTATCTCAGCGGCTGGCAGGTCGCGGCCGACGCCAACCTCGCCGGCCAGATGTATCCGGACCAGTCCCTCTATCCGGCCGACTCCGTTCCGGCCGTGGTCAAGCGCATCAACAACGCGCTGCTGCGCGCCGACCAGCTCAACCACGCCGAGGGCGACGACAGCATCGACTTCATGCAGCCGATCGTCGCCGATGCCGAAGCCGGTTTCGGCGGCGTGCTGAACGCGTTCGAGTTGATGAAGGCGATGATCGAAGCGGGCGCCGCCGGCGTGCATTTCGAGGACCAGCTCGCCAGCGTGAAGAAGTGTGGCCACATGGGCGGCAAGGTGCTGGTGCCGACACGCGAAGCGGTCGAGAAGCTCAACGCTGCGCGCCTGGCCGCGGACGTGCTCGGCGTACCGACGCTGATCGTCGCGCGCACCGACGCCGAAGCGGCGGACCTGTTGACCAGCGATGTCGACGCGAACGACAAGCCGTTCACGACCGGGGAGCGCACCGTCGAAGGCTTCTACAAGACGCGCAACGGCCTGGACCAGGCGATCAGCCGAGGCCTTGCCTATGCGCCGTACGCGGACCTCGTTTGGTGCGAAACCGGCAAGCCGGATCTGGCGTTCGCGCGCAAGTTCGCCGAAGCGATCCACGCCAAGTTCCCGGGCAAGCTGCTCGCCTACAACTGCAGCCCGAGCTTCAACTGGAAGAAGAACCTCGACGACGCCACGATCGCCAAGTTCCAGAAGGAACTGGCCGGCTACGGCTACAAGTTCCAGTTCATCACGCTGGCCGGCTTCCATGCGCTGAACTATTCGATGTTCAACCTCGCCTACGGCTATGCGCGCAGCCAGATGAGCGCGTTCGTCGAACTGCAGGAAGCCGAGTTCGCGGCGGCCGAGCGCGGCTTCACGGCGGTCAAGCACCAGCGCGAAGTCGGCACCGGCTACTTCGATGCGGTCACCCAGGCGATCCAGCAGGGCCAGTCGTCGACGACGGCGCTGAAAGGCTCGACCGAGGAAGAGCAGTTCCACGGCGACAAGAAATCCCAGGCGGCCTGATCGTCCGTGCGCTGAGGGCACCCCGCGACGGCGGGCGTGCCCTCGCCGGTGAGGTGGGCGGCGATCGCGGGTGCGCAGCCCACCGGCATCGGAACAGGCCTGAGGGAGAGGTCGTGAGCCGGCGGCCAGGGGTCGCTGCCGGGTTCAACTGCTCCGATGCCGGCGCTGCTGGGGGCTGCCACATGCGGCATAGCGCCCCAGGACGGCTCGGTGCGCACAGCGTTGCGTGGGGCCGAACCGCAGTTGCAGCATAAAGATTGGCGTGTCCCGTTTACCGCCGTTACCGCACGGCGTGGCGCGAAAAACGCTCGGCCTGCGGCACTGGGCCGGCGAGGAGGACGGTGGCGGCGGCGCGGCATCGGGATCGGGCCGTCCGAGCAAGCCGTCCAAACGCCCCGTAGCCCATGGGCGTTTGCACCCAGGCAGCCCTCGGGGCATGAGTGCGACGGCCATATGAGTTACTATCAAAGGTCTAACCGGGCAGTGGGGGATCACGTGTCCAGCGTCAAGGCAGAGCCGGCCGACAGGATTGCAGAACCCGTGGCGTCCTCGCGCGCGGCGTTGCTGCCGCGTCAGCTCTCCGACGCCGAATGCGTGCTTTTCGCGCAGGCCGGACAACGCCGCGACGTGAAGCCCGGCGAGATCATCTTCCGCCGCGGCGAACTCGGCCGCAGCATGTTCATCGTCGAATCCGGTCAGGTCCAGCTCGAGTTCGGCGACGGACTGCCCGACAAGCTGATCGGCCCGCGCGAATTCTTCGGCGAACTGGTGCTGTTCATCGGCAGCCATACGCGCGTCGCCAACGCGGCGGCGCTCGCGCCGACGACCTTGCGCATCGTCGAGAACGACGTCTTCGAAGACCTCATCGAAACCGAGCCGCGTCTGCTCGCGCAGTTCATGCGCCGCTCGTTCTCGTACCTGGTCGCCAGCGAACAGCAGCTGATCCAGAGCCTCAAGCGCCGCAACGAAGACTTGATGGTCACGCTCGATTCGCTGCGGCAGACGCGCACGCAGCTGTCCACCGCGCAGCGTCTGGTGCAGACCGACGAACTCACCGGCCTGTGCAATCGTCGCGGCCTCTACATGTATCTGGAACGCCTGGCCGAGCAGCGCCTGCCCGGGACGGTGCTCGGCCTGCTGCTGGTCGACCTCGACCGCTTCAAGCAGATCAACGACCAGTGCGGCCACCTCGTCGGTGATCAGGTGCTGCGGGCGATCGCCGAAGAAGTGCAGAACGCCGCCTCGTCGAGCGATCTGCCGTGCCGTCTCGGCGGCGACGAATTCGCCTTGCTGATGCAGGTCACCGGCGAGGAAGAGTTGCGCGCCCGCGCCACGCAGATCATCGCTGCGGTGCATTCGCTGCGCTTCCCCGGCTGCAACGACGGCCTCGTCATCACCGTCAGCATCGGTGGCGCGCAATGCACCGACGGCTCGGATTGGGCGATCTGGTACAGCGACGCCGACGCCTCGCTGTACGAAGCCAAGGGTCGCGGCGGCGACGGCTTCGACATCAAGCACGGGACAGGCGCCTAACCTTCCTGGGGGACCGCGGCGCTTCGCGCTGGCACACGCCTTGCAGATGGATGTCAGGGTCCGGGGCATTTGGGCGTAAATGTGAAGATCCGGGCCGCCGCGGAGCTTGCGGCGTGGACTTGTGAGACGATGGGCGGCGACAAACGCCGGCGTACGGACGAGCGGTCGGGTCATGAACGCACTCACACAATCGGCTATGCCTGCGTCGACAGCGGCCACCGTGCCGCTGCTGCGCACGCTCGTGCTGTGCGACCTCGTCGATTCCACCGCCCTGGTGGAACGCCTCGGCGACCAGCGCGCGGCCGAACTGATCCGCAAGCACGATCGCGTCGTGCGCGCGCTGCTGCCGATGCGCGGCGGTCGCGAGATCGACAAGACCGACGGCTTCCTCGCGATGTTCGACCGCCCGATCCAGGCGGTCGCGTTCGCGCTCGACTACCAGCGCGGCCTGCGCGAACTCAACGCGAATGAGAAGACCTCGCTCGGCGCACGCGTCGGCATCCATGTCGGCGACGTGGTGACCTGGGACAACACGCCCGACGACATCGCCAAGGGCGCCAAGCTCACCGAGGTCGAAGGCCTCGTCAAACCGATCACCTCGCGCCTGATGCAGCTCGCGCTGCCGGGCCAGATCCTGCTTTCCGGCGTCGCCTTTTCGCTCGCGCACCGTGCGCAAGGCGAGCTCGGCGAGCGTCTCTCGACGGTGCGCTGGCGCACACACGGGCGCTACCGTTTCAAGGGCATTCCCGATCCGATCCCGGTCTTCGAAGTCGGCGAGGAAGGCCACGCGCCGCTGAAGCCGCCGCCGTGGTCGGGCAAGGCGCACCGCGAAGTGCCGTTCTGGCGCCGCCCCGCGACCGTCGTCGTCGAAGGCGCCCTGGTGCTCGCGCTGGTCGCGATTCCGCTCTGGTACGTCTTCAAGCCGGCACCGGCGATCGCGTTCGCCAATCGCGATTGGGTGGTGGTGGGGGATCTGAAGAATCTGACGGGGCAGGCGAGCTTCGACGAATCGCTCGAAACCGCGTTCCGCATCGGTCTCGAACAGTCGCGCTACGTCAACGTGCTGTCGGACCTGAAGACGCGCGAGACGGTCAAGTTGATGCAGCGCGATCCGGAGCAGACCCAGATCGATCGTGCAGTCGGCTCCGAAGTCGCGATCCGAGACGGCGCGCGCGCGTTGATCCTGCCGACCGTCGCCGAAATCGGCGGCCGAGTACGCGTGACCGCCGAAGTGATCGACCCGCAGACGCAGACGACGGTGTACTCCGAGTCCGCCGACGGCGTCGGCGAAGGTTCGGTGCTGCCGTCGCTCGACAAGGTCAACCAGCAGCTGCGCGTTCGGTTGGGCGAGGCGCTGGCGACGGTGTCGAACGAGTCGCAGCCCTTGGATCGCGCAGCCACGAAAAACCTCGATGCGTTGCGTGCATACACGCTGGGGCGGCGTGCCGGCGCCAACGGAAACTTCAAGGAATCGTTGGGGTACTACCAGCGCGCTTTGCAGCTCGATCCCGATTTCGCGCTGGCCCACATGGAACTGGCACGCGAATTCGACGACGCCGGCCAAACGACCGAGGCGGCGCGGGAATTGGCATCTGCCGCCGCGATGCACGATCGCCTCGCCCCGCGCGATCGCTATTACGTGGAAGCTCTGCAGGCAAACCTGGGGCCGCCCGTGCTCGCGCAGGAAAAATGGAAGCAGCTGACGGCTCTATATCCGGATTTCTTTTCGGCGCACGGCGCCTACGCCTACAGCCTGTGGCAGCAGGCCAACGACTATGCCGCGGCACTCGTTGCGATCCGGCCTTCTACCGTCGCGAAAAATCCATACAACGCGGCAAGCCGCCACCTGCTGGCGGTCCTGCTGCTCGGCAGCGAGCGGTATGACGAGGCGTTGCAGGAGTTCGCCCAGCTATCGGGCGTTACGGTGACGCAATTCAAGGCAGCCGCGTATGCGAGCAAGCGCGACTACGGCAAAGCCGATTCC
>Ga0068853_100003056_pt1 | contig 12778 bp, 11 predicted proteins | sample KBSCornC32_FD_65655 | JGI IMG/M metagenome (GOLD analysis project Ga0068853, IMG submission 65655) | Corn rhizosphere microbial communities from Kellogg Biological Station, Michigan, USA - KBS Corn C3-2 | ecosystem: Host-associated > Plants > Roots > Rhizosphere > Soil ... | reverse complement strand
GGGGACGTCCGGCGGAGATCTCGTCGTGGGACCGGGTGAGCGCGTGGCGTTCACGCACGTCGTGAAGGCGCTCGAGGATGTGGAGCTCGGTCCGGGGTTCTTCATCAACCGCGGCGAGAAGACTGTGGTGGACACCACGTACGCACGCATGCGCGGCCATCCGCTGCGCATGAGAGCGGGCGACACCGTGAAGATCGATTGGAGTCTCGCGTTCAATCTGCCGGCCGGTGTGTACGAGGTGGGCTACCATCTCGGAAACATCGCGGGCGGCTACCACGAATATCAGAGCCGGGCCTGCATCGTCACGGTGGGCGACGACCCGCGCGTCAAGGGCGATTCCTTCGTCGCGCTGCGCCTCGACGCGCATCGCATCGAGAATCCGTCGCTGCAGGTGACCGCGTCGCGGGCGGGCGTGCTCCCCTGAGCGCGACTACGGCCGCTCCTGTGCGGCTCGCCGCCCGCCGAGCGATGCTCGCCGAAGACGGGAGAGCTCGTGCAGCAGCGGGCGCGCGCGAACGGGAATGCGCGATCTGATCGTCCACCTGCGGTAGACATCCTGCGGGGCATCGGGCACGAGCACGGACAACTTCAGCAGCTGCTTCAGCCACTCGTTTCTGCCCTCGTCCCACGCCCATTGGAGATCGTTCGCCCAGATGATGCGGAAGAGCTCCGCGAGCTCTTCGTAGCGCGCGATGTCCCCGTCCGCCTCGAGCTGCTCCAGCACGATGCGGCGAAATCTGTATCGCGCGTGCCATTGCCTTTCCTGTGACGCGCTGAGCTGTTCCGTGTGCCAGCGCCAGTTCGCGGTCACCTCGTACGTGCAGACGAACGGGTAGAAGCGCGCCAGCTGCATCCACAGAAAGAAATCCGACGAGTAGCGCTCGTTCTCCGCCCATCCTCCAACTCTGAGCAGCGCGTCTCGCCTGATGATGGTCGAGGTCGGCACCGAGAGCCAATCGAAGAACGCCCTGCGGAAGACGTTCGATGGCGGCCCTTCCGGAATTCTTCCCACCCACACTCCGGATCTGGAGCCGACCAGCCGCACCGCGGAGCTCGCCGCGGCAGCCTCCGGATATCGGTCGAGCAGGCCGGCGACGACGGCGATGTGATTCGGCTCCCAGAAATCGTCGGAGTCCAGCCACGCGATGGCATCGCCTCCGGCCGCATGGATGCCGGCGTTTCTCGCGGTGGAGCAACCCTGGTTCCTCTCGAGGCGCACGACGCGCGCACCGGCGCGGCGTGCGACCTCGGCCGTGTCGTCGGTGGACGCGTCATCGACGACGATGATCTCGCGCGGCGCGCGCGTCTGCGCGCGCGCGGATGCGACCGCCTGCTCGATCGTGGATGCGCGGTTGAACGCTGGGATGACGACGGATACGCTGGTCACACTGAAACCTTTACACCCGACTCGTACGACTGAGCGCGTGCAAGGAACATACGCTCGGCTCGATCGCGTTTGTTCCACTCGGCGGAATACTTTCTGCTTGCGCTGGCGTAGCTTCGAAAAAGATGTTGCTTCAATTGCGGTAGATGCGATGCGGTCAGAGCCGGACGTCACAGTAGTGATTTGCACGTACAATCGCGGTCCCCTTCTTCGAATCGCCCTCCAACACGTGGCTGCGCAGGAGCTCGGTGACCTGCAGTACGAAGTGTGGATCATCAACAATAACTCGAGCGATGATACCCAGCAGGTCATCGATGAGTTCATAGCGGGCCGCGAGAACTGGCACACCTTCTTCGAGTCGAGGCAAGGGCTCTCGTACGCGCGAAACAGCGGGATCGAGCGGGCGCGCGCGCCGATCGTCGCCTTCACCGACGATGACATCGCGGTTCGCCCCGGCTGGATCGCGCAGATCGTGCGCACGCTGCGCGAGCATCCGGAAGTCGACTACATCGGGGGAAAGGTGCTTCCGCGCTGGCACTCCCCGCCGCCGAAGTGGTTGAGTCGCCTCAACTGGACTCCTCTCGCGATGACCGACCACGGCGACGAATCGTTCTACGTGTCGATCACGCGACCGTGGTGCCTCGTTGGCGCCAATCTCGCCGTTCGCGCGTCGGCGCTGCTCTGGGCTGGAGGATTCAACCCCGACTTCCAGCGAGTGAAGGACAACATCGGCTCGACGGAAGATCACGAGTTTCAGTTTCGCCTCTGGCGGGACGGCAGGCTCGGCATGTACGCGCCGAACGTCGTGGTCGAGGCCGAGGTGCAGGCGGACCGCTATCGCAAGAGCTATCATCGCAAGTGGCACGCGGGACACGCGCGCTACTGCGCCAGAATGGGGACGGAAGCCATCACCGATGACATGCCGGAGCTCTTCGGAATGCCGGCGTGCTATCTGCGACTCATCGCAATGCACGGTGCCGGATGGATCACGTCGACCGCGCGAGGGCGTTCAGATCGCGCGTTCGTTCACGAGAACAAGATTCGTTTCCTCATCAACTACGTTCGTCAGTACCACATCGACCGGCAGACGAACGGAATGCGACACAAGTTGACGCGTACGGCGCAGGGCGTGCGCGAGCTCGTGCGACGCAAGCTCTCGTCCGGGCATCCGGCTATGTGAACTGCGCGGGAAAGACCTTCGTGCGCACGGCGAGACCGAGCGCATGCGCACGCCGGGGCAGGGGAACGGAGGTACTCGAGAGGACGCTCGAGATCTTCTCCTCGGGCCGCATGCGCAGCATCTCGAGTACGGCTTCGCGGCCATCCATGTTGGGCTCGCGCATCTGGCGATAGCGTGCGAGCGCCGACCCGACCTCTTCCGGCGTTCGCGCCTGCCAGCATCCCTCCAGCGGCCATGAATAGATCGCGTACAGGCCGCGAAGCAGCGCTTCCATGAGCATGCGCGGCAGTCCGTCGTGTGCGGTCATGCGAAGGACGCAGCCTGCGCGATTGTACTGGGCGCGCATGTCGGTCACCCAGCCGAGGCTCTCCACGTTCGGATAGAGCGCGAGCGCATGGGTGTGGTCGGCTACCACGATGAACTCGAGGTCCGGGTTCGATGCGATCACGCGCTCGACGAGATCGATGCGATAGAATTCCTTCCGGCCGCCCGGCATGTAGATCATGATCGGCCGCACCTGCTTTCCCCAGCGCACGATCGTGGGTGGAATGAGGGCCGGATCGAGCACCGACGGAACGAAGCGCGCGTGGATGCCGATGCTCGCGAGCTCGTCCACCAGGTGCGGAGCGACGGCCAGGTTGGCGGAGACGATGCCGTCCACGCGCTGCGCGTGCGCGCGAACCTCGGGGCGCGTCGTCGCATTGAGCACGTCGGAGCCGACCCACCAGCGCACGATCGGCACATCCATCGCAACCGCGGTCGCCAGCTGGCTGAGTACGTAGACCTCGATCTCTCCGTACGTGACGAGAAGAATCGCTCTCGCGCCGTGGACGGTCTCCATCCACTCGCGCCTGGTGAGCCGGTCGGCGCGCACGAATCGCACGCCGATGCCGAGAGCGGCCAGCGCCTTCGCGAGCGTGAGCGAGGGCGCGGAGTGCTTCGGCTCCTCGCCGAGCATGATCACGTAGTCGTCGTCCGGAATCGCATCCGCCAGCCCACTCACTGCCCGCACGACCTCTCGCTCGCTCTGCATGGTCGACTCTACCGCCTGGTTGCCGCGGTTGACCGCAGCCACTGAATGGCCGACGAGAGATGTCGGCGCATGGGATTCCCGACGTACGCCGACACGGACTGCGTATCGATCGGAGTGGTGCCGAAACCCGCCTTGAAGCTGCGAAGCCCCTCTTCCTCGGGGCGAACGCCGCCCAGGTAGAAAATCTCCACACCCTCCGCCTGCAGCGCGCTCGCGCTCTCGAACCGCAGGAAATGCGAGGCGCCGATCGCCATCCCCTCCTTCGAATTCCCGGAGGATTCCGAGTACGCGCCGGTCGAGGACCTCAGTATGAGCAGGGATGATGCCACGTGATCGCCGAGCATCGCCTGGAATAGCTCGCCCGCGCCGGACGCGAGGAGCGCGGCCGATCCCGCACGCTCGAATTCGAGCGGCACGTCCTCTCCGCGCGACTTCCGGCGGTCCATCGAGTTGATGTGCAGCGCGACGTGCGCATCGATGGCGGCATCCGAGGCGTCGCGTCGCACGACGAGCCCCTTCCTGCGCCCTTTCGAGATGCGCTCGCGATGGCTCTTCGACACTCTCGGCAGAAGCTCGACCTCCTTCAGGGGCATCGCGAACTCCGTCCGGTCGATGCGCTCGAGCTCACCAGGCCAGTGCGGTATCCTCGACTCGGGTGACGCGAAGGTGGAGAGCTCGAGGTCCGTGACTCCGTGCTCGGCGATGAACCCGCGCACGCCGGACCAGAACGGAGAATCCGTGGCGACCGGCGGCGAGGACGGGATCGTGAGCATGCGGCGCAGCCGTCCGCGCTCGAGAAACGCGAGTGCGGCAGCGCGCATCGCTCCGGCATCCTCGAGCGCGAGGAGCCACCCCTCGCGTCCGAGCATTCGCTGCGAGGCGAGATAGCGCGCGGTCAGAAACGGATTGTCGGGATCGGTCGCCGACGCGCGTCCCAGCGCCTCCTCGTCCGCAGGGCGCGCGAAGAACGTCTCCATCATCGCTAGGCACCCACGCCGTGCTCGCGCCCGAGTGCGGCGGTGCCGTCGCCCGCCCGCGAAGTGGCGATCGCCTGGGCGAGAAGCGCGACGTAGCGCTTGATCTGCGCGATCGTCGCGTTCACCTCGCCGGGTGACGTCATGTAGGGATCCGCGATCTCGTGCGCGCGGTACCTGCCCGACGACGTCATGCCGCCGAAGAGCAACAGCTTGGCTCGCGATTCGGGGAAGCTCGTCGCGATGTTGACGTAGTTCAGCTCATCCATCGCGAAGATCACATCGTGCTGCGCCACGAGCGCCGGTGTGAGCCGCGTGGCCCCGTGATCGCGCAGCGAGAGTCCGAGCTGGCGCGCAGCATCCTGCGCTCTCGCATCGGCCGCACGGCCATCGTGCGCGTGCGTGCCGGCCGATGCGACGCGAACGTTCGTGATCCCGGCCGCCCGGAGCTCTTCGCGCAGAAAGCCCGCGGCGGCGGCGCTGCGCATGATGTTGCCGTGGCACACGAAGAGCACGGACTGCACGGAGCGGGGAAGCGCCACCTCGCGATTGACGCCCACCATGCGCAGTACTCGCCGCTGGACGTACGTGCGGCGCCGCTCCACCGGGAGCAGCCGCGAGTCGCGGAGAATTCCAAGCAGCGAGCTCGGGATGATCGCGCGAAGCACCCACTTCACCGCGTCCTTCACCCATCGGCTCAGCACGTGCAGCACCTCCTGCACGGCCGGACGGGGATCGCGCCAGCTCCACATGGCCGATCTCGTTCCGGGAGCGAAGTCCGCAATGAGCTGTCCAAATGCATGGCGGAAGCTAATGCGATCCTCGGGCAGCTCGGCGAATGCATGGCCTGCGCGCTCGAGCGAGCCCGCGGTCCAGCGCACGCGCAGTCCCACCGGATACGACGACGGCGGTGCAGGGACCATCCCCTGTGACAGCTGCCATGCGTACAGCGGAAAGTCGACACCTGCTGCGGTATTGAGCGGCAGCGAGCCCCAGAGCCGCCCGTTCACCTCCATGAGCGCCGTCTCGCCCGTCGCGGCATCGTGACGGAACTCCACCATCGCGAGACCGTCCCACTCGAGCGCGCGCAGCAGGCGCGTCGCATGGGCGAGCAGGGTGGCGTCTACCGCCTCGGATATCGCGACCACGGCGACCCCGCCCGAGGGAGGGTTTTCCGAGAGCCGCCGATGCTGAAAGCTCGTGACGACCTCGCCATCGGACAGCAGCAGCTCGATGCCAACGCCCTGTCCTCGATGATACGATTGGAAGAGCAGTCCCTCGCCGAAGCGTGGCTGCGTCGCGAACGCCGAGCGCAGCTCGTCGGCGCTGGTGAAGGTGCGGGTCTTGAAGTCGTGCGAGGACTTGCGACTCTTGTCGCCGGGTTTCGCGATGATCGGAAAGCGCATCGTCTTCAGTGCCGCCTCGAGATCCGTCGCGTGCGCGATCGTCGTCGAGGTTGGCACCGGCACGCCGCATCGCTCCGCGGCTGCGAGCGTGACCGCCTTGTCGAGCACGCGTTGCACGATCGCGGGCGGCGGAGCACCGACGGCGCAGTAGCGCGAGAGATCCTGATACGCTGCGCAAACGATCTGCAGTGAGCTGTCGCTCGTGGGCACCACCCATCGCGCATCTGTCGACCGCGCGAGACGGGAGAGCATCTCCGCGCTCTCCGCGAGATCGCCGCGCAGCCGCGCGACGCCGCCGAACGCGCGTGAGGACACGCGCAGCGGCTGCCCAGGCGGCGTCGCCACGATGCAGCGCACTCCCACGCGATGCAGCGAGCGCGCGACGGTCACGATCTTCCGGGGCTCCGCGCCGACGATAATGACGACCGGAGCGTCCCCTGCTGCGCCGCGCGGCGAGAGAGCAGGGGACGGCGTGCGCTTACCCACCAGCGAAGGCAGCCGAGGAGCTGAGCTCCTGCTCGAGAATGTTGGCGTCGATGAAGAATTTGGCGGCCCAGCTCAGGTACTCGAACTTTCCGTACTCGCCGTCGACGGGGAACGATCCCTTCACGCCGCCCCTCACCTCGGGCTCTCCCTGCACGCGCACACGTCCACGGAGATACGCGTTCGTGCGACGCGCGGCGTCCAGGAACTCCCGGCTGCCGGTGATCTCGTACAGGAGCAGCCAGCAGTGCGCGATCTGCGCGGAGCCGGTCAGACACGCCCATCGGGCGGCGCCGGTCCAGTTCGGGTTGAGTCGCCCCGGCAGAAATCCGTTCGCGCGAAGCGCCGACATCGCGCCCTTCGCGGTGAGCAGCGCAGCGTCGAGCAGCGTGGTGTCGCGCGAGAAGCGGAAGCCCTCGATGATGCCCCGAAGCGCGTAGCCGATCGTGTGCGTGAGCGGGCGGGACGCATCATTCAGACAGCAGTCCGCGAACCAGCCGTTCGAGCGCTGCTTCGTGAGCGCCCAGCGAATGTTGCGCAGCGCGGCCTCGGCGTAACCGCGCGCGGGCTCCTCGCGCGCCGCTTCGAGCAGCCCCCACGCCACGTGCGTCTCGTACGCCTTTTCACCGGCCTTCGCGAACGGCGTGGGATGACTGCGCCAGGCTCCGTCCTCATCCTGCGTTCGCACGAGCCAGTCGGCGGCGCCGCGCATCGACGCACGATACTCATCGCCGATCTCGCGCGCGCCGCACGCGAGTCCGATCAGGATCTGTCCGGTGTTGAAGGTGACCGGCACGACGGGCGTCTGTCCAATCACGCCGCCCTGAAAGCCGCCGCCGTCGAGCTGAATCGAGACGAGCCAGTCGAGCACCGCGCGCGCGCGCTCGCCACTCACATCGTTGGCGCGTCCGGGGAATCCGCGCAGGAGTGTGGGCACGATGTAGCCGCTCGTCTCGGGATACGACGCGCGCCATCCGGAAACGAGACTGTAATCGCGGGCGATTCCCCCGTCGCTCGACAGGGAGTTGTCCTGCGCCGCGCCGAGCCAGTCGAGCGCAGCAGTGACACTCGTCTCGATGCCCGGATCCTCGAGTGCGGCGACGCGGTGGTCGCGTCGCGATTCGGTTCGCGCGGCTTCGGGCAGCGAGAGATCCTCGCGTACCTTGCGAGCCCGGTTGAGCAGTGCTTCTATGGCTGGAGTCATCTCATTCAGTCAATGTACTGGTGCCCATGAGCGTATGACGAGCGGAGACTGACCGTGCAGGTATTCACTCTCGCTGTGACCGAACTCACCTTCGAGATGTGTTCGACCCGGTCACCGCTCCGCTTGCTCGGATGACACGATCCCGGGTATCAAGTTCGATCCCGTAGCGGAAAGCATGCCCGAACAGCGTCATTTCCTCGATCCACGAAAATAAATTGGCGTCTTCACCGCACGCGCCACTCGACCGGAGCGATGACCGAATCCACTGAGGGGGCAGGCGACATCTCGAGGGAGGCAAGTGCCATCGTCCACGCGGTCGAGCCGCCGAGCGCCCTCCTAGTCGGCGGCATCCTCGCCGGATGCGCATTTCTTCTCTGCGCTCTGCTCTTCGGCGCGCGGGTTGCGATCTGCATCGCCGCGCTCGGCACGCTCGCGGCGTTGTGGCGGCGCGTACCCGGGGCAGCAGTCGGGTTTTCACTCGCCACCCTCGTCGTCATCGCTGCGGCGGCCTCCACGACGGCGCTGCTGGCGGCGTCGGCACTCTTCGGAGTCGCGCTGGCGCTGTTCGCACGCGTCCGCATGCGCACGCGTGTGGCCGCGGCAATCGACGGACGCGTGCACCGCGGCCCGGTGGGGGCAGGCTAGAGCTCGAGCTCCCAGTCCTGTCCGAGCTGTTCACTGCCGAAGTGCGTGTGCGCCTCCTCGTGCACGAGACGAAAACCTCTCGACACGTAGATCGCGCGCGCGGCGGCGAGGACGGCATTCGTCCAGAGGGTGATGCGGTCGTAGCCTGCATCGCGAGCGAACTGCAGGCATGCGTCGACGAGCATCCGTCCCACCCCCATGCCTCGGGCATCGGGTTCCACGAGGAGGAGCCGCAGGCGCGCGACCGTCTCCGAGTGCTTGACGAGAAACACCGAGCCCACGCGAGAGGCGCCGACGCATGCGATCCAGCAGCGCTCGCGGGCCGGGTCGTGCTGCTGCATGAACTGCGCGACGATCTGCGCGACGAGCGCCTCGAAGTTTTCACTCCATCCATACTCTTCGGCGTAGAGCTCGCCGTGGCGCTGGACCACCCATCCCATGTCGCCGGGAAGGGGCGCTCGCAGATGCACCTCGCGCGCGTGCGGCGCGTCGTCGGCGAGGACGCGCTCGATCGACTCCATCGCGCGGACGAGCGCCAGCTGATCCGCAGGCGAGTGTCGTTCGAGCCAGGCGGCGATCTGGTCGTGCGCGCTCGCGTCGAGGCGCGCGAACGCGTTCCTGCCCTTTCGGGTGAGTGTCAGGTTGGAGCGGCGCCCGTCCGAGGCGGAGGCGCGGCGCTGCACGAGCCGTCGCACCTCGAGGGAGCTCAGCAGGCGGCTCAGATATCCCGCGTCGAGTCCCAGGCTCCTGCCGATCCGGGTGGCAGTCGAATCCCCGTCGTCGTGGGCGAGCTCATACAGCACGCGAGCTTCGGCGAGTGAGAACTCGCTGTCGAGCAAGCCCTCCTGCAGCGCACCGATCTGCTTCGTGTAGAAGCGATTGAACTGCCGGATCGCGGCGACGTGCGAATCGAGGGAAGGGTCGGTCATGGACGGATGAAGGGAGCGGGAGAGTCGAGGCGTGTCTCCTAGCATACGGAATTGTTTGACAAAGTCAACTAATTCCGCAGCCGTGAGCGTCCCCGTGTCCCCAGCTACGACACGGTGCCCGCGGATTTCGCGAGCCCTCTCGTCGGATGGACATCAGCGGGCTACTTGCATGGCACTCCGTCACTTAGCTATACTCATCTAACCTTTGCCGACAATCGCACCCCGCGAGCTCCTCGCGAAAGGGCTGCGCATTGCCTCACCCCACGGTCTCACATGGTCAAGAAGGCTCGCCCGGACGTCGAAGAACGCGTCGAATCGCTCGTGGAATGGCTCGAGCTTCATTCCCGCCAACTCATGTTCGGATCGATCGGGCTGCTGGTGATTGCCGGCGGGTTCTGGTTCTACCGGCAATCGAATCAGCGGCAGGCCGAGAGCGCGTCGGTGGCGCTGTCGGAGGCGGAGTCCTCGATCGCGTCGGGAAACCTCCCGCTTGCGCAGAGCAGCCTCGAGAAGCTCGTGCAGCGATACGGGAACACGCCGTCCGGCGATCAGGCGCGCGTGCTGCTCGCGCAGGTGCACTACGAAAAGGGCGAGTACCAGCAAGGCATCAAGGAGCTGGAGCCCGTGACGAGCGCCAAGGACGCGTACACGGCGGCCTCGGCGCTGAATCTCGAGGCGGCGGGGCTCGAGCAGTCCGGCAAGCTCCCGGAGGCTGCAGCAGGCTACCAGAAGGCGGCGGCGCGTGCGCCGGACAAGATCGACCACGACGTCTACATGGCGAATGCAGCGCGGGTGCTGACTGCAGCGGGAAAGACCGACGAGGCGAAGAAGATCTGGGCGTCGCTCGCGAGTGACGATCAGAGTCCGGCGGCCGCGGAGGCACGGGTGCGCCTGGGTGAGCTCGTGGCGAAGACGGGAAGCGCCGCCGGCTGATCCCCGCGGAAGGCTCGAGCATCGAACGCGAGGCGCCCGGCGATGGGCGCCTTTTTTCGCTGCTGAGCGTTAGCGAACCGGGCTCGGGTGGCGCGTCGGTGGCGGGTTAGGGCGCGAGCGAGTTACTACGTATAAGATACATTATGTAAACTAAAGGGTGGGGAGAAATGTGGACAACGGCTGCCGTCACCGCTGTCCACTGATCGCTAACCCTCACTCTGTCATGATTTTATGCGGCCGCAGGACCTGTCGTGCCCGCTCGGGAGGCGCTGTCGGGCCGCTTCGCTCAGTCCGCTGCTGCCGCTGGCGACCATTCGGCCAGCTCGCCAGTAAATACGATCCGACCCTCGCCCGCCAATTTCGGTTTCCAGGACTCGCCTTTCCGCCCAAGACGCACGCGTAGCGCGCGTCCGGACCGCGTGATCAGCGACGTCGCGTCGCCGCTCTCGTTCCAGCGCGCCAGCAGGATGGCGGACGCGATTGCCCCCGAGCCGCACGCGAGCGTTTCTCCCTCCACTCCTCGCTCGAAGGTGCGGATCGACCACCGGCCGTCCCGCACCGATACGAAGTTCACGTTCGCGCCGCCCGGTCGAAAATCGCTCCATCGGAGCTCCCGCCCGCGCTCGCTCACGGCAACCCGTTCGACGTCGTCGCATCGGACCACGAGGTGCGCCACGCCAGCCAGGGCGAAGCCGATTCGGCGCTCCCCCTCGGCCACCCGCAGGTTCGGCACATCCGTCAAGCTCTCGGACACCGCCGGGAGATCGATCTCCGGTCCCGCCGGGCCCATGCGCGCTGGGACGAGTCCGCTATCGGTCTGGATCGTGAGCTGCCCGCCCGTGCCGATGCCGAGGTCGGTTGCGAGCCTGGTGACGCACAGCGTGGCGTTGCCGCAGAAGGCGCCTCGCGAGCCGTCGCTGTTGTAGTATCTCATGGCCAGCGCGGCCCCTGCACGCCCCGGCTTGGCGAGAACGACCACGCCGTCGGCTCCCACTCCCGTTCCCCTGGCGCAGAGCGCCTGGACGGCTGCAGGCCGCTCCCAGGGGCCGGCGTCTTCCTCGAGCTCACGTGAGTCGAAGACCACGAAGTCGTTGCCGGAGCCCGACATCTTCCAGAAGCGACGCTTCACGATCAGATCTTTCCCGTGATCGTCCGCCAGCGAAGCCGCCAGACCATCCAGATCGCCTCGTACACGATCTTTCTGGACATCTTGCTCTGCCCTTCGGTTCGATCGTGAAAGACGATCGGAATCTCCACGATTCTGAAGTGCTTTCTCCAGGCCAGGTAGCTGACCTCGATCTGGAAGCCGTAACCGTTCGATCGCACCGAATCCAGATTGATCGCCTGCAGGACGGACCTGCGAAAGCACTTGAACCCGCCCGTGGAATCGTCGAGAGGCAAACCAGTTACCCACCGGGCATATAGATTCGCAGCATAGCTCAGCATCAGCCGCCGGATGGGCCAGTTCACGACCGTCACCTTTCCCCGGTTGTACCGGGAGCCCAGCACGAGGTCCGCATCCTGGATGGCGGCGAGAAACGTGGGCAGGTGCGCCGGGTCGTGCGAGAAGTCCGCGTCCATCTCGAAGACGTACTCGTAGTCGCGCTCCAGCGCCCAGTGAAAGCCGGCGATGTAGGCGGTGCCGAGTCCGAGCTTTCGCGGCCGATGCAGCGCGTGCACGCGAGGCTCCCGCGCCGCGATCTCGTCCGCCAGCTGCCCCGTTCCGTCTGGCGACCCATCATCCACGATCAGCACCTCGAGCCGCGGATCCTGCTCGAGAATCCGGTTCAGCAGCGTGGTGATGTTGTCGCGTTCGTTGTACGTGGGAATGATGACCAGTGCCCGTTCAGCCACGGCGCCTCCGGTCGAGCACGATTCCCCCTGCGAACCAGATGAGCGACAGCGCGATCGCGATCAGCGTCACCATCTTCCCCCGCTCGTACGCCGGCCCGGTGAACGTGAGCTCGACGCGCGTCGCACCGGCGGGGAGCACGACTCCCATGAGCGAGTAGTCGGTGCGCACCACCAGAGCATCCTTCCCGTCCGCGGTAGCCTTCCAGCCGGGATAGTAATTCTCGGACACGACGAGCGCCGACCCGGAGGGCGCCGGCTTCGCGAGCTGCAGCACGATGTGCCCGGGCGCATAGGAGACGGTGTGGACCGCGATGCCGGTGGGCTCCGGCAAGGCGGCGATCTGCGGACCGACGACGGGCGCCGCGCTGTCGACGAGAGCAGCGCGCGCGGGATCGAAGCGAGCGTCGGTCACCGTCGCGAGGACGGGCGCGTCGCCCGCCTTCACGATCACCGGAGCGACCCACGCGAATGGGTTCTCGCCCGGAAGCCGGTAGAGATATTCCGTGGAGCCCGCAGCGTTCGTCACGGGTCCGGCGATGCGCTGCACACCCTCGAGCGGAACGGTGTCCGCGTCGGTCAGCAGATATTGCACGTTGAGCAGATGCCAGATCTGCGGCTCGATCAGCCGGCGATCCTGAATCAGGTCGTCGTACCGACCCAACGCGTTGCCGTGATAGCCCACGACCTGGCGAATGCCGTGCACCATGAGGCCGTTCGCTTCCGTGGTGAGATACGGGTCCCGCTGCGCATCGG
>Ga0068853_100003055_pt1 | contig 12779 bp, 10 predicted proteins | sample KBSCornC32_FD_65655 | JGI IMG/M metagenome (GOLD analysis project Ga0068853, IMG submission 65655) | Corn rhizosphere microbial communities from Kellogg Biological Station, Michigan, USA - KBS Corn C3-2 | ecosystem: Host-associated > Plants > Roots > Rhizosphere > Soil ... | reverse complement strand
TCGATGATCCGCTCGGGCGGCAGCAGGTGGGCCATCAGCGCCCAGATCAGCAGCTCGGCGGCACGCGGGGTGGCGGTTCGGGCAAGGCCAGAACAGGCGACCAGGCGTACGTCGGGGTCGGGGTCTCCCAGCAGCGGGACGATCTGCTCGACGACCTCGGGGGTGCCGGGTCGCGTAAGCAGCAGCGCAGCTCGGGCGCGGGTGATCGGACGACTGGATTTGAGGTCCACCACCAACCTCGGCAAGAGCTCGGATGACTCCATGGCGCAGCGCAGCGCACGGACCTGCTTGCGGGAGAGCGTTCCATACACCGCATCGATGGAGACCGCGAGATCGACCTGAGCAGCGGCGCTCCACACATCGCCGCAGACTGCGGCGATCGCGGCGTCGTCGCCTTGGAGTGCCGCCGCGTAGTGGGCACGGCGATCCCTCGATCGCAACTCTCGGCGATCGCGCAACAGCTTGCGTGTGACAGCGAGACCGACGAGCACAACCCATAGCACCAAGCTCGATCCCACCAGCACGATGAGACCAGTCAGGGAAGTCATCGTCACCCCCGCTATCGACGTTCCCAGTGTCCAGCTAAAGCGTGCCTGGCAAAGCCGTGCCTCAAGTCCGTGACTGGATAGTCGATGGACACACGATCGCTTTTCCTCATCTAAGCAAGGACTCTTATGCCGCTTCGCCTTCGCCTTTTCCTGACCCCCCTGATCCTCACCGCTGCGTTTACTGCGATCGGTGTGGCGCCTGCCGCTGCCGCGTCGAGCGCGTCTTCCGCGGCCACAGCCTCGGTGCAGGCGAACGGCGTGAAAAGCGCTGCTCGCCATGGGGACCATGTACGGAGCGCTTGGCCCGCCAAGAAGGCGCACCGCCCGAAGAGGGCGATCACGCGGTGGCTGGCCCGCCAAGTTGGCCCAAGCAAGCCGGTCGCGTGCTCGAAGCGTCCCGCGGAGACACGCGGCCGCTGCCTTGCCCGTCACGGCAAAGGGCACGCGTCAGCCTCCTCCGTGGCTCCAATCACGATGCGCGCCGCCGCGGCGCGGCCCGGAACCACGTCCTCACAGAGCGAGAAGGTCGCGCTTCGCCTTTCGACCGGCACACGGATCACGTCACTACAGCTGATCCGCTCGTTCGACATACCGATCGACGATCCCTCATACGAACGCCTGCTCAACTGGTCCTGGACCTATGACTCCGCCGTCGCGGCCACCGCATTCGCCTCGGTCGGCCTCCAAGATCAGGCCGGCCGCCTGCTCGACCAGCTGGCGGCGCTGCAACGTAAGGACGGCTCGATCGAATTTGCCTTCGATGTCCGGACCGGCGAAAGCAGCGGCACCGTCCGCGCCGGCTCGGTCGCGTTCGACGCGATCGCCTTCAGCGACTACGACTCCAGCTTCGGCAGCACGCTCTACCTCGACAGCGCCCGACGCGCGGTCGACTACCTCCTGTCATTGCGTAACGAGGAAGGCCTCGTTCGCGGTGGCCCTGACGTCAAGTGGGTCTCGACCCAGCACAACATCCTCACCCTGATCGCGCTGATGACCCTCTCCCAGCAGTTGGAAGAACAGGGCGACGAAGGAACCGCGACTACCTACCGTGAAGCCGCCGCTGGGATTGTCAAGGGCATCGATTCGCAGCTCATCGTTCGCGACGGCGGGCTCGGGCACTTCCGCCAGGGCGTGGACGATGAAGTCATCCCGCTCGACACGCAGGCCCTCGGCATCGTCTACGCCCGTTTCATCGGCGACGACGACCTCGCCAAGCAGGTCTACGAGTACGCACAGCAGAACTTCGCCATCGACGGGCGCTCGATCTCGCTGTCGGACAGAGATGCGAGCTACAACATGACCTACGAGGCCAAGGGCCCCTTCAGCGGCTACCGTCCCTACATCGGCAAGGGGGCGCCTGACGTTCTCTGGTTCGAGGGGACCGCGGAGATGCGCTTTGTATCGAGCTTCCTCGGCCAGCCGGCCGAAGCACTCGACGCGAGCATGAGCTCCTGGTGGGACGTGACCCGCAAGCAGAACCTCGCCCCACTCGGGGCCGACCGTACCATCACCGACAGCCCGTACAACGAATACCACGTCTGGCCGACCGCGGCCGCCGGCGCCTGGACGGTCCTCAGCGGAGCAGCGAAGGACACGGCATGGGCCGATCCGGCAGCGGCAAGCGAACAAGCGGTCCTCGAACTGCTGCGTTGATCTTGCACGCCCCGGACGTTCGTTATGTAAATCACGCCTAGGGGAAATTGGAAGTCAAGTGGCGACCTCACCCGACGATGGGCTGAAGGACGATGGAAGCCCTTCAGACTGACACCCGCACCACAGGGTCCCGCTTTGAGCGGTGGGCTCCTGTCGCGATCGGGGCGATCTTCGGACTTGGCCTCATCGCCGTAATCTCGGAGATCGCTCTCGTGCTCTCGGGCTCGAGTCCCGCAGACGCCACGCTGAGGAACGGCCTGGCAGTGGTAGCGAGCTTCGCGGCTGCGGCCGCCACCCTGCTCAGCGGGATCAGCCGCCCACGCGGAGCCCGTGCCCCCTGGCTGGCGCTCGGGCTGGGGATATTCAGCTACTCGCTGGGCTCCTTCCTGCTCTTCTTCGTGATCAAGGCCCTGACGACGTTTCCAAGCTCGGCAGATGTCTCCTGGCTGGCCTTCTATCCTTTCGCCCTCGCGACCATCGTTCTGCTCGTACGCGGGCAGCACCGATCTGAGCGGCTTGGCATTTCGCTGGATGCGGCGATCGTCGCGACGGCAGTTGCCGCACTCGGCTACGAGCTGGTCTTCAACGGCTTGATCAACGTCAACGCCGCCTCGGGCCTTGTCGGCGGCGCGCTCGCCTACTCGATCCTCGATTTTGGCGTCCTGGTCATGCTCGTCCTCGTCTGCGCGCCGAGCCGTGCCAGGATCGGACCGGCCTACATCGCCCTCACCGCCGGCATGCTGGTGCTGCTGGCCAGCGACATCCTCGTCGTCAGGGAGATCTACAACGGCACCTACGCACCCGGAACGCTGCTAGACGCAGGCTGGCCCACGGCGATGCTGCTGCTGGCCCTCTCCTCGCGTTTGGGGACCCACCTCGAGGGCGCCCGTGCCCTCCGTGGGCGAGCCCTCTTCGGCGCGATCGTGGTCGCCTTCGTCGTTTCCTTCGGACTCTTGATCTCGGAGATGCTCGGCGATCGCAACCCGATCGTGATCGCGCTGGCAAGCCTGGTGCCCTGCCTGATCCTGCTCCGCCTCCTCGCCTCGGTCCAGGCAAACGAGCGGCTGGCAAAGGACAACGAGGGGATCATCAGCGCCGCAGGAGAGGGCATCTTCCGCAACGATCCCGAGGGCAGGATCACCTACGCTAACCCGGCGGCGCTCGAGATGCTGGGCTATTCGGCGGAGGAGGTACTCGGGCAGCGCTCCCACGAGCTGCTCCATCACACGCGCGCCAACGGAGCGCCGTACCCGGCGTCGGAGTGCGCGGCGGCCAAGTCGCGGACCGAGGGCGCGACGCGCCGCATCACCGACGAGGTCTTCTGGCGCAAGGACGGCAGCAGCCTCGCGGTCGACTACACCAGCACGCCGATTCGTGAGGGCGGACGGATAGCCGGCGTTGTCACGGTCTTCGACGACGTCACCCATCAGCGCCAGATGAAGGAGCAGCTGCGCCATCAGGCCGACCACGACAGCCTCACCGGCCTCTTCAACCGACGCCGCTTCGAGGATGAGGTCTCAAGCCAGATCGCCTACGCGCAGCGCTACTCACGCCCCGGCGCCCTGCTGCTGATGGACCTCGACACCTTCAAGTTCGTCAACGACTCCTACGGGCACCCGAGCGGCGACCAGGTCCTCTGCGATGTCGGGGCGAGCCTCAGCGCCACAGTGCGGGGGACGGATGTGGTCGCCCGGATCGGCGGCGACGAGTTTGCCGTGCTGCTGCGCGAGGCAGAGAAGCCGGAGGCGGTCGCGGTAGCAAAGAAATTGGTAGCCGCGATCAGGGCGGGGTCGAAACCGAGTGTTGGCGCCAGTATCGGAATCGCACCCTTCGACGGGGAGGACGAGAAGACACCGGACGAGCTCCTGGTCGCCGCCGACATTGCCCTTTACGAGGCCAAGGAGATGGGCGGCGGGAGCACGGTTCTCTACACCGGCCAAAGCAGCCAGGCCCTCACCTGGGTGGAGCAGATTCGCGACGCTCTCGAGGAGGATCGACTGATCGTCTATTCGCAGCCAATAATCGACCTGAAAACTGGCCAGGTGGCCCGCGAAGAGCTGCTGGTGCGAATGGTCGACCGCCATGGGGACACGATCCCCCCGGCCTCCTTCCTGCCGGCGGCGGAGCGGTTCGGGTTGATCCACGAGATCGACCTGCTCGTCCTCACCAGGGCGATCGAGCTGGTCAAGAAAGGGATCTCCGTCGCCGTCAACGTCTCGGTCCGCACACTTACCGACCCGCGCTACCTCGCCGCGCTCGAACGGACGCTGAATGCCGGAGCGGACCCCGCTCGCTTCGACTTCGAGATCACCGAGACCGCGGCGGTGGCGAACATGAACGACGCGCAGGAGTTCGCGCGCCGGATTCGCGAGCTTGGCTGCAGCCTCTCCCTCGACGACTTCGGCACCGGCTTCAGTTCCTTCACCTACCTCAAGCACATCCCGGCTCAATACCTCAAGATCGACATCGAGTTCATCCGCGAACTGGAGAAGAACCCGGCCGACCAGCAACTGGTGCAGGCGATCGTCTCGATCGCCCGGGGGCTCGGCCAAAAAACAGTCGCCGAGGGCGTCGAGGACGCCGACACCCTGGAAACGGTTCGCAAGCTCGGGGTCGACTATGCCCAGGGCTTCCACCTCGGCCGTCCCGAACCGGCTGAAGACGATATTGCTCAAATCGAGCGGCTTGAGGCAAAGGCATCTATGTCGCTCGAGTAGCGAAGGTCTACATGGACCTGATAGCCCGAACAGATCCCGACATCAGCTTGGTGGCGAATCAGGCGCCGAAGGCGGGAGTCGCGTCCGATCGCTCGCGCAAGACAGCCGCAGCCGCGGCAACGCCCGACAGGGCAAACCCGGTTACCGAAACGCTTGTGCGCTTCGGCAGGTATCCGCCGCGCCCAGCGGCGATTCCGGCGAGGGTGTCGGCGCTGTCGCAGACCAGACCGGCGAGCAGCCACTGTCGCCGAGCCTCTCCGTCAGTTCCGAACGCACCAGCGGCAAGAACGAGATCGCGCACCGCCAGCACCCGAGCCAGGTAGACAGCCTGCGGATTCCCGGCCATGTCGAGACCGAGCGCCTTGCCGACGCGGCGTGGCGCCAGCCACGCCGCAACGCCGAACGTCATCCGACCCCAGATCAAGCCGTTGAGCGCCAGGTTGCTCGCGAGGACCCGATTCACGACGGGCATCGTATAGTCACGCCGCGCCTCGCGCAGAGCGTGAGGGCAGGAGGACGAAGCATGAGAAAGGGCAGACGGCTTGGCATGGGAGGACCTCCCACCGAGGCCCGGGCAGGAGAGGTCGGGCTCGCCGACGGGCGGGTCTTGGCCTACGCAGAATGGGGTCCGCCGAATGGGTGGCCGGTTCTTCACTTCCCCGGTATTCCCGACGGGCGGTTCAGCTGGGGCGGCGGGTCCGCCTGCGAGGAGCGCGACATCCGTGTCATCGCCGTCGACCGTCCCGGAGTAGGAGGCTCCGACCCAAAGCCGGGGCGCTCGGTGGTCGATTGGGCCTCTGATGTCGAGGAGCTGGCGGAGCAGCTGGGATTCAACCGCTTCGGCGTCAGCGGCCAGTCTGCCGGCGGAGCTTACGCGCTCGCCTGCGCCCGGCAACTGGACGACCAGGTCGAGGTGGTCGGGCTGATCAGCGCGGCCGGCAGGCTGGACCTGCCGGGCTTCGTCGGTCAGATGCATACGGCACGGGCCTGGTGGCTCGCCGACCATCTGCCCGCCGCGATGGCGCTCCTGTATTCGGCGAGCGGGCAGCTCACCCGCCGCAGCCCAGCCATGGCGCTCAGGCTCATAGCCTCCAACTTCCCGAAGATCGACCGCGCCGTGCTCGAACGCCCCGATGTCGCTGCTCGCCTACAGCTCGCCTACGCCGAGGCCACCTACGGGCGCGGCGGGCGCGGTCTTGCCGACGACATGCGAACGGTGCTGTCTCCCTGGGGCTTCGATCCCGCTGAGATCCGGGTCCCGGTCTACGTATTCCACGGCAGGCACGACACCGTTGCGCCCCCCGCCCACGCTGAGCATTGGATCGAGACGCTCGCCGACGCCCGCCCCGTCTGGTTCGACGATGCAGGACATCTCTTGATCGAGGATCACGTCGAGGAGATTCTCGATCGCCTGAGCGCCGCTGAGAACTGATCCCTCACCGCGAAGCGGCAGCCGACCTAAGACAGTCGCAGCTTCATCTGCCAGGGTGACAGCCGACGGGCGACCCTAGGCTACGCTCGCCGCAGTCGGCCTATCCAACGACACGAGGAGGAGCAATGGCGAGCCCAGGACCCGAGCGCACAGCCGAGCAGGGCGGCTCGGGGCACCCCCGCATCGTCACCGCGCTCGTCGTGGTCGCGACCCTGATCGCCTTCCTCGCCATCTTTTCGATCTGGGTCAACCGCCAGGCGCTCAACACCGACAACTGGGTCGACACCAGCGGCAAGCTCCTGCGCAACGACGAGATCAGGAGCCAGCTCTCCAACTACCTCGCCGACGAACTGTTCGCCAACGTCGACGTCCAGGCCGAATTGGAAAAGACCTTCCCGCCACGGCTGGCGCCTCTTGCCGGGCCGGCTGCAGGGGCGCTGCATCAGCTCGCCCCGCAGGTCGCAGAACGGGCGCTGGCCACCTCGCGGGTCGAAAGCCTGTGGGCGAATGCAAATCGCGCCGCCCACGAAACGCTGCTGAAGATCCTCAACGACGAAGGCTCGGCGGTCTCAACCGGCAACGGCGAAGTCACGCTCGACCTGGCGTCGCTGGTCTCCGAAAGCGGCGGCCAGCTCGGGGTTGCCGGAAAGCTCGCCTCGAAGATCCCGCCCGATGCCGGCAAGTTGACGATCCTCAAATCCGACCAGCTCTCGATGGCCCAGGACGCCTCGACCCTGGTCAGGCACCTGCCGATCGTCCTCACCCTCCTGGCCCTGTTGCTCTACGGGCTCGCGGTCTACCTGGCTGGCCCGCGCCGCCGCCAGGCGCTCCGCTCGGTCGGCTTCGGCTTCGTCGTCGCCGGTGTGCTCGCCCTGCTATTGCGCAGGATCGGCGAGGGCTCGGTGACCGATGCCCTGGCAGGAACCGACGCCGTCAAGCCCGCCGTCGAAGCCGTCTGGGAGATAGGCACCTCGTTGCTGGTGACGGTCGCCGTCTCCGCGATCAGCTTCGGCATCCTCGTCGTGATCGCCGCCTGGATCGCCGGACCGACCAAGGCCGCGACAAGGCTGCGTCGCGAGGCCGCGCCGCACCTGCGCGAGCCTGGTCCCACCTACGGCGCGGTCGCGCTCGTCTTCCTCGCCCTCGTCCTCTGGGCGCCGGTGGTCGCCTTCCAGAAACCGATCGGAATGGTCCTCTTGGCGGTGCTGATGGTGCTGGGCACCGAGGTGCTGCGGCGCCAGACGGCGGCGGAGTTCCCCGCGTTGACCTCCTAGTCGACTGGGAGATCAGCGCCCTCCCGCGGCACCCTGAAGGGGGCCATGCGAACCGGCCCGATCGTCGGCGAAAAGCTCGTGGACGAGCCGCACCGCAATCGAGCCCTCTCCAACTGCCGAGGCGACGCGGTTAGGCGACTCTTCGCGAACGTCGCCGACGGCGAAGACGCCGGGCATGCTGGTCTCCAGCGAGAACGGGGCGCGTTCGAGCGGCCACGCGGACGCGTCCGTCAGCGCGGCTCCGGTGGGCAGAAAGCCGCCCGCGCCGCGCTGGATCTCCGCCGGCAACCAGTCGGTATTGGGGCGTGCGCCGATCATCAGGAAGAGCGCGTGAGCCTCGGCAGATTCGACCGCTCCACTGCCGCGGTCGCGCAATTCGAGCTTCTCCAGCCAGCCCTCGCCCTTCCCCCCGATGACCTCGGTCCCGAGCCGGACCTCGATGTTCGGGGACGCTTCGACCTGCTCCACCAGGTAATGCGACATGCCGGCGGCGAGCGAGTCCGCGCGAACGACGAGGGTGACGCGACGCGCGTAGTCGGCCAGGTGAAGGGCGGCTTGCCCCGCCGAGTTGGCGCCGCCGACGACGAAGACATCCCGGCCAGCCATCGCCGGCGCCTCGGCGGCGGGACCGCCGTAGAAGACCCCGGCGCCGGTCGCGGCAAGCGCCTCGATCTCCTCGACTTCGAGCCGGCGGTAGGCGGCGCCGGCCGCAAGGATCACGGCACGGGCGCCGACATCGGGGAAATCGGAGAGACCGACCATGATCCGATCGCCGTCGGCGCGGAGACTCGTCGCCTCCTGCATGAAGGCGAACCGCGCCCCGAACACCCACGCCTGCTCGTAGGCCTCCTCGGCGAGGCGCCGGCCGCTGATGCCCCGCGGAAAGCCGAGGTAGTTGCGGATCAGCGAGCTCAGCGTCGCCTGTCCACCGATCCCGCCCGAGTCGATCACGAGGGTTCGAAACCCTTCGGAGGCGCCGTAGACCGCGGCCGACAGCCCGGCCGGTCCGGCGCCGATGATGACGAGGTCGAAGTCGCGGCCGTGGGGGTCGACCGGCCCACCGGCCGCGATCGTCAATTCGGCGTTGCTGGGGTCGGCGAGGACCTCGCCGTTCGGGAAGACCACCAGCGGCAACGGCTTCCCGTCCCCGTGCTCGGCGACGAGGTCGCGCCCTTGAGGCGAGTCGACGAGGCAGAACGTGTGGGGAAGCGCGCAGCGCCCCAGCACCTCACGCAGCTCGTAGGCCCGTCCCGACCACGATTCGCCGACGATGTGCGCGGTGTGTGACGACATCCTGCGTGCGTGCGCCCACTCGGACAGGAAGGTCGTGACCGCCTCGTGGAAGAGCTCGTCGGGAGAGTTGACCGGCCGAATCAAGTAGTAGTCAACCTGCCGCAACGCCATCGCGGTGAAGATCGCCTCGCCGGCCGCGGGCTGGCCCCAGCTCCCGTAGTCGATCAGGAGCCCGCGCTGCGCCTGCGGGTGGTGCTTGCGCACTCCGCCGAGGAACTCGCTCCCGGATGCGCCGTCAAGTGACTCGCCGGCAAGGACGAGGGCGACGTCCTCACCCGCGTCGGACATCCCGGCAAGCATTCCCTCCGCCTCGCTTGCCGAGCCGACGCAGAGGATGCGGTAGCTCCGCTCGTAGCGATCGACCAGCTCGCGCTCGATAGAGCTCAGCGAGTCCGCGTCATCATCGACCACAAGGAGAACCGGGCGGGACACGGGGAAACCGTACCTCCCGCACCGTCGTTCGTCGAGAAGCTGGACCGGGACAGCCCCCGGCTGAGCCTTACGACCGAGGCGTCGGAGCGATGCGGTCGAGCTCGGCGAGGTCGGCCTCGCTCGGCTGCCACTGGAGTGCGGCGACGTTGGCGGCGATCTGCTCCGGCTTGGTCGCGCCGGCGATCACCGAGGCGACGGCAGGCTGGGCGGCGAGGCCGCTGATTGCCACATCGAGGACGCCCAGTCCCCGGGCCTCGGCGAAGTCTTCCAGCGCCTCGACCACGTCGAACTGCTCGTCGCTGCCGGCCTGCTCGCGCCCGGAGAGGCGGCTGCCCGCCGGTCCGGGCGCGTTGCGGCGGTACTTGCCGGTGAGCAGACCGCTGGCGAGCGGGAAGAAGGGCAGGATCGAGACCCCGAGGCGCTCGCAGGCCGGTGCGACCTCGGCCTCGATCCCGCGCTCGAGCAGGCTGTACTGGTTCTGCAGGGTGACGAAGCGGACCTGGCCGCGCTCGCGGGCGATCCGGTCCGCCTCCTCCAGTTCGGCGGCGCTGAAGTTGGAGCAGCCAATCGCCCCGACCAGGCCTTCCTCGACCAGCTCGTCGAGCGCGCCGAGCGTCTCCTCGATCGGCGTCACCCCGTCGGGCTTGTGGTACTGGTAGAGGTCGATCTTCTCGACCCGCAGCCGCTTCAGTGAGCCCTCGATCGCCCAGCGGATGTACTCACGCGAGCCGCCGGCCAGGTTGGGTGCGTCGGGCTCGCTGCTCTGCCAACCGAACTTGGTCGCCAGCACGTACTCGTCGCGACGCCCCTCCAGCGCCTCCCCCATCAGGCGCTCGCTATCGCCGCCGCCGTAGATGTCGGCTGTGTCGAAGAAGATGATCCCGGAATCGAGCGCCGCATCGAGGACAGCCGCCGTTCCGTCGAAGTCGAGCCGTTTGCCGAAGTTGTTGCAACCGAGGCCGACCACCGAGACTTCGAGATCGGAGTCTCCGAGATGGCGCTTGGGCAGGTCAGCCATCGTCCTGGGCCCAGCGATCCGCCACCAGCTCGCCGTCACCGTCCTCGGGCCTGGCGCCGCCGACGGCGATGATCTCGAGCCCGTCGGGGCCGGTCTCGAATCCGCGCACCACGTGCGGCGCGACGCGGACTACGTCCCACTGGCGCAGCTCGACCACGTCGTCGTCAAGCCTGATTCGACCCGAGCCGCCGACCACGATGTAAGCCTCCTCCTGCACCTCATGACGGTGGCCGCTGGTGACACGACGTTTGGGCGCGTAGCGGAAGTGGCTGATCCCGAGCTGCTCCGAGTCGAGGAACTTGCGCGAGAAGCGTCCTTCGATCCCCTCGACGCCGGTCCCGTCTTCGATCTCCATCAGGTTCTTGACCGCGTAGTCGCTCATGCGCCTCAGCCTAGAGAGTGGCGGTGCTCGGCTTCTCCGCCTGGGTGTCGGCGATCGCCACGCCGAGCAGCACGAGGCTCGCCGCGATCACGGCGGTGAGCAGCGTGAAGGAGGAGGTGACGAGGGCGAGGAAGGCGAGCGCGATGCAGGCGACGATGCGCGATTGGGAGACCACGCCGGCCGCCTGACGAAAGAAGGCCAGCTGGGCGAGCAGGAAAAGCGCTGGCCCGCCGAAGATCAGCGCTGACATCGAGGCCGTGATCGAGTCGTAGCCCGGGTCGGCGATCGCCAGCTCGTCGCCGACGGCGATGGCGATGATGCCGATCACCATCGCCACCAGCGAGTAGTTGCCGAAGGCGACCAGGCGCGAGCCGTCGCCGGCGCTTCGCACCGCGTCGATCCCGACCCGCTCCGAGCGGTGGAAGTAGCACCACCAGAGGGAGACCGTGCCGAGGAAGGCGGCGGCGAGGGCGATCAGGCGACCGGCTTCGACCGGGACGTCGACGAAGGCCTTGCCGATCGTCAGCACCGTCTCGCCGAGGGCGATCAGGAAGAAGAGGCGGAAGCGCTCGAGCAGGTGCTCGGCGTAGATCTGACTGTCGCTGCTGAACGGGCTCCGGTGCCCCGGCAGCGGGTGACCGGCGATCACGCCGCCGTAGGTGAGGAGGACGGCGAGCGCCCAGATCGCCAGCCGCGCGTCGCCGCTTGCGAAGACGCCGCCGATCCAGACCAGCCCGGTCCCGGCCTCCCAGACGAGCGCGTTGACGAAGTGCTGGTGCAGGCGATGGCCCCAAAAGGCGGCGACGGCGAAGAGCGTGCGGCCGATCTGGATCGCCAGGTAGCCGATCACGAAGAGCCCCGCCCGGTCGTCGCCGACCTCGATCCCTCCGAAGTGGGTCCCGAAGGCTGCGGAGACCGAGGTCGCCATCAGCAGCGTGGCGAACATCAGGGCGAGCAGCATCAGTTGCACCGGCCGGCGTTCGACATCGAGCCAGTTCGACGTCCACACCGTCATGAACCACGCATACATCACTGCCAGGGTGAGGACCAGCGTCTCGACGATGCCGCGCAGGCTGACGTCATGGATCAGGTGGCTCGAGAGCTGGCTGACGGTGAAGACGTAGACGAGGTCGAAGAAGAGCTCGAGCGGGGTGACCGCGCGCGCCACCTCGCGCGGGCGAATCAGCGAGGCCATCTCGACTCGATCGCCTCAGCGTAGGCGCCGTGGGTGGTGGCCCGCGGCTTCGCGGCGACGATCCCGTACCCCTCGACCATCGCCCGCGCCAGCGCCGCCTTGAAGGTCTTGCCGTGCCAGGCGTGCGGCTCGGCCGCGCGCCCGACGTGCAGGTGGACGAGCTCGTGGAGCAGCGTCTCGAGCACGTCGCCGGGGCGGATCCCGGGGTAGGCGGTGACGGAGAGGCGGAACTGGGCTGGAACGGCGAAGCCGAGCCGATTGGGCCGGCCGCGGGCGCGGCGCACCTTCAGCTCCGGCTCGCCCGCGGCCAGCGGGCCGGCGGCGAAGACCGGCAGCCCCCGCAGCCGCTCCATCTCTTCGCGAAGGTCGATCCCGGCGACCTGAAAGTACGAGGGATGGCGCCTCAGCGGTTCCCGCCTTCGAACTTGTAGCCGACGCCGCGCACGGTGACGACCAGCTCGGGGCGCTGTGGGTCGCGCTCGACCTTCTGGCGCAGGTTGGAGATGTGGACATCGCAGGCGCGCTCGTCGCCGTCGAACTCGGTTTGCCAGAGCTCCTCCATGATCTGGCGGCGGGGGAAGACCTCGCCGGGGCGACCGACCAGGAGGCGCAGCAGCTGGAACTCGGAGCGGGTCAGGTTGACCGGCTCGCCGTGGACCGTGGCGACGTGGCGGACGAGGTCGATCGCGACCGGGCCGGCTTCGATCTTGACCGCCTGGTTGAGCGGGCCGCGGTCGAGCTCGCGGCGGCGCAGCTGGGCGCGCACCCGGCCGAGCAGCTCGCGCACCGAGAAGGGCTTGGTGACGTAGTCGTCGGCACCGACCTCGAGCCCGAC
>Ga0068853_100003053_pt1 | contig 12780 bp, 16 predicted proteins | sample KBSCornC32_FD_65655 | JGI IMG/M metagenome (GOLD analysis project Ga0068853, IMG submission 65655) | Corn rhizosphere microbial communities from Kellogg Biological Station, Michigan, USA - KBS Corn C3-2 | ecosystem: Host-associated > Plants > Roots > Rhizosphere > Soil ... | reverse complement strand
GCCCCGCACCCTCTATCGCCGCTGTGATTTCCAGGCCGCCACGGCGGCAAGACCGAAAGACAGAATATGGGTTTTCGTTGCGGTATCGTGGGCCTTCCCAATGTGGGCAAATCCACGCTGTTCAACGCGCTGACCGAGACGGCGGCGGCGCAGGCGGCCAATTATCCCTTTTGTACGATCGAGCCCAATGTGGGCCAGGTCGCGGTGCCCGATCCCCGGTTGCAGGCGATCGCCGGGATCGCCCATTCGGCGAAGATCATCGAAACGCAGCTTGGCTTCGTCGATATCGCGGGGCTGGTGCGAGGGGCCTCCAAGGGCGAAGGGCTCGGCAACCAATTCCTCGGCAATATTCGCGAAGTCGACGCGATCATCCATGTCCTGCGCTGCTTCGAGAATGACGACATCCAGCATGTCGACAACAAGGTCGATCCGATCGCCGATGCGGAGACGGTCGAAACCGAACTGATGCTGGCCGATCTGGAGAGCCTCGAGAAGCGCGTTCCGGCTTTCGCCAAGAAGGGCCAACAGGGCGACAAGGAAGCCAAGACGGCCGCTTCCGTGCTGGGGCAGGCGCTCGATCTCCTGCGCGAGGGCAAGCCGGCGCGACTGACCCAGCCGAAGGACGAGGACGAGGCGCGGATATTCTCGCAGGCGCAGCTGCTGACAGCCAAGCCAGTGCTGTATGTGTGCAATGTCGAGGAAAGCTCGGCGGCCGACGGGAATGAATTTTCCGCGCGGGTCTTTGCGAAAGCGGAGACCGAGGGTGCCAAGGCGGTGGTCGTGTCGGCAGCGATCGAAGCCGAGATCGCGACCATGGCGATCGAAGACCGGGCGGAGTTCCTGGCCGATCTTGGGCTGAGCGAGACCGGGCTCGCACGGGTGATCCGGGCGGGATACGATCTGCTTCATCTGCGTACCTTTTTCACCTGCGGTCCCAAGGAAGCGCGAGCCTGGACGATCGAGGTGGGGAGCAAGGCCCCGCAGGCGGCAGGCGCGATCCACAGCGATTTCGAGCGCGGCTTCATCCGCGCCGAGACGATCGCCTATGACGACTACGTCACCTACAAAGGCGAGGCAGGCGCGCGCGACGCGGGCCGGCTGCGTTCCGAGGGCAAGGATTATGTGGTTCAGGACGGCGACGTGATGCTGTTCCGGTTCAACGTCTAGGGTGACGACGCATGCTGACGATCAAGGACTATCCCGTGGGCCGCATCAATCGGTTCGGCCGGTACGAGATGACGCGCGAGGAAGTGCTGGAGTTCGCCGAACGCTTCGACCCCCAGCCCTTCCATCTCAGTGAAGCCGCGGCGGCGGCCAATCCCATCTTCGGCCGGATCGCGGCAAGCGGCTGGCATACCGTGTCAGCCACGATGCGGATGATCGTCGATCACGGCAAGCAATATGGCGGCCATTCGCTCGGGGGCGCGAGCGTCGACGAACTGCGCTGGCTGAAGCCGGTCTATCCCGGCGACATCCTGTCCGCGGAGAATGAGGTCATAGCGGTCAACGCTCCGAAATCCCGAACAGACATTGCCTTCGTCAAGCTGAAGACGACCACCTATAATCAGAATGACGAAGCCGTGATGACGATGTTCGCCAATATCATCGTGTCTTCAGGGCAGCCCTAGGGTCGATCGCAATCGGGTCAGGCCAAGACCAAAAAGGGGAAGGCGGATCGAACCGCCCCCCCCTTTTCCTTGACCGATTATGTCCGGCTTCCGTGCTTCACGCCGCTCCAGACGTTCCGATAGGCGAGGAAGCCCAGCGTCGTCGCGATCAGCAGGAAGATCAGCACGGCCACGCCGGTGCGGTGGCGATTCTCGAGCTTCGGCTCGGCCGTCCACACCAGGAAAGCGGCGACGTCCTGCGCCATCTGATCGACGGTCGCCTTGGTGCCGTCGGCATAGGTGACCTGACCCTCCGCCACGAGCGGCGGCGGCATCGCGATGTTCAGGTTCGCGAAGTAGGGATTGTAGTGCAGGCCAACGCCGGTCTTCGAATCCGGGAACTTCTTGAGAAGCTCGGCCGGCTGCTCCTGATAACCGGTCAGCAGCGAGTGGATGTAAGCGGCACCGTCATGACGCGCCTTGGTCATGAGCGACAGGTCAGGCGGCAGCGCATTGTTGTTCGCGGCGCGGGCGGCGACCTCGTTCGCGTACGGATCCGGGAACTTGTCGGCGGGAAGCGCCTTGCGGGTGGCAGGCTCGCCGGTTTCCGGGTTCACCGAGGGAACCTCGATCGCCCACTGGCTGGCAATGGCCTTCACCTCAGGATCGGTGAAGCCGATGCCGGTCAGATCGCGGAAAGCGACCTGATGCAGCGAGTGGCAGGCCGAGCAGACTTCCTTGTAGACCTGGAAGCCACGCTGGAGCTGCTGCCGGTCGAAACGGCCGAGCGGGCCGTTGCTGGCGAGGTGCAGTTCCTTGGGATGCTTGTGGAACTCATGCTCGGCGGTAGGGGCCGGCGGCTCGCTGATGAACGAGATCGCGCCGACGAGCGCCGAGAAGAGCAGGATCGCAACGAAACCCACGCCTGCGAGGATGCCGAGAGGACGGACCATAGTCTGTTCTTTCCTTAGTGCGCAGGCGCCGACGGGGCGGCGTTAGGTGTGCCGAGGACCGAGTCGGTGATCGAGTTGGGCAGCGGCAAGGTTCGTTCGAGCTTCGCCAGCAGCGGCAGGATGATCAGGAAGTGCGCGAAATAATAGGCCGCCGCGATCTGGCTGATCATCACATAGGGCTCGGCCGCCGGCGCACCGCCGCAATAGCCGAGGATCAGCACGTCGATCACGAGGATCCAGAAGAACTGCTTGAAGCGCGGACGATAATTGCCCGAACGCACCGGCGAGTTATCCAGCCACGGCAGGAAGAACAGCAGGATGATCGAGCCGAACATCGCGATCACGCCGAGCAGCTTCGCCGGGATGCCGAAAATATCGACGGTGAAGGCGCGCAGGATCGCGTAGAAGGGCCAGAAATACCATTCGGGCACGATGTGCGCTGGCGTCGAGAGCGGGTTGGCCGGGATGTAGTTGTCCGGATGGCCAAGCGCGTTCGGCGCGAAGAACAGCAGCAGCGAGAAGATGATCAGGAACACGCCCGCCCCGAAACCGTCCTTCGCTGTGTAATAGGGGTGGAACGGAACGGTATCCTGCGGACCCTTCACCTCGACGCCGGTCGGATTCGACGAGCCCGGGATGTGCAGCGCCCAGATGTGCAGGATGATGACGCCCGCGATCACGAACGGCAGCAGATAGTGGAGCGAGAAGAAGCGGTTCAGCGCGGCATTGTCCGGCGCGAAACCGCCGAGCAGCCACTCCTGGATGGTCGGGCCAACCAGCGGAATGGCACCGAACAGGCCGGTGATGACCTTGGCGCCCCAGAAGCTCATCTGACCCCAGGGAAGCACATAACCCATGAAGGCGGTGGCCATCATGAGGAGGAAGATGACGAGGCCGAGCAGCCACACCATCTCGCGCGGCGCCTTGTACGAACCGTAGAAAAGGCCACGGAAGATGTGGAGATAGACCACGATGAAGAACATGCTGGCACCGTTCGCGTGGGCATAGCGCAGCAGCCAGCCCTGGTTCACGTCGCGCATGATGTGCTCGACCGAGTTGAACGCGACGAGGCCGTTGGCGGCGAAGTGCATCGCCAGCACGATGCCGGTGACGATCTGGATCACCAGCGCCAAGCCGGCGAGCACGCCGAAATTCCAGAAATAGTTGAGGTTGCGCGGCACGGGATAACCGGCGCCGACGGCATTGTAGACGAGACGCGGCAGGGGAAGCCGGTCATCGACCCACTTCATCAGCGGGTTCTGCGGCTCGTAATGCTTGGCCCAGGGGAAGCTCATTATGCCTTACCTCCGCCGACGGTGACCTGCGTGTCTGATTTGAACGTATATTCCGGCACTTCGAGATTCTTCGGCGCCGGGCCTTTGCGAATGCGCGCTGCGGTATCGTAGGACGAACCGTGGCAGGGACAGAAATAGCCGCCGAATTCGCCGCGGGCCTCGCCCTCGCCCGCGCCCAGCGGCACGCAGCCGAGATGGGTGCAGACGCCCATGGTGATCAGCCACTGGGTGTGGCCTTCCTTGGTGCGCTCGGCGAGCGTCTGCGGATCGCGCAGTTCGCTGACCGGCACGGCGTTGGCCTCGGCGATTTCCTTGGCGGTCAGGTGGCGGATGAAAAGCGGCTGCTTGCGGAAGATCGTCTTGATCGCCTGGCCTTCCTTGATGGCCGAGACGTCAACGTCGATCGAGGCCAGCGCCAGCACGTCAGCCGAGGGGTTCATCTGGTTGACGAGCGGATAAAGCGTCGCTGCGGCGCCCACGCCCGCGAAGCTCACCGCCGCGACATTGATGAAATCGCGACGCCGGACGCCATCGTCCGTGCCATCGCCATGCGGAACCGCCGCTTGTTCGCCAGTCGCCATTCCCTAGCCCTTATATCACCTTCACGAACGTGACCGGGTTTGGCGTGACCCTGATACGCATGGCCATGCCCCCCAATTCTCACGCCTTGCCGCCGACCCCCGCCGGTGGCTGGCGCGCTGATAGCCTCGCTCACGTCATTTTGCCAACATCGATTTTCACTGCTTGTGGTGCAAAGCACAAATTGCGAAGGGCGCGACCATGCGGATCGCGCTGTTTCAACCTGACATCCCCGGCAATGTCGGGACAATCCTGCGGCTCGGCGCGTGCTTCGGCTTGCCGGTGGATATCATCGAACCCTGCGGATTCCCGTTTGCTGAACGGTCTTTGAAGCGCGCGGGGATGGATTATGCCGCGCAGGCGGACATCGTGCGGCACCATGACTGGGATCAATTCCTCGCCTCGCGATCCGGGCGATTGATCCTGCTTTCGACGAAGGGGGACAGCTTGATCGCGGAGGCAGGATTCGTTGCGGGGGATACCCTGCTGCTGGGATCGGAATCGGCGGGTGCGCCGGATTATGTGCATGAAGCGGCGGCGAAGGTCGTGCGCATTCCGCTGCGGAAGGGCTTCCGGTCCTTGAATGTCGCGGTCGCAGCGGGCATCGCGGTCCACGAAGCGATGCGCCAGAGCGGAACCCTGCCCCAATGATCATCCTAGACGACCAGCAGCAGGCTGCGAAAACCTGGTTCGAATCCCTGCGCGACCGAATCTGCGCGGCGTTCGAGGCGATCGAGCGCGAGGCAGGCAGCGACGCAGCCTTCCAGTACCGTCCGTGGAATCGGGACGACGATCCCGAGGCGAAGGGCGGAGGCGGCGTGCAGGGCCTGATGAAGGGCAAGGTGTTCGAGAAGGTGGGCGTCAACGTCTCCACCGTCGGCGGGGCGTTTGCGCCGGAGTTTGCCAAGACCATCCATGGCGCGGGCGAAGACCCGAGTTTCTTCGCAACCGGAATCAGCCTCGTCGCGCACATGGCCAATCCGCATGTGCCGGCGGTGCACATGAACACGCGCTTCCTGGTGACGACCAAGCGCTGGTTCGGCGGCGGCGCCGATCTCAATCCCGCGACGCCTTATGAGGAGGATACCGCCGATTTCCATGCGCGGCTGAAGACGGCTTGCGATGCGCATGATGCGGGTCATTATCCCCGCTTCAAGAAATGGGCCGATGAGTATTTCTGGATACCGCACCGCAACGTCCATCGCGGGGTGGGCGGCATCTTCTACGATCATCTCGAAGGCGATTTCGACGCCAATTTCGCCTTTACCCGCGCTGTGGGCGAGGCATTCTTCGACATTTTCCCGGCGATCGTGCGGCGGCGGATGGGAATGCCCGCGAGCGAGGCCGACCGGGCGCGGCTGCTTGCCTATCGGGGGCGCTATGCCGAGTTCAACCTGGTCTATGACCGGGGCACGCTGTTCGGACTCAAGACCGGCGGCAATATCGACGCAATCCTGATGAGCCTGCCGCCGGTCGCGACATGGGATTGACAGCGGTGCCGCCGGGCCATGTCGCGGCGGTGGTGACGTTCCTCGAAATGCGCAAGCGCCCCCCTGCCCGCCCGCTCCCGGTCGCGCAGTTGCGGCTTGCCCGGTGGAAACAGCCCGAGCCCGACAAGTATCGCGCGCTGTTCCGGCGGATCGGCGAACGCTGGCTCTGGTTTTCGCGGCTGGTGATGGATGAGGCGCAGCTTACCGCCATCATCCATGACCCGGCCGTCGAGATCTATGCGGTTCTCGATCCGAAAGGGATCGAGGTCGGGCTGATCGAACTGGATTTCCGCCGCCCGCCCGATTGCGAGCTGGCCTTTTTCGGGCTGATCCCGGAGTTGGCCGGGCAGAAGCTCGGGCGCTGGATGATAGCGCAGGTCATTGCGCTCGGCTGGCGTGGCGGGATCGAGCGGCTATGGGTGCATAGCTGCACCCTCGACCATCCCTCGGCGCTCGGCTTCTATCGTGCGCAGGGCTTCGAGGCATATCGCCGCGAGATCGAGATATTTCCGGACCCACGCTTGTCGGGCCATCTGCCCGAAACGGCAGCGCCTCAGATCCCGTTGGTCCCGCCCCGCAGCCGTGCGTAAAAACTGGCGAACAGGACCGTCCAGAAGCACCCGTACACGGCATTGAACGCGGCCAGCAGGACGTTCACGACGATCGGGGCCAGCATCGCGACCCCAGCCGCCCGCGTGAGGAGAATGAGCAACGAACCGAGCGCTGCTTCGATCACCGCCGCGATCAGCACATAAAAAATGGCCTGTGCGATCAGCAACGCGACGATCCTGAGCACATGGCCTCGCGTGAGCGTGATGACATCGACCAGTGTCTGACGGATGGAGCTTTCCCGATCAGCCAGCACCGGCGGCATCAGCGTCAGCCGGGCGGTGACGACGATCGAGGGCGGCAACACCATCGCCAGCGCGAGGATCAACATGGCTTGCGGGTTCATCCCCAGCGCCGAGCCCGCGAGACCCGCAATCATGCTCGCAACGACGTTGATCGCCAGCAAAATCACGAAAACGGTCAGGGACAGACCGATGGCGCGGGGCATCAGCCGCACCGCATCGCCCAGCGCTTCGGCGACGCTGATTCGCGAGCGCAGCACCATGCGGCTGATGGAGAGATAGCCTACGAGCGCGAGCAGCAGCATTGGCACCAGCGCGATCATCCACGGCCCCGGTGGAGGGCCGGCCGTCGGCGATTTTGGCACCGGCACCGGTATGGCCGCACCTGCGATCAGCGTCGCCATGCCGAAAGTTGCGAAACCGAGCGGAAGGAGCAATGCGCGCTCCCGCACGAAGAAGCGTCGCGTATCGTCCAGAACTTCCTCGATCGACGCGCCCGCCATAAATTCTCCTTTGCAGCGGTTCCTATCGGCGCGCCGTGGCGGACGCAATGTAGAGCCTTGATAAGTGGCCCGTTCGACGACACATGCGCGAATGTGAGCGAAGATTTCATCGATGAAGTCGAATGGCGGATCGCGTCCCATCCGGTCGCCTACGATATGGCGGTGGCGGAGATGGAGACACGCGCGCTCGCCATCCGCGAGGAACGCGCGCCGGAGCTTGTCTGGCTGCTGGAACATCCGCCGCTCTATACAGCGGGGACCAGCGCTGATCCGACGGAATTGCTGACCCCCGATCGCTTCCCCGTCTACCGCACCGGTAGGGGTGGCCGTTACACCTATCATGGGCCGGGGCAGCGGATCGGCTACCTGCTGATCGATCTCGACAAGCGCGGGCGCGACGTGCGCTGCTTCGTCTCGAATCTCGAAAAATGGATGATCGCGGCGCTGGCGCGGCTGGGCGTAGAGGCGCGTCAGGAAGCGGGGCGGATCGGCATCTGGACCGGCCATGGCGCGGACGAAGCCAAGATCGGTGCGATCGGGGTCCGGGTGCGGCGCTGGGTGACGCTTCACGGCTTTGCAATCAACGTAAACCCGGATCTCACGCATTTCGGGGGGATCGTGCCGTGCGGAATTTCCGATTATGGTGTGACCAGCCTTGAAAAGCTCGGGATCAGCGGTGCGGCAGATCGGCTCGATCGGGCGCTGCGCGATTGCTTTCCGGCTTTTCTGGACGGCCTTTCGGCATCCGGACGCTCGCTTTGCGCGCCGGCGGCGTTATAGCGCCATCGCTGAACGCATTTTGGGAGATCGATCATGCGCAAGCCACTTCTCGCGGCCACCGTCGTAACGGCAGGACTGGCGGTTGCAGCCTGCGGCGGCAAATCGAACGACACGGTTGATAACAGCGAGATCACCGAGCTGAACGCTGCCGGCATGATGGAGGGCACCACCAACGACGCCTCGGCGATGGATGTCGCGACCGACACCAATGTCGCCGCCGCGCCGGACAATGCCACCGACAATGCCGCGATCGAGGCCGAAAACGCCACCGGCAACGCAAGCGAGTCCAACAGCCAGTAAAGTTGCGGCGAATCGTTGGCCAGACGTCGCCGAAAGGGTGGCGCCTGCCGCCAAATCCGCGCATAGCCCCTGATGACAAGCGTGCGTTGCGAGGAGGATCAGGATGCGGCCCAACATGCTGAGGCAATTGACCATGGCGGCGCTGGCCTGTCTGATGGCGAGCCCCGGCCAGGCCTATCTCTACTGGGTAAGGCCCGATTTCTCAGGCGCGCCGGTGACGGGTACCGAGCCGGGCATCGTGCTCCCCCTCGACAAGGCCAAGCCCGCCGAGATCGAGGCCAATCTGGTCTGGAACCTGCGCGCCGCGCTGAATGTCGCCGCCCTGCAATGCCAGTTCTCGCCGCCGCTCATGACGGTGCGGAACTATAATACGCTGCTGAGCCAGCATGGCGCCGAACTGGCGGCGGCGTACAAGACGCTTGACGGCTATTTCAAGCGGACCGTGAAGGGCAAATATCAGCGCGCCTTCGATACGCACACCACCCGCACCTACAACGGCTTTTCGACGATGCACGCGCAGATCGGATTTTGCGAGACGATGAGCAAGATCGGCAAGCTCGCGCTCGATACGCCAAGGGGGTCCCTGCGCACGCTTGCCGCGACCTATATGCGCGAGGTTCGAAACAGCCTTGTCCCGACCGGCGACCGTTTCTTCGCGTTCAGCCAGCCCCGCGTGCGCATCCAGCCCCTCCCCTCACTGGACGACAGCTGCTGGGACAGAAAGGGCAATCTCCGGAAGAAATGCTGGACGGCGTGACGGTTCTTTCCTGAGGACCGCCAAAAAGGGGTCCGAGATCGCTTCATTTCAGCCCAAGCAGCTTGTGGGTCTGGATCGAAAGCCGCCAGCCGGGGTTGGCCAGCACGAAATCGATGGCAGCCTGTTCGTTTGCGCGGATATCCGGGCCGTCCATGGGCTGGACGAGGTGATGTGCGAAATCCCAGCCAGCAATGTCGGCCATGTCGAGCGCGGGCTGGGGCCAGACGACCTTCACCTCCTGACCTGAGCACTGGACTACGACGCTACCTGCCTTGGGGCTGATGCAGAGCCAGTCGATCCCCGGCGGCGCGGCGATGGTGCCATTGCTTTCCACCGCGATGGTGAAGCCGCGATCCTTGAGGGCCGCGATCAACGGCGTATCGAGCTGGAGCATGGGCTCGCCGCCGGTGATCACGGTGAAGGGGTCGCCCTCCCCATCCCATAAAGCCAATGCCTGATCGGCAAGATCAGCGGCTTCATAACGCCCGCCAAAGGTGCCGTCGGTGCCGACGAAATCGGTGTCGCAGAACTGGCAGACCGCCTTTTCGCGATCCTGTTCGCGGCCGGTCCAGAGATTGCAGCCGGACAAGCGGATGAAAACGGCGCGTCGGCCAGCCTGCATGCCCTCGCCCTGCAAGGTCAGGAACATTTCCTTGACGGCGTAGCTCATGGCGCGGGCTGGGTGGCGTAGCGGGTGGGATCGGCCAGCCCCGCCTCGGCAAAGCCCTTGGAGCGCAGGCGACAGCTGTCGCACAGGCCGCAATGCTGGCGATCCGGGGTGGGATCGTAGCAGGACCAGCTCTGGCCGGCATCAAGGCCAAGGCGAGCGGCCTCGCGCGCGATATCGGCCTTGCTCATGTTGAGGAGGGGCGCGTGGACGGTGAAGCGATCGCCCTCGACCCCAGCCTTGGTGGCTAAATTGGCCATAATCTCGAACGCTTCGATGAAGGCGGGTCGGCAATCGGGATAGCCGGAATAATCGAGCGCATTCACGCCGATGAAGATGTTCCGGGCGCCCGCCGCCTCCGCCCAGCCGAGCGCGACCGACAGGAAGATGGTGTTGCGGGCGGGGACGTAGGTGACGGGGATGCCTTCCCCTACCCCTTCCTTCGGCACGGCAATGTCGTCGGTGAGTGCGGAACCTCCGAACTTTCGGAGATCGAGCGGGAGAATCACATGCCGCTTCGCACCCAGCGTGCCGGCCAAGGTCGTGGCGGCTTCCAGCTCGATCAGGTGGCGCTGGTTGTAGTTGATCGTGAGTGCGTAGAGATCATGCCCCGCTTCGCGTGCAAGCCCAGCCGCGACCATCGAATCGAGGCCACCCGACAGGAGGACGATCGCAGCTTTGGCAGGCTTTTTCATGGGTTCGCGCTAATCCCCGGACCATCTCTGCGCAAGGCACCAAAAAACAGGGCCGCCCGAGGGCGGCCCGAGTGAGGCTTTTCAGCCTGCTAGGGAGAAAGCTGCCGAATACGGCACCTGATTTCCGCTATAACCCGAACAGGGTAAACGAAAGATGAACGGCCGCGATCAGCGCTGGCGGCGGACCGGCGGGCCATCGCATTCGCCGACCCGCCTGGCCTCCGCGTCGTAGGCGAACGGCATGCGGCCAGCGATGCCCTGGCTGTTCACGCGCACCAGCCGGGGCGTTTCGACCAGCAGCGACGTACGGCCCCAGCCGGCGCCAGGGCAGGTATAATGCACCGTCGCCCGATCCACCGCATCGGTGATCACAAAGCGGCCGCAGACCGGGCCGGGATGGGACAGCTGGATCAGCGGCTCGATATCCTGCAGGCACATTCGCCGCGAGGTGCCGTCGTCGAACTGGATGTTCCAGCTTCCCGCCGCCACGGCATGCTCGATGGCGAGCGCACCCGGCTTGGGCGGTGGCGTCTGGGCGAGCGCCGGCACCGACGCAAGCGCCATGCCCATCAGCAAGATCGTCAGACGTTTCACCATGCCCGCCCCCCGACCTTGATCGTTTCAGCCTGGATCAGCCTGAAACGATCAAGGTCTCACCCATTTGAATAGAGCCTGATTCACGTCATCAGCGGAAGCGCGACGCGCTTCCTCCCTCAGACGATCAGGCTCAATGCGTGCCGGCGGTGCCGTATCACATTCGTTATCCGGCCGGAAGGATCAGATGGTGTCGGGGTCGATTCCGAAGCTGAGCGCACAATAAGCGCAATCGACGCGGATCAGGCCATCGTCCGCCACCATGTCCTTGCGCTCCTCGGGCGCGAACTTGGCGATCACCGAGCGGATATGCTCGACATTGCAGCGACAGCCCTTGGCAAAGCTGATGCTCGGCATGGTGCGGACCTCATCCTCATTGAAGAGGCGCCAGAGCAGATTTTCGAGAGGCAGGCCCGGATCGAGCAGTTCCTCGCTGCGGACCGTCGACGCCAGCGCGTCGACATGCTCCCATTCCGGATGATCGAGCCGGGTGTGGATACGCTCGCGCCCCTCCTCGCCTTCGGGGAGATGCTGGACCAGGATACCGGCCGCGACATGGCCCCGTTCCTTTGCCGGCTGGACGGCAAGGCGGACGAGGCTCGGGATCTGTTCGGACTGGCTGAAATAGCTTTCCGCCGCTTCGGCCAGCGAGCCGCCTTCAAGCGGGACGATGCCCTGATAGCGCTCGCCAGTGAGCGCCTGATCGAAGGTGATCGCGAGATAGCCCTTGCCGAAAAGCGCGAAGAGCGAGGGATCGGTGGGCGCCAGCGCCAGCCGCTCGGGATCGTGGCGGAGATAGCCGCGCAGTTCGCCGTCGCGATAGTCGCAGACCAGCAGGTCGATCACGCCGCCTTCAGTCTGCGCCTGAATGGTGAGCTGGCCCTCGGCGTTCTTGAGCGTGGTACCGAGCAGCGCGGTGAGCAGCAGCGCCTCCGCCAGCACGCGTTCGATCAGCGGCGGGTAATTGTGGTTGGCGAGGATTTCGTCGAGCACCGGCCCGAGCCGCACGAGGCGGCCGCGTGCGTGCAGCGCCGGGAGGGTGAAGCCCAGCGCCTCGTCCACCGCGAAGACAGAGCCATGGCCGTTGCCGTTCGAAGACTTCAATGTTCGTTCCTAACCATCATGCCGGCCTAAGGTCTGCATGACGCGCGGGTGTTTCAACCCTGACCGATCAGCCCGAAGCACCAGAGCAGGACCGCCTTCTGGGCATGGAGGCGGTTTTCCGCTTCGTCCCAGACCACCGATTGCGGGCCGTCGATCACGGCATCGACCACTTCCTCGCCGCGATGGGCGGGAAGGCAGTGGAGAAAGACAGCCCTGGGATCTGCAGCGGCCATGATCTCCGGCGTCACCTGATAGGGCATCATCGCGGCGAGCTTTTCCTCGGCATGCGCCTGCCCCATCGAAATCCAGGTGTCCGTCACCACGACATCGGCACCGGCGACCGCTGTCTTCGGATCGCGTTCGAAGCGGACATCGCCGCCGCGCTGCTTTGCCTCGCCCACCACGTCCGGCGACGGATCATAGCCTTCCGGGCAGGCGACGCGAACGCCGAAGCCGAGCAGGCTGCCCGCCTCGATGATCGAGTGGAGGACGTTGTTGCCGTCGCCCAGCCACGCCCATTGCGATCCCGCCAGCTTGGCGCGATGTTCAATCACGGTCTGAAGATCAGCCATTATCTGACAGGGATGGCTATGATCCGTCAGCCC
>Ga0068853_100003052_pt1 | contig 12784 bp, 13 predicted proteins | sample KBSCornC32_FD_65655 | JGI IMG/M metagenome (GOLD analysis project Ga0068853, IMG submission 65655) | Corn rhizosphere microbial communities from Kellogg Biological Station, Michigan, USA - KBS Corn C3-2 | ecosystem: Host-associated > Plants > Roots > Rhizosphere > Soil ... | reverse complement strand
CCCGATGCATCGTGCAACTGCCCTCGTGACCGCCGTTTCGCTCGCGCTCGGCGCGGCCGTGCCCGCGCACGCCGAAGACGAAGCGCTGCGCAAGGAGCTCGACGCACTGCGCCAGCAGGTTGCCGAGCTGCAGGCCGAGGTCCAGGAAATGCGCACGGCGAAGGCAACGCCTGTTGCCGCCGCGCAGCCGGCCGCGGCGCCGCTCATCGCGCCCGCACCTGCCGCGACGCCCGCGCCCGCGACGGCGGTTGCGCAGGCATCGCCGCCGCCCGCGCAGCGCGGCGTCGGCTCCGACTCGACGCGCCTCTGGGGCTACGGCGAGCTCAATTACAACCATCCGACGGGCGACGCCGGCAACTCGCAGGCGGACCTTCGCCGCGCGGTGATCGGCTTCAGTCACGCGTTCAACGAGGACACGCACGTTTACGGCGAGCTCGAATGGGAGCACGCGGTGACGTCGGCCGACGATCAGGGCGAGAGCGAGGTCGAGCAGCTCTATGTCGAGCACCAGCTCAGTCCGGAGATGGCATTCCGCGCCGGACTCACGCTGATTCCGCTCGGCTTCCTCAACGAGCACCATGAGCCGACCCACTACTACGGCGTCGAGCGCAACTTCGTCGAGACCGCGATCATCCCGTCGACGTGGCGCGAAGGCGGACTCTCGCTGCTCGGCACCACCGAAGGCGGCTTCAGCTGGAACGTCGGCCTCACGACGAGCCAGAACCTTCGCAACTGGGATCCGGCCGATCCCGAAGGCCGCCTCTCGCCGCTCGGCGCGATCCATCAGGAGCTGCAGCTCGCGAGCGCGCGCGACGTCGCGATCTACGGCGCCGCGAACTGGCAGGGCGTGCCGGGCCTGACGCTCGGCGGCGGCGTCTTCAACGGCAACATCGGGCAGGGCGACGACGGGAACTTCCTCGGCGCCGATTCGCGCGCGACGCTCGGCGAGGTGCACGCGCGCTGGCAGTCGGGTCCGTTCGATCTTTCGGCGCTGTACGCGCGCGGCACGATCAGCGACACCGAGAAGCTCAACCTCACGTTCATCGGCAATCCGTATCCGGTGCCGAAATCGTTCTGGGGCAGCTACGTGCAGGGCGCGTGGCGCGTCTGGGACAGCGGCGAGTCGTCGCTCGCGCCGTTCGTGCGCTACGAGGCGTTCAATACGGCGTCGTCGTTCGAGCCGGTGCCGCTCGGCCTCGGCGTGCCCGACGCGGACACCGAGCGCGTCTGGACCGTCGGCGTGAACTACTACCTGACGCCCGAAGTCGTGTTCAAGGCCGATTACCAGCACTTCAACATCACCGACGAATTGCTGGGCTACGGCACGCGCTTGGACCTCGGCGTCGGATATCAGTTCTAATACGAATCCGAAACGGCAGGCTCTGGGCGATGGCACGCACGCGCGCGATCTGGCTCGTTCCCGGCGCGCTCGCGGCGTTGCCGGCGTATCACGCCGCGTATGCGGTGCAATACATGAGCGTCGCCGAAGCGCAGAAGGCGGCATTCGCCGACGCGAGCGAGTTCGCGCCGGTTGCAGTCGATCGTGCGGCGCTCGATGGCGCGATGACAGCCGTGCCCGAGAGCGCGCTCGGCGCCGGCTGGGCGCCGCAGGTCTTCGCGGCAAAGAAGGATGGCGCGACCGAAGGCTGGCTGATCGTCGACCAGGTCATCGGCAAGGCCGAGGCGATCACGTATGCGCTGGCGCTCGATGCGCGCGGCGCCGTCACCCGGCTCGATGTGCTCGAGTACCGCGAGACGCACGGCGGCGAGATTCGCCTTCCCGCGTGGCGCAGGCAGTTCGTCGGCAAGACGGCGGCCGATCCGCTGCGGCTCGACGCCGACATCCACAACATCTCGGGTGCGACGCTGTCGTGCCGTCATGTCACCGACGGCGTGCGGCGATTGCTGTCGCTCTACGCGCACGCGCTGAAGACGGCTTGACGATGCGGATGCGACGCGCCCGGCTGCTGCTCGGAACGCTGGTCGACATTCGCGTCGACGGCGCGGACGAAGCGCGCGCGCTTGCAGCGATAGAACGGGCGTTCGCGGAAATCGCCGACGTGCATCGACTGATGAGCTTTCACGAGGCGGCGAGCGACGTCTCGCGCATCAATCGCGATGCATCGCGTACGCCGGTCACGGTCGATGCGCGCACGCGCGAGGTGGTCGATCTCGCGCTCGCGTTCGCGCGCGCATCGCAGGGCCGCTTCGATCCGACGGTCGCGGCGGAGCTCGTCGCGTGGAAGCGGCTGCCGCGTCCGCGCGGTGCGCCGGCGCCGTCGGCTGGAGCGACCTGGCGCGACATCGACGTGCTCGACGACGGTCGCATCCGCGCCGCCAAGCCGCTCTGGATCGATCTTGGCGGCATCGCGAAAGGCTATGCCGTCGACCGCGCGATCGGATGCCTGATCGCGCTCGGCATCGAAGCCGCGTGCGTCAACGCCGGCGGCGACCTGCGGCGCATCGGCCGCGGAACCGAGCCCGTCCACATCCGCATGCCGTCGGCGCCGTATCGTCCGCTGCGCACGCTGCTGCTCGGCGAAGGCAGCCTCGCGAGCAGCGGCGGCTATTTCGGGCGCGCGCACGTCGACGCGCGGACGCGCAGGGCGATGCGCGAACGCTGCGTCTCGGTCGTCGCGGACCGCTGCGTCGTCGCCGATGCGCTGACGAAGGTCGTCATGAGCGACGCCGACGCGGCCGCGCCGCTGCTCGACGCGTGGAACGCCCAAGCGCTCGTCCTCGACGGCGACAACGCACGGCTGATCGGACACGCCGCATGATGGCGCCGCAGCACCGCGGACCCGCGCTGCTCTCGCGGCGCCGGCGCTGGCTGACCTATCTCACGCTCGGGGGCCTGTGGACGACCGGCGCCATCTGGCTCGTGCTGCACTATGGGTTCGAGCGCGCCGGCGAGTTCGGCGCGACGCCGCATCCGCTGCAGCCGTGGGCGCTCTGCGCGCACGCGCTGTTCGCGTTCGGCACGCTCTGGCTCGGCGGGCTGCTGTGGGCCGTGCACGTCGCGCCGAACTGGCGGCGCCATCACCGGCGCACGAGCGGCATCGTCTCGGTCGCGCTGCTGCTGCTGCTCGTCGGCAGCGGCTTCCTGCTTTATTACGTCGCCGACGAGCGCTGGCGGCTGACCGCGTCGACGCTGCACTGGGTGCTCGGCCTCGCGGCGCTGGTGCCGTTCCTCGTGCACCTCCTCCACGGCCGCACGCCTCGCGATCGCCACCCGCGCCGGCGCTGACGTCCGCCGCGCGGCGGGCACGGGCCGCCGTTGCGACCCATGCCGTTCGGCCCATTCATTCCGCGCGCGGCTCGCCAAGAATCGGCCGTCAATCAACCGGGGACGGCATTCATGATCGAACACGCAAGGAAACCCCACGCACGCAACGCGCTGGTGCGCGCGGTCGCGCTCTGCTTCGCGACGGCGACGCTCGCCGCGACCGCCGCGCAGCACGGCATCGACGCCGCCGACATCGACAAGGGCGCGCAGGCGTGCACCGATTTCTTCGCGTACGCGAACGGCACCTGGCGCAAGAATCACCCGATCCCCGACTACATGGACCGCTGGAGCAGGCGCTGGGAATCGGGCGAGATCAACAAGGAGCACGTGCGCGACATCCTCGGCGATCTGTCGAAGAAATCCGACTGGCCCCCCGGCAGTCCCGAGCAGCTCTCGGGCGATTTCTACGCCGCGTGCATGGACGAATCGCAGGTCGACGCGCTCGGCCTGAAGCCCGCGCAGCCGATGCTCGACGAGATCGGCGCGATCAAGACGAGGGCCGACCTCGAGCTTGCGATCTCGCATCTGCACGACATCGGCATCGGGGCGCCGTTCGTTCTTTACGGCGCGCAGGACCTGCACGATCCGACGCAGATGGTCGCCAACATCAGCGCGGGCGGGCTCGGCCTTCCCGATCGCGACTATTACCTCAAGACCGAGAAGCGCTTCGTCGAGGCGCGCGCGAAGTACCTCGAGCACGTGCAGAAGATGTTCGCGCTCGCCGGCGCGAAGCCCGACGCGGCCAAGGCCGACGCGGCGACCGTGTTCGCGTTCGAGAAGCGACTCGCGCAAGCGTCGCTCGACAACGTCGCTCTGCGCGATCCGAAGCAGCAGGATCACACGACGAAGTTCAGCGATTTGCAGAAAAGCGCGCCGTCGTTCGACTGGGCCGCGTATTTCGACGCGGCGAAGATCCCGCACGGCGATCTCAACGTGCAGCAGCCGAAGTTCGTCGCGGCGGTCGACAAGGAGCTCAAATCGACGCCGATTCCCGCGTGGAAGACCTATCTGCGCTGGCAGGTGCTGAATGCGGCGGCGGATTCGCTGTCGGCACCGTTCGTCGAGGAGAACTTCGCGTTCAACAAGACGCTGACCGGCGCGACCGAGATGAAGCCGCGCTGGAAGCGCTGCGCCGAGTCGACCGACAACCAGCTCGGCGAGGCGCTCGGCAAGAAGTACGTCGAAAAGTACTTCCCGCCGGAAGCGAAGGCGCGCATGCAGGACATGGTCAAGAACATCCTGCTCGCGATGCACGACACGATCGAAGGCGCGGACTGGATGGATCCCGCGACGAAGAAGAAGGCGCTCGAGAAGCTCGCGACGTTCAACCCGAAGATCGGCTATCCCGACAAGTGGAAGGATTACGCCGGCGTCAAGGTCAGCCGCTCGTCGTACTGGGACGACGTCGTCTCGGCGTCGCGCTGGAACGTCGACGACAACCGCAAGCAGATCGGCAAGCCGGTCGATCGCACGCGCTGGGGCATGACGCCGCCGACCTCGAACGCGTACTACAACCCGCTGCTCAACGAGATCGTGTTCCCGGCCGGCATCCTGCAGCCGCCCGCGTTCGACATGACCGCGACCGACGCCGTGAATTACGGCGCGATCGGCGTCGTGATCGGCCACGAGATCAGCCACGGCTTCGACGATCAGGGCGCGCAGTTCGACGCGCAGGGCAAGCTCGACAACTGGTGGACGCCGGACGATCTGAAGAAGTTCACCGCGCGCGGCCAGTGCGTCGTGAAGCAGTTCGACGGCTACTTCATCGAACCCGGCATCCACCACAACGGCAAGCTCGTGCTCGGCGAATCGATCGGCGATCTCGCCGGCGCGAAGATCGCGTATCGCGCGTACCAGAAGTCGCGCGAGGGCAAGGCGCCCGAGCCGACGATCGACGGATTTACGCCGGCGCAGCAGTTCTTCCTTGCGTGGGGCCAGTGGCGCGGCGACGAGATCCGTCCGGAAACGCAGCGCACGATGGTGCAGGGCGATCCGCATCCGATCGCCAAGTACCGCGTCAACGGGCCGCTCTCGAACCTGCCGGAGTTCAAGGCGGCGTTCCAGTGCAAGGACGATGCGCCGATGGTGCGGCAGGGCGCGGATCGCTGCGAGGTGTGGTGAAGGTTTTCGCCCTTCTCGCTCGTTTTTCCCCTCTCCCGCGTGCGGGAGAGGGTAGGGTGAGGGCAAGCGCGCGAAACGCTTCCACGAGATTGCCCTCACCCCAGCCCTCTCCCGCTGCGCGGGAGAGGGGGAAAAGCGGTGCGGTGAGTTCCGGTTCCGGTTGCGTTACGCGCGCTTGCGCGCGTGCCAGCACCAGTGCCACGGCTCATAGGCGATGCCGTGGCGATTCCTGCGCGGGTACGACATCCGGAACCCGAACCGCGCCGCATGGCGCTTCAGCCACGCGAACGCCGGCGATCGCTCGAACTCTTCCTCGAGCGGCGCGTAGCCCGGCGTCGTGAGGTCGATCGCACGTCCCGAATGATGCTCGCTGTAGCCGGGCGCCGCGCTGACGCGGAGGATCTGCGTCATGTCGAGCCCGCGCTCGCGCTTGCGCCGCACGATGCCGAGCTGGTAGTCGGCCGAGCGATACGCGGAGACGACGCCGAGCGTGATCCCGCTGCTGCGCGCGGCCTCGCGCATGCGCTCGAACGCGCGCGCGGCACGCGGCGCGAGCCACTGCGTGCGCTCGTAGATGTCGGTGCCGATCGATGCGAGCTCGGCGGGCTCGCGCACGATGGCGAGCTTTCGCGTGCGCCCGTAGTCGGACGGCACGCCGAGCGCGAGCGCCGCCGCGACGACCTCGCGCCGCCGCGCGGCGTCGCTGGGTTTGGGCGGCGCTGGAATCTTCGGCATCGCGCGCGTCAGAACTGCGGCTTCGGCGCGGCGGTCACGTGGAAGCCGGCGATGCGCCCGTCGGTGCCGCAGGCGATCTGCGCGACGAGATTCGTCTTCTCGAAGATCAGCGGAATCATCACGAGCGTGTAGCCCTGGCCGGTGCTGAGGTGCGACTGGCCGCGCGCGACGAGCTTGCCGAACTGCGCAAGCGAATCCCACTGCTGCTTGAGCTTCGGCGGGGGCATGTCGGTGCGCATCTTCGCGTCGAAGTCGCGCGTCGCGCCGCCGAAGTCGGATTTCTGCGCGGCGTCTAGCAGGCTCGTCGAGCGCGCGACGCAGCTTGCGGCGATGCTCTTCGCTTCGGCGTCCGCCGGAGAATCGGCGGCTTCGGCGGGTTTCGCGGTCTCCGGCGTCTGCTCGACGGGCGCGGGCTCGGCCGTCGCTGCCGATTCGGTTGCCGGCGGTGCTTCGACGGGCGGCGGCGTTTCGGACGGCGGCTCGGCAGGCGCGGCGGCCTCCGCGGGCGCGGCTTCGGGCGCCGGTGGCGGGGCCGTCGCATCGGACAGCGGCGGCGCGTCGGCGTCGGCCGGCGTGGCTGCGGCTTCGTCCTTCGCGCGGGCCATCGCATCGACGTCGAGCGATTCGGGCTGCTGCTGCGCCGCCTCGTCGGTCTTCGGGCGGTGCGGTTTCGGCGGCGCGGCTTCGGCGACGGCGACGCAGGCGAGAAGTGCCAGTGCGAGCACGCGGATCGGCATGCGGGAAGTTCCGTTTCGAATGAGGATGCTGCGGATGGAGGCGGATGACATCACGGCAAGCCTGAATCTCGACTGTGGCATCGCAAGTCTAAGGCTGCGGCTGGCCCATCGCCTGCGTCGGCAGGAGCCTCAGATCAGTGACGGTGCCCGCGCCGTCGCAACGGACGTCGACCGTCGCCGTGCCGTTCTCGAAGATCAGCGGCGTCATGACGACCGTGTGCCCGTTGATCTCGGCGCCGTGTGGACGGCCGCGGCCGAGCACCTTGCCGTAGTTCGACGGCAGCCACTCGTAGTCCTCTTTGAGCTTCGCCGGCGTGTAGCGCGCGCGAAGCGCGGCGTCGAAATCGGTGGTCGCCGCGTCGTACTTTCCTTCGCCGAGCGCGCTGAGCAGCGCGTCCGCGTGCGCCTCGCAGAGCGCGTGCGGCGAGGGTGCGCTGGCGTCCTGCGCATCCGCGACGGGAACGGCGAGCGCAAACAGCGCGGCAAACGCAAGGCGCAGCATCGGGACGCTCCTGACGGCGAACGGCGGGCGCACTTTAACGCATCACTTCTTCCTTGTGCCGCCCGCCTCGTCGGGCGGCGCCTTCATGCGGCCGGATTTGCGGAGCGCATCGCGCAGCACGTATTCGATCTGCGCATTGACCGAGCGCAGCTCGTCGTCGGCCCAGCGCTGCACCGCGTCCAGGACGGCGGCGTTGATGCGCAGCGGATAGGCCTTCTTATCGTTCACGCCGCTGCTGCCGGCTCTGCCATGCGCGAAAGACGATCGCGACGACGAGGAGGTTGCACACGACGACGAACGCGATTCCGATCGGCATCTGATACGTGGGCCGCACGATCGAGAGCGCCATGCCGGTCGTCACGACGAGCGCGCCGATGACCTGCATCGTCTTGCCGATGAACGTCGAGAGCCCGGGATCGAGCTGACCTTCAGCCATGCCGCCTCCGATGCCGGCCGCGGTCCGGCTTCGCATGTGATGACCGATGAAGAACGCCGGCAGCGAAACCGCGATGAAGATGATCAGGACGAGAAAGTCCACGATCAGCCCGTGTAGAGCGTGCCGGCGTTGACGACCGGCTGCGTCGCGCGATCGCCGCAGAGCACGACGAGCAGGTTCGACACCATCGCCGCGCGCCGCTCGTTGTCCAGATCGACGACGCCGCGCTTGCTGAGCTCGGCCAGTGCCATCTCGACCATGCTGACCGCGCCTTCGACGATGCGCGTGCGTGCCGCGATGATCGCGCCGGCCTGCTGCCGCTGCAGCATCGCCTGCGCGATTTCCTGCGCGTAGGCAAGATGGCTGATGCGCGCCTCGATGACGCTGACGCCGGCCTTGCCGAGCCGCGACTGGATCTCGGTGCGGATGTGCGTGTTGACCTCGTCGCCGTGGCTGCGCAGCGACGGCTGGCCGGTGTCGTGCGAATCGTACGGATAGGCCTGCGCCATCTGGCGCAGCGCCGATTCGGACTGGATCTGCACGAAGTTCTCGTAGTCGTCGACCTCGAACACGGCTTCGGCCGTATCGACGACCTGCCAGACGACGACGGCCGCGATCTCGATCGGATTGCCGTCGCTGTCGTTGACCTTGAGCTTGGACGACTCGAAGTTGCGCACGCGCAGCGAGACCGGCCGCTTCGCATAGAACGGATTCGTCCAGCGCAGGCCTTCGTCGCGCGCCGTGCCCGCGTAGCGGCCGAAGAGCTGCATCACCTGGCCCTGGTTCGGCTGCACCTGGAAGAAGCCCTTGCTGAGGAACAGCAGGATCGCGGCCACGGGCCCGAAGAAGGCGATGTTGCCCGGCGACGGCTCGCGCACCGACGTGAACAACCAGAACGCGAGTAGTAGCCACGCCGCGATGTCGAGCAGCGCCATCGGAATGCCGGGCAGGGAAAACGCGTTGCGTTCGTTCATGGCCAAAGCTCCTCGGTTGTGGATGAACGATATCACAAAGATATCATAATAGCTAGTGGCCGAACGCACACGGACTGGGCCGGTGCTCGCGAAGACCGACGATCGAAGAGCAACGTCGAATGGATCCGGGCTTCCGCCGTGATGACGAGCGACGAACTGGATCCCGGCCTTCGCCGGGATGACGGAACGGAGGCTTTTACCGGGCTGCGGGCGATGCCGCGAAGAGGCGCCAGGTTCCCGCTCGCGGGAACGGCGAGTACGCAACGCAACCACAAAGGCGCGGAGAACGGGATTCCGGCCTTCGCCGGGAATGACGAGCGCGAACGAGGAAGCTCAGCGAATCAGCTCGCCGCGCAGCGGCGTCGCCTCGCGCAGCGACACGCGCCCGAGCATGTCGAGCCCCGAATAAAACCGCCACGGATCGCCGTCGCCGACCGACAGCGCGATATGCCCGGCGTCGAAGCCCGGAAGCGCCGCATCGAAACTCTGCCAGCGCCCGTCGACCCACGCCTGCACCCACGCATGCGGCACGAACACGCGTTGCCGGCCGGCGAAGCCCGGCGCGTACGCGAGTCCGTCGACGACGCGCGTCGCTATGCCGAGCGAGCGCCCGAGCGCGGCCAGCAGCACGGCGTGCTCCGTGCAGTCGCCCTCCGGTTTGTGCACGACCTCGAGCGCCGACGCATAGCCGACGCCGAGCGTCTTGTTCGAGATGTAGCCGCGCACGAACGTCTCGAGCTGCTTCATCTGTGCCGCCGGACCGTGCGCGCCGGTCGCGGCCTTCTTCGCGAGCGATTCGACCTCGGGCGCCTTGCTCTGCAGCCAGTCGTTCGGCGCGAAGTCGGCTTTGTCGGGTTTCTTCTCGTCGCCCGCGCGCGGTGCCGGCGTGATCTCGACAACGAGCGTGTCGCCTTGCGCGACGACGCGCTGCTCGCCGGTGTCCGGCAGCTTCAGCGGATCGCCGCCGTCGCTCGGCGCGAGCACATAGCGGATGCCGTGATCGAGCTCGGCGCGCGTCAGCGCGCGCGGCGACTCCATGATCGTGCGATCGAAGATGTCGGTGCCCTGGTTCGGCGCCGTCGCGCACGCGCGGTCGCACGCGATGAGGACGAGATCGACGCCGATGACCGGCATCGTCAGCTTGTGCACGGTCTCCTCGGCGTCGACCCAGAGCCGGCTCTTCACCGGCGCGCCGCCGAGCAGCATCGTCTGCTCGATCGCCGTCAGCCTCTTCGCGCCGCCGGGCAGGTCGACCGATTCCTGGTTGCCGACGCGCGTCTCGATCTCGGCGACGTCGAGGCTCGACGGCTGGAAAGCGAGCGCGTTGTAGCGCGTTCCGGGCGCGAGGCCTTTCGCGAGCCCCGCGAGGCGCAGGCCTTCCGCCAGCAGCGCCCCCTTCGGCCATTCGATCTCGCGCGTCTGCGTCGCGCCGCCGCTCGTGGTCTTCACGGTGACCTTGCCGCCGTGCACCTTGCCGTCGACCGTCGTCTCGCCGCCGGAAAGTCTGGAAAGCGCCTGGAACGCGACCGGCTTGCCGTCGGTCGTCTCCTCGGTCGTCTCCTTGCTCGTCATGCCGACCGACGTGCCGGCGCGCTCGATCGAGAGATCGAGCGTCTGCGACGTGACGACCTGGCCGGCGCGCACTTCGCGCGTCGATTCGAACGAGCCGATCTTGCGGCCGTCGAGCAGCACCGTAAACCATTGGTCGTCGGGCGGCGCGGCGGACGCAGCGAGCGAGACGAAAGCAAGAACGATCAGGGCGAAGCGAGACATGCGAGAATCCCTTTGACGCGCGCATTGTGCCTGATGGCGCGTGCTGCCGCTCCTCGACTCGCACGCGAAAGAACGATGAAACCTTTCGGCACGCCGCACACCGACACCGCGATCCGCGCCATGCTGCTCGGCAGCGGCGAGCTCGGCAAGGAAGTCGCGATCGAGCTGCAGCGTTTCGCGGTCGAGGTGATTGCGGTCGATCGCTACGCGAACGCGCCGGCGATGCAGGTCGCGCATCGAAGCCATGTCGTCAACATGCTCGACGGCGAGGAGCTGCGCCGGCTGATCGCGCTCGAGAAACCCGATCTCGTCGTGCCGGAGATCGAGGCGATCGCGACGCCGACGCTGGTCGAGCTCGAGAAGCAAGGCGTGCGCGTGATCCCGACCGCGCGCGCGGCGTGGCTGACGATGAATCGCGAAGGCATCCGCCGCCTCGCCGCGGAGGAGCTGAAGCTGCCGACGTCGCGCTATCGCTTCGTCGATACGCACGAGGAGTATCGCGCCGCGGTCGCCGTGCTCGGCCTGCCGTGCGTGATCAAGCCGGTCATGTCGAGCTCCGGCAAGGGCCAGAGCATCGTGCGCCGCGAGGCCGAGATCGACGCCGCGTGGGATTACGCGCAGTCCGGCGGCCGCGCGGGACAGGGCCGCTGCATCGTCGAGGGCTTCGTCGACTTCGATTACGAGATCACGCTGCTGACCGTGCGCCACGCCGGCGGCACCGATTTCTGTGCGCCGATCGGCCATCTGCAGGAGGCGGGCGACTATCGCGAATCGTGGCAGCCGCAGCCGATGAGCGCGGCGGCGCTCGCGGAGTCGCAGCGGCAGGCCGGCGCGATCACGGCGGCGCTCGGCGGCTTCGGCCTCTTCGGCGTCGAGTTCTTCGTCAAGGGCGATCGCGTGATCTTCTCCGAGGTCAGCCCGCGTCCGCACGATACCGGGCTCGTCACGCTGATCTCGCAGGATCTATCCGAGTTCGCGCTGCACGCGCGCGCGATCCTGGGCCTGCCGATTCCGCTGATTCTGCAGCAGGGGCCGTCGGCGTCATGCGCCGTGCTCGTCGAGGGCGAGGGCGATCGCGTGCGCTATCACGGCGTCGCCGACGCGCTCGCCGAGCCGAACACGATGCTGCGCATCTTCGGCAAGCCCGAGGTGCGCGGGCATCGGCGCATGGCCATCACGCTCGCGCGCGACGGCGACATCGAATCGGCGCGCGCGAAGGCGCGCCGCGCGGCGGCGAAACTTTCGTTCGAGCTCTGACTCGGACAATCCAACCAAACCCACGGAGCCGCAATGGCAGATTCGCCGAACTATGCCGTCTTCCTGTTTCCGCAGGCGCTCGAGGCGCTCGGCGATCCGGTCAAGCCGTACGTGCGCGAGGCGCCGCTCGGGCCGCACATCGTCTGCGCCGAGATCGACGCGTCGGGGCCGTTCTTCGAGATGAAGCTAGCCGGCTCGGGAACGCAGGGGCAGGCGCTCGAGCTCGTGATCATGATTCCGTCGTCGATGGTGAGGCTCGTCATGTCGATGCATGGCGAGCATGAGATCGGGTTCGTATGATTTTACGAACGCGCGCGATAACCTGAGCCGTCATCCCGGCGAAGGCCGGGATCCGGTTTTTCCGACGGCTAAAAGGCTGGATTCCGGCCTTCGCCGGAACGACGGCCCGGCAACTCGCTCCACACGCCGTTGCGCAGCACTTCGAGCGGCCGGAAGCGCGACTTGTAGTCCATCTTCGGATGGCCTTCGATCCAGAACCCGAGATAGAGATGCTCGAGCGCGCGCTCGCGCGCGAGCAGGATCTGGCTGAGGATCGCGTACGTGCCGAGCGCGCGTGCAGGATCGCTCGTGTCGAAATACGTATAGACGGCTGAAAGTCCGCCCGCGCAGAAGTCCGTGACGGCGACCGCGATCAGCCGGCGGTCCTCGCGGAACTCGATGAAACGCGTCGGGCTCCACGACGTGTAGAGGAACCGCGCGAAATCCTCGGGCCGTGCGTCGTCCATGCCGCCGGCCGGATGGCGCGTCTGCAGGTAGCGGCGATAGAGCGCGAAGTGCTCCTCGCTGTAGCCGGCCGGCACGATGCGGATCTCGACGCCGGCATTGCGCGTGATGCAGCGGCGCTGGCTGCGGCTAGGCTCAAAGCGCGCGATCGGCACGCGGCACGCGATGCACGCCTTGCAGCTGCCGCAATGCGGGTAATAGACGTGTCCGCCGGCGCGG
>Ga0068853_100003050_pt1 | contig 12792 bp, 12 predicted proteins | sample KBSCornC32_FD_65655 | JGI IMG/M metagenome (GOLD analysis project Ga0068853, IMG submission 65655) | Corn rhizosphere microbial communities from Kellogg Biological Station, Michigan, USA - KBS Corn C3-2 | ecosystem: Host-associated > Plants > Roots > Rhizosphere > Soil ... | reverse complement strand
TACCGGCCTTGTCGGCAAGTTGCCCAAAAGTGTGAACAGCGCCTCGGTGGGCATCTGTGAGGCCTCCTCGTGCGTCTTGTAGGTGTCGGGGGACAAGGGGGAAGCAATGGGGGCATTGCATGGCGCGACGAAACCGGCGCCGCCGGGTCGTCGTGAGCGGCTGGACAACTGGCTGGCGCGATACAGCTTTCCGCTGTTGCGCGTCACACTGGGTCTGGTGATCTTCGGATTCGGATTTCTCAAATACTTTTCCGGCGTGAGTCCGGCCCAGGACCTGGTGCTGCACGTCAACCGGATCCTGTCGCTGGGACTGGTGCCGGACCAGGTGGCACTGCCGGTGTTCGCGACGGTCGAGAGCCTGCTCGGGCTGTCGCTGATCACCGGGCGGGGACTGCGCTACGTCGTGTATCCGCTCACGTTGTGGGCGGTCGCGATCCTGTCGCCGCTGGTCCTGTTCCCGGCTGAGTTGTTCAGCGGGCCGGACCACGCGCCGACGCTGGCCGGTCAGTACGTGCTGAAGGACATCATTCTGCTCGCCGCCTGCCTGGTGGTCATGGCGCGGGTACGCAACGACACACGGGGGTTGTGACCAATGGAAACCGTATTTCGGGCAAGCGCTCCCGCGGCCGAAGCCGCGCCGGATCTCGGCCCGCTGCTGGAACTGCCGGGCACCTGGGTCGGCAACGGATTCAATCTGATCTCGCGGCCGGACCAGCACAACAACAAGCCGTTCTTCCTCGAGCTCAACGCTACTCGGGAGACGTTGTCGTTCACGCCGATCGGCGCGCCGATCCCGAACCGGGGCAGCGGCCAGGACGACCTCTTCTTCCTCGGCGTGCACTATCTCCAGCAGATCAGCGACGGCGTCACCAATGGCGCGTTGCACCTGGAACCGGGAATGTGGCTGAACGTGCCGGCGACCACGGATCCGGTCGCGCCGGCCAGCGTGGTCCGGATGGCCACCATTCCGCACGGCGACGCGTTGCTGGCGCAGGGCTCGTCGCTGGTCGTCGACGGGCCACCGGTGATCTCGCCGGTCGACTCGACGCCGACCTTCTCCACCGGCCCCAACGTCGGGCAGCAGCTGACCGGGGCCTATCTCGACCCGTTCACCACGACACCGCTGCCGCCCGGCATTCCGGACGGGGCGATCGCCAATCCCAACGTGGTGCTGACCGAGGCGATCAGCCAGCAGAAGATCGTCGAGACCACGGTGCTGATCATCAGCACCACCACGGACGTCGGCGGCACCACCGGCGGCATCCAGAACATTCCGTTCGTGGTCCGCAACGCCAACGCGACGGCGATGAGCGCGATCTTCTGGATCGAGAAGGTGCGGAACGACGACGGCAGCACCTTCATGCAGCTGCAGTACACCCAGCAGGTCACGCTGGACTTCCTGGGTATCAACTGGCCGCACATCCAGGTGGCCACCCTGGTGAAGCAGTAGCCCGAGAAAGTGCGCGGCGGCCGCAGGCCGCCGCGCACGTCACCTCAACCGAGCGACACTCCGGCCAGGTCCAGCGCCGCGCGGACCATGGCCGCGGTGGCGTCCACATCGGACATCAGCAGCGGCACGTTGCGCACGGCCACGCCCTCCACCTCGGCGTTGTCCTCGGGCGCGATCAGCCAGCCGTCCAGCACGCCGTCGGCCTTGCGTGAGCCGTAATGCCGGCCAACGGCCTCCGCGCTGGTCTCGACGCCGATCGCGGTCAGGCAGGCGTCGGCCATGCCTCGCACCGGCGCGTTGCCGATGATCGGGGAGACGCCGACCACGCCGGCGGCGGTCGTGCGCACGGCCTCGCGTACACCCGGGATGGACAGCACGGTGCCGACGCTGACCACCGGGTTGGACGGCGCGAACAACACCGCGTCCGCGCCGGCGATCGCGTCCAGCACGCCCGGCGCGGGCTTGGCCTCGTCGGCGCCGATCGGCACGATCGAGTGCGCCGGCAGCTCGGCGTGGTACCGGATCCACCACTCCTGGAAGTGGATCGCGCGCCGCTCGTCCTCCGAACCCGGCACGTCCACGACGACGTGCGTCTCCACCTGGTCGTCGGTCATCGGCAGCAGCCGCACGCCTGGCTGCCAGCGCGCGCACAGCGCCTCGGTGACCGCGGACAACGGATACCCGGCGCGCAGCATGCGGGTCCGCACCAGGTGGGTGGCGATGTCGCGGTCGCCCAGCCCGAACCACGGCGCCTCCGCGCCGTAGGCGGCCAGCTCTTCCTTGACCCGCCAGGTCTCCCCGGACAGCCCCCACCCGCGCTCGGTGTCGATACCGCCGCCCAGGGTGTACATGCAGGTGTCCAGATCCGGACAGATACGGAGGCCGTGCAGCCACACGTCATCGCCGGTGTTCACCAACGCGGTGATTTCTGCCCCTTCGGGCAGTGCCGCCTTCACGCCGGTCAGGAACCGCGCTCCGCCGACGCCGCCGACCAATACCACGACCTTCACAGGGCGCAATCCTTTCACGCTTGCGGGTGAATTCTCAGCGGGTCCAGAACCGGAACAGGTAGCTGCCGTCACCGGCGTGCCCGATGTCGCCGCCGAGCACGTCGAACAGCCCGCGGCCGATGGTGAAGAACACACTGCTGACCGCCGGCACGGCGAACAGCAACACGAACAGCACCAGCGGCGCCCACGGCCGCACCCGCACCGCGACCGCCTGCGCCTCGCGCGACAGCCACGGCGCCAGCACGCCGAAGCCGTCGAAGCCCGGCACCGGCAGGATGTTCAGCAGGAAGGTGAGCACCTGCAGGAAGGCCAGGTAGGCGAAGGCCATCTGCAGGCCCTCGGGCAGCGGGACCAGCAGCACCACGACGTTGAGCAGCAGGCCGATCACCAGATTGAACAGCGGGCCGGCCAGCGACACCAGAGACTCGACAGGTTTCGATCGCAGCGCCCAGTGATTGATGAGCACGGCGCCGCCGGGGAGCGGGATACCTCCGATGAGTAGGAACACCAGCGGCAGCACGATGCTCAACACCGGGTCCGTGTAGCGGCGCGGATCCAGGGTCAGATAGCCCCGTACGGCGACCTCGTGGTCGCCGCCGCGGAAGGCCACCACGGCGTGGCCGAACTCGTGCAGGCACAGGGAAACGACCCAGCCGCCGACGACGAACAGCACGACGCCCGCGGTGAGCAGCCAGCGGTTGCCGACGTAGGGGTCGGCCGCCGGCAGCGCGCACAGCACCGCACCGATGACTGTGATGCCCAGCAGGCCGAGGAACAGGGGGCTCGGTCGCACCGATGATCGGTTCACAACCACCAGTGTGCCCGGTGGCGGTGGGTGACCACGTCCGGTATGACCAGGTGGCAGCGCCTGTTCGCCCTGCGTGACGGTGTCCCCCGACGTAAGTACTTCGCTTGACCCCTTGCAACGACACGGGTGTAATCACATTGGTGTCATTCACCGTCGAGGGGGCGGTGGGTGGTGTCCGCCAACCGGGGAGTGCGGAAGGCGAGGAGGCGGACGGACATGGAAATAGAAGGAGGCCGCGTCGTGGAAGCGGCCGAGATCGTCGGCATCGGCGCGCCCGTGCGCGAGTTCAGCCTGCTGGAATCCGGTGAGAGGGATTTCACGGTGCTGGACGGGGTGTTCGACGGTGACGACGAAGAGCAGGAGTGGCAGGAGCGCGCCTTGTGCGCGCAGACCGACCCCGAGGCGTTCTTCCCGGAGAAGGGCGGCTCCACCCGGGAGGCCAAGCGGATCTGTCAGGGCTGCGAGGTGCGTTCGGAGTGCCTCGAGTACGCACTGGCCCATGACGAGCGCTTCGGCATCTGGGGCGGGCTGTCCGAACGGGAACGCCGGAAGTTGAAGAAGAGGCCCGCGTAGCAGGCTCAACCCGCCGGGCAGCTGGCCCGATGATCAGTCGTACGGTGTGCTCGACGCACCGACGATGGGAGTGGCCAGTTGCCCGGTAAGGCCCAGCCGGTCCTGCGCACGGCGCCGGTGCTCGCGGTGCTCGTGTGCCATGACGGCGAGCCGTGGTTGCGGCTGGCGCTGTCCGCGCTGCGGCGCTCGATGCCGCGCCCTCGGCACGTGATCGCGGTGGACACCGGATCCCGTGACCGAACGCCGAAGTTGTTGGCGGAAGCGGCATCCGGCGACAAGCCGGTGCTGGACGGCGTGCTCACCCTGCCGCGTGGAACCGGTTACGGCGATGCCCTGCGGGCCGCCGTTGACCACGCCGTGCAGCGCTGGGGCGATCCCGGGCGCTGGCTGTGGCTGCTGCACGACGACAGCGCGCCGGAGCCCGATTGCCTGGCCGCGCTGCTGGCCGCGACCGAGATGTCGCCGGCCGCCGGCGTGCTCGGGCCGCTCAACCTGGACTGGAACGACCCGAACATCGTGGTGTCGGCCGGCTTGTCCACGGACTCGTCCGGTCATCGGCAGACCGGCATCTCCGCGCTGGAGAGCGCGCAGGCCCGGTTTTTCGAGCAGAGCACCGAATCCCTGGCCGTCAGCTCAGCCGGCTCGCTGATCAGCCGTGAGCTGTGGGACCGGCTCGGCGGCTACGACCCGGCGTTGCCGATGCTCGGCGACGATCTCGACTTCGGTTGGCGGGCAAACAAAGCGGGTAGCCTCGTGTTGTCCGTGCCGACAGCCCGGCTGCGCCACGCGCGTGCCGCCGCCGTCGGTGAACGCCGCCTGGACGCGCTGGCCGCGCCGCCCGGGCCGTTCCTGCGCGGTGTGGCCCGAGCCCATGGCGTACGTACTTTCCTCGTCAACTGTGGGCTTTTCTCCTTCCTGATCGGCCTGCCCCGGCTGATCCTGCTGTGCTTGTCGCGCGCGCTGGGCTTCCTGCTGCTGCGCCGGGGCTCGGACGCGCGCGCGGAGATCGGCGCGATCCGCTACCTGCTGTCCGGACGGGGCCGGCTGCTGTCCGCTCGGGCAGACCGGCGGCGGACTTCGGTCGCCGGGCAAAAAAGTGTGCGCGGATTGTTCACCAGCCGGCTCACGCGGTTGCGCAACACGTTCCGTAGTGGACTGGCCGTGCTCGTTCGGCGACGGGTGCAGGCCGACGCGGTGCTGGGCCGGCTGCCGGCGTCGGACGCGGCCCCGTCGCCGTGGCTGAACCCTGACGACACAGGCAACTCCAAGCTTCCCGTCGGGCCGCAGGCCCTGCCGGCCGGCGCCCTGCGCGGCGCGCGGCGTGGCCCCGCCGGTCTGCGGCGGCCGGCCGCCGTGGTCGTGCCGGTCGCGGCTCAGGCTCCGGCGGGACTGCGCCCGAGTCCGCGGCCCCGGCCGTCGCCGCGACGACGGGACGAGGAGGCGCCGAACCCGCTGGCTGATCTCATGATTGTCGAGGTCGATCGGGGCGCGGTGATCCGGCAGCTGCTGCTGTCGCCGGCACTGTGGACGTTCGTCGTGCTGTCGGTGCTCGGCGTGCTCGTCAACGCCGGCCGGCTGGGCACGGATCTGGTCGGCGGCCGACTGCTGCCGATGCACGACCTCGCGGCGACCTGGTCGACGTACCTCGCGACCTGGCATCCGGTGTCCGGCGGCACGGCCGCGCCGGCCCCGGCAGCCTTGGCAGTACTGGGAAGTCTCGGCGCGGTCCTCGGCGGTTCCAAGGCCGCGGTGGCCGTGCTGTTGTTCGGCGACCTGCCACTGGCCGGCGTCTCGGCGTATCTGGCCACGCGACGGATGCGCGTGGCCAGGCCGATTCGCGCGCTCATCGCCGCCACGTACGCGCTGCTGCCGGCGGCCGGGACGGCGGTGTCGCAGGGCCGCCTGGACGTCGTGATGGTGCACCTGCTGCTGCCGCTCGTGCTGGCCGGCGCGGCGACCTTGTTGCGGGGCAACGCTCCTGGCACGTGGGTGGCCACCGTGGCCGGCACGTCCATCGGCCTGGCGGTGATCGGCGCCTTCTCGCCGCTGACCCATCTGCTGGTGCTGGTGGGCATTCTGATCGGCTTCGTGGCCGTGCCGGGGCACCGGCGGGTGCTGGCGCTGTTCGGAATCGTGTTGCTGCCCTTGGCCTTGCTGCTGCCGTGGCCGGCGGTTGTGTTGCAGCACCCCGATGTTCTGCTGCACGGCATCGGCGCGCGGCTGCCCGACCCGGCCGAGCCGTGGACCCGGATCGTCACCCTTGACCCGGGTGGGCCAGGGGCCCTGCCGGTGGTCGGCGCTTTCGTCGTGGTGGCCGGCGTGAGCGCGGCGGTGCTGCGGGCCAACCGGAACGTGCTGCCCGGGCTGACCGTCGCGATCGGCGGCGCCGTTGTTGTCGGCTTCCTGTGGCAGAACCAGATCTGGACCGGCGCGCCGATGCTCGTGCTCGGCGCCGGCCTGCTGCTGATCGTGCTCGGCGCGTGCGTGCCGGCGCCGGTCGTGTGGGAGATCCCGCACCTGCGGTTCGCGGCGATCAGCGCCGCCGTGGTGGTGGTCGGGTTACTGGCCGCCAGCGCGCTGATCGCCGGCCGGCAGGGTCCGCTGCGGGCCGGCGGCGACCCTCGCTTCGTGCCGGCCATCGCCAACGAGCTGGCCACCACCGGGGAGACGGTGCTGGAGCTGGCCCACGACGGCCGGCCGACCCGGCTGTCCGCCGGCGGCCTGGCCGGCTTCGGCGACGACGACCTCGTGCCGGTGCCCGGGGCGGCCGAGCGGCTGGCCAAGCTCGGTACGGACCTGATCGGCACGGACCGTGACGCCGCGAAGACCGCCGTCGGGCAGCTCGCGGTCGACGGCGTCAGCTACGTCGTGCTGCCCGACGCCGACGCCGCCGGGCGGCTGCACGACGCCGTCGGCGACCTGGCGTCAGCCTCGCCGCCGATGTCCGACGGCCGGCCCGTGGTGCGCGTGCAGCTGGCCAACAGCCACGTGGTGCTGCTAGCCCCGCAGCAGGCGCAGAAGGCCGTCACGGGCGGCACGCCGCCCACCGAGCTCGGGGCGCCGGGTCTCGCGCCCGTGGACGCCTCGCCGCCCGATGTCGCCGTGCGCGTGTCGGACGGCCCGAGCGGCCGGCTGCTTGTGTTGGCCGCCGAGGACGAGCCCGGCTGGCGGGCGACTGTCGACGGCCGTCAGGTGGCGACCGTGCGGGCGTGGGGGCACCTCATCGCCGTCCCCGTGCCCACGACGGCGTCCGACGTCACCGTGGACCAGTCCGGCACCCTGCGCAGCTTCCTGCTCCTGGTGCAGGCCGCGTTCCTGCTCTTCACGGTCCTGACGGCTATTCCCGGTCGCAAACCGGCCCCGGCGCGATAGCCGGGGCCGGATTTCAGGAAGTTCTTAGTCCCCGTCGATGACGTCCGGATCGAGCCCGAGATAGCTGGCGATCTGCTCGACGAGCACATCGTGCACAAGATCGGCGAGATCCGCCCCGTCCTTGGCCCGCGCCTCCAGCGGCCGGCGGTACAGCACGATGCGTGCCCGGGTGGGCACACCGCGTCGGTCCACCCCGGCCGGCACCAGTCTGGCCAGCGGCACGTTGCCGTCGTCGACGACACCGTCCTCCCAGCTCAGCTCGTCGTCCGGGCCGACGTGCACCTCCGGCACGTCGTCCACCGCGACGTCCAACTGGGTCAACTCGGTCCGCCAGCGCGCCTCGATCGGCTCGAGCGCCTCGATCACGAGTGCGTCGAACCGCTCGGCCCGGCTGCGCGCCGCCGGCAGCGTCGCCGGATAGAGCGGTCCGCGCAGGCCACGGCCGTGCCGGTCGCGGCTGCGGCGTCCCTGACGCCTGGATCCTCTGGCCATCACCACGGCCAGTCAGCGTACGCGGAGGCGTGTCACCCGCGTGCCTGCACGCCGCCAAGAGTGGGAAGCGCTATCGTCAGCGATCGTGCGGAGCGTGAGGCGGTGCTCGCGAACCGGGTGTACGAACCCGGCAGTCGCCACGCTCACCTACGCCTATGCGGACTCCACCGCGGTCGTCGGACCCCTGGCCACCTACTCCGAACCGCACAGTTACGACCTGTGCGAGGAGCACGCCATGCGGCTCACGGTGCCCCGCGGCTGGGAGGTCGTCAGGCATGAGGGTGAGTTCGCCGCTCCCGAGCCGTCGGTCGACGACCTGACGGCCCTGGCGGAGGCGGTGCGGGAGGCCGGCCGGGCCGACCGACCGGTGGACCGGGTCGACCCGACCCGGATCGACCCGATGGGGGCCCAGCGACGGGGCCACCTGCGGGTGTTGCCCGACCCGATCGAGGACTGAACGCGCCGGTAGGCTGGCACAGACCCATCCGAGCTACCGGGGAGAAGGCGTGCCCGACCTGTCTGCGATCGTCAAGGCCTACGACATCCGTGGGGTGGTCGGCGAGCAGCTGGACGCCGCCGTGACCCGGGAGCTCGGCGCGGCGTTCGCCAAGCTCGTCGGCGGTCCGTCCGTGGTCATCGGGCACGACATGCGCGACTCGTCGCCGGAGCTGTCGGCCGCGTTCGCCGCGGGCGTGACCAGCCAGGGCGTCGATGTCGTGTCCATCGGCCTGGCCAGCACCGACATGCTCTACTTCGCCTCCGGCAAGCTCCAGCTGCCCGGCGCGATGTTCACCGCCAGCCACAACCCGGCCAAGTACAACGGCATCAAGCTGTGCCGGGCCGGCGCGGCGCCGGTCGGGCAGGACAGCGGCCTTGCCGAGATCCGCGAGTGGGCCGAGCAGGGCGTGCCGGCGGTCGAGGGCCGCCACGGCAGCGTCAGCGAGCGGAACATGCTCGCCGAGTACGCGGACTACCTGCGCGGACTGGTCGATCTGACCGGCATCCGGCCGCTGAAGATCGCGGTGGACGCCGGCAACGGCATGGGCGGCTACACGGTGCCCGAGGTGTTCGCCGGGCTGCCGATCGAGGTCGTCCCGATGTACTTCGAGCTGGACGGCAACTTCCCCAACCACGAGGCCAACCCGCTGGACCCGGCCAACCTGGTCGACCTGCAGCGCAAGGTCGTCGAGGTGGGCGCGGACGCCGGCCTGGCCTTCGACGGCGACGCCGACCGCTGCTTCGTGGTGGACGCCGACGGCAATCCGGTGTCGCCGAGCGCGGTGACCGCCCTGGTCGCCGTGCGCGAGCTGGCCAAGGACCCGGGCGGCACGATCATCCACAACCTGATCACCTCGCGCTGCGTGCCGGAGATCGTGGAGGAGCACGGCGGCAAGCCGGTGCGCACCCGCGTCGGGCACTCGTTCATCAAGCAGCGCATGGCCGAGACCGGCGCCATCTTCGGCGGCGAGCACTCCGCCCACTACTACTTCCGCGACTTCTGGCGGGCCGACACCGGCATGCTGGCCGCCATGCACGTGCTGGCCGCGCTGGGCGAGCAGGCCGAGCCGCTGGCCGAGCTGACCGCCGAGTACAACCGGTACCAGGCGTCCGGCGAGATCAACTCCACCGTCGCCGACCAGGCCGCGTCCACCGAAGCGGTGCGCGCCGCCTACGCCGGCCGGGACGGCGTGACGTTCGACGAGCTCGACGGCATGACCGTCGACCTCGGCGACGGCCGCTGGTTCAACCTGCGCGCCTCCAACACGGAGCCGCTGCTGCGGTTGAACGTGGAGGCACCCGACGCGGGCGCGGTCGCCGCGCTGCGCGACGAGGTGCTGGCCATCGTCCGGCGCTGAGACTTCTTCGCTAGGGAGGAACCCGATGGCCGTCCAGCTCGACCCGCAGCTGCTGGAGATCCTGCGCTGCCCGTCGCCCGACCACGCGCCGCTGCGCCCCGGCACCCCGGACGACGCCGACGCGGACATGCTGACCTGCACCGAGTGCGGCCGCGGCTACCCCGTCCAGGACGGCATCCCGGTGCTGTTGCTGGACGAGGCGGTGCCGCCGCCGGGCGGTCTGGTGGACTGACGTGCTCGACGACACCCTGCTCGACGACCCGTCCCGGCTGGCCGACACCGATACCGCCGGGCTGCTGCGCGCGGCGGCGATGGCCGGCGCGCAGGTGCGTGCGGTGGCCGAGGCCGCCGAGGAGGCGGGCGTCGGGCGGCTCGCCGAGGACCGGCCGCGGGCCCTGGTGCTGGTCACCCGGCCCGGTATCGGCGTGGCCGCGTCGCAGCTGCTGGCCGCGCTGCTGACCACGGCGTGCCCGGTGCCGGTGGTGCTGGCCGAGGCCGTGCCGAGCTGGATCGGCGCCCTCGACCTGGTCATCGCCCACACCGACGACCCCGGTGACGTCGTGCTGGCTGAGTCCCTTGACCGGGCGACCCGCCGGGGCGCCAGGGTGATCGTGACGGCCCCGCCGGACGGCCCGGTGGCCGCCGCGGCGGCCGGTCGCGGCCTACTGCTGCCGCCACGGATTCCGGTGCCGACCGGTTTCGGCTTCGCCCGGGCGCTGACCGCTGGGCTGGTCGTCGTCGGGGCGCTGGGGCTGCTGCGCACCGACATCACGGAGCTGGCCGACGAGCTGGACCGTGAGGCCGAGCGCGACCACCCGATGCACGAGTCGTTCGTCAACCCGGCCAAGAGCCTCGCGCTGCGCGTGGCCGACCGCACGCCGCTGCTGTGGGGCCTGGACCAGGCCGCCACCGCCGTCGCGTGGCACGCCGCGTTCGTGCTGGCCAGCCACGCCGGCGTGGTCAGCGACGTGGCCGGCTACCAGCAGGCCATCGGCCGCGCGGCGCTGCACCGCGCCGCCGTGCAGTCCAGTTCCGGCGGCGACCTGTTCGCCGACCCGGACGACGAGCAGCTGACCCAGCCCCGGGTGCTGCTGCTGTCCGTGTCGCGTGGCGACGCCGCCGAGGCGACCCGCCGCGCGGCCGAGGCGACACTCGCCGGCGCCGACGTCATCCGGCTCGACGAGGTCACCGGTGGCGACGCCACCTGCGCCGCTGTGCTTGCCCTGCGTTTCGAGCTGGCCGCCCTCTACCTGGGGCTCGCGGCCGGCACCATCGGCGGTCCCGGCTACTTCGCCCCGGCCGCCGTGTGAGGGAGTGACGACGAGTGGAGTTGCTGCACAACGCGGTGCGTCCCTACGCCTGGGGCTCGCGCACCGCGATCGCCGAGCTGCTCGGCAAGCCCGTGCCGGCGCCGCACCCCGAGGCCGAGCTGTGGATGGGGGCGCATCCCGGCGGGCCGTCGAAGCTGGTCGAACCCGACGGTGACGATCGGTCCCTGCTCGACGTGCTCGCCGCCGACCCGGACGGCCAGCTCGGGCCGGCGCTGGCCGCACGCTGGGGCGGCCGGCTGCCGTTCCTGCTGAAGGTGCTGGCCGCCGACGAGCCGCTGAGCCTGCAGGCCCACCCGTCGGCCGAGCAGGCCGCCGCCGGCTACGCCCGTGAAGAGGCCGCCGGCATCCCGCGGGACGCCAAGAACCGCAACTACCCGGACCCGACCGCCAAGCCCGAGCTGATCTGCGCACTCACCGAGTTCCACGCGCTGGCCGGCTTCGCCTCGCCGGAACGCACCGTCCGACTGCTGCGCGGCCTGGACGGGCCGGGCCTGGCCCACTACACCGAGCTGCTGGCCGGCCAGCCCGACGCCGACGGCCTGCGCGCGCTGTTCACCACGTGGATCACGCTGCCGCAGCAGGCCCTGGACCAGCTGCTGCCGCAGCTGCTGGACTCGTGCGTGCGGCAGGTCAAGGAGCACGGCGAGTTCGACCTGGAGTGCCGGACCGTGCTCGAGCTGGGCGAGGCCTACCCGGGCGACGCCGGCGTGCTGGCGGCCGTGCTGCTCAACCGGATCGTGCTCAAGCCCGGCGAGGCGATCTTCCTGCCGGCCGGCAATCCGCACGCCTACCTGCGCGGCACCGGTATCGAGATCCTGGCCAACTCCGACAACGTGCTGCGCTGTGGGCTCACCCCCAAGCACGTGGACGTGCCGGAGCTGCTGCGGGTGCTGGACTTCTCGTACGGGGAAATGCCGGTGCAGCGGGGCGACGAGATCGCCCCGCACAACTTCGTCTATCCGACGCCGGCGCCCGAGTTCGAGCTGTCCCGGTTGCAGTGGGACTCGGATTTGGCGCCCGTTCGCATCGACCACGCCGGGCCGCAGGTGCTGATCTGCATCGACGGGGCCGTGACGCTGCGCCGTGAGAACGGCGTCGAGCTGCCGCTTCGTCGCGGCGAGTCGGCCTGGCTGGCCGCCGCCGACCCGGCCGTCGACGTCGTGCCGACGAGCGCGCCGGCCGCGGTGTTCCGGGCCACTGCCGGGATCGATTTGCCCAACAACTAGGGTTTTGTCCCATGTCAGCAGGGGGCGGTACCAAAGCCATTGTCGCCGCGCTGAGCGCCAACGCCGGCATCGCGGTCGCGAAGTTCGTCGGATTCGCCGTGACGGGGTCGTCGTCGATGCTCGCCGAGGGCGTGCACTCGGTCGCCGACACCGCCAATCAGGGGCTGCTGTTGCTCGGCAAGCGCACCTCCCAGCGCAAGGCCGATGCCGAGCACCCGTTCGGCTACGGCCGTGACCGGTACTTCTACTCGTTCGTCGTGGCGCTGCTGCTGTTCACGCTCGGCGCCCTGTTCGCCATCTACGAGGGCATCCACAAGGTCGAGGCCCCCGAGCCGCTCGACGCGCCGCTCGTCGCCGTCGTCATCCTCGGGCTGGCCGTGCTGCTGGAGGGCTACAGCTTCCGCACCGCCATGGCCGAGTCGCGGGAGCTGCGTGGCAGCGCCACCTGGTGGCAGTTCATCCGGCAGGCCAAGGTGCCCGAGCTGCCCATCGTGCTGCTCGAGGACACCGGTGCGCTGTTCGGCCTGGTGTTCGCGCTGCTCGGTGTCGTGCTGTCGCAGGTGACCGGCAACCCCGTGTGGGACGGCATCGCCACCATCGCCATCGGCGTGCTGCTCGGGCTGATCGCCGTCGTGCTGATCATCGAGATGAAGAGCCTGCTGATCGGCGAGGGC
>Ga0068853_100003049_pt1 | contig 12792 bp, 12 predicted proteins | sample KBSCornC32_FD_65655 | JGI IMG/M metagenome (GOLD analysis project Ga0068853, IMG submission 65655) | Corn rhizosphere microbial communities from Kellogg Biological Station, Michigan, USA - KBS Corn C3-2 | ecosystem: Host-associated > Plants > Roots > Rhizosphere > Soil ... | reverse complement strand
GACGGTGATCGAGCAGCCGGCCATGTCCAGAGACGTGACATAGTTTCCGACCAGCGAGCGCACCACGCGTACCTGCGTGCGCGACAGCATCGCGCGCGCGGCGTGATACATCAAGTACAGCTCCATCAGCGGCGTGCCGCCGAACCCGTTCACGAGCAGCAGCGCTTCGCCACGTGCGCGAGCGCCTAGGTCCGACACGATCGCACCCAGCATTTCCTCCGCGATGGCATCCGCCGCCAGCAATGGCACGCGACGCCGTCCAGGCTCGCCGTGAATGCCCACACCCATCTCCATCTCGGTTGCGCCGATCTCGAAGGTCGGCTTGCCCGCCGCCGGCACGGTGCAGCTCGTCAACGCGACGCCCATCGAGCGCGTGCGGCCGTTCACCTCGTCCCCGAGCGCCTTCAGCGCGGCCAGATCCCTGCCCTGCTCGGCGGCCGCGCCGACGATCTTCTCGACGATCAACGTGCCGGCGACGCCGCGCCGTCCGGTCGAGTACGTGGAGCTGGCGACCGCGACGTCGTCATTCGTGATCACGGTCTGCACCTTGCCTTCGGCCATCTCGCGCGCCATATCGAAGTTCATCACGTCGCCTTCGTAATTCTTGACGATGAACAGCACGCCGGCGCCGGTGTCGACGCCGATCGACGCAGCCAGCATCTGATCGGGCGTCGGTGAAGTGAAAACCTGACCGGGACACGCAGCGTCGAGCATGCCGTGCCCGACGAAGCCCGCATGCAGCGGCTCGTGACCCGATCCGCCGCCCGATACGAGTGCGACCTTGGCGGCCTTGAGCTGCGCGCGGCGCACGAACTTGCCTTGCTCTCCGATCGTGACGATATCCGCGTGCGCCTCGCAAAAACCCGCGAGGCTCTCATTCAGAATGTCATCGACGGCATTGATCAGCTTTTTCATGGTCATCCTCCTCTTCACGGCTCGCGCAGCAGGCGAGCCAGTTCCTGCAGGACGCATTTGTAGGCGGCGACGCGCTCCTGCGGCAAGATGACCGCTTTGGTCGAAGTCTTCGGGGGCGCCATCAGGCGCTCCGACTGACTGCGGTCTTCACCGCGGCCAGCGCCCCAGGTGCCACCGACAGCGTGCGCAAGCCGCAGCGCAAGAGCTCGGGCACATGACGCACGTCACTCGCCAGATCCCCGCACAAGCTCACTTCGCACTTCACGTCGCGTCCGTGCTGTGTCATCCCGCGCAATATGCGCCAGAATGCCGGCCCCGGCACCGACAACGCCGTGAGCTCTGCTTCGTCGCGGCTCACCGCCGTCAGGTATTGCAGCAGATCGTTGCTGCCGATCGAATAGAAGTCCGCGTCGAACGCGTCGAGCGACAGCGCCGCTGCGGGAACCTCGACCATCATGCCGATCGGCGGGAGCTGCGCCGCCACGCCGGCATCGAGCAGCTGCTGCACCGCCTGCTCCAGAAGAGCCCGACACTGCGCGAGCTCGTGCGGCGTGGTCACCATCGGGACCATGACCTTGAGGTCACCGTGAACGGCTGCGCGCGCCAGCGCGCGCAACTGCACGATCAGCACGTCCGGCCGACGCAACGACAGGCGCACGCCGCGCACGCCGAGAAAGGGATTGCTCTCGTGCTCGCGAGTGAGACCAGGGATCGGCTTATCGCCACCCGCATCGAGAGTGCGGATCGTCACGGGACGACCGGCGGCCCACTGCACGATGTAGCGGTAGACGCGGTATTGCTCCTCCTCGTCCGGGAGTTGCTCACGCCCGCGAAACAGAAACTCGGTGCGCACGAGCCCGATGCCATCGACGTGCTGCGGATCGATGCCGCTCAGCTCCTCGGGCCGCGCGACATTGATCAGCACCTGCACGCACTCGCCATTGGCCATGCGGGCTTCGACGTCGAGATGCTGCGCTTCCTCGCGCGCCTGCTGAGCCCACGTTGCGCGGCGCCGCTCGAACTCCTGCCGCAACGACGCATCGGGCGCCAGCACGAGCGAGCCCTCGTGACCGTCGAGCAGAGCCTCGTCGCACGTCCCGATGCGCGACAGGTCGACACCGACCAGCATCGGCACGCCGCGCGAGCGCGCGAGGATCGCGACGTGTCCGGTCGTGCCGCCTTTCTCGAGCACCAGCCCGCCGCCGGACCAATCGGCCGCGAGAAAGCGCGAGGGGGCCAGATCGTCCGCGAGCACGATCGCGCCCGGCGGGATGGCTTGCTCGCCGCCGCCGAGCAGCGCCTCGAGCACGCGATCGCGCAGATCGCGCAGATCCGAGGCGCGCCCGCGGAAATAGTGATCCTCGGCCGCTTCGTAGTCTTCGATCAACGGATCGAGCACTTTGCGCCACGCATTGTGCGCCGGCTCTCCGGCGGCGATATGCGCATAGCTCGGACGCGTGATCTCCTCGTCTTGGAGCAGCGCGAGTTGGAATGCAAGAATGGTCGCGGCTTCATCGCCAGCGTTGCGACCGGATAGTGCCTCGAGCGCCTGCTGCGCGAACGCGAGCGCATCAGCGAGCGCGCCGCGCTCTTCGTCGGCCGTTCCGGTGCGCCGCGCGCTTCGCTCGAAGCTCCTCAACCGGAACACGGGCCCCGAAGCCAGCCCCGGCGCTGCGGGTGTACCGGAGAGTCGCACTGTCTGCATCACGACGTCGGCTCGAAATCGCGCTCGACCAGCTCGATCAGCGCACGCACAGCTTCGGGCGCGTCCTCGCCTTCCGCGCGAAAGTGCAGCATCGTGCCCTTCGGGGTTTTCGAACCCATGACCTTGACGATGCTCTTCGCGTCGACCCAAGGGCCATCGGGCGACGCGGCGAACTCGATCTTCGACTGAAACGTCTTCGCGAGCTGAGTAAGCTTGACCGAAGGGCGGGCATGCAAGCCGACTTCATGCTCGATCCGCACCGAGCCTGTTGCGTTGGTCGTCATCGTCGAGCCTCAGCGCGCGCGCAGCTCTTCCGCCGTGCGGCGGACTTGCTCGAGCGTGGAGCCGGCGGACGCTTCCGTGCCCGCCATCACGGCCCCTTCGACGACCGGCGCATCGCAGATGACGACGCGGTCGCGCCGCGTCTCGGGCAGCATCTCGACCGCCATCTCGCTGTTGGTCTCCGCGCCGCCGAGATCGACCAGGATCGCGACACCGGCCTCCGACCAGGCCCGATCGATTGCGGTCAGAATGGCTTCGACGTTGGTACCCAGCCCGCCGCCCGGCGCGCCGCCGCACCATGCAAGCGGCACATCGTCGCCGACCATCTGACGCACCATGTCGGCTGCGCCGCGCGCCACGTCCGGCGAGTGCGACACGATCACGATTCCTACGTTCTGGTTCACGCTACCGGTTCCCCTCTAAGCACATGTTCATTCCCAACAAAGCTTGCGCGGAAAAACTCCCACCACCCCGTCTGCTTCGCAGCCAACCCTTGTCGGGCAGGAGGGGAGGGTTTACAGCTCCCCTCCTTTTCAAGGAGGGGTGGCGCGAAGCGACGGGGTGGTGGGAGCTGCCCGAGTGGGGGTCGCGCGAAGCGACCGGGTGGTCAAGCTGTTTCATCTCGGATCACATCCAAAATCGCATGCACGATCAGCTCCGACGAGCGTGCGCCCGGATCCATATGCCCGATACTGCGCTCGCCCAGGAACGATGCTCGGCCCCGCGTTGCTTTCATCGGAATGGTCGCTGCCGCCGACTCGGTCGCGCACGCGCGCAGGCGTTCCGCCATATCGCCTCCACCGGATCGCAACACCTGCAGGAGCGGCACCAGCACGTCGAGCATCGTCTTGGAGCCCGCATCGGACTTGCCACGCGCCTTGACCGCATCGGTTGCTGCAGCAAACGCGTCCGCGAGGCCGGCCACCGTCACGTCGGCCGGCAGAGCCTTGCCGAGGCTCATGAACAGTGTCCCATACAACGGTCCCGATGCGCCCCCGACCTTCATGACCAGCGCCATGCCAACGGCCTTGAGCGCTTCGCCGGTCGGTTGCATGGACGTTTTGTCGAGGTCGGCGAGCACGGCCTCGAAGCCGCGCTTCATGTTCAAACCATGGTCGCCGTCGCCGATCGCCTGATCGAGCGCCGTCAATTCACCGGCGTGGCGAATCACGGTTTCGGCCACGGCCTGGATCAGCTTCCTCTGCAGCTTCGGCGTCGGCGTCATTCTTGTGCCGGCGTACCGACCTGCCTCGCGACGTAGAGATTGCGCCGACGCTCGTAGACTGTCATCGAACACTCCTCCTCTTCGTTCAATCGCACCTCGTGTCACACCGTGCGCCCGCTTGCAACCCGGGCTAGCGGAGCGATCGTTGTCGGCGTCGAGGACGCACGCTCGCGTCGATCGACGCCCTGCCGGAGTTCGGTTGTTTGGCGTTTGTGTTTAGTGTAGGGATTTCCGGAGTCCTGGGGTGCGAGCGCTGGGTGACCAGCACGCAAGGCGAAAAAAACAAAGGCGCTCCGAAGAGCGCCTTTGGCGAAGCTTGGCCAAAGACCAGCGTCAGGCGATCTGCCGCTGCGCCTGCCCGGCGATCTGAGGCTCCTTGTGGAACTGGCCGTCCTTCATGATCGCCAGCAGCTTGCTTGCGTCCTGGAGGATCTTCACGTTCGCGAGCGGATTGCCGTCGACCAGGATCATGTCGGCGAGGAAGCCGGGCTTCACCTGACCGAGCTCTTTGCCCATCATCATGATCTCGCCGCCCTGCTTGGTCGCGGCCATGATCGCTTCCATCGGCGAGAAACCGAGCAGATTCACGAAGTGATCGATGTCGCGCGCGTTGGTGCCGATCGGGTTCCAGGCGAAACCGTAGTCGCCGCCCGGCAGGACACGCACGCCCCGCTTCTTGAGCTCCTTCATATTCTTGATGGCGATATCCAGCTCGCGGCGGATGCCGAGGCTCTCGGCCACCTGCTCGGTGATACCCCACTTCGCCGCTTCGTTCAGCGTGGTATAGCTGATGCCGAGCGTCGGCGCGACGAAGATGCGATCCTTCGCGGCTTCGAGCTGGGCACACGCCTCGTCGTCGATGAGTGTCGCGTGATAGATGATTTCCACGCCATGCTTCAGACTCAGCTTGACCGATTCGGCACTGCGCGCATGCGCCGCGACGCGCTTGTCGTGCATGCGGCCGACTTCGCAAACCGCATCGATCTCGGCCTCGGTCATTACGGTGTGATGGGCACGACAGTGGGGCACGAACTCATCGCCCGAAGGATTGATCTTCAGCGTATCGACGCCTTCACGCACCATTTCGCGCGCGACCTTCCGGAACTCCTCCGCGCCATCGCAGACGATCGCAAAGGTTTCGCGATGCATGTGCATCAGGCGGACGTCACCAAGTCCGGCGGTTGTCGCCAGCTCGGGGCTCGCGGCCAGCGTACGCGGTCCAGGAATGTCGCCCGCATTGATCGCGTTGCGGATCACGACATCGAGCCGCGCCTTGGCAGAGGCCGCACTGTTGCAGGCTGTGAAGCCCTGATCCAGCATCTTCTTCGCGTTCTTCGCCGTGCGCAGCGTGTGCTCTTCGGGCGGAATGAAGCCGAGGCTCTCGAGGTCCGCGGTATCCATGAAGGTGAGATGCGAGTGCGCCTCGATCAGGCCCGGCATGAGCGTGGCGCCGCCGCCGTCCACCACCTTGGCGCCGTCGGACGCGATCGGCGTGCCTTGCGGCGCAACTGCTTTGATGCGATTGCCCTCGACCAGCACCTGCCCCGCAAACGGCGGCGCGCCGGTGCAATCGAGTACGTTCACGTTCTTGAAGAGAATCTTAGCCATCTTTCACCTCCTCCTTCGACCTAGTAGATCTAGTGGCCTGTAACAGCAGTTTCCGCAGCACCCTTCACCCCAACCTTCTCCCACAAGGGGAAAGGGGGCCGCTTCTCTGTCAGGTGATACAGGACACTAGTTGAGGTTGACTCCCGTTTGAGCGTCGAAGAACTGGAGCTTCCTCGGATTGAATGTAAACGGAACCGTCGTGTCGACCTCGATGGCCATGCGGGCAGGTACCGTCGCCTTCAGCGTGTGCTCGTTGACCTTCAAAGTCACCACCTTTTCCACTCCATGATTCTCTACCGCATAGACCTGTCCTTCAAGCCCGCCCTGGCCTAATAGCACGTCCTCGGAGCGTACGCCGAGCGTCACGCGATCGGCCCCACTCGGCGCTCGCACTGCAACATCGCCCTCGAGCGGGACCTCGAGCTTGCCGGGCTCGACGATCAGCCGCCCAACTCGTACCGCCGCACTCAGCAGGTTCATCGCTGGCGACCCGACGAACGTCGCGACGAACGTGTCGCGCGGGCGATTGTAAATTTCGTGCGGTGTGCCGATCTGCACGATGCGGCCGTGGTTAAGAATGCCGACTTTGTCGCCCATGCTCATCGCCTCGACCTGGTCGTGCGTCACATAGAGGAACGTGGCGCCGAGCTTCATCTGCAGGTCCTTGAGCTCGGCGCGCAGAATCTCTCTGAGCTTCGCATCCAGATTCGACAGCGGCTCATCCATCAGAAACACGCGCGGCTCGCGCACGATCGCCCGGCCGATCGACACGCGCTGCATCTCGCCGCCGGACAGCCTGTCGGTCTTGCGTTCGAGCAGGTGCTCGATGCGCAACGTCTTGGCCGCCTTCGCAACACGCGTCACGATCTCATCGCGCGTGAAGCGTCTATGCTTCGACTTGAGCGGAAACTCGAGGTTCTCGCGCACGGTGTAGTGCGGATACAGCGAGTAGTACTGAAACACGAGAGCGACGTCGCGCTCGGCCGAGCCCCATGAGCCGACGTCCTTGCCGCCGATAGCGATCGAGCCCGAGTCCGGCGCATCCAATCCCGCAATCAGCCGCAGCGTCGTGGTCTTGCCCGCACCCGTGGGGCCGAGCAGCACGAAGAACTCGCCGTCCGGGATGTCCAGGCTCATGTCGCTCAGCGCGGTGTGGCGCCGAAACTTTTTCGTGATGTTCTTGAGCTCGACGTGGGCCATATCACATTTCGATGTGCAGCGACTCACCCGTACGGGTGCTGAAGAAATGGGTCTGCCTCTCGTCGAGCCGCGCCCAGACGACGTCTCCGGCCTTGTCAACGTAGCCGCTCGTCGTGCGCGCACGCAGCAATTGCTTGCCGAACTTGAGATCGACGATGTCGTAGGGGCCGAGCGGCTCGATGATATGAGCCTCGACCGGAATGTACCCGTCGGTCGCGACGCGCGCGACCTGCACGCCTTCGGGCCGGATACCGACCGCGAGATCGTCCTCGACGTGCCGATGCTCGACGACTTTGTGGTACAGCTCGTTCGGGAAGCGCAGCGCGGCATCGTCCTCGCCGATCGTCACGTTCGTGAAGCCATCGCCTGGACGCACGCTCGCGTTGACGACGTTCATGATCGGGCTCCCGATGAACTGAGCGACGAACAGATTCGCGGGATGCTCATAGACGTCGGATGGCGTCCCGACCTGCTGCAGCACGCCCTCGTTCATGATCGCGATCTTGTCGGCCATCGCCATCGCTTCGACCTGATCGTGCGTCACGTAAACGGTGGTGGCGCCGTTCTGGATGTGAATGTGCTTCAACTCCGCGCGCATCTCTTCGCGCAGCTTAGCGTCGAGCGCACCGATCGGCTCGTCCATCAGCATCGCTTTGGGCCGGCGCACGAGCGCGCGTCCGATCGCGACGCGCTGCATGTCGCCGCCCGACAGAGCCGAGGGACGTTTGTCGAGCAGATGCTCGATGCGCAACGCTTTGGCGACTTCGCGCACGCGCTGGTCGACGACAGCTTTGCTCTCGTTCGTCGCGCGCAGCGGGAATGCGATGTTGCTGTATGCGGTCAGGTGCGGGTAGAGCGCGAAGAGCTGGAACACGAAAGCGATATCGCGATCGGCTGCCTGCAGTTGCTGGACTGGCTTGCCGTCGATCAGGATGTCTCCGCTGTCGATATCTTCGAGGCCCGCGATGGCGCGCAAAGTCGTAGTCTTGCCGCAGCCGGAGGGCCCGAGCAGCACGACGAACTCGCCGTTGCGGATGTCGAGGTTGAGCTTGCGGATGATGTAGTTGTCGCCGAAGTACTTCTCGACGTCGCGCAGAACGATTTCAGCCATGTGGTGCTCGGTGATTCTTTGGAACGCAGGGCCTGACGACGACGGCAGGAAATCCCCCCTGGCCCCCCTTTGATAAAGGGCGGTAACAGCCTCCTCTGGGGACGATAGGTTGCGACCTAGTTTCGACGGCGACGACAAATCCCCCCAGCCCCCCTTTTTTTTCAAAGGGGGGTAGCAGCTCGCTTCGGCTCAGAGCCCTGGTTCGCCACCTTTGACAAAGGGGGGCCAGGGGGGATTTTGCTTTTGCTTCAGTCACCACCTCACTCGTCCTCGGGCAGCGGCTTGATCTTGGAGAAGATCGAGAAGCCCACCAATCCAGCCAGCGTGATCGTGATGCCGTAGACGTGCAGGAACTGGCTCCACGGCTGGCACGTGGCGACGATGCCGAAGATCATCGACCACATCGAGAGCGGCTCGAGATATTTCGCGCTGATCCTTCTAAACATGCCGTTGCCCTTCACCAGCCACTAATCATCATCACTTCCTTATCGCCCCGAACGTCACCCCACGCAGCAGATGCTTGCGCAGCAGGAAGGTGAAGATCGCGACCGGCAGGAGGAACAGCACGGTGCCCGCTGCTATCGCAGTCCAGTCGGTCACGCCGGAGCCCAGTTGCGACGGAATGAACGGCGGCGCAGTCTGCGCACGGCGGTTCGTCATCATCAGCGCGAACGCGTATTCGTTCCACGCGGTGATGAAGCAAAACACCGCAGTCGCCGCGATGCCGGTCGCGGCCTGCGGCAGCACGATCTTGAAGAACGCCTCCATGCGCGTGTAGCCGTCGACCAGCGCGGCCTCTTCGTACTCCTTCGGGATCTCGTCGATGAAGCCCTTCATCAGCCAGACCGAGAACGAGAGATTGAACGCCGTGTACAGGATGATCAGTCCAAGGTGACTGTCGACCAAGCCCACCGCGCGATACATCAGGAACATCGGGATCGCCACAACGACTGGTGGCAGCATGCGCGTGCTCAGAATGAAGAACAGCCAGTCCTGCTCGCCGGGCATGCGAAAGCGCGAGAATCCATAGGCTGTCAGCGCTCCCATCGCCACCGCGAGGAACGTGCTGCTGATCGCGATGATCAAGCTGTTCATGAAGCGGCTCAGGTAACCCGACGGTTCGATGTTGCCGTCCGCATCCTTGATGAAGCGCTCGCCGAGATCGTAGATGCGCTGTTCCCACCATGGCGCCTTCTTGTAGATCTCGGGGTCCACTTCACCGATCATCTGCACGCGCTTGGTGAACAGCTTGACGAATGAAGTCACCTCGGGCTTGAACAGCACCGTCGGCGGCACAGTGGTCGCGAGGCTGCGCGGCTTGAACGCCGTCGTCGTGATCCAGTAGATCGGGATCAGATAGATCACCGTGACAACCAGCACCAACGCTATTGCCGTCCGGTTGAGCGCCCTATGGCGCACCGATTGAACCGCAGCCACGTCAGCGCTCCTTGGCCTGGTTAAGATACTTCACATAGATGTTCGTGATCGCGAGCACCATGATCAGAACCATGTAGGCGAGCGCGCACGACGGCCCCGTCTGCCATTGCTGGAACGCGAGCCGGTACAGCTTGATCGCGATCAGCTCGGTCGAATCGAGATTGCTCATGATGAAGGCGAGGTCGAAGGTCTTGAACGCCTCCATCGTCCGGAAGATCAGCGCGATCATCAACAGCGGACTGACCAGCGGCAACGTGATGCGCGTGAACGTGTACCAGCGGCTCGCGCGATCGATCGCGGCAGCCTCGTACAGATGCTGCGGAATCGCAGACAGGCCTGCGAGGCACAGCAGCATCACGAACGGCGACCACATCCAGATATCGGTGATCGCGACGGCGTATAGCGCCACGTCCGGATTCGACAACCATGCGAAGTCCTCGAGCCCGAGAACGTAGTCGATGATGCCCCACGACGGGCTGTACAGCAGCTGCCAGAACAAGCCTACGATCGCCATCGACATCATCATCGGCAGCAGCAGCAAGGTCGTGATGAAACCCTTGAACGGGATCTTGCGATTCAGCAGCAGCGCCACGCCGAAGCCGACGAGCACCTGCCCGCCGACCGAGATCAACACGTACTTCGCCGTAACGCTGAAGTTGTTCCAGACATGCTCGTCGTTCAGAAGATCGCGATAGTTCTGCAGGCCGACGAAGCTGGCCGGCGCGTTGGACGACGCACGAAAATCGGTGAAGGAATAGCCCAGCGAGTAGATCAGCGGAAATATATTGAACACGATCAGGAACGCAATCGTCGGGATGATGAACAGATTGCGGATCGTGATATCGCTGAGGCCCCGTCGCGCTGCCGGCGAGCCGGGGTCGAGTGTGCTGAGCACTGCGCGCTCCTCCTTGCCTGGAGCCGTTCCTGGTCGGCTCCTTCATTCGCTTCGCTGCTATCCCGCGAACGGGACGAACACTCCGGAGAGTACACGACCCTCCGGAGCTTACGTCTGATCAGCCAACCACCCCGTCACGCTGAGCGTGCCACCCCTCCTTGGAAAGGAGGGGAGTGACTCAAGGCTCCCCTCCTCTCAAGAGGAAGGGTCGGCCGCACGGCCGGGGTGGTGTGGTTTGCTCTTACCGCTTGTACTTCTTGAACGTGGCTTCCCAGTCGTCGGCGAGGCCGTTCATCGCCTCTTCGGCCGTACCCTTGCCGCCCACGATGAACGGATGCAGGCGCTTGTTCATCTGTTCGAGCAGCTCCGCGTACTCCGGCGTGGCCCAGAAGTCCTTCACCATGAACATGGTCTGGTAGAAGGCTTCGTTGTACGGGGTTGCTTTGCGGAACTTTTCCGAGGCCAGCACCTTCGCGCTGCAAGTGTAACCACCAAGCTCGGCCCAGCGCTCCTGCACGTCGTCGCGGATGAACCACTCCAGGAACTTCATCGCCTGATCGCGCTTCTTGGAATAGCTCACGACCGAGACGCCCTGGCCGCCGAGTGCAGCGAAACGCTTGCCGGTCGGACCCGCGGGATTCGCAAAGTAACCGGTGCCCTTGGCATTCTTGTTGGTCGCCGGGTTCGCGAGCGCCGGGAAGAATGCGAAGAAGTTCATGCTCATCGCGGCCAGACCTTCGGTGATGGCCTGGTTGTCCTCGAGGAAGAACACCTTGCCCCAGCCCGGCGGCGTGAACTTGTACAGCTCCTTGTACATCTTGACGGATTCGATGTTCTCCTTGGAGTTGACGATGCCGCGCACCTTGTACTTGGAGTAGTCACCCAGCTCGCCGCCCCAGCTGAAGATCGTCGATTCGACGCCCATCGCGAGCGCGTCGTAGGTGTTGTCGGTATAGATCGCAACACCGTAGCGCTTCTGGTCGGGACGGTAGAAGAATTCGGCGATGTCGCGCAGCTGCTTGTAGTCCTTCGGCACCGCGAGGTTGTAGCCGTACTTCTTCTTGAACGCCTCTTTCTCTTTCGGATCTTCGAACCAGTCCTTGCGATAGGCCCAGCCGTTGGCATCGCCTTCGAGCGGAATCGCCCAGTACTTCCCGCTCTTCGGCGGATACTCTGCATAGCCGGCAACGGTCGCGGGCGCCATCAGCTTGGCTACGTTGTTCTTCTTGAAGAAGTCCGTCAGATCGACGTAGTGCCCATTGGTCGACCCGGCACCGAGCCATTGCGAGTCGCCGACCACGAGATCGTAGGCGTCGCCCTTGGCGTTGAACTCGGTGAAAGCCTTGGTCTGAAAGTCCGGCCATGGCACCGTCTCGACCTTGATCTTGACGCCGGTTTTCTTCTCGTAGTCTTTGACCAATTCCTGCAGGTAGTTCGCAGGATCCCACTCCGCCCACAGGATCGTGAGCGTGTCTGCTGCAAGCACAGCCTTGCCGGCGAGCGCGAAGACCGCGGCAGCCAACAGGCCTACCCATTTGCTTCTTCTCATTCCGTCCTCCTCACACTTTGGTTGCTGGTTTTCGCCTCCGGCGCGGCCGATCGTCCGTGCGGATCTTGTTGTGCGGTCTGCCGACTGCTTCTCAAGTTTCTGCGCTTCAGATTGTTTTGTTGTTTGGACCCGTTTCGGATCGGTTGCTGCACACTCCCTCCCCTTCAAGGAGCGGGATTAGGGTGGGGATGGGTATTCGCATATCCCCGATCGCCCTCCCAACCTCCCCCTCGAAGCGGGAGGAGAGATTGGCTGGCGTCATATCACTCGCAGCTGTTCGGCTCATACAAATCGGTAGGGACCTTTTACTTTTTTCTTCGGCCCTTCAGCGCTGGTTTCGCACTTGCAACCTTGCGTAGACCGCTCATCACTGATCTCCGCCGTCTCACCGGCGGTGCGAGATCTTCTATCGCGCAGCGAATCAGCGCGTGGCACGTCCACAGTGCGACTTCTTCGGCGCTTTCGCGATCGAGCCGCCAGATATCTTTCAACACGACGAAAGCTTCGGTGCCGAATACGAGACTCAGCGCTTGCGTCAGGCGCTCGGTGCGAACGCTGCCCAGCTGACGGCGCAACGGCGCCACCGCGCTCGTCAACAGTGCGATGCGCCGCCCGCGCACCATCGCCTCTTCCGCCTTCAGCTTACCCGCGTGCACGAGAGCCCATTGGTCCAGCGCCAGGCGCAGCGCAGCGCGCAATGGAACCTCGTAGTCGTTCATGCGCGGATACGAGTACTGAATCAGCTCGCTGACGCGCCGCTCGGCATCTTCGGAGGACGAGCTCCATTTCAGGATCGGTCCGAGCGCCTCGTCGACAGCAGCCTGGACCAGCGCGCTCTGCGTCGGAAAGTAACGGTAGGCCGTAG
>Ga0068853_100003048_pt1 | contig 12793 bp, 10 predicted proteins | sample KBSCornC32_FD_65655 | JGI IMG/M metagenome (GOLD analysis project Ga0068853, IMG submission 65655) | Corn rhizosphere microbial communities from Kellogg Biological Station, Michigan, USA - KBS Corn C3-2 | ecosystem: Host-associated > Plants > Roots > Rhizosphere > Soil ... | reverse complement strand
CCACAGGCGAACTCTCCCGGTGCTGGGCTGGAGCAACCCGCCGACCATGCGCAACAGAGTGCTCTTGCCGCAACCCGACGGTCCGAGCAGCGTTACAAACTCGCCTTCGCGGACCTGGAGGTCCACCATCCCGAGCGCGGCCAGCCCGCTCGGATAGGTCTTGGCGGCGCCCTCGACTTGGACAGCGATCGGACAGCGGTGATTATTGATTAGTGATTGGTTATTGGTCACGGCCGTGCCGGCTGCGTGATCTGCCGCTGGTTGATCATCAGTCACGGTTGGGGGCGAGGCTGTTTGGTCTTTCGCTAATCACCAATCACCGCCTTTATGAAACACGCCGTCCTTCATGATCGCGATCAGCTTCGCCTGATCCTGCAGGATACCAACGTCAGCCAGCGGATCGCCGTCGACGAGCAGCAGATCGGCCAGGCTGCCGGGCGTGAGCTGCCCGAGCTCGCTGCCCTTCATCATCATCTCGCCGCCCGACTTGGTCGCCGCCAGGATCGCCTCCATCGGCGAGAAATCCAGCAGGTTGACGAAGTGCTCGATGTCGCGGGCGTTCGTCCCGTTCGGATTCCAGGCGAAGCCGTAGTCGCCGCCCGGCAGCACGCGCACGCCGCGCCGCTTCAAGTCGCGCATGTTCTCGACGGTGAGCCGGAGCTCCTCCTCGAGCGTCGTGCGCTCGGACGCGTCGCGAATACGCCCAAATTCGGCGCCGTGTTCGAGCATGCCCACAGTCCAGCCTATGGTCGGCGCAACGAACACCTCTTGCCTGTGCTGCTCGAGCAGGTCGCGTGCTTCCTCGTCCGCGAGGTTGGCGTGGTAGATGATCTGCACGCCATGACGCAGACACAGCTTGACTGACTCGGCACTGCGCGCATGAGCCGCAACCCGGCGCTCGTGTGCATGCGCCACGTCACATACCGCTTTCACTTCCTCTTCCGACATCACGGTCTGCTTAGAACGCGCTCTCGGCAACAGCGTGTCCCCGGATGGATTGATCTTGAGCGTATCGACACCTTCACGGCACATGAGACGCGCGTATTGCCGGAAGTCATCCGCTCCATCGCAGACTACCGCGAACGATTCTTGATGCATGTGCCAGAGGCGTGCATCGCCGAGTCCGCTGGTGACCGTCATCTCCGGGCTAGCCGTCAACAGTCTGGGCCCAGGCAGATCGCCGGCATCGATCGCCCGGCGCACCGCAACGTCCAGACGCGGCTTGGCCGATGCGGCGCTGACGCAACTCGTGAAGCCATGATCGAGCAGCACGCGGGCGAAGCCCGCGGTCTGCAGCGTGTGCTCTTCCGGCGGTGTGCGCCCGAGGTCGGTTCCCTGGCGAATATCGGTGAACGTCAGGTGGGCGTGCGATTCGACTAGGCCCGGCATCAGCGTCGCGCCGCGCCCATCGACAACGCGTGCTCCGTTGCTTGTCACGGCGCCCGGTGCCCGCGCGACCGCCCTGATGCGATTGCCCTCTATGAGCACCTGACCCGCAAAGGGTGCTGCACCCGTGCAGTCGAGCACGTTGACGTTCGTGAACAGCACCTTGGCCACTTTGTAGCTACTCCGGCAAGTCGCGGTGCAGTGGTGGAACCCGCATCAACGCAACACGCCATTGAAGTCGTACCATGGCGCGCGTGCCGCGCGGCCCATGAACAGCAAAGGTGTCTTGTCCGGACTCAGCTCGCCGCCGGTCGCTTTCACGGCGTCGGCCTCCTGCCGGTACTCGGCGCACACGAGATACTCGGAATACGCAATATCGCCCGCGCGCACCCTGTCTTCGAACTGGCTGCGTACACAAGGTCCACCGCGGCCCACCTGCTCCAGATCCGCGCGGACCTTGGCGTCATTCAGATCGATGCTGTCGGTCTTCTTGCCGATGGTAGTCGACGTTTTGCGCGCATCCGCGACCAGCGACTTGTGGAAGGCGTCGCGATCCCTCTTATCGAAGCGTGTCGCGATCGAGCCGCCGCGATACTTGGACGGCTTGGCCGCGACATTGATCTGGAGGATGCGGGTATCGGCGCGCACGCGAGCCTGGCGCGGCTGCTTGTTCCTCGGGTCGAGGTAGACGAAGCGGAACGGGTCTTCGAGGCTGAGCGGAATGGCCTGGAGCTGATTGTCGACGGTCGGCTGCAGGCGCACCAGCGTATTGCCCGGAGCCAGCCCCTGCGCGGTCTCGGCGTACTGATCACCGTCACGCTCGACGACGTTCATGCCATCGGGAATCCATTTGACGCTGACGACATCGTTCAAGAAGACCAGGCCGTGCGTCGGTGTCTTGAGTGCGTAGAAATCGCTGGTCGACAGCCGGCCGAAGCGAACCACATCGAAGCTCTCGCCAGTCGACAGCAGCACGTTGCCTGCAACCCCGTTGCCGGACAGCGCAGCGATGACGCGACGATAGTCGGCGAGACGCACCTCGTTCAGGCGCGCTATCCACGCCGCGGATTCGCCGGTGAACTGCAGGGCGCCCGGTTGATCGGCCGTGGCATGGAAGACCTGCACCGACAGGCGTGAAACGAGCTTGCCGCCGGCGCCGACGCAGCTAAGTCCAGCCGTCTCCTGGCTCATTCTGCCGCCGTTCTGCGCGCAGAACGCCTCGTTGCCGCGGATCAGCTTTTCGGCCGCGAGATCGGCCGTCTTGTCGTCCGCGGAAAAGTTGTAGCGCACGAGCTGCGGGGAGTCGATCTCCGCGGGTGCGTCCTGGAACCAGGCCTCGAGAAACGCGATGTAGTCGTTCGGATTGGACTGCAGCGCCGCCGTATAGTCGGGTATGAGCGCGTCGGCCTTGGCAGCGGCACTGGCGGAGTTGCTCTTGGTCATCGGCATGGTCTGGCATGCGGCTAGCAAAGCCAGCAAACCGACACTGCATGAGCGCATCGAAACCAATGCGTGCGCGAGGCGAAGCGGAACCATGATCTTCCTTCGAGACGAGCCGTTCGGGAGGGTCCGGAGTATAGAACAGCTGTTCGTGCGGCGTGGCGCTCTCGTGCCAGTGTATCTTTCAGGTGACAGCATTCAGGCAGCACCCCTGCTACCAGAGCTTCCCTGGGGATCAGCTCACGCTCTCGGCCTTGATGGCTCCTCGTGCCAGCAGCGCACGGAACGCTTTATAAGTGCCTTCGATGCCGGCCTCGATCGGGACCGAGCCGTAGTTGCCCAGGAAGCTACGGACCGGTTCATCGGACAAATCCATCGGGAACGGTAACGCGTCGCCCGACCAGCCCACCTGCATCGCGGGCGCGATCTTCTTCAGCAGCTCGAGCGATTGCTCGACTGTCGACGGCACACCGTTGATGTCGAAGACTGGTGCGCCGGTGCGCTCCTGCGCGACCGCGCGCACGAACGCGCTCGCGACTTCGCCCGCATGCAGCCAGGATATCGGGCCGCGAAACGGAACGGTATACGGTTTCGCTGCGGCAGCGGCGAGAATCGCGACGGTGGTCTTGGACGTCATGCCCTGGTCGCGGCCGATGCCGTATACGACGCCGGGACGCAGGCCCACGCTGTGGACGCCCCAGTCCTGCGAGTACACCTTGGAGGTCTGCTCGTTGCAGTGCTTGTACGCGCCGTACAGCGTGGCCAGCGTTCCGTGCCCTTCCATCGCACCGTGCGCGGCAATGGAGCTGGCGTAGCTGATGCGCTTGATGCCGAGCTTGCGTGCGGCCTCGAACACGTTGATTGTGCCGACAACGTTGACGCGCGCGCCGGCCACCGGATCGGCTTTGCAGAATGGCACCTGCAGTGCGGCGAGATGAATGATGGCGCGCGCCCCGCTCGAGCGGGCGGCGTTCAATACGCTGTCCAGATCGGCGATGTCGCCCGTCAGCCATTTGATCTTGCCGAGCTCGGCGTCTGACATCAGCAATCCGGGCCTGCGCTTGTCGTCCGTGAGATCGAATGCCGCTACCGGGATGCTGGCACGAGTGAGCAGCGCGAGCGCCCAGCTGCCGATGCAACCACCGGCGCCGGTCACGAGCACTGTGCCGTCGAAATCGGACTTGCTGATCGGAAAATACTCGAACATGGGTTCTCCTCGCGTGGCTCGAACGAAGCGTGAGCGCTTCGAGTGTTGTGATGGCCGGTCAGCTGCCGGTCTGCATCGGCAAGGACGGATCGGCCGCCCACTCGCTCATCGAAGCGTCGTAGAGCTTCACGTCCGTGTGACCGAGCATCGTCAGGATCAATGCAGCGCTGGTGGCGGCAATTCCGCCGCCGCAATAGGTGATCACCGTCGGCTTGGCCAAGGCCGGCGCGAACAGGGCACGCAACTCGGTCGCGGATTTGAAGCAGTTGTCGCCATCGACCGCGTGAATCGCCGGAACGTTGATGCTGCCGGCGATGTGTCCCAACCGGCCATAGGCGGTTCCGCCGGTACCCGCATGCTGTTCAGGTCGCAAGGCGTTCAGCGTGCACGTACGCGCATCGCCGATAGCCGCGAGGACTTCGCTCTTGCCGACGACGTAGCCGGACCGCAGCCGCGCGGTGAACGTCGCAGGTCCCGGCGGCTTTGCCGGTCCTTGCTCCGCGGGACGGCCCTCACGTTGCCATTTCTGAAAGCCGCCGTTCAGGACCGCAGCGCGCTCATGACCGAACGCGCGCAGCATCCACCACAACCGCGTGGCCCACCAGTGGTTCGCAGTCGAGTAGGTCACGACGAAGGTGTCGTCACCGACACCGAGGCGCTGCATGGCCTCGGCGAAACGCTGCTCGGTCGGCAGCATGAAGTGCAGATCGATGCCGGGCACGGACAAGTCGTGCTCGATGTCCACGAATGCAGCCCCCGGAATGTGCGCCTTCTCGAAATCCTCGAGACCGGGCTTGACGTCGTACAGCACGTTGCTCGGACGCGGTATCAGATGGGTGGTTGCATCCAGCACGCGCACGTGCGGATTGCCGAGATTCGCCGCGAGCCAGTCGGTCTCGACGATGAACTCAGGGTGAACAAATCCTTCGGGCATATTCCTTGACCTCGTGAGGAGCGGCGCCGATGTGCGGCACTCCCGGGCGGATGTTAACACTTCGCCCGCGTGCCGATCCTTCGGCGACGTACGGCCCAGCCTGAGCAAATGGGCCTAATGTCCGGTCATGTAAGGTATTTCTCATCGGGCAAGACAACCATCCGGCGCGCGAATCGATGGGCACGAATACTGCAGAAACAGCGCCGATCGAGGCCCGCGAAGAGGCCCAACATTCGACCGCAGCACCGGGCCGTCTGAGTCCGGACGATATTCAGAGGCCGCGGAGACCGCCCTCTCAAGGATTCCACTTAGGGAACGTTCAGATGAAGAAGACTGCATTGATCGTCGTGCCGCTCGGCATTCTGGCAGCGACGGCTTGCGCTGTGCCTTGGTACGTCGGGATGCAAACCGAGGAAGCCATGCGTGCGGAAGCGACCAAGCTCGCCGGCAGCGCACAGTTCCCGCTCAATGTGAGCTATACGCACTACGAGCGCGGATGGCTCTCGTCCAACGCCGTCACTCGTCTCACGCTGAAAGCGGAGCCGAGCATCTACGTGGACGTGCGCCACGAGATTTCCCAACTGCCCGATCCGCGAGCCGGGTGGGTGCAAGTGCATTCGGTGCCGCAGTGGAGCGGCCCGGTCAAGCAGGTGCTCGACCATTACTTCGGTGGGCAGCCGGCATTCGCGGTAGACACGGTCGTCGGTTTCGACGGCAGCCGCGAGACGGTGCTGAGCTCGCCGGCTTTCAGCAAACCGGTGCACGACTCGTCCGGCGCGAAGCTCACATGGGGTGGTCTGCAAGGCAAAGTGGTGATGGGCGCAGATCGGCATCTGACTGCGGTCGCATCAGCGCCGCATCTCGCGCTCGAAGGTGGCGACAACCAGGCCGGTCTCGAGAAGCTCAAGCTCGAAGCCAATTGGGACGTGCACGGGACGACCGCGGAATGGCAAGGCGACACGAAGATCACGCTCGGTGAGTTCCACTTCACCGGGCCGCGCGAGAATGTGGCCGTGAAGGATCTGTCCGGCGCCGCGTATCAGCGCAGCAAAGGTGAAAGCCTGTTGCTTGGCTATGTCGTGAGCGTGGGCTCCGGCAGCTCTGCCAAGGCCGGCGAGACGAGCGAAACGTTTTCCAACGCCGTTCTCGATCTCGAGTTCGATCAGATCAACAAGAAAGCGCTGGCGAAGTACCTCGACAACCTCGGCAAGAGCGAGAAATCGGCGCTCGCTCCGGGTGCGCCGAGCCAGTTCAACGCCCAGCAGATGGTCGAGCTCGCTGGAGAGCTGCTGCGCGGGTCGCCGGTCATTCGCCTGAAGAAGCTCGGCATCGAGACGCCCTCGGGCGGAATCCTCGCGCAGGGCACCGTGAGCTTCGATGGCAGCAACCTTACCGAGATTCACATGTCGCCGGAGTTGATCACGCGGCTGAAGGCGAAGGGCAACCTGGAGATCGGCGCCAACTTGCTGCGCTCGCAGATACAGCGCAAAGTGCGCTCGCAGGTCGAAGTCGCGCTGACGCAGCAGGGTGCGCCGAGCACCGAGGAGAACATCAAGGCGCTGGCCGAAAAGCTGGCCGAGCAACAGCTCAAGACCCTCACCGACAACGGCTTGCTGCGCCCGAACGGCACCAACTTCACGGTCGAAGCCGAGTTTGCCAGCGGCCAGGTCCTCGTCAACGGGCAGCCCGCCACGCAACTGTTCGGAGGCGACATGACGCCGCCGGTGCCCACGGAGCAGTTGAAGCCTGCTGCACACGCGGAACAGGAAGCGGCGGCGCAGCCGGCGGCGCCGGTCATGCTGGTGCGAGCGATTCCCGGACGGCCGTTGCCGAATCGATGAAATTTGGCGTCGGCGGCGCTTCGACTCAGCGCCGCCGCGCTCTCTGGGCCCGCCGTCACGTGGGCCTGGTCGCTTTGCCGCTGTGCCGACGCTCGCGTCTTGATAGACTCACGAAGCTTGTCATCAAGGCCTTTCTTGCGCCTTGCGCGACGACAGCTCGCAGAACCAACAATACCAGGGCGACAGCATGACCAAAGACGCTGCGTACTACGAATCCGCTTACAACCCTCGTCTGGCCGTTCCTGAGTTCGCCAGTCACTTCGAACGCTGGCGCAGAAAAGCCCAGGAAGCGCGCGATGCGCTTTCCGGCTATCTCGATATCCCCTTTGGTCCACACCCGATGCAGAAGATGGACATCTTCCGCGCCAAAGGACGGAGCCGTGCGCTGTTGCTCTTCATTCATGGCGGGTACTGGCGCGCGCTCGACAAAAGCGATCACTCTTTCGTCGCAGTGCCGTTCGTCGAGCGCGGGGTGACCGTTGCTCTCATCAACTACGCGCTGTGCCCGGCGGTTCACGTGCAGGACATCGTGCTGCAGGTTCTGCAGGGTTGCGCCTGGGCTTACCGGAATGGCAACAACTTCGGCGCCCCGGACGGCAAGCTGTTCGTCGCCGGTCATTCCGCCGGCGGACATCTGACCGCGATGGCACTGGCCGCGCAATGGCCCAAGTTTGCGCCCGACTTGCCGAACAAGGTCGTCCAGGCTGGCCTGTCGCTGAGCGGCGTATTCGATGTCGAGCCCATCATGCACACCCCGTCGATCAACGTCGACGTGCGCTTGACGCCTGGAGAGGTCAAGCGAGTGAGTCCGGTGCTTCTGCCACCCGCCACCGATGCGCCTCTATATACCGCAGTCGGCGGCAAGGAGCAGGAGGGATTCCACCATCAGCACCAGCTGATCCGGCAGCGCTGGAAGGTCGCTGCAAAGGCCGATCTACCGTGTCCGGACGACAACCACTTCACGATCCTCGACCGCTTTGCCGACCCTGGCAGCGCGCCGTTCAAGGGCGCCTTGCGAATGATGGGGCTGTAAGAAAGGGCGCTCTTGGCGCCTGCTCTGGACAACCGAGGCGATACTGTATACATTGACAGTATGCCTCTCAAGACCGTCATCGGCGATCACGGCGCGGCGCACAAGGGGCGCGGCGCAACGCTCAACCCGGAAGGCCGCTTCCAGAAGCTGGAACGGGAGGCGTTTGACGACGGTTGGGAAGGGCCGCTAGAAGAAGAGGCGGAGCGACCCAAGACTATCGTCACGGCGGAGCGCGCCAAGAGCATCATCTCGCGCAACGAATCGCCCGACGTTCCGTTCAACTACTCGATCAACCCGTATCGCGGTTGCGAGCACGGTTGCATCTACTGCTACGCGCGGCCGAGCCACGCCTACCTCGACTTGTCGCCGGGGCTGGATTTCGAAACGCGTCTGTTCGCGAAGGTGAACGCTGCCGAGCTGCTGCGTGAAGAGCTGTCAAAGCGTGGCTACCGCTGCGAGAGCATTACGCTCGGCGCGAACACCGATCCCTATCAGCCGATCGAGCGCGAGTGGCGCATCACGCGCGAGGTGCTCGAAGTCCTCGCCGAGTGCAATCATCCCGTAGCCATCATCACGAAGAATGCGCTGGTCGAGCGCGATCTCGATCTTCTGGCGCCCATGGCGCAGAAGAATCTCGCGCAGGTGTTCGTATCTGTAACGACCTTGGATCACGATATCGCGCGGCGCATGGAGCCGAGAGCCTCGGCGCCGCGTCGCCGCATCCAGGCGATTCGTGCGCTGTCGGCGGCCGGCGTGCCTGCGGGCGTCATGGTGGCGCCGATCGTGCCTTTCCTGACCGACGATGGGATTGAAGCTGTGCTCGAGGCAGCTGCGGAAGCCGGCGCCGTCCGTGCCGGCTACACAATCATGCGGCTGCCGTGGGAGCTGAAAGAGCTGTTCAAAGGCTGGCTCGAGCACAACTATCCGCTCAAGGCGGCGCACATCATGAGCCGCGTCCGTCAGATCCGCGGAGGCAAGGAAAACGATCCCAACTTTGGCACGCGCCACACCGGTACCGGCTTGATCGCGGAGCTCTTGCAGAAGCGCTTCGACAAGGCCTGCGAGCGACTCGGCCTCAACCGCGAACGGCGTGGCAACAACGTCGATGTCTCCCTTTTTCGGCCGCTCGGCACACCCGGACAGCTCGACTTGTTCTAGCGCCGCCTGGCGCTGTTGTAGGTCAGCCCCCACACAAACGCGGCGGTGGATGCTCGACAGTGCGAGCAGGATTCCCGTCAGACCGTGTTCAGCCGATCGCAGGGTTCATGAGCTGCGGCTGCGCGGGCATCCGTCCAGCAGTAAGATGGCTGCACTTATCGCTTCGAGGCCATGAAGAAACTCTACCGCGCGGCCAACCTTCCCGACGCCCATCTGCTGCGTGGCTTGCTCGGGCAGGCCGGGATCGAGGCCCACGTGTTCAACGAGAACGCGCAAGGCGGCGTCGGACAGCTTCCGTTCACCGAGGCCTGGCCCGAAGTGTGGATATCCGAAGAGCGCGACCTGCGACGCGCGCGCGAGGTGGTGCAGGCCTTCGAGCAGGCGCCTGCAGCCGCAGGCGCCTTGCGCTGCTCCGCCTGCGGAGAGGAGAATCCGAACACCTTCCAGCTGTGCTGGAACTGTGGCGACGCGGTGGACTAGCGATGCCGGAATGTTCGCGGCGGCGCTTCATAGGTGGTCTGATTGGCGCGGCCGCTGCGACGTCGACCGGCATCGGCACGAGGGCCGACAATTCGAGCACCAGCCGACCAGGAGGCAAGATGACCGCGTCGGTGTCGTTGTATTACGGCGAAGCGCTCGGCCGCTACGGTTTTCCGCGCGACCATCCTCTGGGTGAAGATCGCCAGGGCGTTTTCTTCCGGGAAGCGACCGCTCGCGGGCTCGACCAGGCGGTCGCCATCATGCCGCCGCGGCAAGCGAGCCGGGCCGAGATCGAGCGCTTCCACACCAAAGCGCATGTGGATCTGGTCGAGCGGGCGGAAGCTCGCGGCCTCGAGTTTCTCGACAACGGCGATACACCAGTCTTCCCGGGAGTATTCCAGGCTGGAGCGACCGTCGTGGGGTCCGCGTTGGACGGGCTCTCGCGCGTAATGAGGGGCGAGTCGCTGCGCACGTTCCAGCCGATCGGCGGTCTGCACCATGCGCGGCGCGACCGCTCTGCTGGCTTCTGCGTCTTCAACGACCTTGGCGTCGTGATCGAGACGCTGCGCAGCGAGTACGGCATCCAGCGCGTCGCTTACGTCGATATCGACGTACATCACGGGGACGGGGTCTTTTACGCTTACGAGGCCGATCCGGATCTGATCTTTGCCGACATTCACGAGGATGGGCACTACCTGTATCCCGGCACCGGGCACGCGCAGGAGACCGGACAAGGCAAGGCGAAGGGCACCAAGCTCAACATCCCATTGAAGCCGGGCGCGGGGGACAAGGAATTTCTCGAAGCATGGCCGCGCGTCGTGGCCCATTTGCGCGAGCATCACCCGCAGTTCTTCGTATTCCAGTGCGGTGCGGATGGTCTCGAAGGCGATCCGCTTGCGCACCTGCGCTACTCGTCGCAGGCCCACGCTCACGCGGCGCGCAGCTTATGTCATCTCGCAGTCGAGCTCGGCGCTGGGCGCATCATGGCGTTCGGTGGCGGTGGCTACAATCGCGACAATCTCGCGAAAGCCTGGTGCAGCGTGCTGCGCGAGCTCGTTACTGCTTAGCCGCAACCGCGTTCTTTTCGGCTGGCCCATTCCAGCCGCCCCCCAGTGCCTGGAACAGATCGGTCGTCGCCGAGAGCTGATCGCGCTGCGCCGCGACGCGGTCGAGATCGGCGTCGAGCAGGCTGCGCTCGGCCAGCAGCGCATCGAGCAGGCTGCTCTCTCCAGCCTTGTACCGCATCGATGCGAGTTGCAGCGCAGTGCGCAGGGCTTCGACACGCGCCTGTTCCGCGCTCAGACGCTCGGCGGACTTGCGGCTCGCCACTAACGCATCCTTCACCTCGCGAAACGCGTTCTGTACGGTGCCCTGGTATTGCGCGAGCATCTGCTCGCGGCGCGCGGTCGCCGCATCGACTTGTCCCTTCGTGCGACCCGCATCGAACACGGTCTGCGCCGCCGATGCGGAGAAGGTCCAGAGCCTCGACGAGGCGTTGAGAAGATTCGACAGCGAATCGCTCTCGAAGCCGAAGATGCCGGTCAGCGATATCGACGGATAGTAAGCGGCGCGCGCAACGCCGATGCGGGCATTTGCCGCGATGAGCGTTTGCTCGGCCTGATACAGGTCGGGGCGGCGCGCGAGCAGATCCGAGGGCAACCCGGCCGGGACCGCAGGCGGCGGGATCAGCGCTTCGATCGCCAGGCCGCGATCCACACCACGTTCCATGAGGTCGCGCGGGCTGCGGCCGACCAGAACGGCCAACGCCGATTCCTGCTGCGCCGCCTGCTGCTCGAGCACGGGCAAGAGCGCTTTTGCCTGGAGCGTTTCGGCTTCGATCTGGCGATACTGCAATTCCGACGACTCACCTGCATCAAAGCGCATTTTCTCGAGACCGAGGGCCTTCGCGCGCGTTTCGACGCGCTGCTGCGTGATTTCGACCTGCGCATCGAGCGCGCGCAGATTGAAGTACGCCCGAGTCACCGTCGCCGCCAGGGATAGCTGCACCGCGTCGCGTGCGGATTGCGTGGCGAGCAGATCGGCGCGTGCGGCCTCGGTGGCGCGCCGGTACTTACCCCAGAAATCGATCTCCCAGGAGGCGTTGAGCGACACCGTGTAGTCGTTATATTCCGGATTGAAGCCCGGGAACGCGAGCGCGCTGTTCTGCGAAAAGCGATTGCGTCCTGCCGTTCCATTGGCTTTGACGTTCGGCAACTGGTCCGCGCGCGTGACTGTGAGCAGCGCGAGTGCTTCGTCGACGCGCGCAGCGGCAACCCGCAAATCGGTGTTGTGCGCGAGCGCTTCGTCGATCAGCAGATCGAGATGCGGGTCGTTATAGAGCGTCCACCAGCGCACCGAGACCGGGGCTTCCGTCGACGCACCGGGCCAAGCGGCCGGCACGTCGACCTTGGGCTTTTGATAGTCGGGACCGACGGTCATGCAGCCGCCGAGCCCGGCTGCCAGCATGAAGAAAGCCAGGAGATGCTTAGGCATTTTCGTCCCCCCTCGCGGCCTGTGCGCGGTGTGCGGCCTGCGTCGCCTGGTCCTGCAGGCGCTTGTGATGCTCGATCTCTGCGCGAATCTCGGGTGTCGAGCGCTTCTCGACCAGATGGCGGTCGGTGAGCAGCTTGAAGAACATCGGCACGAAGAAGATCGCGAGGAATGTTGCTGCCAGCATGCCGCCCATGACGCCGGTCCCGACCGCGATACGAGCCCCCGCTCCGGCTCCGGTGGAAAACGCCAGCGGCATCACGCCTAGAATGAACGCCAGCGAGGTCATAAGAATCGGACGGAAGCGCAGGCGTGCCGCCTCGACCGCCGCGGCCGAAGGCGTCAACCCTTCGTGATACTTGAGCGACGCGTACTCTACGATCAGGATCGCGTTCTTGGCAGCGAGGCCGAGCAGCGTCACGAGACCGATCTGGAAGTAGACGTCGTTGGTCAAGCCGCGCAGATAGACGGCAGCCAGTGCGCCGAACGTGCCGAATGGAAGCGCCATCAACACCGAGAACGGCAGCGACCATCTCTCGTACTGTGCGGCCAGAATCAGGAACACCATGATGACCGCAAGGCCGAGCGCGACTGTGGACGTCCCGCTCGAGCGCTTTTCCTGATACGAGGCACCGCCCCAGTCGTAGCTGAAATCCGGCGGCAATGTCTTGTCGGCAATCCGCTCGACTGCCTGAATCGCCTGTCCGGAAGAGATGCCCGGTGCACCCTGGCCAAGCAGCTTGACTGCCGGCAGATTATTGAAGCGATCGAGCGAATCGGGTCCCGACGTATAGCGCACCGTCGTGAGCGCGCGTACCGGCACC
>Ga0068853_100003041_pt1 | contig 12810 bp, 10 predicted proteins | sample KBSCornC32_FD_65655 | JGI IMG/M metagenome (GOLD analysis project Ga0068853, IMG submission 65655) | Corn rhizosphere microbial communities from Kellogg Biological Station, Michigan, USA - KBS Corn C3-2 | ecosystem: Host-associated > Plants > Roots > Rhizosphere > Soil ... | reverse complement strand
AGATCGCTAAGTACGGTTTGGAACCAACCATGCTTCGCAAGGATTTCGCGGACGCGCGGATTTTCAAACTCATTCACGTCAAAAGCGAGCATCGCGATGTGTTGCGACGCACCCGGCGCGGCGATCGAGTAAAGAATTGACTTTGAAAGATCTTTGCTGAAGTAAATGCCTGATTTCTCGAGCTCAAGAACTTCAGCGATCTGTTGTGAGAGTGGCAGGTTTCGCAAACGAGCGACTTGTTCCGCGGTCAAACGACCTTGCCCGAGCCAGTAGTCAAGCGCAGGCTCGAAGCGCGAATTCCACAAGCGCACACTGTCTTCGTAGTTACGCCGTGCAGCTTCGGCGCCGTCACGCGGCGTGATGTCCAGGCCTTCTTTCTGAGCATCTTCGCGCGCCTTCTTGAGAGCCTTAAGGGCCTCTGGCTGTAGTTCTATTTCGTCGTAACCGAAAACCTCGCTCGCAACTCCCGCATCATCCTGGAATTTTGTTACCTGTGACTCGTTCGTGAATACGCAGAGTGTCGGCGGTAAAACTTTCTTACTGGCTATGTAGACTGCGCCGTATTCTTCGAGTATGCGACGCGCAACCTTATCGCCTGGTGGACAGATATTTTCGACATTCCATTTACGCTTTTTTAATGCCTTTGTAAGCGCTTGATAGAACGGTATGGAGTCTTTTGCGTTCTCAAGATCCCGGATTGAGCTTGCCGTCATTTCCTGTGTCTTATTTTCCAATAGTCGTGACTGAGCCGTTGCAAAGTGCTGAGCGCAGACCAGTAGAAAAACAATTATCCCTACAATTTTAACTAAGTGATTCGGACGAGGGGCTATCTGTAAGGTCGGTGCTTCGAATGAATAGCCTGCTTTGGCGATACAAACCTCGATGCCGGAGAACATGAAAGCGAATCCCGAAACGACCCTTAACCCACCGCCGATAATAGTAGCGGCTTATTCGGGCGGTCAACCGGGCAGTTAAATTAAAGCACATCCCCGAGGCTACGTTGGCGATTCCTATCGAGGTGAGTAATGAGTATATGGTCGTACCAAATAACCCGAAAAAGGGCCGGGTATGCTAATCTTCGCGCCGGTTGGGAGCCAAATTCCAATGAAAAAAGCCGACATTTTCACCGAACTAGTCGCGACTTATCGAAAGCATGGCTGGGAACTAAAAGAGGTGCTGGTGCTACCTGTAACGCGTCCAGAACTCAACATCAACGAATTAACTTCGTTGAATTCAGACGCAGTAAGGGACGATACGATTGATGCGCTCTGGTTTTCGCGGCCCTCTCACCACAAACGAGAAGCATGGGAGTTGCGACTGTTATCCGAGAATCAATACGCCCTTTTTGAGACGTTTGAAGAGGATGAAACTGAAGAGCAGCGCAAGGAAATGAGGCAGGAAATGGAAGCTCGGCTAAGAGAACATGTTGTTGCTAAACCAGCTAAGACTCAAACTTAGCGCTTACCCATTTTCACAGGTATAGTCATTTTTTGACCATCCCTCACAATTTCCAGATCGACAGTGCTGTAGGGTAGCGCTCGCTTTATTCTCATCAACAATTCAGCGGTAGTTCTGATGGGAATATCGCCGAACTTTATTACAATGTCTCCTTTTTTGATCCCGGCCAATCCAGCGGGACCGCTCGGGCCGACGTTGTTCAACTGGACGCCGTAAATTTTTAGCTCCGGAATTTCGACTCGTCTCGACTCGTCCTCTTGATATCCAAACACACCAATTCCTTCGGGCCTCTTTAAGAAAGCAGTGGACAGACGTTGAAACTCAGACCGGTCGACGGTTGTTAGCTTCGTGGTTTTCTTTTCTCCGTCCCTTAGGTATTCGACGTCAACGGTTTTGCCTATCGGAGTCCGAAGCATCAAATCCGTCATCTCATCCTCATCGTGAACGGACTGACCATCGAAGCTGGTAATGATGTCGCCTCCAATCAGCCCGGCCTTGTCCGCTGGACCGTCAGGTGCATCTACCGAGTCAAAGATTACTCCAGCATCATCGTCGGCTGTTTCAAAACCGTTAACGCCAACATATGATTTCGAAGGAGCTGGAGCAATGATTCCTACGCTTCCTTTTCGAAAGGGTGCAACCATCGCCGTAAACGCTGCAGCCCCAACAAAGAAGACCAGTAATGCTACAAAAATCCAGGCGATGCCACTCATTTTGCGGCGACGCTTCCTGGGCATCGGCAGGGACCCAGCGGCAGCTCCCGCCGGGACTTGCGAACCATCAAATCTTACTGTCTCAGTATATTCGGCAACGCCTTCGCCAAGGCGGAAGCCACAGTTGCGACAAAATCGCAGCTCGGCAGGCATGGTCGATCGGCAGTTGGCACAGACAGTTACGTCTTGAACTGGAGCGAAAGGCTGCTGATATTCAGGGTTTTGAGACATAGAGAGACACCAAGTTTGGGACGTAGTCTAAACCATACAGGCCAATTGGTATACGCCAAACCTTCTGCCCTGGTTGCATCGGTAAGTGTATGGATTCAGCTATATCGATTAGACTTCGCCGACCATAAGAGGCACTATACAAGTGAGGTTTGGGTCCTACCTAAACTTACGCTCAGCATTTGGAGAATGTAACGAAGTGGAAGTCACGAAGGCACTTGCGGCACTTGCACCGCTTTACGGCAAGGACAATATCGAGATAGTAACTATTGACGGTAGACGAGTAAGAGGAACCGTTCATAGCATGAAGACCACTCAAGCCCTCACGACTCCGAGCGTGAAAATTCAGATTGCCGATGGCGAAATTGTAAAAATCCCCTTTCCAAATATTGCCGAAATAAGGGATCATAACTAGCGTACGTGGCTGTCAATGACTCAGTTTGGCTCCCCTCATCTGATGAAAGCATGCCCTAAAAGACGCCCTTCCTAATTAAGAACACTCGCGTTTCCGATATTCTTCGCGTATATTACGCGCTTCTAAATGGTAGCTATTCTTTAGTTTTTGGAGGTTTTATTGACAACCGGTTTGGCAATTGAGGATTTGGGCAGTCGCGTTGCTACCGTTTGGTCTGAACTGCGACCGGCTACCCGTGGCTTCGTCGAGCGAGCTCTACAGGCTGCTTCCGGTAATCCCCAATCTACAAGGAATTTTCATTACGACGCCCGAGCGGATCTCGAATTAAGTAGATTTCTCACCGCGCTCGACGACCGAATTGCCGAAAAGAACGCCTCTATCGACCTCGCCACGGCGGTGAAGCTAAAAACAGTTGCCGAAGCTTGTGCCGCAGTTCTCCAGGAAAAAACTGAATCCGCCGAAGTTTTCTCGCAGCTTGTACGACGGGCCGAGTCCCAGCGTGATTACAAACGGATCGACACTTTGGCAGATGCGCTCAACACGCGTTTTCCGCCTAGTGAAATCTGCGAACTTGCTCGTTCTCAGGATGCGATCGTCAGGGAATTGGCGAACGAAGCGTTAGCAAGATGTCCAATTTCAATACTGGCTACATTGCTCAGCGATCCGGTTGATTCGGATACAGCGCGGGCTGCCTTGCGACGTCAGGTTGTGGAATATGGATCGGAAGAAGCCAGGCAGATAGTGAACGTGCTTGATCAGAACGACGAGCAGTAAGAACTAGTTTTTACCAATATCGTGTAGCCGCTTTACTACCTGATCAATTAACCAGTTCGGCGTTGAAGCTCCTGCAGTTACTCCAACCTTTTTGACATCAGCAAGATCCGCCGGGTTTATCTCAGCCGGTGTTTCGATCAGAAAACTCTTTACACATTGTTCCTGGCAAACGGCTAGCAGTTTGACGCTATTGGATGAGTGCCGGCCTCCAATAACGTAGAAGGCATCTACTTGTCCGGCGAGTGCGCGAGCAGCATCTTGTCTATCCCGGGTTGCTGAACAGATGGTGTTTACAACCTGTGGTTCAGTATCAGCTTTCGCCCGCACAGCTTCGGCGACTTCGAGGAAGGTCTGTAATTTGATTGTAGTTTGAGAGACTACGAGTGGCGACCGAAGCGGAGGCAACGTAGCTACTTCAGCAGCGTCACGCACTACATATGTGTTGTCTGGCGCGTAACCCACTACACCAATCATTTCAGGGTGGTCAGGATTGCCGGCGACTACAACATCCCGACCGAGTATTGCCGCACGTTCGGCCAGATGTTGAACTCGAGTTACAAACGGGCACGTTGCATCGATCACTTTGGCGGCTCGACTCTCGAGGTCGCGTTGGACCTGTGGAGTTACGCCATGGGCTCTGATTACAGCGATCGTGTCATCATCGGCTTCGTCGGGTGAGTCGATAGTTGAGACGCCTTGCGCTCCGAGTCGTTCCATCTCCTGAGCGTTATGAATCAATGGACCTAACGAGCGAATCGGACGCGCGCCTTCATGCACAGCTTCTTCGACCATTTCGACAGCTCGTTCAACGCCGAAGCAAAACCCGTATTCGTCTGCTAATAGGACTTCCATCGAGTTACGTTATTCCAATCTTGTTAAAGTGCTGGTTCAGAAGAGGAATGCTCGCACTTAGCTTTCCACTCATCTCTGAGCTTATCACCGCCAGCAACTCGTCCGTCAATCCAGTCGATTTCCCAGTCTACCGCGCTGCGAACCTGACTGAGCAAAGCCTTCTTCAAGTCAGCAAGAGCGTGAGCAATGTCTTTGGGCATAACGGCGTAAGAAATATCACCGATTTGCTTGAGCCCGTCACAAACAGCATCTATCACCTGTTGGGCTGAATCTCGCGCGTGTTCCATAACCCTATGTACCTCCAGAACGCCTAAAAACTCGGGGGCCAAACGATTCTACCACCACTTGCTTTACGCAGGCACGACTGCGCATGTTCCGGGTGATAAAGCGCTGATGAGGCGGTGAAACCGTACCTGGTTGGTCATTGATCCTTGCCCATTTGTCATTTGCGTGTCGAGGTTGTTGCACGCGAATTCAATTTGGAAGTGCGACGGGTGGGCCAATTCGACCTGCGCCCTTTAACGGGAAACGGGAAACGACCAATGATCGATGACCAATGACCAAATAAATAAGTATCTGGACGAACGCCGATTATGTTGGGATCCCCTTTCGAGCGACTTCTTCCATAACCTCACAAAACCGATCCAGCTCGCCGAGGGTTGTGTACACGTTGGGCGTTATTCGGACGCCGGTAAACTCTTCGTGAACGATTGGCGTGGTAAAGATGTGGTGCTTACTGAATAGATAGCTGCCAATCTTCACTGGATCGACGCCGTCAATTTTCACGTTAGCGATTGCGCAGGACTGGTTCGAATCAAACGAGGTGTTGAAGCCGACCTTCGGTACGTCTTTTAGCCGATTCATCCAGTAACGGGACAAATATCGCAGTCGCGCTTCTTTCCGCTTGCCGCCAATTCCATTGTGGAACAACAGGGCTTCGCCAATGGCCAATCGCGGCGCGGCGGAATGAGTTCCTATCTCTTCAAACTTACGAATGTCGTTTGCCTGCTTTGCCTCGGCAGCCATCAAGGGCCATAGCTTTTCAATCTTGTCGCGCTTGACGTAAAGCAGGCCGGTGCCTTTCGGCGCGTATAACCATTTATGAAGACTCGTCCCGAAGTAGTCGCAACCAAGATCGCTCTGTTTGAAGTGGAACTGAGCAAACGAGTGAGCGCCATCAACGATCGTTTCGATTCCTTTTGACCGAGCCAGATCGCAGATAGCCTTGACCGGAGTGATTTGGCCGGTAATGTTAACCTGGTGCGAAACGAGAATCAGCTTCGTCCTGTTTGTAATACCTCTTTCAAATGCTTTCGTGATCTCATTTACATCTTTAGGAGGAATTGGAATTTGGACCAGCTTGAGGACGAGACCTTCGCGCCGCTCGCGTTGTCGCAAGGTTGTCAACATCCTCCCATAGTCCTGTGTCGTGGTAAGGATCTCGTCGCCTGGTTTGAAATCCATTCCCATTAGAAGGATCTCAAGCGACTCAGAAGCGTTCCGAGTAATGGCGATTTCCTCGCGATCGCAGCCAAACAACTCGGCAAGACCCGTGCGGATGGTTTCCGATTGAGGCTCGAGTATTTGCCACATCGTGTACGCAGTTGCGTCTTCTTGTTGCCAGATGTAACGAACGAGAGCTTCAGTCACGATGCGAGGGCTCGGAGATACCCCGCCATTGTTGAGATTTATGATTCCGCGAGTAACTGTGAATGAGTTTTGAATGATGGACCAGTAGTCCTCGTCCATCGCGACCTGCTCTGGAGTGAGGTGTTCGACAGACCTGGTGGCTGCGGCGACCTCTTTCAGGAGAGTTCCGACAGAGCCAAGACAAGCAGTTGCCAGACCAAAGCTTTTACCGGACGCCTCAAGGAATGCTCGACGTGGGAGTTTTCTATTGGTCATTATCTTGCCTCATCGGTCTCAGCGCCTCTGCGTCAAAAGATCTAAAGAATTTCAACGCCGGGTCGCAGAGACGCGGAGCAAGCAGGGAGTTATTGTTCATAAACAATCTCGCCGTTGATGACGGTCATTGCGCATTGCGTCTTCAAGATGTCGAGCTCGGGTATCTTCATGATATCGGCTGAGAGGATTGTGAGATCGGCGAGCTTACCGGGTTCGATTGAGCCACGCAGGCTCTCTTCGAACGCAGCATACGCGGGCCAGATCGTAAACATCTTGAGAGCTTGCTCGCGCGTTACCGCTTCTTCGGGATGCCATCCATCAGTAGAGAATCCCTTCTGATCCTTGCGTGCAACTGCAGCGTAAAATTCGATCATTGGCTCCCCTCGCTCGACGGGTGCGTCAGAACCTCCGGGAACAATGACGCCTGATTTAATAAAGCTCTCCCAGGCATAAGCGCCCTTTAGGCGATCAATTCCCAAACGACTTGGCGCAAAGAACAAATCTCCAATCGCGTGAGAAGGCTGCATTGAAGGAATGATTCCGAGTTTGACGAACCTTGGGATATCAACCGGATTTACAATCTGAGCATGTTCGACTCGCCATCTTGGGACAGAGACTTTCCGGTTCGACTCAGGAACGCTCTTTAACGCCGTCTCGTACTCGTCCAGGATAAATCGATTGGCCTTGTCTCCGATCGCATGGGTTTCTACTTGGATCCCCTGCTTTAATGCCTCGACCAGCATCGGTCTGAGATCTTCTGCCTTCACTGTCAGAAAGCCAGATGTGTCGGCAGCGTCCGAGTATGGAGCGAGAAGAGCGGCGCCTCTTGATCCAAGTGCGCCATCAGACACGACTTTGATGGTCCTGACGGTGAGGCGATTCTGAAATTCACCGACTATTGGCCCATCCTTGATTAACCGGTTGGCATTGGGACCTGGTCCATAAACGGCTTTATATATTCTCAACTTAACCGAACCGGCCGCATACAGCTTTTTGAAAATTTCGACCTCGTCATAACTGCCGCCTGCGTCTTGAATCTGCGTCCAACCCAGCGAAACATCACGTTTGGCGCCGAGGACCACCGCTCGTTCTGCATCTGCCCGGGTTGTCCCTGGCTCTTTCCTCCGTACCAATCCCTGGGCCGCATCAAGCAACATCCCGTTCGGTTCACCACTCTTCTTGTCTTTGGAAATTTCACCACCAAAAGGATTCGGAGTGGTTTTATCAACTCCGGCAATTTTCAGCGCTGCGCCGTTGGCCACTGCTCCGTGTCCATCGGCGCGTCCAAGGATTACCGGATTGTTCGGTGAAACTTTGTCGAGATCCCAGCGAGTAGGGAACACCGGAGGTTGCCAGTGCGTCTCAATCCAACCTCGACCTGTAACCCACTCACCTGGTTTTGCCTGGTCCACTCGCGCTTTTAGTTTAGCCAGCAGATCCTCAAGACTAGTTGAGCCTTCCAAATTCAAAGTCATCTCGCGAAAGCCAACACCGGACAAATGTTGATGTGCATCCGTGAAACCAGGCAGTACAGTCTTGCCTTGCAGGTCGATGACTTTCGTATCTTTGCCGACGAACTTCTGCGCGTCAGCATTTGAACCGACGAAAACTATACGGTCGCCCTTTACTGCAATGGCTTGCGCTGTTGGTAGCTGATCGTTTGCTGTGTAGACATTCCCGTTCTTGAATAACAGATCAGCTGTCGCGACTTGTTGACGGACGGGCGAGATACTGAGCAGGATCAAACCAAGGACAATTAAGACTAATCTCATTCTCCATCTCCCGATATGATCTAATAATGAAATCCGAAATTTGACGAAGCTTTTGGCGTGAGTGAGTCTTATATCACATTCAGATCGGAATGGCGTTACGCAGGAATTCTTCCAGCTCAACTTTGGTGGGCAGGCCCGTTCTCGCCCCTAAAGCACTGCATTTCATAGACGCGACCGCATTGCCAAATTTCGCGCTGGTTTCGATATCTTCGCCATTCAGAAATCCGAAAAGAAAGCCTGCATGAAACGCGTCACCGGCTCCGGTTGTATCGCGACAACCGCCAGGAGGATGAAATCCCCGAGCTTCGATAAATTGCCCCTCACAATAAATTACTGCCCCGCCGGCGCCGATCGTCATCCCCACAATTGCGCATCCGAAACGCTTCTGTAGTTCGACCAGTGATTCGCGTTCATCAGTAACCCCAGTAACACGTCGGGGAAACTCCTTTGAACCGATCATGATGTCGATAAACGGAAGGAGCTCCGGTAAGCCACCGTACACGTTATCGATATCAGCGCAGATAATTGCGCCATTCGCTTTTGCCACTTCCGAAACCTTCACACAGGCGGGTGGATCATGCGCATCGAGATGAAGAACTTTTCCGAGGGATCCAAATTCCGACGGTGCGTCTTCCGGCTTATAGGCCAATCGATCGTCGCGGTCCCACACGATGGTGCGTTCACCGCTGCGAACATCAATTGTGATAAACGCGATTTGTGTTGAAGCGCCTTCAACCACCTGAGCGTAGTCGACATTCACTCCCTCTTCCTTAAGTGTGGAGAGTCCAAAGTGGCCTTCAGGATCCGACCCAAAGCGACCCGCATAGGCAGTGTTCATCCCGAGCCGTTTGAGTGAGACCATCGCTGTTGCGGTCTGTCCGCCGGCCGACTGCTTGTGTTCGAGCAGCCGCATCTTTGTATCGAATGCAGGATATTCAGGAACGACTATCAGGTGATCGACGGCATTGAGTCCGAACCCCACGGCGTCAAATTGCTTGTTAGGTTCAGGACCAAATGGGAAGCGCATATTTCGTGGATTTCAGTGCCGAGATAAGTGTTGATTATCAATTGATAATAGGAGTTAGTAGTTTCCAAGTCTATCGAGGCTTTGAGGACTCAACTCGAGGTTAAGTCCTCAACCCGTATGTTGTGCAGTGCGACGTGCGCAAATAGATAACTCCCAAATATCACTTGAGAGTTGTCACTTTTGATTGCTCTTTACTGATCGTCTTCACCGGAGGCGCCGGTTTGCCGGGAAGTTTAACCGGCTGCTTCAGCTTTGCCATCACCTCAGCAATCGCCCTTTCAAGTTGTGGATCCTTGCCGTTTATCAAGGAAACGGGATCGTTATCAACTTCGATGTCTGGATCAACGCCGTAACCTTCAATTATCCATTGACCGTTTTTATTTGCCAGTCCTGATTCGGGCACGTTTACCACCCCACCATCGATCAACTGTCCGCGATTCGTAATACCAACCACTCCTCCCCACGAGCGTTTGCCAATCAATGGTCCCAGGCCAGCTTCACGAAACATCGATGGGAAGATGTCGCCATCCGATGCAGAGTTCTCATCCAGCAACGCTACCATTGGACCAATGAAAACTCCGTCTGGATAAGTTGAAGCGGCATCATTAGTGCGCGAATAATTCAGGCCTAACAGCTTTCGTCGCAAGCGCTCGATGAGCATGCGAGATACATTGCCGCCGCCATTCGCACGAACATCAACTACCAAACCCTCTTTGTTGAGTTGCGGGTAATACCACTTAATAAACTCGCGAATCCCGTTTGCTCCCATGTCAGGAATGTGCAGGTATCCGACCCGACCGTTAGTCGCTTTGCTAACCTTGTCTCGATTGCCATTTACCCAATCAAGATAGATCAGGTTCGTCTCGTCCGTTATTGGGCGATACGAAACGGTGCGTGCTCCCTGCATCGTTGGAGTCTTATTCAGGGTTAGTTGGACCGGATTGTCCGCTTTGTTCCGCAACAGCCGGTAGGGATCGTCGGAGCCTTTTAGTTCCTCGCCATCGATCGCCAACACGTAATCACCAACGCTGGCATTGACCCCGACTTCGGTTAACGGCGAGCGATACAGGTCTTCTTCGTTTTCGCCATTAAAAATTTTGGAGATACGATAACGGCCCGATTGCTTGTCCAACTCGAAGCGAGCGCCTGGCAGACCCGATCGCGGGCGCGGAGGAATCTGAAAGTCTCCGCCATCGATATATGCGTGTTGGATTGTGAGTTCAGCAATCATCTCTGAAATCACATAGTTTAGATCTGACCGGTGAGCAACATACTTGAGCAGCGGCTTGTACTGCTCTCTCAACGCGACCCAATCGTATCCGTGCATATTCGAGACGTAGAACCAATCGCGATAGCGACGCCATACTTCATTGAAGATCTGGTTCCACTCCTCCGACGGAACCCGGTCGACGTACAGACCAGCGGTTGAAACTGCTTTGCGAGTACGATCGCCGACTGGCGTCGCATCGTAGAGATTGAAACCGGGTCCCTGGAAGACGAGGACTTTTGAACCGTCGTCTGAAAGTACGTAACCGCGAATGTCTTCTGCCAGGGTTGATTCCTTGCGATCTTTGATCGAGTAGATTTTCAAAGTGTTGGTGCGATCAGACTGGCGACCGTAGTACGGAGAGCCACCCGTCACGTAAAGAAGATGGCCGGTCTTAGCTGACAGTCCAAAGTAGTTGTCGGCGCCGACAGGCACGCGTGCAACACGACTCGCAATACCATCGAAATCGATAACCAGATTTGCCGGGGGTTTGGGAGCAGCTTCGGGTGACGGGCTCTCGGCGGGTTTTTCTGTCGGTGACGCTGCTGGTTTTGGACCATCATCCTGTTTTGCCACCGTGACCTCATCACTCTCTGGCGGGAAAGGATGTTTCACATCTTTCCTGAGGGTCACTGCATAGATATAGGTTGGACGATTAGTGGCGTAATTGAATTCGATATTTGAGATCTGTGGCTGAAACTCGCGGTCGCTCAAAAAATAGAGGTAGTTTCCTTGAGGATCCCACGCCGGGTTGGTCGAGTTGAAATACTCATCAGTTACCCGTCGACGCTGATTATCTCCCGCGCTCCAGATGTAGACAGAAGAGAACGGATTCTCATTGGGTAAAGTGAAGGCGAGATAGTTTCCTCGCGGCGACCATGCGTAATCGCGAATCTGTCCACGAATTGAATCTGCAATTTCGACTATTTTGCGATCTGCCAGCGTTAAGACATATAGCTTCCCGTCCTTGTCGCTAAAGGCGATTCGTTTTCCATCAGGCGCCCATTCCGGTGCATAACGCATTGCAGCACCGCCGTGCGTAATTTGTTCGGCTGGCCTGGAGCCATCCTGTGGTTGCAAGTAAAGCTCTTCTTCACCGCTCATGTCGGAAATAAAAGCCACTTGTGATCCATCCGGAGACCAGGTAGGCCACTTGTCATGCGCACCTGATGAGTGCGTGAGATTTCGGGTCGGACCCTTTTCGATTGGAGCACTAAAAATATCGCCACGTGCCGAAACCAGGACACGCTCACCTTTTGGACTAAGACTGGCGGACTCGATCAGGTTAGCGGCGGACACTCTACTTGGACGGCGCGCAATTCCTTCATCGGGAACACTGATAGAAATCGAGGTGCTCTTCCGATTCTTAATGTTGTAAACCTGGAGCTCCCCATTCAATTCGTACACGATCTGATCATCATTGTCAGAACTGGGCCAGCGTACGTCGTATTGCCGGTTACTGGTAATCTCACTCGTCTTGCCGTTAGCTACACTGTAAGCATAGAGATTGAAGTGTCCGTCGCGATCTGAGTTGTAGTAGATCGTGTCGCCGATCCACATTGCATCACGAGTAGGTCTGGGACCCTCGGTGATTCGTTTCGCCGCGTTACTCTTCAAGTCAAAGATAAAGAGTTGGTTTGCCTGGCCACCTCCGTATCGCTTCTCCGAGCGAAAGTCACGCGACTGTGGTGAATACACAATCTGCGAACCGTCGGGAGAAAAGTCGCCCGAGCCGGCCGTCGGCATGGGCAATGGCTCTGCTGGACCACCATCGACCGACACCGAATACAGACGTGCGATTGGCAACGTCCAAGAGTCTCTCAACGACTTGAAGTAGATACGCTTGCCGTCTTTACTCCAGCCAAATACTTGATTGTCCCAACCCCAGCGCGGAGCCAGTGGACCTCGAGCCGGATAGAAAGTCAGTTGTCGTGGCTCGCCTCCCGTTGTTGGTATCACGTAGACCTGTTCGTCACCGTCGTATTGACCGGTGAAAGCAATCCAGTTTCCATCCGGAGAGAATTTGCCGAATAACTCGACGCCTGGATGAGAGGTCAAGTGACTGGCGGTTCCACCTGTTGAAGGCGCGGTCCAAAGATCGCCGCCATATGTAAAAACCACTTTGTCTCCCCGAATATCAGGGAAACGAAGAAGCTTGGTTTGTGAATACGTGGTATTGGACCAGATGATGGCACCGGTCAATAACAAAACGAGGCGGACAATCAAGTTTAGACAGTTGTTAGACAACGTGAACCTCCTTAGGACTCTCTACGCGGCCGGGTCTGGGGAGACACTTTGGGCTGAAGAGCAAGCGGAACTAGAGCGAATTGTATTAAGCGCGGACTACTTTCTATTTTTAAATGCGTCGTTTAGTTCAGTGTGACGACTGGTCAACGGGA
>Ga0068853_100003038_pt1 | contig 12819 bp, 7 predicted proteins | sample KBSCornC32_FD_65655 | JGI IMG/M metagenome (GOLD analysis project Ga0068853, IMG submission 65655) | Corn rhizosphere microbial communities from Kellogg Biological Station, Michigan, USA - KBS Corn C3-2 | ecosystem: Host-associated > Plants > Roots > Rhizosphere > Soil ... | reverse complement strand
ACGCGCTTCCCGGAATATGTGTCGGCCCGCATGCCGGTGCCGGCGGAGTGGAGCTACGCTTACCTGCGGTGGTTCCATGGCGGCGCCTCCGCGACGCTGGTGCCGACGCGCTCGGTCGCGGCGGACCTCGAAGCGCAGGGGTTCGACAACGTGGTGGTCTGGTCGCGCGGCGTCGATGCCACCGCTTTTTCGCCAGGGCCGAAGAGCGAGTTTCTTGACCTGCCGGGGCCGCATCTCCTCTATGTGGGGCGGGTCGCGGTCGAGAAGAACGTCGAGGCTTTCCTCGGGCTCGACGTACCGGGCACCAAGATCGTCGTCGGCGATGGGCCACAGCTCGAAGAACTGCGGGCGAAGCATCCCGAGACCGTTTTCCTCGGCCTCAAACGTGGCGCCGAGCTCGCCGCGCTCTACCGCAGCGCCGAGGTTTTTGTCTTCCCGAGCAAGACCGACACGTTTGGCAACGTGATGATCGAAGCGCTGTCGTCCGGCGTGCCGGTCGCGGCCTATCCGGTGGGCGGCCCGGTCGATGTCCTCACCGACCCGGCCTGCGCGGCGATGGACGACAATCTCGGGGTGGCGGTGAAGCGCGCCCTGACCCTGTCGCGTGAGCGCGCTCGCGCCTTTGCCGGAACGTTCACCTGGGCCCACTGCGCCGACCAGTTCATGGCAGCGCTGGTGCCGGCCGGGCATCTCGTCAGCGAGCAGTTCCGCGCTGCCTAGCCACGGGCGCCGGATTTCTGCTGCGGTGATGCGGCTATCCCCTTCACGCCGCCGTGCTTTACTCTATAGCTCAGGGCTCTACGGAGTCCTCCATGCCGCTCCCCGCCCGGCTGGCGCGCCTCTCGCCCGAGGTGCGCGCCTCCATATTCCACTTCACGGTGTTTACGACGAGCGGCGCCGCATCGGCGTATTTCGGCGTCTGGATGGCGGGAAAAGGCCTGTCGACAGCGGAAATCGGCATCGTCAACGCGGCGCCGGTCTTTGCCTTGCTGCTGATCAACCTGTTCGTGGGCCGGCTGGCCGACAAGGCAAACGACTGGCGGCAGGTCATCATTCTTCTCTCGGTGGCCGCTGGCGCTATTTCGCTGGGGATGTTCTTCGTTTCGGCCTTTGTCGGCATCCTGATCGTCTGGACGCTGCTCAATATTCCGACGGGCTCGCTGCCACCCGTACTCGACGCGGCAACCTTGCGGATGACCGAGCGCAACGGCACCTCGTTCAGCGCGATCCGCGGCTGGGGCACCCTCGGCTCGATGGTCGCGACCGCCGCGACCGGCCTCATCGCCGCATGGCTCGGCGCGGTTTCGTTCGTTCCCGTGATCGTCGGCATTTCATTGCTGCGCGCGTTGGTGTCGCTGCAACTGCCGCGCTTCCGTGCTCCCGAGCGCGCCGTGACGATGCCCGGCGCCGAAGCGCGCGCGGGGCAACTCCGGCAGGTGCTCAAACCGTGGTTCGTGCTGCCGCTGGTTGCTTTCGCGCTGGTGCAGGCGACGCATTTCATCATCACGGCGTTCGTCGCGCTGGTCTGGAAGGAGCAGGGGGTCCCGACCGGCGTCCTCGGGCTGCTGATCGCCACGAGCCCGGCATCCGAGGCCGTCGCGATGTTCGCCTGGCGCCGGATAGGTGGCCGCGTGTCCGCGCGCAACATGATCCTTGCGGCGTGCCTCGCCACGGTGCTGCGCTGGGTCGTCGTGGCGACGAGCCCGCCGGTACCCGTGCTGTTCCTTGCGCAGATGCTGCACTCCGTGACGTTCGCCATCGGCTACCTCGGCAGCGTGCACTTCATCGCCAACTGGACCAGCGAGGACATTGCCGCCGAGGCGCAGGGGTTCTCGTTCGTGCTGCAACAGGGCGCTGCGGTCGTCGTGCTGCTGCTCTTCGGTTGGCTCGTTGGCATGTTCGGGGCATCGGCATTCTTCGTCGCGGCGCTGATGGGCCTCGTCGGGGCGGTCTGCGTGCTGGTGTCGCTGCGCCTAAAGCCGCCGCGCGAGACCGCCCTCGGCGCCGCGCCGGCGTCCTGAGGTCGCGATGCAATCTGGCGGTTCGCTTGAAGACGGCGACGGGCCGGTGACGGATGGCGCGGCGGCGGTGCCGGCTCAGCCGCGGCGCCGGGCAACACCGGAATTTCGGACGACCGTCTACTATTTCACGACGTTCATGAGCTCGGGCGCGGCGGTCGCCTATGCCGGCGTCTGGTTCGAGCAGCGCGGGCTGTCGTCGGCCGAGATCGGCATCGTCAACGCGCTGCCGGTCTTCATCATGCTCGGCCTCAACCTCATCGTCGGCCGGCTGGCGGATCGGGCCAGCGATTGGCGGCAGGTGATCGTGCTCGGGGCGCTACTGGGATCGGTGATCCCGCTCGGGCTGTTCTTTGCCAGCGGTTTCTGGGGCATCCTCGTGGTCTGGACGGCGGCGTCGCTGCCGCTCGCTGCAATCGGGCCGGTTGCCGATGCCGCCGCGCTCCGGCTGACCAAGCGCAACGGCACCGATTTCGGCGCGATCCGGGCGACCGGCACGGTCGGCTACATGATCTTCAACGCCGTCACCGGCTTCATCGTCGCGGCGTTCGGCTCGTGGATTTTTCCGCCGCTCTTCGTCGCGGTCAACCTGCTGCGCGGCATAGTTGCCCTGTGGCTGCCCAAATTCCGCGCCCCGGCCGAGGTTCGGACGGTCGCCGCGGTGCCGGCCTCGTTCGAAGCCGGCCGGTTGCGCGAGGCGCTAAAACCGTGGTTCGTGCTGCCCCTCGTAGGCTCCTCGATTGTCTTCGGCACCCATATCATCCTCAACGCCTTCGCCGTCGTGCTCTGGGAGAAGCAGGGGATCCCGGCATCGGTCAGCGGGCCGCTGATTGCGCTCGCGGCCTTCGCGGAGGCGGCAACGATGTACGCCTACCGTCGTTTCGGAGGTCGCTTCTCCGCCCGCACGCTGATCATCGTCGCGGCGCTGACCTCGACGTTCCGCTGGGCCGCCATGGGGCTTTCACCGCCCCTTTCCGTGCTGATCTTCCTCCAGCTCCTCCAGAGCCTGAGCTTTGCCGCCGGCTATCTCGGCACTGTCCACTTCATCGCCAAGTGGACGAGCGAGAGCATCGCGGCGGAGGTGCAGAGCTTCTTCGTCGTGCTCCAGCAAGCCGCGCAGGTGATCGCGCTGACGGGGTTCGGCTGGCTCGTCGGCCTGATCGGCGCGCAGGCCTATTTTGCGGCCGCAGGCTGTGCGCTCATCGCCGCCGGCTGCGTCTGGATTTCAATGCGGCTTAAGCAGCCTCAGCCCGGGCCAGTATCGACGCCGATCGGAGCTCCCTAGACCGTCAGCCGAAAAAGGAAAGGCCCCGCTTGCGGCGGGGCCTCTTGTCTGGGCTTCAGTGCCTGGCTGCCGTCAGTTGAGGCGGCCGCTGGCGTGGGCGAGCATGGTGTAGACCTTGCCGCGGTCCGAGAGGAGGTATTCGCGCGACTCCTGGGCCGGGCGTGCGCCGGTGGCGGCGCGGCGCAGCAGTTGCTCGAACTCGCTCATATAGGCCTGGGCCGTCCGGGCGAATTCGGGATCGCGCTGCAGCTTCTTGCGCACCTCGTCGTAAGTCCCCTGGCCGCTCAGCGTGTAGATGCGGCGCGAGAACACATTGGCTTCGCCCGCCTGGTAGCGGCCCCAGGCATCGCCGAGGGCGTTGAGGTCGATGGCCCGGGCGATCTCGTCGGTAAGGCCCGAGAGGTGACCCTGCTGTTGCGGCTGGGCGCCCGCCTGCTTGGCGCTGGCGTTGCGCAGCACGTCGCGGAGCCAGCCGCCATCGTCGGCACGCGGGGCTGGCTGCTGCGGGGCCGGTGCCTGATAGGCCTGCTGCGGCTGCTGCTCGACCGGCCGAGCGGGCTCCATGCGAGCCGCCGGCTGATAGACGGGCTGCTGCGGCTGGGGCGCGGGCTGGCGCACCGGCTGCGGCTGGTAGACGGGCTGCGGAGCCGGCTGTGGCTGCTCGATCCGCGCGGCAGGCTGGAGCGCAGGCGCCGGCTGTGGGGCAGGCGCGGGCTCGGCCATGACCGGCTGGGGCGCTGGCGCAGGACGCGGCGCTTCCTGCCGTACGGGCTCCGGACGCGGTTCCGCGCGCGGCACCGGCTGGGGCGCGGCGGCACGACCCGGATCGCGGCGTTCGTTGACGTCGTGCGTTGCCGACTGGGCGCGGACGATATCGTTGAGCTCGCTGAGCGCTTCGATCTGCTCGGCGACGACACGGCGCATGGCGGCGGCGCTAGCGCGGGTTTCCTCGGGCAGCTCCATGACGCCGCGCGCTAGCTCGGAGCGCGTGGCTTCGAGCTCGCCTGAGACTTCCTTGGCGGTGGCCCGCATCGACGAGGCCGTTTCGTTGAAGCGGCGCGTCGCATCTTCGAGGGCACGCTGCATTTCGGCGATCATCGCCTGCTGCGTCTGGCGCAGCAGCTCGTCGGTGCGCTGGCCTTCGTTCGTGGCCGTGCCACGGATGTCGGCAAGCCGCGCGGCGGCCTCGGCAGTCGCGGCCTTGAGGGCCTCGGCCACCGTGTTGGTGTTGGCGTTGATCGCGTCGGCGAGCGTGCCGGCGGTGGTGTTCATCACATTGGTGACGTTGCCGGTGGTCAGCTCGAGCGCGGTCTGGACGCGGTCGGTCGCCGACGTCAGCGTCTCGTTGACGCGGTTCTCGGCGGCCGAGAGCACGCCATCAAGGCGGTCTTCGGCGCTGGCAAAGACGTTCGTGAAGCGCTGCTCGCTGCCGGTCAGGGCCGAGGTGATGCGGCTCTCCGTCTCCTCGAGGGCGCTCGACATCTGGCCCGTGGCCTGGTTGAGCGCGGTCGTGATGCGGCTCTCGGTGCCTTCAAGGGTGCTCGTGACCTGCCCGGTGGTCTGGGTCAGAGTCTCGTTGAGGCTCTGGGTTGCCGTCGACATGACGTTCTGCACCGAGGCCGAGGTCGCGCCGAGGGCGTCTTCCATCGTCTGGCGCGCGGTGAGAATGCGCCGCTCGGTGTCGTTGATGGTGTCGGCAATCGACTGGGCAAAACCGCGCATGCGGACGTCGATGTCGTCGGCGCGACCGGCAAAGCTCTGTGCCAGGGCGTCCATGGCGCCGCGACGCTCTTCGAGGGTCGTCACGGCGTAGTTGCCGGCATTGCTGAGCGAGGTCGCCGCCTGGTCGATGGTCTTAGCCTCGTTGTCGAGGGTGCCGATCATCGTGCCGAATTCGGAGACCATGCCGCGGATGGTGTTCTGCAGCGCCGTCACGTGGTCGGTAACGAGCTTGCCCGCTTCCTCGGTCGAGCCGATCGCGTCGCGGACGGTGGCCGAGTAGGAGGCCGTCTGGTCGGCGATCGAGGTCTCGAGGTTGGCGAGGTTGGTGGTCGATGCGTCGAGGACGCGCTGCAGCAGCTCGTTGCTTTCGTTGAGCTTGAAGAGCGCCGCCCCGACATCGGTCAGGATGCGCTGGTTGGACGCGGCCATCAGCGCTTCGGCCTCGCGGGCGTTATCGCCCAGGGCATCGCGGAGCACGTTGCCGTGGTTGAGCAGCGCGACGTGGAGCTGCTCGGACTTCTCGTTGACGAGGGCCGCGAAGGCGCTCGTCTGCTCGTTGACGGCATTGTGGATCTCGACGACCCGGCCGCTGACGGCCTCGGCGGCGTTCACCGCCTTGACCTGGATGATGTCTTCGATGGTGTTTGCCGCGACCTGCAGGCGGTCGAGCACGGCACGGACGGCCACATCCATATGGTCGGCGGTCGTCGCGACTTCGGTCGCGATATTGGAGCTCGCCGAGACGATGCGCTTGGAGATGGTCTCTTCGAGCCGGTCGGCGCCCGATTCGAGGTCGGCCATCGACTGCACGAGGGCCGTGTTGATGGCGCTGTTGAGGGCGGCGAGGCGCTCGGCGGTGATGTCGGCGCGGGCGGTGATGGCCTCGGGCAGGGTGCCGAGGCGCTGGTCCACCATGTCGGTGATCGCCTTGCGAGCCGAATTGACGCCGGTCTCGATGATGTCGGCGGCGCGGCGGGCGCTCTCGCCGACCGTCGCCGTGGCGTTCTCGATGCGGCCGGCAACCTGGCCTTCGGCGTCGGCGATACGCACGATCGCCTGGTCGACGCCGCGGCCGAGATTGTCGTTCACCTCGTTGACGCGGCTGACGATGAGGTTCGAGAGCATGTCGGAACGGTCCGACATCACCGCCGTGACGTTGTTCAGCGTGCCATCGATGGCGTCGCGCACGGCGGCGCCCTGCTGGTCGATGCTGCGTGCGAGTTCGACTGTGCGTTCGCCGATCGTGTTGGCGATGCCGAGCGTGTGGCTGCCGAGCGTGTCCGAGAGCTGCTGCGTACGAGTACCCAGCGCTTCCGACAGCTCGTTGGAGCGGGTGGCGATGGCGCTTGCGAGCTGCTGGGTGCGGCTGTCGAGGGTCGAGGCGAGTTGGCGCGAGCGCTGGTCGAGCGTCTCGTTGAGCACGTCCGAGTGGCCTTCGAGCGCCTGGGCGATTTCCTGCACGCGGGCATCGACCGCTTGGGCGAGCTCGCGGGTGCGGCCCTCGAGGGTGGCGTTGAATTCCTGCGTGCGGCCATCGAGCGCGGTCGAGAGCGACTTGGTGCGCTGGTCGAGGGCGTCGTTGAGGAACTCGGTGCGGGTGTCGAGCGCCGAAGCGAACTCGTCGGTGCGGCCGCGCATCGTGTCGTTGAGCAGCTGCAGCCGGTTGTCGAGCGCGTCGGCGATGATGTTGGCATGGCCCTCGAGCGAGTCGGTCAGCTCGTTGGTGCGGGTGCCGATGGTGTCGGTGACGAACTTCAGGCGCTGGGTAAGCGCTTCGGCCATGTCCTGCGTCGAGCGTTCGACGATCTCATTGAAATGACCCGACTTTTCGTCGAGCGCCATCTCGAGCACGTTTGCACGCGCGGCGAAGGAAGCGGTGTGCTTATCGAGGCTGGCGACGAGCTTTTCGCCCTTGTCGCCGACGACGCTCTCGAGGCCCTGGACGCGGGCATCGATGATGTTGGCGATCTCGTCGATCTTGGCGTCGAAATTGGCGAGGGTGTCCGAGCCGGCGGAGGAAAGCGTCACACGGGCGCGTTCGGTCGATTCGTCGAGGTTGCCCGAGATTTCGATCAGCGCCGTGTGAAGACGGCTTTCCATCGCGTTGACGTTGACCGCGATGTTCTCGTCGAGCTGCTGGGCGAGCGAGGCGAACAGTACCTCCGCGTCCTTGGCGCGCTGGCTGATATCGCTCGCAATGCGGGCGCTGGTGAGGTCGAGCGCGCCCGAGACTTCATGGCCGCGGTCACGGAGCTGGTCGAGCAGCGTCGTGCCACCTTCGGCCAGCAGCTTGGCGAGGCTCGAAGTGCGGTTGTCGATCGCATCGGTCAAGGTGCCGGAACGCGAGTCGAACGCCTCGACCAGCGAGTTCATGCGGCCTTCGATGGTCGAGCTCAGGTCGTAGGTGCGGCTCTCGAACGCCTGTGACAGCGAGGTGGCGCGGTCTTCGAGCGTGAGGTTGAGGCGGTTGGCGCTGTCGTCGAGCGAAGTCAGCAGCTCGGCGGTGCGGTTGTCGACGAGCTGGATGAAGCTCTCGGTGCGCTCGCCGAAGGTCGAGGTCAGCGTGTTGCCGGCGGTCTCGAGAGAGCGCGTCAGGTTGCCGCCCGACTCGACGATCGTGCCGGCGATGCGCTGGGAAATCATGTCGAGGTCGAAGACGAGGCCGGTGTGGCTCTCGGTAATCGCTTCGCGCACGCGGTCGGTATTGGTGATGACGCTGTCGCGCTGGCTGGCCAGTTCCTGGATGAGTGCGCGCATGCGCGACTCGTTTTCGGAATAGGTGCGCTCGAGGGCGGTGACTTCGTTGTGAATCATCACCTCGAGTTCGCCGGCGCGGGACAGGGCGCGTTCGAGCCCATCGCCCAGCGCGGTGACCTCGCGCCGAACGGCCTGGCCGACCGAGGCGACCTTTTCGGAGGCTGTGGTTTCCGGCTCGGCGAGGCGGACGGCCGCCTGGGTGATCGAGGTCGCGGCGATCCTCAGATCGGCGGCGCGGCGAACGAGCGTGGCGATCGCAAAGAAGGCCGCGATCGGCAGCGCGAGGATTGCGAGGAAGCCGACGAGCTCAAGGGAATTGGCAAAAATCGGCCCGCCTTCCGGCTGGGCGCGGAGACGCACGACTTCGGCGAGGATGACGGCCGCCACCCAAACGACCGAAAGGCCGATGGCGATGTAAGTCGGCTGCGGGGAGGACTGGTTCTGCAGGCCGTAGAGAATGCGGGTGCTCTGGAAGCGATCGTCGTTGGCGACGGTCCCCGTCTGCTGCGAAATCTTCTCGCTGGCGCGCAGGCGCTCGGTGCGGTCGCGGTTCTCGCGGAACTGCGGGCCGGGTGTGCGCTCCTCGACGTTATTTTCATCGAGGTTGAACACCGAATCCTTGAGGGCGTCCTCAACGGCCGAGAAGGCCAACGCGGCGGGATCGTTCGAAGCGGGGGTGGGTTTCTTTGCCATACTCTACAAACTCTCGCGTCGGCATTTAGCGGTCGGGCGGAACGCGGGAGGATGCTGGGGTCCACCCCGTTGCCCAGGTGACCTCCAACTGGGTAAAATTCGATGCAAATGCCCCGAATGTCGCCCCGAAACCCTCGCCGCCGCGCGCTGGTAACAGCTCAGTTATACATTCAATTTGAGCCAAACCGAGTGCAAACTTAAGCAAAGGTTAATTTCGCGTCCTAACGGTTTTCACCGTGAGTAGCGGACCTTAGCCAGCATTCTGGCGAGAATGAGCCCCAATTGCGGCTCTCCCGGGTGGACTGTGGAGCTCGCTTCGGCGCAGGCCAAAATATGTGGAAATCGCCGCCGCCCGGCATGGTTGAGAAATGCCTACCCGACCAGCGGCAATTGGACCAAAGGCCGTAAAGCGGGATTTATCGCGGGGCCGTACAGTCTGGTTGCCGCCGACCGAAGGCGGTGCGTGGGGAAGCGCAAATGCGTGCCGTCAAGACCGACACCGTTCTCAAGATTGATTTCCGCGGGCGGGCAACCCGGCCGATCGACATGATGCACCTCGCCAAGCAGGCGCTGGGCGATCCCGGCCTCGAGCTCGAGATCCTGCGCGCCTACTCGGAGACGATGGCGCGGCACGTCGATCGCCTCGAGCAATCGACCACGGTACCGGACCTCCTCCACAACCTTCACACCATCAAGGGCGCGTCCGTAGGCGTCGGCGCCTGGTCGCTGGCCGAGCACGCGCATGTCATGACCACCGAGCTCAATGCCGGCGAGCCGGTCAATCCGGAACGGGTCGAAGACATCCGCATGGCGGTGGAAGAGGTGCAGACCTTCATCGCCGACCGGATCGCCCGTGCCGAGGCCATGACCGGCTGACGCAGGGCAGCCTTGTTCGTCGCGTAACGCCTCCGTGCTTGCGGGGGCCCCGGCGGGCGGCTATATGCGCACGCTGTCAGGGCGGCGCGGATTTCCGGCGACCACTGACATTTCCTCGTGCTCCGGCCTGCTGAGCCCATGACCAAGATCACTTACATCGAGCCGGATGGCGAGCGCATCGAAACCGAGGGCGAGAACGGCTCGACGGTGATGGAGACCGCGATCCTCAACGGCGTGCCGGGGATCGTCGCCGAGTGCGGCGGCGCATGCTCCTGCGCCACCTGCCACGTCTATGTCGACGAAGAATGGACGAGCGTCGTGGGTGGTCCGTCGCCGATGGAAGAAGACATGCTCGACTTCGCCTTCGAGGTGAAGGAATCGAGCCGGCTTTCCTGCCAGATCAAGGTACGCGACGAACTCGACGGGCTCGTCGTCAGGGTTCCGGCGCGTCAGGGGTAACCCGATCGCAATAGGAAATATTTTATCAGGGACGCCGCGACTGGATTCTTTTGCCGGGGCAGGGCCGGGGTCGGTTGCGACGTTCTAAGCCGAGGCTCGCGTGGGAAATATGAAAGCTATTGTATTTCAATACCTTGCGCTGAGAGGCTGAAATCCGATATTTTCCGCACCGCGTGAAAACAGGTCAGGAATGGGCGAACTCAACACATTCCCGTTGAGCTACAAGGTCGAGGGTCAGCGCATCGTCATCGTCGGCGGTGGTGAAGAAGCCCTCAACAAAGCCCGGTTGGCCACTAAGACGACTGCTTCAGTCGTGATTATCGCCTCACGGCTCGAGGCGGATTTTTCCTCGCTCGATGTGGAGGTGGCCGAGCGGCCATTTGCCGAGGCCGATCTCGATGGCGCGGCCCTGCTGTTCGTCGCCGATCACGGTGCGGATGGTGCGGCGGCAAAGCTTGCCGCGCGGGCCCGTGGCATTCCGGTCAATGTGGTCGACGTGCCTGACGAGTGCGATTTCTACACGCCATCGATCGTCGACCGTGCGCCGCTGACCGTCGCTATTTCCACCGAAGGCCGGGCGCCCGTCTTGGCGCGGCTGGTGCGGGCGCGGGTCGAGGCGATGCTCTCCCCCGAAGTCGGGACGCTGGCGCGGCTGGCCGGCCGGATGCGCGACAGCGTGATGCGGCTGCTGCCGGATGGCGTCGCCCGTCGCCGCTATTTTGAGGCGCTGGTTGGCTCGCCGCTGATTGCGAGCGAGCAGGATGCGGAGGCGCTGCTTGCGGCGCACGCGGCCGGCGACGAGAAGCCGGGTATCGTGCATCTCATCGGGGCCGGGCCGGGCGCCGATGATTTGCTGACCCTGCGTGCGCAGCGGCTGCTCCAGGAAGCGGACGTGATCGTCCACGACCAGCTTGTGCCGTCGGCGGTGGTCGAGATGGGCCGGCGCGATGCACAGCGGATTTCGGTCGGCAAGGCCAAGGGACACCATTCCTTCAGCCAGGCGCAGATCAATACGCTGATCGTGCGGCTGGCGCTCGACGGCAAGCGCGTGGCCCGGCTCAAGGGCGGCGACCCGATGGTCTTCGGCCGCGCTGGCGAGGAGATCGTCGCGCTGCGCAAGGCCGGCGTGCCCTATACGATCGTGCCGGGCATTTCGGCGGCACTCGCGGCGGCGGCGGACACCGCGACGCCGGTGACGCTGCGCAAGGTTTCTTCCGGCTTCATCTTTGCGACCGCGCACGGCGCCGAGGACAGCGAGCTGCAGCACTGGGCGGCGCTTGCGGGCGCAGGCCTGACGCTGGCGCTCTACATGGGCAAGTCGATCGCTCCGGAAGTGGCGCAGCGGCTGGCCGGTTACGGGCTCACGCTTTCGGTGCCGGTCGGCATCGTGGTCAACGCCGGGCGGCGGGATCGCAAGTTCTATCGCGGCACGCTCGGCGACCTCGTTGCCGGGGCCGTCGATTTCGCTGATGGCCCGGCGGTGATCCTCGTCGGCGAAGCGGTCGCAGCCGGCGATTGGGAAAATGCCGCGGCGCTCGCCGCGCAGCAGTTCAAGATGGCGTAAGTGGAAATCCTCACGGGCAACGAGCTCATGTCGGGAGCAACGGTCTATCTCGCCCAGAGCGGCGAGTGGGTCGAAGAGCTGCAGCGGTCACGGGTGTTCGGACCGGATGAGGCCGAGGCGCGCGATGCGGCGCTGGCCGCGACCAAGAAGACGCTGCGCATCATCAGCCTCGAAATCGAAAAAGTCGCCGTCAAGGACGGCAAGATCATTCCCGAGCGACTGCGCGAGCGAATTCGCGAAGTTGGCTCGACCGCGCCTGTCTTCGACCGGCAGCATCTGGATGAGGACGGTCATGTATCGATATGACGAATTCGACGCGGCGTTTGTTGCGGGCCGCGCCGCGCAGTTTCGCGACCAGGTCAACCGGCGCCTCAAGGGCGAGCTGAACGAGGACCAGTTCCGGCCACTGCGGCTGATGAACGGCCTCTACCTGCAGCTCCACGCCTACATGTTCCGCATTGCCATTCCCTATGGGACGCTGCGGTCGAAGCAGCTGCGCAAGCTTGCGCATATCGCGCGGACGTACGATCGTGGTTATGGCCACTTCACGACGCGCACCAACATCCAGTTCAACTGGCCCAAGCTACGCGACGTGCCGGACATCATCGACCACCTGAACTCGGTCGAGATGCACTCGATCCAGACCTCGGGCAACTGCATCCGCAACGTGACCGTCGACCAGTTCGCCGGCGCCGCGGCGGACGAAATCATCGATCCCCGGCCGATCTCCGAGATCATCCGGCAGTGGTCGAGCCTCCATCCCGAATTCTCGTACCTGCCGCGCAAGTTCAAGATCGCGGTCACCGGCGCGCCGTCCGACCGGGCGGCGATCAAGTTCCACGACATCGGCCTCAAGGCGGTGCGCAACGCCGCCGGTGTGATCGGCTGGGAAGTCTGGGTTGGCGGCGGCATGGGCCGCACGCCGATGATCGCCAAGATGATCAACGGTTATGTCGAAGACGAGAACCTGCTCGCCTATCTCGAGAGCATTCTGCGCGTCTACAACCGCTACGGCCGGCGCGACAACAAGTTCAAGGCGCGCATCAAGATCCTGGTACACGAAGAGGGTCTCGAGACGATCAAGGCGCAGGTCGAGGAGGAGTTTGCCGCGATGCGCGGTGGCGTGCTGACGCTGCCCGAGGCCGAGCTTGACCGGATTGCCGCTTACTTCGCCGATCCGGCGTTCAAGGAATTGCCGGGGACGACGATCGATATCGCCAAGACCAAGGTGCTCGATCCGGCCTATGGCCGCTGGCTCGAGAACAACCTCAACGCCCACAAAGTGCCGGGCTACGCGAGCGTCACGATCTCGCTCAAGCCGATCGAGCGGCCGACGGGTGACTGCTCGGCCGAGCAGATGGACGTCGTCGCCGACCTTGCCGAGCGCTTCTCGTTCGACGAGCTGCGGGTCACGCACGAGCAGAACCTCGTGCTGCCGCATGTCG
>Ga0068853_100003036_pt1 | contig 12824 bp, 12 predicted proteins | sample KBSCornC32_FD_65655 | JGI IMG/M metagenome (GOLD analysis project Ga0068853, IMG submission 65655) | Corn rhizosphere microbial communities from Kellogg Biological Station, Michigan, USA - KBS Corn C3-2 | ecosystem: Host-associated > Plants > Roots > Rhizosphere > Soil ... | reverse complement strand
CTCAGGCGAGGAGTCAGAACGCCAGATCAAAATGCGTGGCGAGCGTCTAGGCGTCGAGGCTGGCAATTTGTTTCTCCTTCCCGAGACAAATCTGCAGGCGATTCTCGCCGAGAGCGACAAGCTGCGGCCCGATTTCGTGATCGTGGATTCGATACAGACGGTATTCAGCGACCGTATCGAATCTGCTCCGGGCAGCGTCTCGCAGGTCCGCGATGTCGCGGCGCAATTCATGACGTTTGCTAAGCAGACCGGGACGCCTGTCTTTCTAACAGGTCACGTCACCAAAGAAGGCTCGATCGCCGGCCCAAAAACTCTCGAGCACATTGTCGACACCGTTCTCTATTTCGAGGGCGACCGCCATCACAATCACCGCATCATTCGTGCGACAAAAAATCGCTTCGGAGCGGCGAATGAGATCGGCGTTTTCGAGATGACTAACCGCGGTCTCATTCCCGTCGGCAATCCATCCGAGTTGTTTTTACAAGAGCGGCCTGAGAATGCCACCGGCTCCGTCGTCACCGTCTGCATGGAGGGCACGCGGCCGATGCTGGTTGAGATCCAGGCGCTGGTGTCGAGCACGAAGTTCGGGTCAGGTCGTCGAATGACACAGGGCTTCGATCAAAATCGCACCGCTCTGCTGATCGCGGTACTCGAAAAAAGGTTAGGCTTTCAACTTTCCGGAGACGATGTTTTTGTAAATGTTGCCGGCGGCATGGAGATCGACGAGCCCGCAGCCGATCTAGGCGTTGTCGCGGCGATCGCCTCCAGCTTTCGGAACCTGCAAGTTCCGCCCGAGACCGCCGTCTTTGGCGAGGTCGGTCTCACCGGCGAGATCCGTGGCGTACTGCAAGCCCAGGCCCGCGCCCGCGAGGCTCAGACGCTGGGATTCAAAAAATTAATTCTGCCGGAATCAAACAAGAAGGGACTCGAAAAACTGCTCGGGATCCGTGTTGTCGGCGTGCGAAACCTCGACGACGCGATGGACGAGATCTTCACCTAGGCGGCGAGTTTTTCGATCACGCGATCTATTTCGGGTTCTAATGCTGGAACGCCAATACCAGTCTCCTCTGCAGTTTCGAGCCAGAGATTCTCTACCAATTCGAGTTCCTGTACCGTTTCCTCGAGCGTTTCACCCTGAGCCAGGCAACCAGGCAATGCAGGGATCTCCGCGACATACCCGCCAGTCGGATCGGGATAGATTACGAAAGGATATTTGATGTTAGCCATTCTCGTCGATTATCTCTAGCACGCGCTTTACGTATACAGGTTTAACGCGATTACGATGAACTGGCAAGGCGAACACGATACTTCCTCGTCGGAAGATGTGATGGCTGCCGTGGATCCGATGGAGCGCGAATCCCTCGGATTCGAGTAGCTTCTTCAGATCATCGAACGTAACATTATTTGGCTGTCGACGAACCCGATCAAGGAGTTTTTCGCGGCTTACCACCTGGGAAACTTAGCACAGAAACTTTAAAACCTCTCATCCACCGCCATTATCTTCGCCAGCAGCGCGTCGCGCTTTTGACGAATGTCTGCGATACGCGGACTTGGGTCGTCGTTGACGAATGTCGGCGGCACGGCGAATGGATCGATCTGCAGCGGCACGCCCTCGATCTCGAGTTTGTGAGCGATAATGCGGGTGATCAGCTCCTGTTCAAATCGTGAAACGTCCGTGAATTTCACCCCGATGCCAGCGTGGTCAAATCTGTAGAGAGCTTTGCAGGCAAGCGGCAGATGATTTGCATTGGGCAGCTCGATCTCGATGCGAAATTCGTCGCCAATAAAAATATCCTCTTCCCAACCCGTAAAACAACCGCCGATGCTGATCTGCTGAAGCTGCGTCTGCCGCCTTTCGCCCGACCTTAAGTGGATGATCGCCGGAATATCGAGCGAAAATCGAATGTGCTGACGCTGATTGATGGACATTCTGGGGCGGAGGGCGATCAGCCAAAGTGAAGCGCTGATGCATATCTATCTTAACCGCCATTCGGGATAGTGGGCAACAGGTTTTTACCTTTCAAAAACAAAAGTCAAAAGCCACGAATGCACGAATAAGACCTCTTATTCGTGCATTCGTGGCTTAAGATTTCTCTTAGTTGACCTAGTTGTTCGTCGCAGCTTCCGCCGCTCCCGCCGGTGAGCAGTACTGCTCAAATGCGTTCTCCAGCTCCTGAGCGATCACCTGAGGCGGACGACCCTCGAGGTCTCGACGCTCAAAGAGCTTGACCAACTCGCCATTTTTGAGAAGTCCGATCGCGGGCGACGACGGAGCATAGCCCGTGAAGTAGTCGCGCGCTTTATCGGTTGCGTCGATGTCCGCGCCGGCAAAGACCGTGATCGCCTTGTCAGGCTTGTTCTCGCTGTGCTGCAAAGCCATAGCGATGCCCGGACGCACGCCGCCCGCGGCGCAGCCGCAGACAGAATTTACGACCACCATCAGCGTGCCATCGGTATTCTTAACGGCATCCTCAACCGCCTCCGGCGTCTTTGTCTCCTCAAAGCCGAGCTGTGCAAGCTCCTGCCTCATTCCATGGATCATCATCTCGGGATACGGCATAATTTATTCAGTTACTCCTTTCTTGAATCCTTACCTTTTCTTCAAGTATCGAGTATCGATCATGAATAGTCAAGATTCCGCGCGTGCCGCCGTTTCTGTTTGCCGCTCACGCGCCACTCGCCTAAACTAGCGTCAGCAATGGCCGTCGAGATAGAGAAAAAATACATCCTGGACAAAAAAAAGCTTGTTGAGCTGACCGCAAAGCTGGGCGAGCTCGGTGCGGAATTCGCCTACGAGACATTTGAGGAGAATTATCTTCACCGCGGCGGGTTGCTCGATCTGCGCCCTGCTGTCCTGCGTCTGAGAAAGACCGAGCAGCGAACCACTCTCACTTATAAAGAAAAACTCGGCAACGAGAGTGCTTTCAAGCAGCAGATCGAATTTGAGACTGAGATCTCAGATGTCGAGGCGATGGAAAACATCATCGACCGTCTCGGCTACAAGCTCGCTCTCGTGTACGAGAAGCACCGCAAATCATGGCATCTCGGCAACGTCGAGGTCGTGCTCGACGAGCTGCCGTTCGGCTATTACATGGAGATCGAGGGTTCAAAAGAGGACATTCTCAAGGTCGAGAAGCGGCTCGGAGCTGATGACCTTGTGCCTGAGGGTCGCGGCTATCCGCGGCTGACGCTAAAGTTTGGTAAAGAGACCAAAAACGGCGTGATCGAGTCCCGCTTTGCCAAAAAGACCGCCGCCTAAGCTGGCGTTTCCTTCCCGACAAAAAACATCTGCGAATCAAACCCGTGCGAGTCGCGCGATGCCACTTTTGTGTAGGTGCCGTCGGCATGTAGTACGTGCGCGTTCACCTCGTCGTTTAGGTACGCAGGAAGCATCGTGTCGCGAATGTAGGTTGCGATCTCAACATCGCGGACAGGCGTGGTCACCTCGACTCGTCGGTCAAAATTGCGATGCATTATATCTGCGCTGCCGATGTAGATCTCCTCGTCGTCACCGCCGCCATTCGCAAAGTACCAAATTCGACTGTGCTCGAGAAAACGTCCGATGATCGACCGCACGCGAATATTCTCGGACAGCCCTTTTACGCCCGGCCGCAGGCTGCAAATGCCGCGAATAATAAGGTCGATCTCAACGCCCGCCTGCGAGGCGGCGTAAAGCTCGTTGATCACATCGACGTCCGTAATGCTGTTGCACTTAATGATGATCCGCGCTTTTTTGTCGCCCTTTTTGTGCTTGGTTTCGCGACGAATGAGATTGATAAGGTGTTTGCGAAGATTGAGAGGAGCGACGAAAAGCCGTTTGTACTGATCGTGCTGCGAGTAACCCGTCAAAAAATTAAAAAGGCTCGTCGCGTCCTCGCCCATCTCTTCATCGGCCGTCAGCAGGCCGAGATCTGTGTAGACGCGAGCCGTCAAGCGGTTGTAGTTGCCGGTCGCAACGTGGACGTAGCGGACCAGCTTTGATTTTTCTCTACGAACAATGAGACACACCTTCGAATGGGTCTTTAGCGTGCTGATGCCGTACACGACGTGAACGCCCTCATTCTCAAGCCGCCTCGCCCACTCAATGTTGTTCTCCTCGTCAAAACGCGCCTTAAGCTCGACAAGGGCCGTGACCTGCTTATCTAGCCGCGCGGCACGGATCAGAGAGTCGACAATAGGCGAATCCGTACCGGTGCGATACAGACAGATCTTGATCGCCTGAACATGCGGGTCCTCCGCCGCCGCGGCGACAAAATCCGTGACCGCGCTAAATGACGTGTACGGATGATGCACGAGGAGATCGTGCTTTTTTATCACGTCAAAAATGCTGTCCTCTTTTCGCAGCCGCGCCGGGATCACGAGCGGTATCGGCTTCTCTTTGAGACCGGGCCGGTCGATGTCGTAAAGCTGCATTAGGTCAGGGATATTTACAAACCCGTGGACGCGGAATATGTCCTCTTTGTCGACGCCGATGCCCTGCGCGAGTAGCTTGACCATCTTCTCGGGCATGTCGTTTGCGACCTCGAGACGAACCGCGAATCGATCCCGGCGTCGCTGCAGCTCGAGCTCCAAAGTGCGCAAAAGGTCACCAGCCTCGTCCTCGCGTAGCTCGATATCGGCGTCGCGCGTCACACGGAACAAGAACGCTTCGCTCGCCTTCATGTTCGGAAACAGCTCCTGAACATTCGCCGCTACGACCTCCTCCAGCAACGCAAAAGATCCGGGTCGCCCGTGTACTGGTATCAGCCGCGGGACGCTTGGCGGGAGCTTGATCCGCGTGAACCGCTTTTGACGAAAGAGATGCTTGAGCGCCGGATTCTTTACGCTGCGGTCCGGCTCGATCCACAGACCGAGGTTGAGACTTAAGTTTGAGATGTACGGGAAGGGATGACTCGAGTCGACGGCCTGCGGCGTCAGGATCGGAAACAGGTTGTCGCGAAAGTATTTATCGAGACGCTTTCTCTCCTTTGAGAGCAGTTTTGTGTAGGGCTCGATCTTAATGTCGGCCTTTGCGAGAGCGGGCAGGAGATCGTCACGCAGGCATAGGCATTGTGCCTCCAGCATCGGCTGCAAGCGTGCATAGATCTCATCGATCTGCTCGACCGCGGACAAACCGTCGGGCGACAGACCGCCGATTCCCTCGTGTATCTGCTCCTTAAGACCCGAGACGCGAATCATAAAAAACTCGTCCAGATTTGTCGAAAAGATAGCGAGGAATTTGAGCCTCTCAAGTAGCGGCAGCGAATCGTCCATCGCCTCATTCAGTACGCGACGGTTAAAAGCCAGCCAGCTCAGCTCGCGGTTAAATAGCCGCGGCTCCGCATGATCGCCATGCTTGTGACCATTTCGCTGGCCCAATTCAGGGACGATGAGACCTTCTGCTTGCACAGCTTTTGGGCTGTCCAGAGTCATAAAACGAGGGCAATGGACGAGGGCACTTAATTATAGAGGAAAGCCCGCATTATGCCCAAGATTTTGATGTTAACTTTTCGCGCGAGCGTTGCGGCCCTTATGGCAGAATTGTGACCTTTGTCCCGACCGGCACGAGATCATAAAGTTCCTGCATCTCATTATTTTTCAAGGCTATACAGCCGTCCGTCCAGTCGCGATCGGTCCCGCCGCCGTGAATATAGATCCGCCCGCCCAGCGGCGTCTCCTGAGGGATCCAATTTCGCTGCTCCATGTCATAAACGATCTCGTTTCGGGTGCTTTCGTCGATAATGCCGGTTTCGAAGCCGTGCTGGACGGCAGCCAAATCCGGGTAGCTGATCGCCAGCGACAAATTGTGATGACTCTTTGGATTTTTCGCAAAGACGAAGTACTCTCCCTCAGGCGTCCGGCCGTCACCCTCACGTTCTTTTTGCTCCTCGGGCGACGAACCGAGCGCAATGTCATATGTACCGGCGAGCGCACCACCATTGTAAATGTCGAGCTTGCGGTCCTTTTTCCGAATAATAATGCGAGGCGCTCTCGCAGCCCTCGCGTCTGTGACGGTTATCTTACGAGGCTCGTCGCCGTCGCCCTCCAGGTAGATCTTGATGGTGTTTGCAGCAAGTTCCCGATCTCCAAGCCTGTCGGCCCATTCAATGATCGTCACCGCATCGTCGCCATCGACGATCTCGTCGAGTCCAACCGACGTGACAGGGTCTTGTCCATTCTCAACTCGCCAAAGATCAACATGATAGACCTTGAATTTTGCCGTTTTGTAGAGGTTTACCAGCGTAAAGCTCGGGCTTGTGACCTCATCAACATCAAAATCCAGCGCCTCGAGAATGCCCTTTGTCAGCAGCGTCTTTCCCGCTCCGAGCCCGCCATACAGCAGCACCACATCGCCTCTCTCGAGCGATGCGCCGATCTCGCGACCGAGTTGGAATGTGTCGTCTGGTGATGGTGAAACTCGCTGCATCTATACGCAAATTAACAGGATAGACAGGATGAACAGGATGGGGGAGGGTGCTATTCAACGAACATCCTGCCTATCCTGTCTATCCTGTTTATTTTTTTGTCAGCTCCTCAAAAACGTCCACTAAACAGTCCCGCACATCCGATGCGGTCATGACGCGTTTGCCATACTTTTTCTCGGCGATGTCGCCAGCCATTCCGGCGATATAAACGGCGGCGACGACCGTTTCGAAAATGTCGATCTTCATCTGCACCGCCTGGGCAACAAAGCCGACCAGGATCCCCGTCAGCGTATCGCCATTCCCCGCCTTGCCCAGCCCTGAATTGCCGGTCGGATTGACAACGACTCGACCATCCGGAGCACCGATCAGATTACGCTCACCCTTGAGGACGAGAATGACACCAAACTTTGTCGCAAAGTCCCGCACCGCCTGAACGCGGTCCTTAAGTACATCCTTCGCCTCGTCACCCTCAACTCCCAACAGCCTCTTAAACTCCCCCTCGTGCGGCGTCAGGATCAGTGTCTTTTCCGGGCTCCCCTCCTTACGAAGGAGAGGTGGCGGCGTTTCGCCGACGGGGTGGTTCTCTGCATCGCCGCCATTCAACTTCCACGGCGACAACGCCGTCAATCCATCCGCATCAACGACAATCGGCGTCTGCCTCTCCTCCACGATCCGCCGCACAAACGCCTTTGTCTCATCCTCCTTTGAAGACAAACCACTCCCGATCGCCACGGCATCGACATTCCTGAGAAACTCTTTAACCTCGTCCGCCGCCTTCTCTGCCGCCGATCCCTCGGCAGTTTGTGAGATCCCGCGGACCATCACCTCCGACGCAACACGCCCGATCACGCCCTCCCGCGAATCCTCCGGCACCGCCAGCGTCACAAGCCCCACACCCGACCTGATCCCCGCATTCCCGGCCAACACCGCCGCCCCCGAATAATCCCTCGACCCACCAATGATCAACGCGTGACCTCGTTTGTTTTTGTATGAGGCGTCTGAAAAGCTGGCCCATCTGAGCCACTTCTCGGCATCACGAACTTCCGCAAGGAAAAGTTGTGAGTCGACCTCCGCGATCAGTGCCTCTGGAGACCCGATATCCGCTAATATCAGCTCTTTGGTTTGAGCCATTGCCGGCGGCATCACCAAGGCGGGCTTTGGCGCGGTAAAGGTTACCGTTACATCCGCCTGAACCGAGCTAAAAATGTCATTTGGCTTTCCGTTAGCCTCTATCGGGAATAATTCAGGACTGTTGGCAACTAAGCCCGACGGCATATCGACCGATACGATCAGCGATTTCCTTCCGCCGGGTTGCCAATGATTGAGTTTTTGGATAGTCGATGCAAATTCCCCTCCAACTCGTCGATTTAGGCCCGTTCCAAAAAGCGCGTCAATACAGACATCTTCCCGGATCGGGCCAACCTTCTCTAGAAAATTCGTAAATGATTCAATCTCGCTAAAATTGAAATATTTCAACTCCGACTTAGAACGAGCTGAGCAGTTTTCTATTTCATCGTGAAGCCGACAGATCTCAAAATTAGCTCGGGCATCGCCCTTGGTGTCCTCAATCTTACCGAAAAGAAAAACGTTTAGCTTCGCACCTTGAACCGAAAGAATCCTCGCTAGCGCCGCACCATCGCCGCCGTTATTCCCGGGACCACAAAGAATGAGGATCGACTTACCTTTGACCGATCCGCCCAGTTTTTCCGTGATAACGCGAGCCACAGCGTGGGCGGCGTTTTCCATGAGGAGGATGGACGGGATGCCGTAGCGCTCGGTCGTGAGGCGATCGACCTCTCGCATCTGCGCGGCTGTCAGGACCTTTAGCATACAAAGCAATTTTGCCCACGAAACACGCGAAAGTCACGAAAGCTGTCTCTTACCTTTCGTGACTTTCGTGTGTTCCGTGGGCGCAACTAGCCGCGGCAAACTCAAAATGTTTGCCACTGTGCTCGACGCTCTATTCTTCCGTTCATTAATAGAAAACGGCTATAGGCGAGCCGGTTTCAGAAAAAGGTGGTGATCCCGGGTGGATTCTAACCACCGACCTTCCGCTTAGGAGGCGGACGCTCTATACAGCTGAGCTACGGGACCGATCAGTCAATGGTAAACGGTAAACCGTGACAGGTAAACCGTCCCTACTTGTCACCTGTCACTGTTTACCGTTTACTCGCTGTAATGGATCAGCGATTTGACCTCATGGCCCGGGAATTTCGCACGGCCGTTGAGGAAATCGAGCTCCACGACGAATATTAGCGTGGGCACGACTCCGCCTGCGCCTTCGACCAGGTCGACGACGGCCTTTGCGGTGCCGCCGGTGGCGAGGAGATCGTCGACGATCAGGACGCGATGTCCCTCGCCGACGGCATCCTTGTGCATCTCGAGTGTGTCCGTGCCGTATTCGAGTTCGTACGAAACTGAAACGATCTCGGCCGGCAGCTTCTTTGGCTTGCGAACCGGAATGAATCCGGCGCCAAGCTGATAGGCCAACGGAGCGGCAAAGATAAAGCCGCGCGACTCGACCCCGATAACCGTATCGATCGGCACGCCACGGCACATCTCCGTAAGTGCGTCGATCGTCTGCTCAAAACCCTCAGGGTCCTTGAGCAAGGTCGTGATGTCATAAAAATTGATGCCCGGTTTTGGAAAATCGGGCACTTCGCGAATGAGTTTTTTGAGGTTATCCATTTGAAAGTTCTTTCTGATCATTGATCGTTGATGATAAACGGTTGCTAGGGCTTCGGCCGTCCACAACCAGCCACCATCTACGATCTACCGTACACCGTCACTTCTTTATTTCTCGATCCTGAATGTCGGGTACCGTCCCGTTGGCTCGACGACGATCTCTTCAACGTGAGTGACATTAGAAGATGCAGGACCCGCGGCGAGATCATCGCGAAATTCGTTCACCGACTTTGTCGCGCCCTCGGCCCATACTTCAACCCTGCCGTCCGGGAGATTTCTCACGTATCCACGTACCTGATGTCGCGCCGACGAGCGCTGGGCAAAGTACCTGAATCCAACGCCTTGCACCTCGCCACTGATAAAAAAACGCCGTGCGATGCGATCGCCGCTACCCGAGGGCATCGAGACACTCCATCAGCGGCCGCTGGCGGCACGTGTAGACGGGCATTCCTCGCACGTTGAGTCTACCCGCAGGCGTCTCGCGAAGCTCCTCCGCTAAGGCCAAAAAATCCCTCGGCTCGTCCGTCTCAAACGACACCAGATACTCGTGATCGTTAAATCCGAACGCGTGCGTCAGATGGATCCTGATGTTTGGGAAACGCTTGCCGACCATGAAGTTTTCCTTCATCATCGCGTCACGCTCCTCAGCCGGAATCTCGAACCATTCGCTTTGGTTGGCGAACGGATACACAAAATGATATTTCGACCTCCCTGCGTCGATGTGGAATTTGCCGTCGCCGCCATCATCAACGAACATCATCTTCTTGGTGATCGAGAGGTAATTGTCGACCGTTTCCAGATAGCTGCCAAACTCGGTACGGTAGAGCTTTGCCGTCATCTCCTGGATCAGATCGAGCGAGCGGCCGACTCGCCAAAACATTAAATCCGCCTTTGAATCAAATCCGACCAGCGAATACGTAAACAGCAAAAACTCGTCGCGAAAACTGTCAAAGACCCGCCCGAATTCCTGTTTGTAGGCCCGCTTTGTGCCGCCATCAAGCTTTCGCCAGTCGGGATTGACCCGCAGGAACGTGAAGTTGACGAATTGCTTCTCGACCTCTCGCCGCTCAACGGGCGCCTGTGATTCCGAGACGAGCCGCAGCCCACTGTCGCCCTGTTCTTTTTGAAAGCTGCCGGTCATCATCGCCTACGGCTTCATTTTGGCAAGTGAGCTAGTGAAGCGCAAACTGAGCGTGTAAAGCGTCCACGGCCCGCATTTCTTATTCGTGCATTCGTGGCTAGTTTCCATAAGGACGCCGCGAATGCACGAATGAATTTACAAAATCCGCGAAATAGTGCCAGAATGGCTCGTATGAAACGCGTCGTCACATGGCTGATACTACTGATGTGCGGAGCCGTAACTGCTCTCGCGCAGCAGCGGCCGCTCCTCACTGATGACGTCGATATCACTCCGTCCGGTGCTTTTGAGGTGAGTGCTGGCGTCGACTTTTTTCAGGATGCAAAATTCCCGCTCTCAGGCATTCACGGTGACCTGACGCGAGTCGGCGACATTCGCGTGAAGACGGGATTTGCGAGCAACGTGGAGTTTCAGGTTGAGGGCGTGCTGCAAAATTATGTCGCGATAAACTCGCGCGGGCTCTCTGCCGTACCGCTGACGGTCAACGGCAATTCAACCAACGACTTTGGCGATTTCGTCATCTCGACGAAGTTCAAGCTGCGAAACGAGACCAAGAGCCTGCCTGCACTCGGGCTAAAGGTCGGCTTTGAACTGCCGAATTCAAATCAGGGCCGCGGCATCGGCACAAATCAGATCAATGTTTTTGGCAAGGTGCTCGTGCAAAAGAAGTTTGGCGACTTTCGTGGCGGCACGCCGCGGCTCAACCTGATGGGCAATCTCGGCATCGAGATCATGACCGCGCCCGTTAATCTTTTTACCCAAAACGACCTATTCCTCTACGGCCTCGCCGGAATTTACCGCCTCAGCGATCACGTGAATATCGCGAGCGAGATCAACGGCCGGATGAACACCCGCAAAGGCACCGCACCGCTCGGCACCGAGAGCCTCGGTCAGTTTCGATTAGGCGCGCAGGTCAAGGCGTCTGGGCTCAGATTCGACGTAGCCGGCGCGTATGGCCTGACGCGATTCAGCCCCAAAACCGGCGTCATCTTTGGAGTTACCTACCAAACGCCGAGCGTCTTTACCCCCGCAAAATAAAACGAGGTTTTAATTAGTGCATTCGTGGCTAACGTCTTATGAAGACCGAGCCACGAATGCACGAATAAGACCAAAGAATCGTAGCCTAGATGTCGACCGGCGAGTTGCCGTGGCCGATCCTAGCCGCGGTGTGGATCGCGTCTGTGACGAATTCCTTTGCCGCGGCGACTGACTCAGACAGCGCCTTGCCGAGGGCAAGGTTCGCCGCGATCGCGGATGACAGCACACAACCCGTACCATGCGTCGAGCTAGTCTCAATGTATTCGGCTGAGAATGCAAAGTGCTCATCGCCGACAAACAGGTGATCAACCGCCTCTCTAAACTCTGCATTCTGCATTCTGCATTCTGCATTCTGCAAGTGTCCTCCCTTGATCAGCACATTCCTCGCACCTATTTCCCGCAGGATCGCCGCGGCATCGTGGATGTCCTCCTCTGACTCGATCGCGACACCGGTGATCTGCTCGGCCTCGGGAATATTTGGAGTGAGAAGCGAGGCGATGGGAAACAGTTTATCGATGAGAGCCCGGACAGCGGCCTTGTCTATCAACTCATAGCCAGACGTTGAGCGAATGACCGGATCGATAACAATATTCGGCAACTCACGCTCGCGCAGAATGTCGGCGACCGTCTCAACCAGCTCCTGGGTCGGGAGCATGCCGATCTTAATGGCAGCGACATCGAGATCATCAACAACCGCCTCGATCTGCCGTCGGACCGATATTCCCGACTGATGCTCCGCTCCAAAGACGCCGGTCGTGTTCTGGAATGTCACGGACGTGACCGCGGCGGTTGCATAGCAGTCGAAAGCCCGAAATGTTTTCACGTCTGCAATAACCCCAGCACCGCCGGATGGATCTAGCCCGGCGATCGAGAGACAGACTGGCTTTACTACATTCGTCATCTATTCGTGACTGGAGCCACTAGCTTCCAGCTAGTGCGTCGCACCCACCTGGAAGGTGGTGGCTCCAGTCATTCAGTATCCGCGTCATTGAACCGACGGCATTCATCGCGCGAATGGCCGCAAATCCTGCGGCCCCCGCATCTAGGACACTCATGTAGTTGCCCTCATCGATCCCACCGATCGCCAGCACGGGCAAATCGCCCGCTGACGCACAGACGCTGGCGAGCCTTTCGATTCCGACCCCATCACCTTTGCCAGGACTCGCGAAAACAGGGCCGAATAAGGTGAAGTCCGCTCCACCCGCCGCTGCGCCAGCAACGTCCTCAGCCGAATGACAGGACGCTCCGATCAGAAACCGATCATCCACATGTCGACGCACCACATCCGCGGGAATCGACATTGACGTCAAATGAACGCCATCGGCTCCGGCGGCGAGAGCGATGTCGAAACGGTCGTTAACAAGGAGTTTCGTCGACGTACCGCGCGTGATCTCGACTACATGCTGCGCGAGGTCGAAAAGCAGTTTGCCAGTGAGCCGCTTTTCGCGAAGCTGGATAAGGTCGACGCCTGCCTCGACCGCCGCTCTCGCGATGGCCAGGACGCGTTTACTTGACTCGATGTAATTCGCCGCATCGCATTCGCCCGTGGTGATGAGACA